>Ga0118677_10001602_pt1 | contig 47574 bp, 34 predicted proteins | sample AliMusrvi5mmetaG_FD_86154 | JGI IMG/M metagenome (GOLD analysis project Ga0118677, IMG submission 86154) | reverse complement strand
AACCAATCATCTGATCGAGTCTTTCTTTAAATTCTCGTAATAAAAGAGTTTCGCGCTCAGTCATGTTCAAGGATTACTGTCACAAAGTTAGCATTAAATTCAATATACCAAAATATTAACCCAGCCAATATCGGCTGTTGCCGCAAAGTTTGCTACTTTAGTCAACCCGATCATAAGATACCAATGCATAGATTTTATCTCACAGTTTCAGCACTTTTCTGCCTCACTTTTCTACTGGAAGGAGAGACAAAAATCCGGGAAGCCTACCTGACGCCCCTGAAAATAGCCAGCTCCTTCTCGGGAGGATTTGGGGAACTTCGCAGAAATCACTTTCATACCGGACTGGATTTCAGAACTGCCGGACAAACGGGCCTTCCGGTCTATGCGGCGGAAAGTGGCACCGTTGCACGGGTTTCCGTATCGCCTTCCGGATATGGTCACGCATTGTATCTGTTGCACGCGGATGGTCAGACTACTGTTTACGGACATCTTTCCCGCTTTCATCCCAAAATTGAATCCTATGTAGAAACACAGCAATACCTTTTGAAGCAATTTGCCGTAGACCTAACCCTTCCTGCCGGACTCATGTCGTTCCAAAAAGGTGAACTCATTGCATGGTCTGGCAATACGGGAAGTTCCGGGGGGCCACACCTTCATTTTGAAATCAGGGATACCAAATCCGAAAAACCTCAAAATCCACTCTTCTTCCTTCGCGGAATCACCGACAAAAGTTCGCCACGAATTACTGCGCTTTACCTGTATCCATTGTCGGACATCAGCAGCGTCAATAAAAGTTCGAAAAAGCTTCGGGTTGAAACCATTGCCACAAAAACTTCTACAGGATTGAAGAACAAGCAACCAATCGAGGTATTTGGTGAAATCGGAATAGGCATCCAGTCAGACGATGATTTCAACGGATCTGGTCTGAAGTGTGGGATCTATTCCGCAGAACTGTTTCTGGATGAGGTACCACAATTCTCCTTTAAATTGGATCACCTTGCTTTCGATCAGGGAAGGTATGTAAATAGCCACATTGATTATGAGGAGCTTATAAACAATAAGCGGTGGATTCACAGATTATACCTACAGCCAGGCAACAAAATGGACATCTACCATTTCAATGGCAACAGGGGCATTCTTACGGTTTCTGACGGAAAGGCACATACTGTACGTATTGTTGTAGCCGACGCATTTGGAAACTCCAACACATTGATTTTTAAATTATTGTCCTTAAAAAATCCACGGCAGGAAAAGCCCATCCTGTGCTCCAAGATGTTTCGTTTCGACCAGCCAAACGATTTTGAAAGTGAGGAGGTCAAGGTACAGATACCTGAAGGTGCCCTGTACGATCAACTTCCTTTTGAATACAGTTCTTTTGCGGGCAAAGGTACCCTGCTGTCGAAAATTCACCAGATACATCTGCCAACAGTTCCTTTGCATAAATCTTATCTTTTGTCGATCAAAACCAGGCCCCTTCCTGTCAGGTTGCAGGGCAAGGCATTGGTAGCCATGATTGAGTCAGGGGGAAGATGGTCGGCCGTGGGCGGAACCTGGCAAAACGGTTGGATGACCGCCAATCCCAGGGTTTTCGGCAACTTTGGCGTGGTCTTGGATACCATTGCTCCTGTCATCCGTCCTTTGGGTTGGAAGGGTAAAACCCTTGTCCATCCACAAAAAATTGAATTCAAAATCACAGACAATTTATCAGGAGTTGAACGTTACGACGGCGAAATTGATGGCAACTGGGCACTCTTTGAATACGATGCTAAAACTGAAACCATCTCCTATACGGTCGACAAAAAGCGGTTAAAGGCCGGGAGAGTGCACTCCCTGCATTTAACCGTATGGGATGAAAGAAAAAATAAATCTGAATACAAGACGGATTTCACCCTATAAAGTGTTGCATTATGATAAAACTCATTAAAAAAAAGGAATTTGAAGCTTCATGCTCCCAAAAGGAATGAACTAATTATTTATTTTTGTCAAAATTGAAATTAAAATAAGATGATGAAAAAATTCGGAATATTTATTGCATTAATTTTCAGTATTATACAAGTTAATCAGGTGGATGGATGTACCAACTTCCTGATCACCAAGGGGGCGACGGTAGCTGGTACACCTATGATCAGTTACGCAGCAGACTCCCATACGCTCTATGGAGAGCTATATTTTTGGCCTGCAGCCGATTACAAAGCTGGTACCATGGCAGATGTGGTTGAATGGGATACCGGCAAATTTATGGGCAAAATACCCCAGATTGCCCATACCTGGCAGGTAGTTGGAAATATGAATGAGCATCAACTGGCCATTGGAGAAACTACATTCGGTGGAAGGAAAGAGCTTGCCACCCAGACAGGAGCCATTGTGGATTACGGAAGCCTGATCTACATGACTCTCCAGCGCGCCAAAAGTGCCAGGGAAGCTATTGCTGTAATGACGGATTTGGTGAAAGAATACGGATATGCTTCCAGTGGTGAATCCTTCTCAATTGCTGACAAGGAGGAAGTTTGGATTCTTGAGATGATTGGAAAAGGGAATGGACAGAAAGGTGCCGTTTGGGTCGCTCAGCGAATACCAGACGGATACATCTCCGGTCATGCAAATCAGGCAAGGATCACCCAGTTTCCACTGGATAAGCCAAATGAATGCCTCTATGCACCGGATGTTATCTCCTTTGCCAGGGAAAAAGGCTGGTTCAATGGAACAAACAGCGAATTTAGTTTTTCCGATACCTATGCCCCTGTCGAGTTTGGTGGTGCGCGTTTTTGTGATGCACGCGTCTGGGCCGGGTTCAACAAGGTGAACAAGCAGATGGGGCAATATGAAAACTACGTTTTAGGTCACATCACCTACGATAAAAACAAATATGCAACCAACCGTATGCCACTCTGGATCAAACCGGATGCACCGCTTACGCTGGAGAATGTGATGGGCATGATGCGGGACCATTATGAAGGTACGGCTTTGGATATGACCAAAGACCCGGGTGCAGGCCCCAATGTTCTTCCTTACCGCTGGCGTCCGATGACCTGGAAGGTTGATTCGGTTTCCTATTGCCACGAACGTGCCATTTCAACGCAACAAACGGGATTTTCATTTATTGCACAATGCCGTCCAGCCCTGCCCGACCCCATTGGTGGAGTGCTTTGGTTTGGCTTGGACGATACCTATTCAACCTGCTATATGCCTGTTTATTGTGGAATTAAGGAAGTTCCAAATTCCGTCAAGGTGGGCAATGGCGACTTTCTGACCTGGTCTGATACCTCAGCCTTCTGGATTTTCAATACGGTGGCCAACATGTGCTATCTTCGCTACAACGACATGATCAAGGATGTTCAGAAAGTGCAGTCGCGCAAGGAGAAGGAGTTTATGAACACCATTGGTGGTACGGATCAGCAGGCTTTAAATCTCTGGAACAAGGGAGACAAGAAGGGTGCCCTCAAATGCCTTACGGCCTATACCGTCAATCAGGTTGAAACAACGGTTAAGGACTGGAAAGAGTTGAGTCATTACTTGTTGATTAAATACAAGGATGGCAATGTGATGAATGAAAAAGATGGCAAATTTCAAAGAAATGAATTTGGCAAAGAACCTGCCCAACCCATGCACCCCTCCTACCCGGATTCATGGTACCGTTTGATCATTGAGAAAAACAAGGAGCATTTTAAAGCCGTTGAAGAATGATCGATACGATGGAAACAAAAGACGGCGCTTCCCCAGTCGGTAACATTTTCACAGCAGGGAAAGCCGTGCTTGTTTTGTTTTTTCTTTGTCTCACGGTTTCGTACACAAATGCGAAAGACACTACTTTCAACTACCTGAAAAATGGCGTTTCCTTCTCCATTCCCGGCGACTGGAAAACCATTTCTGACGAAGCATTGCCCGATAAAGGCTATTACTATTCGGCTGAAAGTGGTGCAAAGAAATCGACCGGACTCTTTAGTCTGGTCACGATCAACAAGGAGGAGAATCCTGTAAAGTCGCTTCTGTTTCAGCAGAAGGCCATGATCGAGGGAGAAATTTACAAGGAAGCCGGAATCCAGTTTACGGCCATCGAGAGCGGCAAATTTGGCAACATGGATGGCTGCAAGGTTAAATATGAATCAGTTATCAAAGGGATTAAGGTAACAGGAACGATTTTCTGTTTTAACTGCTCCGAAAAAACATATTTGTTGTTTTTGCAGACAGGATACTTGGATCAAAAAGAGAATGCGAAGGTTTTTAAAATGATTGAATTAACTTTCGCCTGCAGATAAAAAAAAGGCCTCCGGATCTCCGAGGGCACTGAAAAAGTCCTTCGGACACAATTAAAAAATTTAAAGCGGTAAAATATAGGTTGAAAACCTAGTATTTTACCGCTTTTTTTGTATCTTGAAGCCTGAAATAAAGGCACTTAAATGTTAACACAACAACAAAAGCTCCAACTGAGTACATACTCAGATTTATATGATCTTATCGTACCCAAGGATAATCTTCTACGCAAAATTAACGAGCTCATCGATTTTTCTTTCATCTACGATGAGCTGGTAAACAAGTATTGCTCAAACAATGGGCGCAATGCTGAAAGTCCCATTCGCATGTTCAAGTATCTGTTACTAAAGACGATATATGATGTTTCAGACGTGGATGTAGTAGAACGTTCCCGTTTTGACATGTCTTTCAAGTACTTTTTGGAAATGGTACCTGAAGAAAATGTAATAAATCCGAGTTCGCTTACCAAATTCAGGAAGCTGCGGTTGAAGGATACGGACTTGCTGAACCTTTTGATAGGCAAGACCGTTTCCATTGCTATAGAAAAAGGCATTATCAGATCGAAGTCCATTATTGTTGACGCCACACATTCATTATCCAGGTCGAACCCATTGTCACCCATCGAAGTGTTGAAGGAACGTGCCCGGCAACTTCGCAAGGTGGTTTATTCCACCGATGAGAGCTGGAAAGAGCGAATGCCTAAAAAGAACGAAGACAATGATCTGGAGCATGAGTTATCTTATTGCGGCAAGCTTGAAAAGGAGATAGAGTCAGATGAAGTGCTGCGTTCATTGCCCAAGGTAAAGGAAAAGCTAAACCTGTTGAAGGAAACGATTGAAGACACCCAGGATCACTATACGCTCTCAAAGGATCCTGATGCCAGAATAGGCCATAAGACAGCAGATACCCCATTCTTTGGATTCAAAACCCATATAGCCATGACAGAAGAACGTATTATTACAGCGGCTGTAGTAACGTCCGGAGAAAAGGGTGACGGCCCAGAACTTCCGGCATTGCTTGAGGCAAGTCAAGAGAATGGAATTGAGGTAGATACAATTATTGGCGACGCAGCCTACTCAGGGAAGGAGAACCTTAAGTTGGCCGGTGGGCAGGAGATAAAAGTTGTGGCAAAGTTGAATCCCTCTATTACGCAGGGGTTCCGGCAACAAGAAAATACCTTTGATTACAACAAGGATACAGGAATGTTTGTATGCCCATCCGGGCACATGGCTATAAGAAAAGCGCGTCAGGGAAAGAAAGATGACAATACTAATCAGGTAGACACCTATTACTTCGATGTCAAAAAGTGTAAAACATGTGCATTAAAAAACGGATGTTATAAACCTGGTGCAGAGACCAAATCCTATTCTGTTTCTATTAAATCTGACGAACATCAGGAACAAATGAAGTTTCAACAGACGGATTACTTCAAAGGAAAAGCAAAACACAGGTATAAGATTGAAGCAAAAAACAGCGAATTGAAAAATGTACACGGATACGCTAGAGCCAGTTCGTATGGAATGGCCAGCATGCAAATGCAGGGTGCAATGGCCATTTTTACTGTAAACCTGAAAAGAATCCTCAAATTAATGAACTAACAGTGGGATCGAACCAAAATAACCCAAAAATACCCCATATAGAGTACCTCAAAGCACTTTTGAGCTAAAAATTTGCACTTCGATAAGTAGAAAAAAAACTGGCAGATGAAGGTTTGTACTTCAACTGCCAGTTAATTTTTTTATGGGCTACTTTAATGAGAGATACTTTTTCAGTGCCCTCGGCGAACCTCTTCCCTTTTTTATTCCCGTTCGAACAGGGTTTTGTCGGCCCCGCAGATCGGACAAGTCCAGTCGTCGGGCAGATCCTCGAATTTTGTTCCGGGGGCTATTCCGGAGATGGGATCCCCCTTCTCAGATTCGTAGGTAAAATGGCAAAGTTGGCATTGCCACAGCTCATTTTCAATTTCACTCCCAGCCAGTTCCGCAGCAATGGCAGCCTTTTCAACATAGGTTGGTGCATTTTTGGGGGAGAATCCCTTCATCACTTCACGGTAGTAATTGTAAGTAAGTGGTTTGATTTCTGACTGGATCAGGTCGGAGGAGACTGCTTCACCAATGATCAGCCAGTGACTTCCTACATCGAAGGTCTCCGTGACCTTGCAATCGAACCAGGCCAGACAGGAGTCAGTGACCACCGGTGATCCCGTTTCCCCGATAAAATAGTTCACCCCCTTGAACTTGTCAATCTCCCTGCCACTTCTGTACCCAAAATCACCAATCAAACCCGTGGATGCCTGTTCCCCTAGCACGGAAAAGGCAAAAGCACCACTTTTTTGAATAATCTCTGCAGAAAAATTGTCTTTGTTGCAGCTGATCCCGAATTTTGGGGGATTGGAAGTAACCTGAAAAACAGTGTTGGCCACGTAGCCCGCTTTGGTGTCCTGAAATTTGGAAGATACCAGGTATAGTCCATAGGAAACTTTAAAAAAGGTATCAATATTGATCATGATCGTTTCAAATTTTATCATTAATAATAGATCTTAAATATAATCGAATTCGGGCTAAAATCGTCCGAAAAAATTTAAATCATTTCGAAATAAATTTTATACCTCTTATTTGCAGTCAATTGTAGGAAGGAGGATTCCGTTAATTGTGTTTTATAACATATTCTTAGGTTTGGGATAATTTTTAACTTTGTTCGTTATCGTACACGGAGTTTTAAAAATCATTATATTTTCATTTAAAATCATATTACAAATGTCTGACAGAAGAGAGTTTATTCAGAAATCGGCAGTTGGAGCGAGTGCCCTTGCCGTTAGCAGTCTCACCTTCAGTGCCAAAAGTTATGGCCGCATCATTGGTGCCAATGACAAGGTTCAGGTGGGCGTAGTGGGCTTATCTGACAGGTTCAGAGGTGCCTTGTTCCCCAGTTTCATGGACAATGCAAAGACCCATAATTTTGAGATAGTAGCCTTGTCTGATTTGTGGAGCAAAAGACGGGAAACCGGGAAGGCATTTTTTCAGAAGAATGCAGGTTGGGATGTAGCCCTGTGCCGGAACAACGATGAATTGTATGATCGAAAAGACATTGATGCCGTTATCATCAGTACGGCCGACTTTCAGCATGCCCTTCACCTGGCCGAAGCCGCTGGTCACAAAAAGGATGCCTATTGTGAGAAGCCCTTTGCTGAAACCATGGCCGATGCAAAAGTTGCCCTGAAGGCTTGCCACGAAAATAATACGGTGGTTCAGATTGGTTCCCAGCGCAGAAGTACAGAAAATTACATTGCCGCCAATGAATACCTTAATTCAGGAAAGTTTGGTGACATTGTGATGGTTGAGATGTGCTGGAATGTCAATCAACCAGAAAGATGGAGGAGACCTGAGGAGGTGAAGGCCATCAAGGAGTCGGATACTGACTGGAAGCGTTTCCAGATGAATCGCCCAGAGGCAGCATGGGATCCAAGAAAATACCTGGAATTCAGACTTTTCTGGCCCTATTCTTCCGGGATTGCAGGTCAATGGATGTCTCACCAGATCGATACAGTTCACTGGTTTACGGGTTTATCCCATCCGCGCAGCGTGGCTGCTAATGGAGGCATTTACCAATGGAAAGACGGCAGGTCCAATGCGGATACGCTTACCGCCGTCTTTGATTATGGGGATGACAAAAAAGGATTCCAGGTCATGTACTCCTCCCGTTTCAGCAACAGTGCAGGTGGAACCAAGGAGTTGTACTATTCCAATGGTGGAATGCTGAATCTGGATACCAACAAGGTTACTTCGGAAGGTGGATTGGAAGAAAATCATGCCAAGGCCATGGGAATGAAAGCCAACTTGTTGGATAGCTTTGAATTGCCAAAAGTTGGCATGACCACTTCAGCAGATACCAGAAAGGATCCTTCGACCTCTGCACACATGAACAACTGGATGGAGTGTGTCAGGTCCAGGAAAAAGACCCACGCTCCGGTAGAAGCCGGTTACAGCCACGCCATTGCAACCATTATGGCCAATGCCGCTTTCCGTACCGGATTGCGTGCCACTTTCGATGAAAAACTTCAGGAGGTGATTTGTGGTGGGAAGGTATTCAAATACTAAAATACCGTTAATTAGAAAAAAGGCCCTCGGAAATCCGAGGGCCTTTTTTTTATCTGCAGGCAAATGTTAGTTCTATCATCTTAAAAACCTTCGAATTCTCTTTCTGGGCGTCATAACCAGTCTGCAAAAACAGCAGGTAGGTTTTTTCAGAGCAGTTGAAACAGTATATCATTCCTATGACCTTGATTCCTTTAACCACAGATTCATATTTAACCATACAACCATCCATACTGCCGAATCTGCCACTTTCGATGGCTGTAAACAGGATTCCGGCTTCCTTGTAAATCTCTCCCTCCATCATGGCTTTCTGTTGAAACAGAAGCGATTTTACAGGATTTTCCTCCTTGTTGATCGTCACCAGACTAAAGAGTCCAGTCGAATTCTTTGCACCGCTTTCTGCCGAATAATAATAGCCTTTGTCGGGTAAAGCCTCATCGGAAATGGTTTTCCAGTTGCCGGGAATGGAGAAGGAGACCCCATTCTTCAGATAGTTGAAGGTATTGTCTTTTGCAAATCCCTTTGAAAACGGGAGGCTCAAAATCATCAAAACAACAAGAGTTTTCACAGATCCAATCGAAATGGAAAATCGCGAAGTAGCTCCTGCCGGCTTTGTTGGTTCCATCATTCTTCGACGGCTTTAAAATGCTCCTTGTTCTTCTCGATGATCAGACGGTACCAGGAATCAGGATAGGCTGGATGCATGGGTTGTTCAGGTTCCTTGCCAAATTCATTCCTTTGGAATTTTCCATCTTTCTCCTTCATCACATTGCCATCCTTGTATTTGATCAACAGGTAATGGCTTAGCTCTTTCCAGTCCTTAACAGTGGTTTCTACCTGATTATTGGAATAGGCAGTCAGGCATTTGATGGCACCTTTTTTGTCACCCTTGTTCCACAAATTCAAGGCTTGCTGGTCCGTTCCTCCAACCGTGTTCATAAACTCTTTTTCCTTGCGGGATTGAACTTTCTGAACATCCTTGATCATGTCGTTGTACCGGAGGTAGCACATGTTGGCTACCGTATTGAAAATCCAGAAGGCTGAAGTATCAGACCATGTAAGGAAGTCTCCGTTGCCTACCTTGACTGAATTTGGAACCTCGTTGATTCCGCAATAGACCGGCATATAACAGGTCGAATAGGTATCATCCAAGCCGAACCAGAGCACTCCACCGATTGGATCTGGAAGAGAAGGACGGCATTGTGCTACAAAGGAAAAGCCAGTCTGCTGCGTTGAAATGGCACGTTCGTGGCAATAGGAAACTGAATCCACCTTCCAGGTCATCGGACGCCAGCGGTAGGGTAGTACATTGGGACCAGCACCCGGGTCTTTGGTCATGTCGAGGGCTGTACCTTCATAATGGTCACGCATCATGCCCATCACATTTTCCAGCGTAAGTGGCGCATCTGGTTTGATCCAGAGCGGCATGCGGTTGGTTGCATATTTGTTTTTATCGTAGGTAATGTGACCCAGGACGTAGTTTTCATATTGTCCCATCTGCTTGTTTACCTTGTTGAATCCAGCCCATACGCGTGCATCACAGAAACGTGCACCGCCAAACTCAACGGGAGCATAGGTATCGGAAAAACTAAATTCGCTGTTTGTTCCATTGAACCAGCCTTTTTCCCTTGCAAAGGAGATGACATCCGGTGCATAGAGGCATTCATTTGGCTTATCCAGTGGAAACTGGGTGATCCTTGCCTGATTTGCATGACCAGAGATGTATCCGTCCGGAATACGTTGTGCAACCCATACTGCACCCTTCTGTCCGTTCCCTTTTCCAATCATCTCAAGAATCCAAACTTCCTCCTTGTCAGCGATCGAGAAGGATTCACCACTGGAGGCATATCCGTACTCTTTCACCAAATCCGTCATCACGGTAATCGCTTCCCTGGCACTTTTGGCCCGCTGCAGGGTCATGTAAATCAGGCTGCCATAATCCATGATGGCTCCGGTCTGAGAGGCAAGTTCCTTTCTTCCGCCATAGGTTGTTTCGCCAATGGCCAACTGATGCTCATTCATGTTACCTACCACTTGCCAGGTATGTGCCACCTGAGGTATTTTGCCCATGAATTTACCGGTATCCCACTCTACCACATCAGCCATGGCTCCTGCTTTGTAATTGGCTGAAGGCCAAAAATAGAGCTCTCCATAAAGGGTATGTGAGTCTGCAGCATAACTGATCATTGGTGTACCGGCCACAGTTGCTCCCTTTGTGATCAGAAAATTGGTGCAACCGTTTACCTGGTTCCCTTGTATAATACTGAAAATTAATACAATAAATATTCCGAATTTTTTCATCATCTTATTTTAATTTCAATTTTGACAAAAATAAATAATTAGTTCATTCCTTTTGGGAGCGAATAGCTTCAATTTCCTTTTTTTTAATGAGTTTTATCATAATGCAACACATTACAGGGCAAAATCCGTCTTGTATTCAGATTTATTTTTTCTTTCATCCCATACGGTTAAATGCAGGGAGTGCACTCTCCCGGCCTTTAACCGCTTTTTGTCTACCGTATAGGAGATGGTTTCCGTTTTTGCATCGTATTCAAAGAGTGCCCAGTTACCATCTATTTCGCAGTTGTAACCTTCTATTCCCGACAAATTGTCGGTGATTTTATAAGCAATTTTTTGGGGACTGACTAGGGCTTTGCCCTTCAAACCCAACGGCCGGATAAGGGGAGCAATGGTATCCAACACCACACCAAAATTGCCAAAAACTCTCGGATTGGCACTAATCCATCCGTTTTGCCAGATACCACCAACCGCCGCCATTTTTCCCCCGGATTCGATCAGGACCATCAAAGCCTTGCTGTGCCATCTTGTAGGAATGGGCCTGGTTTTGATTGACAAAAGGTATGGTTTATGAACAGGCACATAAGGAAGGTGAATTTGGTGAACCTTAGACAAAAGAGAAGACTTACCGGCAAAAGAGTTGTACTCGAACTGCAACTGGTCATACAGGGCACCTTCCGGAATCTGAACTTTGACCTCCTCATTGACAAATTCGTTGGTCTTGTCGTACAAAAATACTTTCGTACACAAAACGGGTTGTTCCTGACGGGAAGTTTTCACGGACAGCAATTTAAAGCTGAACTGGGTTGAATTCCCAAATGCGTCGGCCACGATAATCTTAACGGTATGTGACTTGCCGTCTGAAAAATGAAGAATTCCCCTGTTTCCACTGAAATGATAGATGTCCATTTTGTTTCCGGGTTGAAGGTACAATCGGTGAATCCAGCGCTTATTCCTGACAAGCTCCTCATAATCGATGTGACTGTTGACATACCTTCCCTGGTCGAAAGCGAGGTGATCCATTTTAAATGAAAACTGTGACTCCAGGTCCAGAAACAGTTCTGCCGAATAAATACCGCATTTCAGGCCCGTTCCATTAAAATCATCGTCCGACTGGATCCCTATTCCAATGTCGCCATCCACTTCAATCAGCTGTTTGCTCTTCACTCCAGTATTACCTTTAGCCGAGATCGTTTCAATCCGAAGCTTTTTTGAACTCTTGTTTACACTGCTGGATCCCGTCAGTGGATAAAGATAAAGTGCGGTTATTCGAGGGGCACTCTTGTCGGTGATTCCGGTAAGAAAGAAAAGAGGATTTTGCGGTTTTTCGGATTTGGTATCCCTGATTTCAAAATGAAGGTGCGGTCCCCCGGAACTTCCTGTATTGCCAGACCACGCGATGAGTTCACCTTTTTGGAACGACATGAGTCCGGCAGGAAGGGTTAGGTCTACGGCAAATTGCTTCAATAGGTACTGCTGTGTTTCTACGTAGGATTCAATTTTGGGATGAAAGCGGGAAAGATGTCCGTAAACAGTCGTGTGACCATCCGCGTGCAACAGATACAAGGCGTGACCATATCCGGAAGGCGATACGGAAACCCGTGCAACGGTGCCACTTTCCGCCGCATAGACCGGAAGGCCCGTTTGTCCGGTAGTTCTGAAATCCAGTCCGGTATGAAAGTGATTTCTGCGAAGTTCCCCAAATCCTCCTGAAAAAGAGCTCGCAATTTTCAGGGGGGTCTGGTAGGGTTCCTTGCTTTTCGTCTGTCCCGCAAGCACGGAAGTCAAGCAAAATAGTAGGGTGATGGTAGGGTAAATCTTATGCATAGGGCAGTTATGATCGTGGTGACTAAAGTAGCAAACTTTGCCGCAACAGCGGATATTGGCAAGGTTAATATTTTGGTATATTGAATTTAATGCTAACTTTGTGACAGTAATCCTTGAACATGACTGAGCGCGAAACTCTTTTATTACGAGAATTTAAAGAAAGACTCGATCAGATGATTGGTTTGCATCAAAAGATGAAAGCCGAACGTCAAATACTTAAGGAAGAGAAGGTGCGTTTGGAGGAACAGGTCAATTTACTGACCATTTCCAATCAGGATCTGTCCAAAAGGGTAGAGGATTTAAAATTTGCCAAATCTTTGGTTGGTGGGAATGAAGATTCACATGAAGCCAAAATTAAGATAAATAGATTGGTGCGGGAGATTGATAAATGTATTTCACTTTTAAATAAGTAATCCGCCTGCTATGGATGATAAACTTTCGATAAACATCAATATAGCCGACAGGTTGTATCCGCTTCGAATTGATAGAAAGGAAGAGGAGAACATTCGGAAGGCAGCGAAGATTATCAACGATAAAGTAGTTCAGTACAAGCAAAGATATCCTTCAAAAGACCTACAGGATTGTCTGGCGATGGCCACTTTGCAATTTGTGATACAGAAATTTGACAATGAGAAGCAGACAGAATATTCGCCCATCATTGAAGAGTTGGAACGTATGAACGACTTTCTGGCAGAGTATATCGAGAAGGAAGATTAATATAGTTTATTCAAGATATTTTACCGCATCTTATTCTTTTTCATTGGTTTAGCGCCAATTGAAAAGATTGGGATTGCGGTTTTTTTTTAATTCTAATATTTTTTCCATATGGTGACAACTATGATAGTAGGCCTGGTGGCGGTTTTGGTGGGAGGAACTGCATCCTATTTCCTGTGGGATGTTATTCTCCAGAATAAATGCCGGAATCTGCTGAAAGAGGCTGAAGTGCAATCTGAGATTATCAAAGAAAAAAAGGCCATTCAGGCCAAAGAAAAATTTATTCAACTAAAGGCTGACCACGATTTGTACATCAACGATCGTAACCAGCGCATTGTCAGTGCAGAAAATAAACTGAAGCAACGTGAAGCCATCCATTTGCAACGCAAAGAAGAGCTGCAGCGAAAGATCAAGGAATCAGAGATTTCCAAACAGGAATCCGATACGCTTCGTGACAGCCTTACTGTACAACTTGAGCTGATTGAGCAAAAAAATGAGGATCTTGAACGAATGCACAAAAGGCAGATTGATCAGCTTGAAGCCCTGTCAGGCATCTCAGCCGATGAAGCCAAAACACAACTAATTGATTCCTTGAAGAACGAAGCCAAAACAGAGGCGATGTCCTACATTCAGGAAATCATGGATGAGGCCAAAATGAATGCAAACAAGGAAGCCAAGAAGATCATCGTGAAATCCATACAGCGTGTGGCATCCGAGACCGCCATTGAGAATGCGGTGACTGTTTTCCATATCGAAAGCGACGAGATCAAGGGGCGCATCATTGGCCGTGAAGGTCGCAACATTCGTGCCCTGGAGGCTGCCACCGGAGTCGAAATCATCGTGGATGATACTCCAGAGGCCATTGTCCTTTCAGGATTTGATCCAGTGAGACGTGAAATTGCCAGGTTGGCTTTGCATCAACTGGTAACAGACGGACGTATTCATCCTGCCCGCATTGAAGAGGTGGTCAACAAAGTGAAGAAGCAGGTCGAAGAGGAGATCATTGAAACGGGAAAAAGAACCACCATCGATCTTGGCATACACGGTATGCATCCTGAACTGATTCGTCTGATCGGAAAAATGAAATACCGCTCCTCCTACGGACAGAATCTGCTGCAACACTCCCGTGAAACCGCCAACCTCTGTGCCATCATGGCTGCCGAGCTTGGGTTGAATCCCAAAAAGGCCAAACGAGCAGGATTGCTGCACGATATTGGTAAAGTTCCGGATGATGAGCCAGAATTGCCGCATGCCATTCTGGGAATGAAGCTTGCAGAGAAGTACAAGGAAAAACCTGATATCTGCAATGCCATTGGCTCTCACCACGAAGAGGTAGAAATGGAGACCCTTCTGGCTCCGCTGGTTCAGGCCTGTGATGCCATTTCAGGTGCAAGACCTGGTGCCAGGCGAGAAGCGGTTGAGTCTTACATCAAGCGTCTGAATGATCTTGAAAATATGGCTCTTTCCTATCCTGGAGTAACCAAGACGTACGCCATTCAGGCCGGACGTGAATTAAGGGTAATCGTGGGAAGTGACAAGATGACGGATGCAGAAGCCGAAAGCCTATCGTATGATATCGCCAAGAAAATACAGGATGAAATGACTTATCCGGGTCAGGTTAAGATCACGGTTATCCGTGAAACAAGAGCCGTTAATTACGCCAAATAATTGATTTGAGGAGCCGTAAATTGCTCCTCCTGTCAAGTTGTCGAAACCCTCACCGGGTGACTCTGAGTCACCCGGTGAGGGTTTTTTCAATATCCTTCCAGAAGGGCCAGTAAGTCCTCTGTTAGAAGCAGTTTTTCCTGTTCTCCGTCGTTGGTATAGACCAGATACATCAGGTTGAGCAACTTCTTTACCAAACTGATGTCGGTCTCCACCCGGGTAACCACTTTCCCGTATTTGAGTGATTTGTCATATAAAAACTGAACCTCCTTCGGACTGATGACAGATCCCCTGTGCGCCACATTGATGTAAAAAAGATACTTGTCTGTGGATGCTCCGAAAGCAAGTGTTGCAGCCAGATTGTCTTCGTATACCAGCAAAAGCTTGTTGGCCAGCATAATGGGAAGCAAATCAATATGCAGATTGCGGGCAATGATCAGGTAGAGGATGGTAAGTGAATAAACATCTCCTGTTTTGGAAAAGAGAAGTTTGTCCAAAACCAGGTTTTCCACGTTGGGAACCTCACTGCTTGAGATTTCAAAATTATTGATTCTGAATAGGATATGGTTGATTACTGCTACTTTTTCGAGAGAAGTCATCGATTCTGTCACCTCCAGCCACACCTCCCTGTAAATTTTCTGAATGCTGTTCTCAATCTTCTCTTTAGAGATATTTGGATGGTGAACAGAGGAGACCAGCAGCCAGCCATCCAGCAGTGTCCTGTTTTCGGCACCAATCCATTGCCTCAATTTGTCTACAATGATCTCTTTTTTAAGAAGGACAATAACCTCCTGAAGTTTAGTGGCATGCAAGATAGAATCCGTGGACAGAAGCGCTTCCTCCAGACTTGGAAGCACGGAGGTTCCAAGCGAGATTAATTTTTCCTTTACGGATCGAAAGACCAGCTCATCCTGGTCGTCCAGGAGTGATATCAGTGCATCAAGAATGGGATCAGCTGTTGACATATTCAAATGCGGTCAAGTACTTTTTGAACTAATTTAACCATGACTGGCTTGTAATCTTCGTTTGCCTTTTTGGATACCCTGTTCGCAATGATGATGCAAACTGTCAGCGCCTTGTGTCCCAACAGCCTGCTGAGGCCATAAATGGCGGAACATTCCATTTCGTAGTTGGTGATGCGCTGATTTTCAAACCGGAAGGCTTCAATCTTGTCGTTGATAAGCGGATCTACAATTCTAAGCCTTAATTCACGACCCTGAGGACCGTAAAACCCCGGAGCCGAAATCGTTACCCCCTGCGTGAAATCCTCGTCTATGATTCTCTTGAAAAGGGCTGGATCGGCTTCTACTACATAGGGTGAGGGCAGGAGTTCGTTCCAGTTTACAAAATTTTTAAAGGAGGTTTCAAACGCTATATCCGAGACTTCGTTTCTTCTTTCATAAAAATTCAATAAGCCATCGAATCCTATTGCCTTGGTAGATGCCAGAAAAGCATTGACGGGAATATCGCCCTGCAAACCTCCGGAAGTACCTATTCTAATAATTTTTAGGGACTTATGTTCACTTTTGACTTGTCTGGTAGCCAGATCAATATTCACCAGGGCATCCAATTCATTGACCACAATGTCGATGTTGTCTGTTCCAATGCCAGTAGAAAGTATGGTAATACGCTTGGTTCCGTACGACCCGGTTGCAGAAACGAACTCACGGTTTTCTGTTTCAGATTCAATGCTGTCAAAAAAACCGGCAATCATCTTTACCCTACCGGGATCGCCAACCAGAATAATATTCTCGGCCAGTTGTTCAGGTTTCAGGTGAAGATGGAAAATGGATCCGTCGGGATTGATGATCAGTTCAGAAGGCTCAATAACTCTCATGGTTGCTATATTGATGTTGTTCAAAGGTAAAAAAAAGTAGGATGATCCCGAATATTTTTAATTTTGCATCAAATAAATATCTGCAAATGATCCAAAGAATTCAGACTCTTTACTTACTAATTGCTGATCTGTTGATTGCAATACTCTTTTTTGTTCCGTTTGCCGAGATTGCCGGAAAGGATGGAGGTCTCTACCTCTTAAATGTTGTCGGACTTCAGGCGGAAGGAACAAGCTTAGGTGCATTTCAGCTCAAAACATGGCCATTGCAAATTCTGATGGTGGTAATATTGCTTGGATTGATCCTAATCCTATTTCAGTTTAAAAACAGGATCTTGCAGATAAAATTATCCTATGCGGCCATTTTGTTTCAAATTATCTTGAGTACGCTCCTGGTTTTTTATGCATGGAGTGGAAGTACCCAGGTTGGCGGAACCTATTCGCTCAAGATTTTTTTTACATTTCCGCTCATTGCCGCAGTGATTGTCTTCCTCGCCATCAGAGGAATGGTAAGGGATGAAAACCTGGTCAAATCCATCGATCGTATCCGCTAAAACAGATCCGCAAGTTGGGTTGAGATGGCTGCCAAAAATTGTTCGTCTTCGCCGGTAAAAGGGGCGTAGGCGTGTGAATCAATGTCGATCTGCGCTACAAAAATCCCGTCACGCAGGATCGGAACAACAATCTCACTTCTGACATCCATACTGCATGCCAGGTAATTATCCTGCTGGGTTACATCCTGTATGGTCATTGTTTGCCAACTCTCAGCCACTTGTCCGCAGATTCCCCTTCCAACCGGAATATGGGTATGTTCGGTGGGCGCTCCCCGGTAGGGTCCCAAGACCAGCATTTTCTTTTCAGGATCCAGCAGGTAAAAACCCACCCAGTCGTAGTGTGCAATTTCACGCTTCAACAAGTCTGCCGTACCTGACATCAGACTCTCCAGATCGGTAGACAGTTCCTTCAATCTGGAAAATTTTTGATAAACTGCGGTAAACATTGGATTCATGACCCGTCTTATTTAATTTTAATTTCGTTTTCGTAAGTGATCTTCTCGCAATAATAGCACTTCATTTCAATCGGTTTCTCGTTGATAATTTGAAATTTGGTGCTGATGTTTTCTGCATTGGTGATGCACTTGGGATTAAAGCAACAAACGATTCCGTTGACCTGATCCGGAATCTGAACCACCCGTTTCTCGATGACCTCATAATTTCTGATGGTATTGAGTTTGGCGTTGGGTGCTACCAGTGCAATTTTATTCACCTCCTCATCCTCGAAAAACCTGTTGGCGATCTTGATGATGGCCTTGGTTCCCATTGCCTTGCTGTCGAGGTTGTTGCCAAAAGTAACCATGTTGTTAAATTCATCCAGTTTTAAGATCTGGACCACCTTAAAGAGCGCTTTTGTCGGAATATGGTCGATAACGGTTCCATCCTTTATGGCACTTACATTTAACTGCTTTTGCATAACATTGATTTTATCGGAGATTTAACAAATGTGAGATGATGGCCATACGCGTAAAAACGCCGTTTTTCGCCTGGGAAAAGTAGTATGCCTTGGGATTGCTGTCGACATTTGTATGAATTTCGTTGATCCTTGGCAGTGGATGCAGAATTTTCACCGTAGGCTTGGTATTGGCAAGCATTTCATTTTTAAGGATATAAACATTTTTTACCTTTTCATATTCGACAGGGTCTATGAAGCGTTCCTTCTGGACACGGGTCATGTAGATGATGTCAGCCTGGTTGATGATCTCATTGAATTCAAGATGTTCGAAATACCGGATTCCCCGCTGGGACAGGTAAATTTTGTATTCATCCGGCATGGCGAGTTCCGGTGGAGCCACAAAATTGAAAATAGGATTTTTGAAATGGGAAAGTGCCATTAAAAGGCTGTGAACGGTTCTGCCGTATTTAAGATCTCCAACCATGAAAAGATTAATGTCATCCAACCGTCCCTGTGTTTTCATGATGGAATACATGTCCAGCAGTGTTTGACTGGGATGCTGGTTGGCACCATCGCCGGCATTGATCACTGGGACATCTGCAACTTCGGCTGCATACCTTGCACTTCCTTCCAGCGGGTGGCGCATGATGATCATGTCCGCATAATTACTGACCATCTTGATGGTATCGTGCAGTGTTTCGCCCTTCGAAACACTCGAAGAGTTTGAATCAGAGAACCCTATGATTTTACCTCCCAGTCTGTTGATGGCTGTTTCAAAACTGAGTCTCGTTCGGGTGGAAGGTTCGAAGAAGAGGGTGGCAATGACTTTTCCCTTCAGGAGTGATTGGCTTGGATTTGCCTCAAATTCCTTGGAAAGCTCCATGATCTTCAAATATTCCTCCTTTGAAAAATCGGTAATCGAGATTAAATCTTTTTTGCTCATGATCTTGAATCTTTGTTTATAGCTCTTATTCCAGTACCATCCGGCAGTCCAGAATTCCTGTAATATTGTTTATCCTGGATTCGACGGATTCTAGTCTTGCAGCCCTCACTTTTAACCTGATCAGACATTTGAGGTCAAGCCTGGAGCTTACAATTTCCAGTTGATCCTCCTTGATCAGTTGCATCAGGCTGTTCATTGCCTGGTATTCGAATGCAATTTCAAGCAGATGTTCCACCGTTTTGGTGAAAATAATAGCATTTGAAAGCGCATCTCCTGCTGCCTGTTTGTATGCCTGTATAAGGCCGCTTACGCCCAGCAAGGTTCCTCCAAAATACCTGACCACCACCACCAGCAGGTTGGTTAGCTTCCCCGACTGTATCTGTCCAAAAATGGGCCGACCGGCCGTTCCTGAGGGCTCCCCATCATCGTTGAAGCGGTATCTTTCATGATCCATTCCCAGACTCCAGGCATAACAGCAATGTCTTGCCGAGAAATGCTCCTTCCTGATTTCTGCAAGGATTGATTTAATTTCATCCTCACTGTTAACCGGATAGGCAAAAGAGATAAACCGGCTTCCTTTCTCCTTGTACAAACCTTCTGATGGTTGGGCAATCGTCTGAAATGTATCCGGACTCATCTATTTTTCAGTTAAACGGAAGGCCATATCGTTATAAAATAAAAAAAGCAAACTTGTCAGTCTGCTTATGTGAAAATTACATTTTCAATTTGTTTTCAATTTCATCAATACTAAGTCTGAAATTCTTGTCGATCTCCTTCAGGTTTGTCACCGTTCTGCAGGCATGAAGCACGGTGGCATGGTCTTTCCCGCCTATTTGGGATCCGATGGAAGCAAGGGAGGATTGGGTCAGATTTTTGGAAAAATACATGGCAATCTGTCTGGCCTGAACAATCTCCCTTTTTCGGGTTTTAACGGAAAGAGAATCTACAGGAATACAAAAATAGTCAGATACTACCTTCGAAATATAGTCGATGGTCAACTCTCTCTTGGTATTGTTGACTAATTTGTTGATCATCTTGATGGCCAGATCAAGGGTAATCTCCTTTTTGTTGAGTGTAGCCTGTGCAAGCAGTGAAATCAATGCTCCCTCCAGTTCCCTAACATTGCTGCTGATGTGGGAAGCGATGTATTCAAGTACCTCCTCTGAAATAACGATTCCATCCTTGTAGATTTTCTTTCGGAGAATGTTCATTCTGGTTTCAAAGTCCGGAACTTGCAGATCGGCTGTAAGACCCCATTTAAAACGGGAAAGTAATCTTTGCTCCATTCCCTTCAATTCGATAGGGGATTTGTCCGAAGTCAGGATGAGTTGCTTTCCGGATTGATGAAGATGGTTGAATATGTGGAAAAATGTTTCCTGTGTTTTTTCTTTACCGGCAAATTCCTGAACATCATCGATAATCAGAACGTCGATCATCTGGTAAAAATGAAGAAAATCGTTGCGCGAATTGTTGCGGGTGGCCTCGGAAAATTGAATGAAGAATTTATTGGCATTCACGTAAAGTACAATCTTTTCAGGAAAACGTTCCTTAACTTCGATCCCTATGGCCTGTGCAAGATGAGTTTTTCCCAATCCCGAATTTCCATACAGCATCAAAGGATTAAAGGCGGTTCCACCTGGCTTCTGAGCCACTGCATAGCCGGCGCTGCGTGCCAGACGGTTGCATTCACCTTCGATAAAATTATCAAAGGTATTGTCAGACTTTAGCTGCGAATCAATTTGAATCTTCTGGATTCCGGGTATCACAAAAGGATTTCTGATCCCGGTTTCATCGGCAGGAAGTAGGGCAGATACCGGTTTATTTTTTAAATTATTGTTTTGGTTGGCTGGTAATTTAACTGTGTATTGCTTGTTTACGCTGTTGTTGTTGTCGACGACCACATTGTATTCCAATTTGGCGCCTGTTCCAAGCTCCTTTCTCAGGGTTTTCCTGAGAATATCAATGTATTGTTCCTCCAGATATTCGTAAAAGAAAGGACTTGGAACCTGAATTGTAAGAATATTGTTCTCCAGTTTTAATGGAACAATAGGCTCAAACCAGGTTCGATAACTTATGTTTGGAACGTTGTCTTTGATAATTCTCAAACAACTGTCCCATATTGAAATGTGATCTTTATCCATTTAGGTTGCGGTAAAAAAAAGTAAAACTAAAAAAATAGACATTCAAAATTTTATCTTGGATAAGGGATCACATAAAATAAATTTTTGCAATAAGGTTTATCATCTAATCTCGTATTAATCAATTCAATAATCATTCTAAATACAGTAAAATCCTGATTGTCAGGATAATACAAATCACCAAAGGCCAAAATGCTGATAGAATGTAACTTCAATAAATTTTGAACCCTTAAAATTTTTGATGTTTTATGATTTGCCGGATGGCAAAAAAGTATAAAAATCAAGCTTTTTTCGTTGGGTTAAATTAGTTAAAAAAGATTAATTCAAAATTACTTTGAACAAATTTTTAGTGCTTTTTTTACAGAAATTTCTTCACCGTTCTCATATGCTTTTAAAGAGGCCTGAGGAAAAGAGAGTTGCACCTTATTTAGAATCATTCTAACTTTATCGTAGGATTTATCACCGCCGGCAAAGTAAAGATATTTTGAATCCTTGATAATTTCTTCAACGTTTTTAATTCCTTGAAATATAGATGATTCCAGCGGAATTTTAACAGTTGAACCGAATAAAAAAACTTTAAAGTCAATATTTTCAATGATGTTATAGGTTGCACGAGAAGTTAAATAGACCTCTTTTCCGAAGTCAATGGCGGAAATTTTCAAGTATCGGTGAGGGTTTTTCTTCAGGTCAATGAGCAATTGATTCAGATTCTCACTCGACTCCGAGAGATGGGTATAGAGAGTTGAATCCTTCACAAGCAGACCCAATGTTCCATTTGAATTGTTGATATTGGTGAGGATGGATTCCAGTCCGGAAACTGATTTATTCAAGTGGTGCAAAGTGGATTTCAATTCTGCCGGATTGATGGAGTCGCTGATGGCAGAGAAGTTGGTTAATATGTTGCCCAGAGACTGTGAATCCTTGTTCAGATGATCAGTCAGCTCCTTGAGGTTGACAAGGGTACCGGAAAGATTGGTTTTTTGTGTACTGACCACGCTGCTCAAATCACTGGAAATCTGCTCCAGGTTTCCCATGGTTGCACTGATCTGTTCGAGGCTCTTGTTGATGTTTTTCCGCGACTCACTGTTCAGCATCAGGGAGACCCCGGAAACGATGGAATCGAGCGAGACGATCAGTCGTTCTGCCTTGGCCTTGATCGGCGCAATCTGTTCTGTCACCTGACTCATCAAATCGGCTTCAATCTTGGTTTTAATCGTATCGTTGTGCTGGTAGAATTTCATGGATTTTCCCATACTGAGCTTCACCACCTTGGATCCCAGAAGGTCGTTGTTGGCAATTTCGGCGGTTGTACCGACGGGTAAAGGGAACTTGTTGAATACAGCAATTTTTACGATCAGGTCGCCCGACATATCTTCTGCAAAATAAATCTCCCTGACATAGCCTATTTTAAGTCCATTGAGTTGAACCACGGTGGATGCTTCCAGTCCCATGACATTTTTGTAACGGGCGATATATACCTTCTCTGTTCTGAAAATATCACGTCCCTTCAGGAAATTTATTCCCCAAACCAATACCGTAAAACTGATAACCAGCACGATACCGATTTTAGATGTTTTTGAGATTTTCACGGGTTGCTATTTTAGTGTAAAATATTTTATCTGTTAGGACAATGCTCCGGCCATCCTGTCTACGCAGGTTCCGCTAAATTGTTAAAGCAATACAAAGGTATAGATGATTTCGTTCAAATGAAATACCTTTGGCAATATGTTCCTTCAACCGTAAAAAAAGAGGTTGATTTCCTTTCAGTGAACCTCTGGCAGGGGATGCAATCCATAAAAATCAAATCACCTTTGACGGAAATTTCAGAAACGGAATCTTTCAAACATTCTGGATCAAGTCAAAGTTCCTCCTCCGGTTGACAAGGTCGGCATAGAATGGACCGAACTATTTCTTCGGACCTCCTTTCCAAACCATTTTGGTGTGGTTGTCTTTTATGGAAACAATGAAGGCATCCGGAAATTTCTTCGCGATCTCCGGGAAATCTGACTTTGTTGTCTGGAAATTATCCGATTCACTGCAGAAGTATTTGAATTTTCCATCTATCTGGATCTCTCTGAGGTGAGGAATGTCCTTGAATACCTTGGATCCACCATCCATTTTTTTTGAAAAAACTCCAATCTGAATGGCATAAGTAGGCCTGATATCATGATTTTCTGATTCTTTTGTCTCCGGAGCTTTTTGAATAGAGGAACTGGCAGCAGTGTTGCCCGGGGAGTTTTTTATTTTCCCGACAGTTTTATTCTCTGCCAGGTTATCCCCGGAGGGCTTTGAAATGGCAGCTGGTGTTGTGTCGGGCGTACTCTTCAAATCGGCAGTTACTGAAGGAGCAGGTGATTTTGTATCTCTTGGACTGGGCTGATAGGTGCTGGGTTCAAATTCCCGTTGGGGTTTTCCCTTTTGTTTAACCACTTTCTGTTTTTGAACAGGAGGATTTTCTGCTTTGATCACTTTCTCTGTTTTGGCAGGAAGATTGTCTTTAGCCCCCAACTTATTCAGGTAACTGACCAGGGATCCATAAATGGATTGTGCAATTTCAGCTCTTCCTCCATCCGTAAGAAGAAAAGCATTCTCCTTTTTGTTGCTCAGGTAGCCGGTTTCAATCAGAACACTGGGCATAGCCGTTTCGCGAAGAACCAAAAATCCTGCCTGCCTGACTTCCCTGTCGTGACGTTGTGCCAGTTCCTTGAAATTTGATTGCAGAATGGTGGCAAAACTAACACTTTGATCCAAAAAAGTATCCTGAATCAATTCAAACATGATATAGGATTCGGATAGGTTGGGATTGAATCCCTCGTATCGGGTGGAATAATCATCCTCAAGCAAGATGACGCTGTTCTCTTTCTTGGCCACATTGAGGTTGTCTTCAGTCCGATGAAGGCCAAGTACGTAAGTCTCGGTTCCATTGATCTCCGGATTGTCGCAGTAGTTCGCATGGATAGAGATGAACAGGTCGGCATTGATTTTGTTGGCAATCTGTGCCCTGTCCATTAATGGAACGAAATAATCCCCGTCCCTGATGAAAACCACCTTGATGTTACCCTGATTCTGACGGATCAACTTACCCAGTTTGAGGGCTATATCCAGAACCACATTTTTTTCCTTTGCTTTACCCACGACTGTACCAGGATCTTTTCCTCCGTGTCCGGCATCGATCACAACTGTTTTCTGGTGAGCCTCCTTTTGGAGCGCATCAGCAGCAAAAATGGCGCAAAATGACAGCAAGGAGAAGCAAAATAGCTTCCGGAGGAATTTTCCATTACCTCTGCTCCATATTTTCATTGAATCGCTCTCCATTCTTACCATTTAATACCATACAAAAATAGAAGATTAAATTATTTATCATCGTACCCTTTTAGTCCGTCAGGATTTTTTACTTTTGCCTAGCAGACCTGAGCAGTGAAATTAGAATATAAAAACGATCTAATTCTATAGATTTGAGTACGATACGATTATTTAAATATACTTTTTTTCTGATTCTGATTTGGCAATCAATCCTCTTTGCTCAGGAACCTGTCAAGAACAGCACCTATAAAAAAAGGCCAATCACCCCGGTGGTGCTACCATCGAAGGACGCAAAAAAAATTGTAAAGGATTCTTTGTCAGTATCTAAGAAGGATTCCATTGCGTTGGATTCCCTTAACATCAAAAAAAATCAGGAAGATTTCGATACAGAAGTACAATATACGGCTGACGGCAAGATTACGATCAATAATTCGGCTAACAGGATTTATATGTACAACAATGCACAGGTTAAGTACAAGGACATCGAGTTGACTGCAGATTATATTGAACTAAACAGGGACAGCAATCTGGTACATGCCGTTGGAAAACCTGATTCCACTGGTACAATCGTCGGGAAACCGGTTTTTAAGCAAGGTGATCAGGAGTTTGAAGCCGACGAAATCAGGTACAATTTTCTTTCCAAAAAAGGGATTGTATATGGAGTAGTGACGGAGCAACAGGGTGGTTTCATCCACAGTGGAAAGACCAAACTGATGAACGACTCCACCTACAACCTGAAGGATGGAAGATACACGACCTGCAATGCGGAACATCCTCACTTCTATCTTCAGATGACCAAGGCGAAAGTGCTTTCAAACAAAAAGATTGTTACTGGTCCGGCCTATCTGGTTGTAGAGGATATACCCATCTATTTTCTTTTCATTCCCTTTGGCTTTTTTCCGAACTCTCCAACCTACTCATCCGGATTTCTGATGCCCACCTACGGGGATGAAATAAACAGGGGGTTCTTTCTTCGGGATATCGGCTATTACTGGGCTGCAAATGATTATTTCGATCTTGCACTGCGAGCGGATATCTTTTCCAAAGGTTCGAGAGGATTGAAAATGCATACCAATTATAAGGTGAGGTACAAGTTTAGCGGCGGTTTTGATGTAAATTATTACAAGAATGTTTTTGGAGACAAGGGATTATCAGATTACAGGATTCAAAATGATTTTGCGCTTACCTGGAACCATTCGATGGATGCAAAGGCAAGTCCGAACCAAACCTTCAGTGCCAGTGTCAATTTCTCCACCAGCCAGTACGATCAAAACAATGCCTACTCCACGCAGAATTACCTGACGAATACCAAGCAATCGAGTGTTTCATACACCAAAAGATGGGAAAACAGTCCCTATTCCATGTCTGCAAATTTACGCCATTCCCAGAATAGCCGAGATACGACGATTAGCCTTACCATGCCCCAGATGACTTTCAATGTGAACCGTTTTTATCCGTTTAAACCAAACAGTTCCGGTGGAAAAGAGAAGTGGTACTATAAAATTGGCATGAGTTATAGCTTTGATATGCAGAATTCCATCAATACCAAGGAATACAAACTGTTTTCTTCTAACTTGTCCAAGGATTGGCAGAATGGGATTAAACAAAGCATTCCGGTGAGTACCTCCTTTAAGATGTTGAAGTTTATCACTGTTAGTCCGTCCTTTACCTACAACGAAAGATGGTATTCCAGTCAGATCCGAAAGGCTTATGATCCCATCAAAAAAGCGGTGGAGGTGACGGATACTATTTATGGCTTTACGCGAGACTTTGATTATTCGATCAGTCTGGGTGCCTCTACTAAAATTTATGGTGACTATACGCCTTTGAATCCCAAATCAAACATCAAGGGTATCCGGCACGTCATGACACCCACCCTAAGTTTCAGCATGCAGCCTGATTTCAGTAATCCTGGTTACGGCATGTATGGAAACATCGAGTATTATGATGATAAGGGAATGCCGGTTAGTTTGAGATACCCATACCACGAAGGGGGAATCTATGGAACCGCCGGCGCCGGAAGGTCCGGATCTATTGGATTCAACTTAAGTAATACCTTGGAGATGAAAGTATTGAATGTAAATGATACCACTTCAAAGGAAAAGTACAAAAAGGTTAAATTACTGGATCAGCTTTCTATTGCTACCTCTTACAATCTTGCAGCAGATTCACTCAACCTTTCCAACATTAATATTTCAGGCAGAACCAAGGTGGCAGGGGTGGATGTAAACCTGGGGGCCATCCTGGATCCCTATGCCTATGAAAATGGGCATCTTATCAATGTTTTTGAATTTGCAAAAGACAAAAAATTGGCAAGGTTGACAAGTGCAAACCTATCTTTTGGTTATGCATTCAAGTCTTCAACCAAAGCCGACGAGAAGAAGAAAAAGGAGGGTTTGGGTCCTGACGGCAAACCTTTGCCCAAAACGGAAGAGCAGAAGGCTGCCGAGCTTGCAAGAAAAAATTCTCCGGTCATGCCTGAATATGCAGATTTCAGCATCCCCTGGGATTTTCGTTTTGATTATAGCCTGAGGTACAGCAAGCCTAATCCGACGGTGGCCTCCTCCATTAATCAGACGGTGGATTTCAGTGGAAATATTAGTCTCACAAAGAAATGGCAAATAGGCTTTTCATCTGGACTGGATATACAAAAAATGGAAGTTTCCTTCACCCAGTTTAATATTTTCAGAGACCTGCATTGTTTCCAAATGTCTCTCAATCTGGTTCCTTTCGGATACAGACAGAGTTACAGTTTCACGATCCGGGCCACAGCAGCCATGCTGCAGGATCTGAAAATCAACAAGAGATCCAGTTTCTACGACAATCAATCGTATTAGTTGCTTTAAAGTGGATTGGATTCAGTCGGAAGACGACGGGTTAATAAATGCAATTCAGTTTTAAAGGAATAGTTCGCACCATGCTTCGAAACGTACACTATTTGCTTTTCCAAATTCCGAAACTGATTTTCTCACCTCTCGCAGCGATTTTTCCTTGCGGATATCTTTGCTTTTGGAATAAAATTTGTCGGCAAAAGCGATGATTTGTTCCTCCACTGTCACCGGAATCAGATCCCTGTGAGGCAGGGGTAAATTTTTTGCAATGATCTCTTCCAGTGAAATACCCACGCCGGTATGTCTTTCGCAGACCAAACCATGTTCAGGGAGGCCAAGTTTCGTCAGCAATTCACATCCCAGATATCCATGTGCCAAATAGGGATAGTCGCCAAAACAAAACAGATCAGGAGCATTGGTTAAATAAATGCCGATGTCGTGAAGCATGGCGGCCTCTTCGATGAACACGAGGTCGGGATTTAATTCGCTGTGCTTCAAGGCAATTTTCATTGCCTTCTCCGTTACTGCCCGACTGTGAGTACAAAGAATCTCGTATCCTTTGGACTTTGGCTTGTAATACTTTGAAATTAAAACTATTGGATCCATCGCATTCAGGGTACTTGGTGGGTACTTGTGACAGGTAACCTCATTGTAACGTCAAATTAAAACAAAAGATTCCATATTTTGTTTTTTAGCGCTTCCGAATTGCTTAGATTGTGGGTTATTCGCTATTTTTAGGCCAGATTTGAACCAATATGGGAAAACCAGGCCAGGCCAATGAAGCAGCCCTTCAAATCGTTCGTTGTAACAATTTAACTATTTTCGAGTGAACAAGGAAAAATTTAAGGCATATCCACGAAACTTCAGAAGAGGAATAGAGATTCTTGAAAAGGGAAAAGTTGAGAGGGGAACCAGACGGATTGAAAAGAGTTTTGAATCTGGCTTTAAACCTGCCATGATCTTTCTTGACCTCTTAAAGAATACCCCCTCCGTGGCCCAGGCCATTGATCTTTTTCAGGACCAATATGAACAGGATTTTACCCGTGCTGCGCTTGAACTTGGAACAAGGTATTTCGAAGGGAATGGAAGAAAGCAGTCCTATGTTGATTCTGTTGCCTTTTTTCTCGAATCCGCCCGGGCCGGCGGAGTAGAAGCCTGCAATTTCATCGGAGAGATGCGGGAAAAGGGCAATGGACTTTCCATGGATATGACCAAGGCATTTGAATGGTACGAAAGAGGGGCTGAGCGTGGCGACAAGGTTGCAAAATACAATTATGGCCGATTGCTCTATTCCGGCGAGGGAGGGTACAAGGATACCAATGAGGCCGTGGATTACTGGTATGCCTCTGCCAAGGAGGGTTACCTGCCTGCAGTCTATAAAGTCGGTGAAATTTTTGAACTTGGACTGACCGTACCGACAAAACTTGAGAAAGCCTTTGAATGGTACAAAAAGGCGGCTGTGGAGGGATATGAACCTTCATTCCAAAAGGTTGGGTTATTTTTGTATGAAGGCAAAGGGGTTGAAATAAATGTGGAAGAGAGCCTGGAATGGCTCAACAAGATCGATGGAACCGTCACCTCTGAAGTAGCACTTAAGATGGGAAAAATCTACCTGCTTGGATTGGGTATTGAAAAAAACCTGGACAAAGCCAAAACCTATCTTGAACAGGCCGTCCACGCCGACTATTCTGAGGCCATTTTTCTGATGGGGAAACTGAATGAAGAGACCAATCAGGATGATTTTCTGGATCTATACCAGAAGGCTGCCGATCGGGGATTCGCCGAAGCACAGGAGGCGCTGGCCGGTTATTATCTCAGACAATCGGATTATCACGGGGTCGAAATGCTTAAAAAGGCCGCACAAAATGGAAGTGCTGATGCAATGGTGCTGATGGCCAAAAGATTTGAAACCGGTGAAGGAGTTGAGAAAAATGTGAAGACCGCCGTTGACTATTACCGTAAGGCTGCCGAAAAGGGAAATCTTGAAGCACAATATCAATATGCAAGCATTTGCCTGGCCGGTGAGTGGACGGAACGTGACAAATATGCAGCAGGTGATTATTTCAAGAAAGCCGCGGAAGCAGGTCATCCAAGGGCTTGCTATATTTTGGGACTTCTTCACGAAAAAGGGGAGACCTACTGGTCGGATAAGGACAAGGCATTTGAATGGTACCTGAAAGCAGCCGAAAAAGGAGTTCCGGGGGCCATGTTTAAAACAGCGGTCTATCTAGAAAATGGCGTTAAAGTCGAAAAGAACAGCATGGAGGCTTTGAGATGGTACAGGCAAGCCTCTTCGGCAGGTTATGCTAAGGCGGCCTTTAACCTGGCAGTGCTCTTCGAAACCGGCCAGGGTTGTGAAGTCGATATGGAAAAAGCTATTGAACAATATGAAGTCGCTGCCAATGGCGGAATTGCAGAGGCCATGAACAATCTGGGGAATGTTTTCCATCAGGGTAAGGGAATCAAAACTGATCCCCAGGAGGCTTTCAAGTGGTATTCCAGGGCAGATGAGGCAGGATTTATGCTGGGCTCCTACAACTTGGGAGTGATGTGGTACTTTGGCGAAACGGGTGAAAAAAATCTGCAGAAAGCCTATTTCTATTTCAAAAAATCTGCAGATAAAAATTACCCCCAGGCACAATACAATCTGGCTGGGATGTTGATGTATGGCGAGGGCGTCGAAGAGAACAAGAAATCGGCCATGGAGCTTTTTCGTAAATCGGCAGAGAATGGTTTTGCCGCCTCCTGGATCAGTCTGGCAGAATTTTATATTTCAGGCGAAGTGGTAGCAAAGGATGTGGAAAAAGCCATCGACTATTTTAATCTGGCCTCCGACCATGGTTTGGGGGAGGCGGATTACCAACTCTCTAAAATTTATGAATCGGAAAAGGAGTTTCTGGATCCTGAAAAACAAAGCCAGTGTTTGAAACGATCCGTTGCCAGGGGATACCTTCCGGATTAGGCAAAAAAGAAAGCGCTGTAAACTGATTTACGGCGCTTTTTTTTTATGGAACAAGAAGGAAAGCCACCGGAGTGAATTCTGCTACTTCTTGAAATCCTCGATCCATTTTCTGGCATTTACAAACGCTTCCAGCCAGGGGGTCATCTGATCCTGTTTCCTTTCGGATGGGTAATGGCCCCACTGCCAGGGATAGATGGCACGCTCGAGATGCGGCATCATGGCCAGATGGCGACCATCGGAGGAACAAATGGCTGCAACATTGAAATCTGAACCATTGGGATTGCCTGGATAATTGGCGAAGGAGTACTTCATCGGAATCAGGTATTGTTCTTCGCCTTCCGGAATCGAAAATTTCCCTTCTCCGTGGGCTACCCAGATCCCCAGTTTTCTACCTGCCAACGATTTAAGCATAATAGATTCATTTTCAAGAATATCGACATTCAGAAAAGCCGATTCAAACTTGTGGGATTCGTTGTGTAGCATCCTGATCTTCTGCTCCTTTTCGGGATAGACCAGATCGAGTGCCACCATCAGCTGGCATCCGTTGCAAACGCCAAGGCTAAGTGTGTCTTTTCGTTTGTAGAATCGATCCAGTGCAGCCTTAGCGCTATCGTTGTACTTAAATGCACCGGCCCAACCTATCGCTGAGCCAAAAACATCAGAATTGGAGAAACCTCCCACGAAGACGATCATACTGATCTCTTCCAGGGTTTCCCTGCCGGAGATGAGGTCGGTCATGTGAACATCCTTGACATCAAAACCTGCCAAATGCAGACTCCAGGCCATTTCCCTGTCGCCGTTTACCCCTTTCTCCCTGATTATGGCCGCTTTGACGCCTGATAGCGTTCGCCTAAGGGGATTGACTGCAAGAGAGGCGAAATCGCCCTTAAAATCTTTAAAATCAAAAGTGAGGCTATTCTTTTTATAGTTTGTCAGACGTTTAAAAGCCAATTCTTTACCCGATTGCTTTTTATCCAGCAAATAGGAGGGTCTGAACCAGCATTCTCTCAATTGATCAATGTCAAAGGCGAAGGTATCCTGGTTATTTTTAAGCAGGATCGTTCTATCTTTTGAGGGCTTCCCGATAGGAATACAAACCAGCTTGTTTACTTCAAACAGTTTTTCGAATTGATCAGGATCCGTTACCTGAACGATGACCCCAGGATTTTCGCTGAAAAGGAGTTTTACCGCATCTGCTTCTCCCAAAAGAGATAAATCGGCATCTATGCCTCCCATATTCTGGGCAAAACAGCTTTCCAGAAGCGTAACAATCAGTCCCCCAGAGGATATATCATGGCCACTGATGACAATACCCAATTGGATTGCCTCCTGTAAAGTATCAAAAACTGCTGCGAAGTAGGCTGGATTCGCTACGGTAGGCGACTCTTCTCCCACAAATGATAGAATTTGACCCAGGGAACTTCCTCCCAAAACCCTCTTCGAACAGGAAAAATCCACATAATAAATAGGATGTGAAGGATCATTATCCAAAACTGGTTCAACGATTTTTCTGATATTGGAGATTTCACCGGATGCAGAAATGATCACGGTTCCGGGTGCGTAGACCACCTCATCCTTGTATTTCTGCGTCATGGAGAGAGAATCCTTTCCGGTTGGAATGTTGATACCAAGGGCACAGGCGAATGAAGAAGCTGCTTCTACGGCTGCATACAAACGGGCATTCTCGCCCGGATTTTTTGCTGGCCACATCCAGTTGGCTGACAAGGAAATACCCTTTAAACCATAGGTTAGCGGAGCCCAGACGATGTTGGTGAGTGATTCGGCAATGGATAGAATTGATCCGTTTTCGGGACTGATTAATCCAGCAGCCGGTGCATGCCCGAGTGAGGTGGCAATTCCTTTGATTCCCTGGTAATCAATGGTTACTGCACCCAGGTTGTTGAGTGGAAGTTGCAGCTCCCCGGCACACTGTTGCTTGGCAATTTTTCCGGTTACGGACCTGTCAACCTTGTTGGTCAACCAATCCTTACAACCTACAGATTCAATCTGTAGAATTTGTACTAAGTAGCTATTAATAAGTTTATCAGAGTACTTTATCTCATTAAATTGTTCAGTAGGAGTTTGATCTTCCAGGAGGGTACGTGGTGGTTTTCCGAAGAGGGTAGCCAACTCCATATCGATGGGTTTGTCGCCATTTTTACGGTTGATAAAAGTAAACCTGTGGTCACCGGTTGTTTCTCCGATTACGTAATAGGGTGACCGTTCCCTTTCGGCAATTCGCTGTATCCAGGCCAGATTTTCTTTTCCGGTTACGAAACCCATTCGTTCCTGTGACTCGTTTCCGACTATTTCCTTGGCTGACAGGGTTGGATCGCCAATTGGTAATTTATCTACAAATATCTCTCCTCCAGTCTCTTCCACCAATTCAGAAAGACAATTCAGATGCCCTCCTGCACCATGGTCGTGGATGGATACGATCGGGTTTCTTCCGGATTCGGACAACGCGCGGATGGTATTGTAGGCTCTTTTTTGCATTTCGGGATTTGCGCGCTGTACCGCATTCAGTTCGATACGGCTTTCAAATGCACCTGTATCCACGGAAGAGACTGCCCCGCCGCCCATTCCAATCCGGTAGTTGTCGCCACCAAGCAAAACAACACTTTCACCAGTTTGTGGAGTACCTTTCAGACTATCTTCCTTTCTGGCATATCCAATCCCTCCTGCTTGCATGATCACCTTATCGTAACCATATTTCTTCAGATTTTCAGCATGTTCAAAGGTAAGAACCGAACCATTGATCAGCGGTTGACCAAATTTATTTCCAAAATCTGATGCGCCATTGGATGCCTTGATCAGCAGTTCCTCCGGATTATGGTACAGCCACTTTCTGGGAGCAACGCGCTGCTCCCAATCCCTGTTCTGGTCATCATTTCTGGAGTAGGAGGTCATGTAAACGGCTGTGCCGGCAATGGGAAAACTTCCTTTGCCTCCTGCCATCCGGTCGCGGATCTCTCCACCGGTTCCAGTTGCCGCTCCGTTGAAGGGTTCGACGGTCGTTGGGAAATTGTGCGTTTCGGCCTTGAGGGAAAGCACAGTTTCAATGTCTGTAATCTGAAAAAAATCAGGTATATCGGCCGAAGCAGGTGCAAATTGTTCGGCAGCCGGCCCTTCGGTGAAGGAGCAATTGTCCTTGTAGGCAGAAACAACTGTGTTTGGATTGGTCTTGGTTGTTTTTTTAATCAGCTCAAAAAGAGTTTGTTGCTTTTCAATACCGTCGATAACAAAGGTCCCGTTGAAAATTTTGTGACGGCAATGTTCGGAATTGACCTGTGAAAAGCCGAATACCTCACTATCCGTAAGTTTTCGGCCAATTTTTGCGGAAACTTCGTTCAGGTATTGAATTTCATCCGGACTAAGTGCGAGCCCTTCCTGCTTGTTGTAGAGCGAAATGTCGTCTATGTAGATCACGGATTCAGGCAGATGATGGATGGTGAACAGGGATTGGTCGAGGCCCTGGTAGCTGGCCTGCAGCATGGGATCAATCTGGTCGTCCGTGTCAGCAGCAAGAAATTCTTCTATGCGAAAAATGCCGTTGATTCCCATATTCTGGGTTATTTCGACGGCATTTGTGCTCCAGGGAGTAATCATCTCTTTCCTTGGCCCGACATAAAGGCCACCTAAATGATCTGAATGTACCTTTTCAGCTCCTCCGAAAAGCCAGACTAATTTTTCGACATCAGATTGATTCAATGATACTTCTGTTCCTACGGCAAGCGTTTTTCCGCTCTCTTTGAAGAAGAGGATCATGTAGCAGCTTTTTATGATTAATATCAGCGAAGATAGGGAGAAGCCTCTTCACTATGTTATTTTCAAAATTAAAAATACATTATGAATTGATCTTTGCACGGCACAATTGCGAAAATTTGTTCGAAACAACCTCAATGGCAGGAGAACGATCCATCAAATTTCGGATACTACCTGATCATCAGAAGGTTTCCACTCTGTTACCTTGATCAGATTCGGGAAAGCCTGAGGTTTGAAGATCGATTGGTTGTAGAACATCCTTAGGCATTCCTGAATACCTTCCGTCACACTTGGATGCGGGTGGATGCTTTGCAATACCTCCTGCACCTTGATATCCGAATTGATCAGATAAGCGATGGATACGATGAAAGCTGAAGCTTGTGGTCCAGCGGCGCGCATGCCTAAAATTCGGTCGGAACCGTCATTGCTCACCATGATCTTAACAAACCCGCTTGTATTTCTCATGGCGATGGTTCTGTTCACCAATTCGTTGGAGTAATAAGCTGCTTTATAGGCGATTCCCTTGCTTCTGAGCATTTTTTCATTGGCACCCACAGCAGCCAGTTCCGGCTTAAAGAACATCAAGGTAGGCATATGTGAATAATCCAGCTGATAATTGGTTTGACCGAAGATTGCCTCCACAATGAAACGACCCTGCTCTTCGGCAACACCATACAGCTGCTTTTGTCCGGTTACGTCGCCTGCGGCAAAGATATTGCAATCCCCAAAGTTAGAGAGCGCACACTCTTCGTTGATTTTCAGGAAACCCTTGCTTGTTGTTTCGATTCCTGCATTTTCCAGACTCAGTCCTGCCGTATTCGGGTCACGACCGATCGAAATCAGGATAATGTCGACCTCTACCACACTGCTGTGCCCATCATCATAATCCAGAACGATCTCCAGGTAATCACTTTTTTTACGAACCGTGCGAAGAGTGGCAGTATGGTGAATAATCACCCCGTTCTTCTGAAGATTTTTGGAGACAAAATCGCTAACATCGTCATCTTCAAATGGTATTACCCGGTGCGTCCGGTCCAGCAGATGAACCTCCGTCTGTCCAAAATTGGAAAAAATGGTTGCAAATTCACATCCGATGATACCAGATCCAATGATCATCATCCGTTCCGGAAAGCTTTCCAGGTTAAGAATTCCATCTGAATCAAGAATCTGCTTCTGATCAATCACCAGATCGGGATGGGGACGAGGTACGGAGCCGGTAGCAATGATGATGTAATCGGCCTTGACCTCTTCAATTCCATCTTTGCCTTTTATTTCAAGCGTATGGCGATCGATAAACCTGGCAAAGCCCTGTTTGTAGGTAATACTTCCCGGATGCTTGTCATCGTCCGAAAAGGTCTCGATTTGGGACAGAATCTGGTTCTGCTTGGTTTTCGCAGCCTGCATCACGGTCTTTTTCACCAGATTGTAATCCACCTGGAGGCCGGAAGCCCTGTAACCTCGGTCAACGGCTGCAGCCACGGCATAATCAGCTGAAAGTTCCCACATGGTTTTTGAGGTGAGCGGACCGTTGATAATTCCATTGCCTCCCAGGTGTCCGGCTTCAATGATACATACACTTTTCCCGAAGTCAAGGGCGCGCATGGTTGCAGCCAAACCTCCTGGACCACTGCCAATTACCGCCAAATCAAATTGCTTCATACTGATTATTTGATAGTTGTGTCAATCAATCTCCAAATTAAGGAAAAAAAAATGAGATCTAGGGCTTTTTTAAGGGGTTATCCGAGAAAACGGTACCGGTTATCACTGCATGACTGTCAGGATAATTGGAATATCGGATGGGCTGATAATTTTGTGTTCAACTTTTTTTTGGAATCCAGGTGAATCACGTTATCAAGCCTGTTTAAACCTACTAGAAGGTCAAAGCAGTTAAAAGTCGCACAAAGAATGCAATGTGCCGCAAAGCCAATAATTTTTCCTAATTACGTCTTTTCGTGTTCTTTCCGTGAAATGAATAATCATCACAAGAGGGGAAAACGGGAAACTATAACATTCATTTCAATAACTCAGCAAATTTTATCTAGCAGAAAATTGACAACTGATTTATATCATATAAATGAAATTAACTGTCAAATTATTATTAAATAATCGCATGTTAAGTGCATCGATCCATCTTCAAATCGTAAATATGATTAGTTTTGCAATCGTTCGAAAAAAATGTAAAGCATTAAAAATGAATCAAATCAAGTATGTATCTGCCGAAGATGCAGTAAAAATCATTCAAACAGGAGACCGTGTACATTTGAGCAGCGTTGCCGTCACACCTCACAAGCTTATCAGGGCGATGGTGGAGCGGGGAAAGGCAGGCGAAATTTATGACATCAAAATCCAGCACATCCACATTGAAGGTCCAGTGGAGTATGCCAACCCTGAATTTGAAGGTATTTTCGAAACCCAACAGTTCTTTGTCGGAGGAAATCTGCGCAAGCAGACCCAACTGGGATATGCAGATTATATACCGGTTTTTTTGAGCGAGACGCAGAAACTGATTCGTGAGGGATATCTGAAAGTCAATGTTGCAATGATCATGGTTTCCCCACCCGACAAGCATGGATTTGTCTCTCTGGGAACCTCTGTAGATGCCACTCTGGCAGCTGTAGAATGTGCGGATAAGGTAATAGCGCTGGTTAATCCAAACGTCCCCAGAACGTGGGGCGACGCCATGATTAGCACCGGCATGATCGACCTATTCGTTGAGGATGATTCACCTATCTACTCTCATAAATTTGAACCGCTCTCCGAGATGGAGATCATCATAGGGAAAAATGTTGCCGCGCTCGTCGAAGATGGCGCTTGTCTGCAGATGGGCATTGGTGGCATTCCGAATGCCGTTCTGGCACAATTGGGAAATCACAAGGACCTCGGTGTTCATACCGAAATGTTTTCGGATGGCATCCTGCCACTGGTTGAGAAAGGCGTGGTTACCGGAAGACGGAAAAATTTTGAAAAGGGAAAGATGGTTGCTTCGTTCCTGATGGGTTCGCAGGCACTCTACGATTTTGTGGACGACAATCCGATGGTTGCCATGATGGATGTGGCGCATACCAACAATGTAGCAGTCATTCGCAAACTTGATAATGTTACAGCCATCAATGCAGCCCTGGCCATTGACCTCACCGGTCAGGTTTGTGCAGATTCCATCGGGATCAAACATTATTCAGGCGTTGGAGGACAGATCGATTTCATCCGTGGCGCCGGACATTCGCTTCACGGTAAACCCATCATTGCAATGCCTTCGGTAACGGAAAAGGGACTCTCAAAAATTTCTCCAACCTTGATAGAAGGTTCAGGAGTGGTCTCTACCAGGGCCAATATCCATTGGGTAGTAACGGAGCAAGGGGTAGTTAACCTCTATGGAAAAACTATGCAGGAAAGAGCCAAGTTGCTGATATCCATTGCCCATCCAAACCACAGAGAGATGCTGGATAAGGCAGCCTTTGAACGGTTTGGTTCCCATTACCGATTTGTACAAAAATAATTCACCACAAGATTCATCGATATGAAAGTTTCAAAAATTGAACACATCGGAATAGCCGTAGAAAATCTGGAGACAGCCATCCCATACTATGAAACGCTATTGGGCACAAAGTGTTATGCAGTGGAAGAGGTTCTTGACCAAAAGGTGAAAACAGCCTTCTTTAAAGTTGGGGAAACGAAAATCGAGTTGCTCCAAACATTGGACCCTGAGGGACCTATCGGGAAGTTCCTGGAAAAAAAAGGGCCAGGTATTCATCATATCGCTTTTGCCGTTGACCAGGTTGACAAGGCACTCGCCGAGGCAGAAGAGTCAGGTATTCAACTTATTGACAAGAAGGGGCGAAAGGGGGCAGAAGGGCTGAATATCGGCTTCCTTCATCCAAAATCTACTTTTGGGGTATTGACAGAGCTTTGCAGTGAGTAAGCCAATCTGAATATTTCACAACCGTGAAATTATTTGAGGAGCTATTTTGGCAAATGTTTTTTGATCGCAAAGGAAAAGCCATTTTCGTGGTAGGCGCGAGAGGGCAGAAATTTCTCCTTCAGCTCTTCAGGTGCATTGTGGACGACATAGGACAGATGCGTAAAATCAAGCATTTCCAGGTCATTGAAGTCATTTCCAATGCCAAGGGTTTCACTCCTGTGGATGCCTTTCAACCGGCAAATTTCGGCGATGCCATGGGCCTTTGAAATGCCTTTGGGGAAGATTTCCATCCAGATCCAATCTTCGTTGAGCGGGGAGGTGGTCCGGATAATGCTTATTTCCGGAAATTGCTGCAACAGCTCCATCTTAACCAAATCGAAATCGCTGCTGGTCTTGGGGAAGAAGAGCAACAGCTGAGAAGAGCTGTATTTTTGACCGCTTACGATTGATTCGGCCTTTCCCATTTTATTATGTACCTCTACATAACGGTCTAGTTCAGGACATTGGTACTTTTCCCACCAGAAAAAATTATGGTTATCCGGGAAACAATCGGAAACCTTAAAATTGAAGCCGTGGTTGATCAGGTAATCAATCAGCTGATTTGTAAGTTCCCCGGGAAAGTTGATGGCGCGAATAATCTCCTGCTTCTGCCAATCCACGATACCAGCCCCTGATGAGCAGATGACATAATCAAATGGATCAGCAGGCTTTAGAGCCAACCTCACCTTGAATAGATTTCTTCCGGTAGCTGCGACCCGGCAAATTCCAAGTTTACCAAGCAGATGAAGGGTTTCGAGATCCTCCTTGCTGATGGAGTGGTCGTTTTGAAGCAAGGTCCCATCCAGGTCTGTGACCACCATTTTCAAATCGCTCATAAAAACACAGTTCGTTTGGGTACAAAGTTCGCCAAAGTTTTGGAGAGAAGAACCAACCTTGGAAAAATAATTTCAGGCTTGAAATTTGCCATGGGCATCGTGGCTGATTCGGTTGCAGGGAATTTCTCTTCCAACCACTGAATGGCTTTCGAAAAACCAAAATCATAAATCGAAAATTAAAAATTCTTGCTATTTTTGCAGCACAACAAATTGTATTTTCTATGTTAAAAGGAATCTTGGCCATATCCGGGCAACCCGGATTATTTAAAGCTTTGTCAGAAGGAAAAAATGGCGTAATCGTTGAATCATTGCTGACAGGAAAAAAACAGACGGCTTTTGCCAGTGCAAAGATGAGTACACTGGAAGACATTGCTATCTATACGACCAGCGAAGACTTTCCGCTAAAAAATGTTTTTAAGAAAATAGCTGATCTTGAACAAGGTGGGGTAGCCATTCCATCCAATTCAAAGCCTGAAGAGTTAAAAAAATATTTTGAAAAGGTGTTGCCGGATTTTGACAGGGAGCGGGTATATGTTTCCGATATCAAGAAAGTGTTGACCTGGTACAATTTGTTGCAACAAAAAGAGTTGTTGAATTTCAATGAAGACGAGGCTGTTTCCGAAGAAACTGTTCCGGCAGTTGAACCAGAAGCATAGGCAAATCTCTTCCCGAGAAATAAAATAAAAAGGAACGCCTGGTCAATAACCTGGCGTTCCTTTTTATTTTCAGAGCTCTGAGTGTTAGAGTCCAAGTAGCAGTTCAGCTGCATCTTTGCCATTAAAAATCAGCCTGGTTGGATTTTCAATCAAATCCTTGATTTTTACCAGAAATCCGACCGAATCCTTGCCGTCAATGATTCTGTGATCATAGGAAAGCGCCAGATACATCATCGGTCTGATCTGCACAGTGCCTTCAATGGCCACAGGACGGTCCTTGATCGCATGCAATCCCAGAATGGCACTCTGCGGTGGATTAAGGATGGGTGTTGACATCATCGAGCCAAAAACCCCGCCATTGGTAATGGTAAAGGTTCCGCCTGTCATCTCCTGAACAGTTAGTCTTTTATCTCTTGCTTTCTCTGCCAATTCCTTGATGGCACCCTCAATTTGGGCAACACTCAGCGTCTCTACATTTCGGATTACCGGAACCATCAATCCCTTTGGACTGGATACGGCAATGCCAATGTCGTGGTATTTTGGGGTCACAATTTCCTCCCCGTCTATCATTGAATTGACCGAAGGATGTTGCATCAGGGCAGTACTAACTGCCTTCGCAAAAAAGGCATTGAACCCAAGCTTGAAACCGTTCTTTTCTGTAAACGCCTTCTGGTAGCGGTTTCTCAACTCCATAACGGCACTCATATCCACTTCATTGAAGGTGGTCAGCATGGCAGTTTCATTTTTTACTGCAACCAAACGCTGACTTAACTTTCTTCGCAGGGGAGTCATGGATACCCGATCTTCCGACCTGCTGACCTCCGAGGATGCCAACACCGGATTTGCATAGGCGCTCACAATTTGCTCCATATCCTTCCTGTTGATTCTTCTGATCCCTTCCAACACCTCTTCAACGGATAGATTGGCCTGTTCCATCACCGCTTTTGCCGTTGGGGTCATTTTTAAGGCTATTTCAGCCTCTTTTTGAACACTCGCCGACTTTGGAGTTGCAACCAACTGGCTATCTTTTTCTTTATCTGTATTTTGCGGCTTAACTTGTTGGGTTGGAAGGACGGAAACCGGAACCTCTTCTGTTTGCGAAGTTCCCTTTTCAGTATCAATCGTACAGGCTACGCTGCCCACATTGACCCGGTCTCCCTCCTTGGCCAGAATATGCAACAGCCCGGAAGCAGTTGCAATGAGCGAAAGGGTAGCCTTATCCGATTCAACTTCGGCTAGCTCCTGCTCTTTCCTGACTGTGGATCCATCTGCCACCAGCCATTTACCAATTTCAACCTCAGAAATAGACTCTCCAGGGGAGGGCACCTTAATTTCAACGACCATATTTCAAAATATTATATTTTTCAACTAATTTTGTTGTTCAGGAACCAGCTATTCAGGCAGCGACTAATTGAAAACTGAATCCAGAATCCGCTCCAGCCTTCTCTTGTGCTTTTCGACCAGTCCCGCAGCAGGGCTTGCACTTTCCGGACGGCTTACCAATTCCAGGCCAAGTTCAGGATACTTTCTGAAAAGATAAGGCCAGACACCCATATTTGCCGGTTCATCCTGAACCCACAAAAATCTCTTACATTGAGTGTTATTGTAAATTATATCACGTACTTCTTCAGAAGGGAAAGGGGATATTTGCTCTATACGGTGAATCGCAACCGACATCTTGCCCAGCTTTTCCCTTCGTTCCAGCAGCTCAAAGTAGATTTTGCCTGAGGTGAAAACGACGACCTCCGCTTTTTCTGGTTTGACTTCTGTATCCCGGATCAATTTTATGAACCCACCCTTGGTTAGTTGATCCAGCGAAGAAACTACTTTTGGATGACGCAATAAACTCTTCGGAGTAAATACAATCAATGGAATTCTCACATCCCCAAGCACTTGACGTCTAAGACAGTGGAAGAGGTTGGCAGGAGTGGTAGGAACCACCACGTGGAGGTTGTAATTGCTGCAAAGGGAAAGATATCGTTCGATTCGTGCACTGGAATGTTCAGGACCCTGTCCTTCGTATCCATGTGGAAGATAAAGCACCAATCCATTCATCATGCCCCATTTTTCGCCGGCCGAGCAGATATACTGATCGTAGATGACCTGGGCTACATTGGCAAAATCACCAAACTGTCCCTCCCAGATAGTTAATCCTTTGGGAAAAGCCATCGAATAACCGTATTCAAAGCCCATTACTGCATATTCGTTCAGGGGCGAATTGTGTACCGCAAAAGTTGCCTGATTGGGAGCCACGTGTTGAAGCGGAAAATAGCGTTCACCGCTATCTTCCAGTACCAGTGCAGAATGTCTGTGCGAAAAGGTTCCGCGCTGAGCATCCTGACCGCTTAAACGTACCGGAATACCCTCTTTCAGAAGGGTTGCGTAGGCAAGTAACTCTCCAAGGGCCCAATCAACTTTGTTGTTTGCAATCATTTGCTTGCGGTCGTCCATCAATTTAACGATCTTGCTGAAGAATTTCTTGTCGGCAGGCAGGTTGTTGATGGTGGCGGCAAGATGCAATATCTCATTTTCTGAAACAGCCGTTGGTACTTCGTACAATTCACAAGGTTCCGGCAGGCGGTATTGCTTGTATTCGTCTACCAGAAAATTTTTGATGTTTAGCTTGTCAATCAACTTACTGGCTTCATAGTTTTGTTCCAACTGCTCATCAAACCGCGTGATTTCATGGTCTACTTCCACCTGGGTCATCACACCGCTTTCAATCAGTTTTTTAGCATAGATATCACGTGGATTGGGGTGACTGGCAATGATTTTGTACAGCAAGGGTTGGGTAAAGCGGGGTTCATCTCCTTCGTTGTGTCCATACTTGCGGTAGGAAAGAATATCGATAAACACGTCAGAATGGAAATGCTGGCGAAATTCAAGCGCCATTTTTACGGTGAAGATCAGTGCTTCGACGTCGTCGCCGTTGACATGAAAAACAGGGGAGCGGGTAACTTTGGCCACATCGGTGCAGTAGGTGCTTGAACGGGCTTCCAGGTAATCTGTCGTAAAACCAACCTGGTTGTTTACCACCAGGTGTAAGGTTCCACCCGTTTTGTATCCCGGCAGCAAGGACATTTGGACGATTTCATAGACAATTCCCTGACCTGCAATGGCCGCATCGCCGTGGATTACAATTGGGGCTATCTTGCCGTAATCTCCGTTGTACAGATGGTCAATCCGGGCACGAACCATTCCTTCGGCCAGTGCACCAACTGTTTCGAGGTGCGAAGGATTGGGGATCAGGCTAAGTTTGACGGTTTCACCATCATCCGTAGTAACCATATTCTCAAAGCCAAGGTGGTATTTCACGTCGCCAAGTGCAATACCTTCCTCATATTCTGTCGCGTAAAATTCTTTGAATATATTTTTGTAGGGTTTCTCCAGGATGTTGGCCAGTACATTTAACCGGCCCCGATGTGCCATACCAACGACATACTCCTCAATGCCAAGTTTGGCTCCATGGACAATTAATGCATCCAATGCAGGGATGAGGGCCTCTGTTCCCTCCAAAGAGAACCTCTTCGCACCTACAAATTTACGGTGGATAAAGCTTTCGAAAGAAACGGCAATGTTCAGATGATAAAAAATATGCTTTTGTTGTTCAGGAGAATAGTTTTCGCTGTTTTTTGACTTTTCCATCCTGATCCGAAGCCAGTCGATCAGTTCAGGTTGTCTCATGTAGAGAAATTCGGCTCCTATCGATTCGCAATAGGTTGCCTCGAGGTGAGCAATGATCTCTTTTAAGGTAACATTTCCGATCCCGATTTCTTTGCCGGCGTGAAAAACAGTATTCAGATCTTCATCTTCCAGACCAAAATTCCTGAAATCGAGAGTAGGGGAATAGGTCCTTCTTTTCCGAACCGGATTGGTACGGGTAAATAGATGGCCTCGTTGCCTGTATCCATTGATCAGATTGAGAATTTTAAACTCCTTCTGAATTCTGTTTTCATCCGCAGTTGAGACGACAGGCTCCTGGTAAGATTTTCTGGCCAGTTCAAATCCTTCGAAAAAAATGCGCCAGCTCTGCTCAACATTAACCGGGTTCTCCAGATAATTTTTGTATAACTCTTCTACTGCACTGATTTCCTGATTGCCAACAAGGGAAAATTTATCCATAAAATTGTGTTAATGTTCGATCTTACGTTTGAAAAGCAAATTTGTTTAAACCAAATGAACAAAAATCTTGCAACATCCCTATACTGGGAGGGATGTTGGTTCATCACCATTGGCCTTCCATCCGCCAATTATAAAAAACAATTTGCAAACTACCGGGATGATCAATTAATTCTCGGAAATAATAAGCAATTTTAACAAATAATTTCCACCTATTACACCTGGTTTTTGTTGAATTCATCCATGGGCCAAACGCAAGAATGTTTTTTGAAGGAGATTGCAGCTTCACTGTATAAAATTCACGGACCGCTCATCTCGGAGATCACCCTGGTATTCCCCAACCGAAGGACCGGTTTGTTTTTTACGGAATACCTTGGCAGGATCATTACAGGCCCAACTTTCACTCCCGAAATCATCACCATCCAGGAGCTTTTTTCAAAATTATCACCTCTCAAACTGGAAGATCCACTTCCACTTATCTTTCACCTGTACAATACCTACCGTAATCTGAGCGGTTCGAAGGAAACCTTCGATGAATTTTACCAGTGGGGTGAGATGTTGCTTCACGATTTTGATCAGGTTGACAAATATCTCGTAGATGCAGAACTACTTTTCACAAATATCACGGATCTGAAAGAGATAGACGAACATTTCAATGACTGGAACGATGATCGAAAGGAGGAGATCAAACATTTTTGGAAGAGCCTGAACAGCGGTGAGCAGAAAAGCGACCAGAAGGAGTTTGCCCGGCTTTGGCAGGTGCTTTATCCCATTTATCAGAAATTCAGAAAGGAACTTTTTTCTGCCGGAATTGCCTTTGAAGGAATGTTGTTTCGCGATGCTGTTGAAAATGTAGACGTTCAGGCAGCTGCCTTTCTGGATGGCAGAAGTTTCGTTGTAGCCGGATTCAACGCCCTAAACAATTGTGAGAAAAGGGTATTTCAGCGATTGCAAGTGGAGGGAAAGATCAATTTTTACTGGGATTATGATCAGTACTATCTTGCTGATTCCAACCAGGAGGCAGGACTGTTCCTGCGTGAAAACTTGCTTCTATTTCCCCAGTCAGATCTGCCATACGGAACAAATTCCTATCAGAAGACCAAAAAGATAGAGATACTTCATACTTCTTCGCAAGTTGGTCAGGCACAGATCGCCGCACACAGAATAAATGCAACCAGCAGTAATTCAATGAATTTTGATGATACTGCCATGGTCTTGTGTGACGAAGAGTTGCTCTTGCCCGTTCTTTCTGCCATTCCGGAGGAGATAGAGACCATCAACGTCACCATGGGACTTCCGCTCAAACAAACGCCTCTGTTTAGCCTGATGACTCAACTGATCTCGCTTCAGAAAAGATGCCAAAAGGATGGAGATGTTTGCTCGTTCCATTACAAGGATATCACGGACATATTAAATAATCAATTGATTCAATCAATATATCCTATTGAATCAAAATCGATTATAGAAAACATTGTTCTGAAAAATCAATTGTATGTTTCAGATAGGGAACTGGCACTGACAAAACTATTTGCCGGAATTTTCACCAATATTCCCCTGGTTGCCGGTTTGCCTGATTATTTTCTTGCCATCCTGTTCGATTTATTTCTCTTTTGGGAGAAGAACGGTCCCCGGAATTGTGCAAAAAATTACCAGGAATACATCTATCAGGTCTATCTTTCCATCAATAAACTGAACAATACACTCTTTATTCAGGGAGCCGAAATTATGGGAAGAAACGATTTCCTGACAAAGGATACCTTTTTTAAGTTGACGCTTCAATATCTCAATGCCTTGAGTGTCTCATTTGAGGGAGAACCACTCAGTGGATTACAGATTATGGGGATATTGGAGACCCGCTCGCTGGATTTTAAAAATATTGTATTATTGTCTGTCAATGAGGGAATTATGCCAAAGGCGAATGTGTCCGGATCCTTTATTCCTTACCACCTTCGCAGGGGAGTAGGGCTTCCAACCGTTGAAGAGCAGAATGCCATGTACGCCTATTATTTTTACAGATTGCTGCAGCGTGCCGAAACCGTGACTTTTGTATACAATTCAGGTAGCAACGGATTGCGAACCGGCGAGAAAAGCCGCTTTTTGTACCAGCTATTGCTGGAATCTCCGTTTGAGATCGTGGAGACAGCCATCGAAAATACCATTGATCCGGTTGCGATTTATCCGATTGTCATAGAAAAGCAGGGAAAGGTACTGGAACTGCTGAACGGCATGATTGAATCGCGGCAAAGGTTATCGCCAACGGCACTGGATCAGTATGTTCAGTGTCCGCTTAGCTATTATTTTAAATACATTGCCCATTTTGAAGAGGAAGAAGAGGTGTCGGAGGAGGTGGATGCCAGATTGTTCGGTACCATTTTTCATGCGGTTATGGAGGCTGTATACGGCCCATTTTTGCATAAGAATGTGGATGAGGAGATTCTAAAGTCTATTATTGGTCACGAACCCGGTATTGATGCGATCCTGACAGCGGCATTTGGAAAACATTTTTTCAAATCGACCTCCATCCTTGACCGTTCCCAGATAATTGGCAGGAACAGACTTGTTTATGAAGTGATCAAAAAAATGGTATTCCAGACGCTCTCCGTCGATTTGAAGAGGACACCCTTCTACATTCAGGGATTGGAGCATCAGACAGAGACGATGGTCCCTATTTTTCGGGGAACAAGAGCTGTTCGCATGGGAGGTATAGTTGACAGAATTGATTCTAAATCAGATTTTTTTGAGATTTTAGACTATAAAACGGGAACCACCGACCACCAGGTAAATTCAATCGCCGAATTATTTGATCCGAATGCAAAAAAACGAAACAAAGCTGCTTTTCAGACCCTCATTTACAGTTATGTCTGGGACAAAATGTATCCTGGTTCTGAAAGTATCTATCCTGGAATCTATGGCTTAAAAGAAATCTTCAAGGAGGAGGAGATCCGATTGAGGTTAAAAGGCAATGGAGAGGTCAATTTTCAGGAGGTGAAGGTGGAATTCGAAAATTTGCTGATCCATTTGCTGGAGGAAATTTTCAACCCCGAAATACCCTTCAAGCAAACAATGGTTGAAGAACATTGTCAGTATTGCAATTTCCTTTCTATCTGTGGCAAACAGTCCTCAATGGCTTAGGCCAGCAGGTCGGGCCTGATTTTTCGTGTTCTTTCAATGGCTTGTTCCATTTTCCAGTCATCAATCAGTTGATCGTTACCTGAAAGCAAGATATCCGGAACTTTCCATCCCTTGTATTCGGCCGGTCTGGTATAGACGGGCGGCGTAAGTAATCCATCCTGAAATGAATCGGTTAGGGCAGAGGTTTCATCGGATAGGACTCCCGGAATCAGACGAACGATGGCATCTGATACAATGGCAGCTGCCAGCTCTCCACCCGTTAGCACATAATCGCCGATTGAATATTCCCTGGTAATCAGGAAATCGCGCACACGCTGGTCAATTCCCTTGTAATGACCACATAGGATCATCAGGTTTCCTTTCATGGACAATTGGTTGGCATCTTGCTGGGTGAACTTGGCTGCATCCGGAGTCAGAAAGATAATCTCATCGTAGTTTCGTTGCGATTTAAGTTCTGTGATGGCCCGGTCAATGGGTTCGACCATCATAACCATCCCGGCACCCTTACTAAAAGCATAGTCATCAACCTTTTTGTGCTTGTCTGTAGCCCAATCCCGGATGTTGTGAATGAAGATTTCAGCAAGACCTTTTTCCCTGGCACGTTTTAGAATCGAGTGATTGAATGGACTTTCAAGCAATTCGGGGACAACAGTAAGGATATCTATCCGCATAAAACATTTTTTTTGCAAAGTTAAAAAAAGTCAGCTATGACCGGATTTTAATCATTTGGCGCCTATTTGTAAAAATTTCTTAAAATATGTCTTGGAAACAGTTGACGTTAACGGGTAAATATCTATTT
>Ga0118677_10001601_pt1 | contig 47582 bp, 30 predicted proteins | sample AliMusrvi5mmetaG_FD_86154 | JGI IMG/M metagenome (GOLD analysis project Ga0118677, IMG submission 86154) | reverse complement strand
GAATGAAAGCAATGCAAACAATGCAAACAATGAAAGCAATGGAAGCAATGGAAGCAAATTGATTTATTGATAGCTTGGGTAACTTTCTTTTTGTTTTTTTAATTTTCAAAATAACATTATGAGCACTTCTTCAGATTTTCTTCCCATCAATGGAACCGATTATGTTGAGTTTTATGTGGGCAATGCCAAACAGGCGGCGCACTATTATCAAACTGCCTTCGGGTTTCAGCCGCTAGCCTATGCGGGTTTGGAAACAGGGTTGAAAGACCGCACCTCCTATGTGATCCGCCAGGATAAGATTACCTTTGTTCTGACGACTGCGCTGGTTCCTGATTCCCCCATCTCCGATCATTGCAGGCTTCATGGCGACGGGGTCAAAGTTGTCGCCTTGTGGGTGGATGATGCCCGCAAATCATTTGAAGAGACCACCAGCCGAGGTGCCAAAGCCTGGCTTCAGCCAAAAGTTGAGAAGGATGCATTCGGGGAGGTGGTGCTTTCCGGAATCCATACCTATGGAGAGACCGTTCATGTATTTGTGGAACGAAAAAATTACACGGGTGTTTTCCTGCCCGGGTTCGTGAAGTGGGAACCTCTGTATCGCCCTTCCACCGTGGGGTTGCACTATGTCGACCACATGGTCGGCAACGTGGGATGGGGAGAGATGAATACCTGGGCACAGTTCTACCACGATGTGATGGGGTTCAACCAGCTGATCTCTTTCGACGACACCGACATTTCAACGGAATTCACGGCCCTGATGAGCAAGGTGATGGCAAGCAGCAATCTTTACATCAAATTCCCGCTCAATGAGCCTGCCCACGGCAAGAAAAAATCACAGATCGAAGAGTATATCGATTTTTACCAGGGCGGCGGTGTGCAACATGTTGCCATGGCCACCAACAATATTCTTGAGACAGTTTCAGCTTTGAAAAGCCGGGGGGTTGAATTCCTCCGGGTCCCCGACGCTTACTACGATGCCCTGATCCAGCGGGTAGGCAACATCGACGAAACCATCGAACCGCTGCGTGAACTGGGCATCCTGGTCGACCGTGATGAAGATGGCTACCTGTTGCAGATATTCACCAAACCTGTCGAGGACCGTCCCACTGTTTTTTATGAAATCATCCAGCGCAAGGGGGCCAGGTCATTCGGAAAAGGCAATTTCAAAGCGCTGTTTGAATCGATCGAACTGGAGCAGGGACGGAGAGGGACCCTGTAGAATATCGAATATTGAATAACGAATATCGAATAACGAATGTCAAAAATCGAATATTGAATGTTGAATATTTGAATGAAGGTTGAAACTTGGTAAATTAAATGCCGGAGGCATGATATGATTATAGCGAATTAATGTCAATGATAACCATGAATGCCGAAGGCATGACATATTAATGCCACGACTTCGCGGTTGATGAGGCTTCGCAATTTCTAAATCTATAAAAATATCAACCCTTTGGGTATAAAAATTCAATCGTTGATTCATACGAATAATGAATTTTAAAGTGGGATTGAAGGACGATGATTTTCATGGGGTTTTAATGGTTGATTATGAAAGAAAGAGTTGATGTGTTGCTTAAGTCCTGGATCGGTGTAAAAAAGGAGAGCGATTTTCCCATTCAGAATCTACCGTTTGGCATTTTTAGAACTGCCGGCGGTGATGCGAGGGGCGCCACCAGGATCGGCGATACTGTAGTTGATCTTCGTGCCCTTGCCAGGCATGGATTCCTGGATGGATTTGAACCGGAACTCTTCAACCACAGCAGCCTGAATCCATTCATTGCGCTGGGCAAACCCGCCTGGCGGGCAATGCGTGAACGCCTTACCGGGATTTTCGGTGAAGGCAATCCAACCCTCCGTGATCAACCGGAAAAACAAGCTGAAATCCTTTTCCCGGTGAAGGATGTCGAGATGCTGATGCCGGTACAGGTCGGCGACTATACTGATTTCTATTCCAGCATGGAACATGCTACCAATGTCGGCATCATGTTTCGCGATGCGGCCAATGCGCTGCTTCCCAACTGGAAGCATTTGCCTGTGGGATACCATGGCAGAAGTTCTTCCATCGTCGTTTCCGGGACCAGCATTCACCGGCCCAAGGGACAAACAAAGGCCGACAATGCTGAATTTCCTGAATTCGGCCCTTCCAGGCAGATTGATTTTGAACTTGAGATGGCTTTCATCACCGGAAAAAAAACCGTGTTGGGACAATCTGTCTCAACACACGATGCCGAAGATCATATTTTCGGCATGGTGATCTTCAACGATCTTTCGGCCCGTGACATCCAGAAATGGGAATATGTGCCGCTGGGGCCCTTCCTGGCGAAAAATTTCGGATCGGCGATCTCTCCCTGGATTGTTACGCTGGATGCCCTGGAGCCTTTCCGCGTACCGGGCCCCAGGCAGGAACCGGGGGTACTGCCTTATCTTCAGTTTGAAGGAGACCACAATTTCGATGTTCAGCTCGACGTGCTGATCCAGCCTGAAAACCAACCCGGACAACTGGTTTGCCACTCCAATTACAAATACATGTACTGGAACCTGGCGCAGCAGCTGGCTCATCAAACGGTGAACGGGTGCAACATCAATGTCGGCGACATCTATGGATCCGGCACCATCAGCGGCCCCTCCCCTTCCTCTTTTGGCTCCATGCTCGAAATCGCCTGGAAAGGGACCAGGCCGGTAAAGATGGCCGACGGAAGCGAACGGAAATTCATCAACGACAACGACACCATCATCATGCGTGGGTATTGCGTCAAAGATGATCTGAGGATTGGTTTCGGTGAAGTCGCCACCAAAATACTTCCCGCCACACCAATACAGTAAAATGCAAAATGCAGAATGCAAAGTCAAAATGCAAATCGCAAATCGTAAATCGTAAATCGTAAATCGTAAATTGTAATGTTGTCCCCCACCCAGGAATACCTGCATTTCGACCCGAAGGAGACCTCCGTTCCGAAACTTCACCACCTGATGCTCGGAGCCATCGCCCCCCGCCCGATTGCCTTTGCCAGTACTATTGACCTTGAGGGGAGACCCAATCTTTCTCCCTTCAGTTTTTTCAACGCATTTGGCGCAAATCCGCCCATCGTTGTCTTTTCGGCGAACAGGCGCGGCAAGGAGAATACCACCAAACACACCTATGAAAACATAAAGGAGGTTCCGGAAGTGGTGATCAATGCCGTGAGTTACGACATGGTTCAGAAGATGAGCGATTCCAGTGCCGATTTTCCGAAAGGGGTCAACGAATTTGAGATGGTTGGGTTTACCATGCTGCCGTCTGACCTGGTGAAACCTTTCAGGGTGAAAGAATCGCCGGTCCAGCTTGAATGCAAAGTCCTCCAGGTAATCGAGACAGGGTACGGCCCTGCAGCCGGGAATCTCGTCATCTGCGAAATCCTGCGAATCCATGTGCACCCCGGGGTGATGGATGAAAAAGGAAGGATCGACCCTCGCAAGATCGACCTGGTGGGGCGAATGGGCGGAGAATACTATGTGAGGGCCTCAGGGGAGGCACTCTTCGAACTCGCCAAACCCTCGTGACCCTGCACCATGGTGCAGGGCAACCCAAAACCAACCCCGCACTTTAGTGCGGGGCAACCCAAAACCAACCCCGCACTTCAGTGCGGGGCAACCCAAAACCAACCCCGCACTTCAGTGCGGGGCCATCAGAACAGCTAAATATGGAAACCAACCCGATCCTCGATAACCTCCCCAGGCACCTGATGAGCCTGGTGATAGACCAGCCCTACAATGATTACACCCCGCAGGATCACGCGCTGTGGCGTTATGTAATGCGGCAGAATGTGCGTTATCTCGGCAAGGTGGCTCATGGAGCCTACCTGGAAGGGCTAAATAAAACCGGTATCAGCCTCGAAACCATCCCGAGCATGTATGGCATGAACCGTATCCTGAAAGATATCGGATGGGCTGCCGTAGCGGTGGATGGGTTCGTGCCTCCTTCTGCGTTCATGGCTTTCCAGGCGTACAACGTGCTGGTGATCGCCGCCGATATCCGCCCGATCGACCAGATCGGTTATACCCCGGCGCCCGACATCATCCACGAAGCAGCTGGGCATGCCCCCATCATTGCCGACCCTGAATATGCCAATTTTCTCCGCCGTTTCGGTGAAATTGGATCCAAAGCGTTCCTGTCTCCCCAGGATTACAATCTCTATGAGGCGATCAGGCACCTTTCGATCGTCAAGGCCGATCCTTATTCCGGCCAGGATGCCATCCTCGAAGCAGAGCGTCGCCTGGGTGAAATTTCAGACAACATGGGCGCGCCGTCGGAACTGGCCCGTATCCGCAACCTTCACTGGTGGACCGTGGAGTACGGCCTGATCGGAGATCCGGGCAATCCGAAGATTTATGGAGCCGGACTCCTTTCGTCTATTGCCGAAAGTTACCATTGCCTGTCGCCTGCTGTCAAAAAACTCCCGCTCACCATCGATGCCGCGAATTACAATTATGATATTACCGAACCCCAGCCCCAGCTTTTTATTACCCCCGATTTTGAATCACTGAACCGGGTGCTTGATGAATTTGCCGACACCCTGGCATTGCGTCGCGGGGGTTTGTACGGGCTCAATCAAGCCGTCGCATCATGCAATACCGCTACCGCCGTGTACAGTTCAGGGTTGCAGGTTTCCGGTACTTTCAGCGAAGTCGTGGAGAAAAACGGAGACCCGGTTTACCTAAGAACAACCGGTCCCACGAACCTTAATTATACAGGGAAAGAATTGCCCGGGCATGACAAGAGCTATCACGCTCATGGATTCGGATCGCCGGTTGGCAGGATCAGGAACCTTTCGGTGCCGCTCGAAGATTTTTCCGAAGAAGAACTCGACCAGATTGGCCTGACCACAGGTGAACCGGTAAATCTTGAATTCGAATCAGGGGTGGCCGTTTCAGGGAAAGTGGCCGGGAAAACCATTTGCGACGGGCATCTCGTGCTGATCAGCCTCATTGACTGCAGCGTGACCTATTCGGGCAAACTCCTGTTTGAACCTGGCTGGGGAACCTTCGATATGGCCATTGGAACCACGATTGTCTCTGTATTTTCAGGCCCGGCCGATCCTGATGCCTTTGGGCTGAGTTATCCTGCCCCTGACGAGAAAACCCATAAAATCGCACATGATCCGAAAGCGAAGAAATTGCATGCGCTTTACCAACAAGTTCGGGATATACGCGAACAACAATGCTCCTTTGCCCTATTGCCTGTGATCTGGCAGGAGTTGCGCCTCGACCATCCCGGTGACTGGCTTTGTGCGCTGGAAATACTGGAATTGCTTAAGGAAAAGCAAATTGAAGACCAGGTTACCAGGGAGATTACCCAATTCCTGTTATCAAAAAAAACGGAAGGTTTGGCGATGTCAAAACTCATTGATGATGGTTTTGCAATGTTTACCGGGGACCCTTCCTGAATTTCACGATCCCGCGAACAAGGATGGTCATGGTGACCAGGGTGATCCCAAGTACGAAGTATTCAATGTTGTCAATGGATGCCGGGATTTTTTTGCCCACCAGGTATCCCAGTGGTATCAGCGTCCCGGTCCACAATACTGCTCCTGTGATATTGTAGAGGTTGAACCTCCAGAAGTTTATCCCGATGGTACCTGCGAGAATGGGTACGAATGTACGGATGACAGGCAAAAAGCGACCGGCAACCAGGGCAACACCTCCGTATTTCTCATAATAATCGCGGGATTTATCAAAGTATCGCTGCTTAAAGAAAAAGGAATCTTTTTTGAGCAGCAACCTCTGGCCAAAAATCTTCCCGGTAAAATAGCCGGTGATATTGCCGGTAATGGCTGCAGCGGCTGCGGTGAGTAGCAATAACCAGATGCTGACGACCAGATCGCTCCCGCAGAGCAGTCCTGCTGTGAATAACAGTGCATCACCCGGGAAAATAAATCCGATAACCAAACCCGTTTCAGCAAAAATAACCATCAGCAGCAAGGCAAGCCCGCCATAATGAATCAGCTTTTCTGAATTGATAAGGATTTCAAAAAATTCCCTGAGATTTTCCATCAATACGAGCTCACTCCTTCGTGATCTCTTCGAAAATTTTCTCGATCTCTTCCTTATATTTTACGGGAGCTTCGACATACCCCCACCCGAATTCCATTTCCATGATTCCACCAAGGGCAGTATCATCCGAGGTGACAATTCCATGGGGTATTTTGCGATCGGTTAAAACTTCTTCGAGTAAGCCTGCTTCAAACTCGTTGTTCAAAACAAGAATTTTTTCATAGGTTTCCATGGTCGGCTATTTTTCCACTAATATACGAACCTTTCCTGGAAAAACAGCATCATTTACACATCCGTCATTGGGTAAATCACGGCACCCCTTCCTAAGATGGATTTCTATTTGCATCCACGCGGGCTGAAACGATCGCCTGTTTTACCTTCGAAAGTCCCGACATGGTTAAATAAACCAGGAAAAACAGGATCGTGCCTGAGATGAGTCCGGGATGCGCTTCAAATTGCTTTCCTGCAAGGTCAGACAACATGACGAACATGCCCCGGAAGGCGTGTGCGAGGGGCAGGAATATCCGGGGAAACGCGTTGAGGATGACCTGGAAAATGTCGAACGAAGCAAGGATGTGTGTGAAAGTTTCCATGGGTTGAATATTTTACCCAAAATTAATCAGAGCAGGCCCCTCTGGAAACTCTTTTTCGATGAATCACCGAAAAGGAGGGGGTGAATGCCGCATGCCGGACGCCAGATGCTCCAACAACCATTCCTGCATACAGAAATGCAATTACGGTTTTGAGGGCTCAGTTTTCATTTCCAACACTTTTTCACTGAGCTGGCGTAGCAACACCGGAATATTCTCCCGGTAGTATTTGATCAGTTTGGGCAATTTCTCCAGGTTCTCCTTCTTACTGGCATATTCATGGATAAGGATAATGTTCGATCGCAGGTTTCGCGATGCAAGGAGTTCCAGGCTCGACTTGATTTTATGGGCAGCCTTCGCAACTTTTTCGATGTCATTCTGTTCAAAGGCCGTAAAAAGGGCCGATGAATATTCAGGGGTGTATTCGACGAATTTTTCAATCAGGTCGATGATCTCTGACGTGTCGTTGTCGAATAGTTCCGAAAGCTGCGCCAGGTCATATTGCAGATACCGGGAACCAGTTGCGGAAGATGTTGTTTTCAAAGGTATTTCCATACCTGAAATGTATTGAGGCTGGATTCCGAAGACCGATAAAAGCTGACTGAAGAGTGTCTCTTCTTCAAATGGTTTGGTCAGATATCCGTTCATCCCTGCATCCAGGGCCTTGTCGATGGCTTCTTTTGTGGCAAAAGCGGTGAGTGCTATGATTGGTGTGGAAATATCAAGTTCCCCGCGTATGATCCTTGTGGCTGTCAGGCCATCCATGACCGGCATCTGCATGTCCATCAGGATGAGGTCGTACTTCTTATTCTTCACTTTTCCGATCGCTTCCTGGCCATTTGACGCTAAATCGGCAACGGTATTCCATTTTTCCAGGATCGACCTGGCAATAAACTGGTTGAATTCGTTGTCCTCGGCAACAAGAATGTTTTTTCCCCTGAGGGCTTCCGGGTCGATGAATATTTTCCGGTTCATTTGGTTTAGTACAGTCACCTCCTCTGTGCCAAATTCAAGGGTAAAGTAGAACCTGCTGCCTTTGCCTTTTTGGCTTTCTGCCCGGAGGTCGCCACCCATGAGTCCGACAAGTTGCCTGCTGATGGCCAGCCCAAGCCCTGTTCCGCCATAGACGCGGGTTACACTTTCATCCTCCTGCTTGAATTTCTCGAAAATAGTCTGCAGGTTTTCTTCACTGATCCCGATCCCGCTATCTGAAACAGAAAAAAGAAATGTGGCCCTGTCGCCGGTCTCCCTTATAAATGTGCAGGAAAGATTCACCCCGCCATCTGAAGTGAACTTTATGGCGTTGTTTACCAGGTTGATCAGTACCTGCTGCAGCCTGATCGGATCGCCGACAACCGCTTTGGGGAACAACCTCTCCATGGATGCAGTAAGAGCGATGGCCTTTTCTTCCGCAACATGAGATAAAAAACTATAGACCTTGTCGAGCAGGTCTTTCAGGTTAAACGGAATGTTTTCAAGTTCGACCTTGCCGGCTTCGATCTTTGAAAAATCGAGGATCTCGTTGATGATTCCAAGCAGGTTTTCGCCGGAGATCAGCAATTTATCATTCAGGATCGTTTGTTCGGCATTCAGGCGGGTATCACGCATCAGTCGTGAGAGTCCGATCACAGCATTGAGCGGGGTCCTTATCTCATGGCTCATGTTGGCGAGGAAAGTGCTTTTAGCCAGGGTCGCCGACTTTGCTTCAGCAGTGGCTTTCCGCAGGTCTTTCTCGATCATCACCCGGGTCGTGGTATCGCGGTATTGCCAGAGGTTTCCGAGAAATTTGTCATCCAGGAATATTGGAATATAATCGCGTTCAAAGGTGCGTCCGTCTGCCAGTTCCAGTTCCTCTCCCGTCACGGGAACTTTTTCATCCAGAATGGTTTCAATCCTCTTTACAAAGTAATCCGGATCGGTGAACATGGATTTGGATTGTTCTGCAGAATCAGAACAGTCTGCGCCGGAAAGCATCTCGGGCTTTACCGGGATTCCGAACATGTCGCAGAAGGTCTGGTTGATCAGGGCGATCCTGCGGTCCTGGTCTTCAACCAGGATTCCCGACTGAAGGTTTTTAATGAGGGTTTCAAGCCTTACCGAGATGGCTGCGAGGTGGTCATGTGCTTTTTTTTGCCCGGCATTGTTCACAATGGCGGCATAAATGGCGCCGGCAATGTTGCAGATAAAGGAAAGGATAACCTTGTACTCTTCGTTGAAACGGTTTTTCTGCGAACTGACAATGCCGAATGCCCCCACGGGGACGCTCCCGTTGAGCACCGGGATATAGAGCCTTGAACGAACAACGAAGCTTCGTTTGGAAGAGTGGGTACGCTGTGACGGGTCATTTTCAGTATCCGGGATGTCCAGCGCCTCGCCGGTTTTAAAAACATGGCCAGGGTGTCTCTCCATAGCCGTTCTGTCGGCTTCGGCAAGTTCCACATCTGTAAATCCCTTGGCTACCAGTAGCTTGAGTCTTTTTTCCTCGAAATCGTAAAGGTATAGCCCTGAAGATTCTATTTCGAGGAGGTCGTCCAGGATTTCACTGACACTGGCAGCAAGTTCTTCAAGAGTGGTGATTTTTCCCAAATTCTGCGAAAAGAGGTTCAGCCTTTTCAGGACCTTAATCTTATCATTGATTTTTGTCATACCTGGCCTTTAAGTGATTCCAGACCTGCAAGCGCGCATTCCTGGTCTTGAAGATAATGTCCACCGCTTACGCCAATGGCTCCGATCACCTGGTTATCGCCGATGATGGGCACCCCTCCCCCCATCAGCATGAAATCCCTGAAGCCATGAACGCCTTCGCGGAGAATGGGGTCGTCCTTGATGAAGTCAAACCAGGATTGACCGGTCGGAATGCCATAACTCACCGCGGTCACTGCTTTTTTCCTGGAGGCATCCACCGCGATGAGCGGTGCGTGGTCCATGCGGGCAAAGAACTTGGCAACCCCGCTTTCATCCACGATGGTAACAGCAATGGATAATCCCAGTTCCGTTGCCTTCGCCATGGCCTGCCCGGCTATCCGTTCCGCATCAGCCAGGCTGACGGATCTCTTTAAATAATCTTCCATGTTCAAAAGATTTTCTGCACGCCGCTCATTTTACAACGGTTGCCCTTTTAACATCCTTGTAATTGATTTTCCCGGCCTGGCCAAGGTACCTTGACAGTGCATCCGCAGTCGTAATGTTTGTAAGGGTACCGGGGTCTTTATGGTCGAATTTATAGGTGTATGCCATATAATTGTTCATGGCCACGGAGTATTCTTTGTCCGGGTCAAGTGGTTTTCCTGCTTTGTCAAACATTTCCACTTTTTCACAACCTCCCCTGCCATCGTCGGTGAGCCGGTAGGTCATTCCGGAAACCTGCAGGTCAATCCCCTTTTCGTGCTGGTATCCATAGCAGATAAGGGATTTTATCTCCCCGGTTTTCATGGAAAACATGACCACCTGGTTGTTGAAAGGGTCGAGTTTGTAAACATCCTTTAAGGTGATTGCCCCCTGGGATAAAGACGATATCCGGATACCTCCTTTGTTCTGAAATGCAAAATCGACCTGGAGCTGGCTGGTAATGGCATCGGTCATCAGGCTGCCCAGTTCGTCCACCCCTTCCAGTGGTTTTTCTGCGTTCCCAACAACTTTATCAAACGCCTGGTTGTTATTGTACATGTCGATGAGCGCCCTCACCCCGCGGTCTTCATTTTTAAGCGCAGAAAAAAGAATCACCTCATCGTTCTTGCTCACAATTTTACCCTCTTCCACCTTAAGGGTTGTTTTTCCCACATATTTCATGTGGGCCTCCGCCTGGACGATCATCACGCCATTGGCATACCTGGGCTGGCTAAGCAGCGTGTGGGAATGTCCGCCGATGATCTCATCGAACTGGGGCATCGAATCGGCCAGCCGGATGTCGTCATCCACCCCGAGATGGGAGAGCCCGATGAGGATGCCGTATTCTTTTTTCAGCCAGGCAAATTCCCGCGCCCTGGAGAGTCCGTTGACAAATTTCACATCCTTCATATTCGAAGGGTGCGCGCTAGGCAGGCCGTTATCATCCAGTTGGATGATCCCCAGCACCGCAATTGAAATATCCGTTCCCGCATGGAGGATCGTGTATGGCCTCAACTGGCCGATCACCGCGTCTGTCCCGTCGATGTTGCAGCAGATGAATGGAAATTTAGCCTGGAGCATGCGCTTTTTCAGGAGTGTTTGCCCCATGTCGAATTCGTGGTTTCCCAGTGCGCTCACCCCGAAACCGCAGCGGTTCATCAGGTCGATCATCGGGTAGCCTTTATCAGGAACCATATCAACCACGGGGTTCCCGGTAAAGTTATCCCCTGCCGAGACCAGGAAGACAAAGAGATGGGTTTTGCGAAGGCTGTCGGCAAGGTAAGCCAGTTTGGCCATGTTGTCGATCTTGGAATGCATGTCGTTGGTGTGGAGGATGATGATTTCAGTCTGTTTCCCCTGAGAAAAGCCGGAGAGTGACAGCAATAAAAACATCCCTGCCAGGACGGAGACGAATCGCTTGTTCATTGGTTTTGTTTGCACAAATGTACAAAACAACATCGACTAATCACAAAATGCAACAGCCGCTATTGAAATTCAACAGCGGCTGTTCCCCAAAAAAAGATTAACCAAAAACACTATTTTTCACAAACCAGGGTGCCATCTGCTTTCAGTCTGACAACTTTACGGGTTTGATTCAGGTGCAGGTAGATGAGAAATTGGAGGCTGTTGTCGGCCATGGTATATTTTGTCGCCCTGTTGCAGGTTGAATAGCCGTGATAATTCGCGGTGATGTAACTTTGAACTGCCTGTGGAACACTCGTGTATAGTACACGGGCATCCTGCAGCAAATAGCTCTTGGCGGCATCAAAATACAATTTAACCGGTTCCTGTCCGGCTATGACAATAACCACTTCGGTAACAAGGCCTTCCGGGCAAATCGAATCGAGTTCGGCGTGTTTGATGGTATAGGCCGCAAAATTAGCCTGGATGTATGCTTTGATCGTTGATGACAAAGAATCAATGGGGATGCCATTTTCATGAGGACCACCACCATGTCCGCCACCGTGATGTCCGCCGCCGTGAATCGTATCTCCGCAATGGGTTGTATCTCCCTCGCCGCCATGATGTCCGCCATGGAACTTGGCCCCGTCACCCAGAAAATCGCCCACCGAGGTAAATGCCAGTTCTTCGGTCGTATTCAGCGTTACAATATAGGAGGCCGAACTTTGTTTCAATGCCACCACATAAAGGACTGAAGCATCGGGATAATTGGTATCGATATACTGCGATGCTTTTAAAGGCAGGTCAGCAACGCTTACCGACGTTACACCGGTCTCACTCTTTTTGTTGCAAGAACTCAATGCTGCCATCGTCACGATCAGCAGCAAAAACATGGTCTTTTTCATTTTAGTTTGTTTTAAGTTTTGCCTGCATTTTCGCATTCCGGCATTGCGTCCAACTCATTCTTATTTATTGTCAGAGAAAGGAAGTACAGGTCTCTTATGGCAGTTTGATTTTGGAAATAGACACGGAAATTATTCTACGGTTGCCCGGGGATTGATTCTTTTTCAATTCTATTTTTATTTTTTACATGTAGTTCCTCGAAAGAAGTTAACCACAAAGTACTTATCCAATACATCACGGGTAAATTCACCGGTAGGATTGTGATCAACCATAAATATTATCTCTGTTCATTACGGCTAACAGGGAATTTGATTATTTTTGTTTGATGGCGGCGATCATGGAGGACAGGGATTTCAGAAGCGAACTGCATTTCAGCGCTTCGCGCAGCAGCGGCCCCGGCGGTCAGCATGTTAACAAGGTGAGTACCAAAATGGAGTTGCGGTTTCATGTAGCTTCATCGGAATTGCTGTCGGATGCCGAAAAAGAGTTGATCGCAGAAAAACTTGGTGCAAGGATCAATGCAGCAGGCGAACTGGTGCTTGTATCACAATCGGAACGATCGCAAATGCAGAATAGGGAAAAAGTCACCGAAAAATTTTACACCCTGCTCGCCCGGGCGCTAACCCCGCGCAAGAAACGCACGCCCACCAGGCCATCAAGAGCCTCGAAGGAGGAGAGGCTGGAGGTAAAACGCCAGCAATCGGAAAAGAAGGAGCGGCGACGATTATGAATGTTCCATTTACATTAGAGAAAATTTCACGCGAAGTGGTTGAAACGATTCTTCAGAATCCAGCCAGTCCACACAGGCACGACCACGAAGAGCTGATCATCGTTACGCAGGGTAACCCGACGCATTTCGTTGACTTCACTGCCAAACCGATCGAACCACCGGTCATCATCTATGTGGCCCAGGGAAAAGTACACAGTTTTATCCCTGATCTGGAAACCAGGGGCTGGGTAATCAGATACACCAATGAATTCATCCCCCAGAGCGGTTTTAATTTTTATTCGGGATTTCTGGATGAGGTCAATTACAAACTCGATGAGACTTTTTGCAGCACCACGATCAATGATCTTTGTGAAATAATGGTTCGTGAAAATGCGCAGGAACCCGTTGATTTTAATATCATCCGCCATCTTCTGCTTGCTGTCCTTTCAAAACTGGAATCTGCCACGAAAACTCAGTTTCTCGACGAAAAGGTCTCCGGGAATTCGCAACTCATCACCTTCAACAATTTTCTGAAAATCCTGGAATATAATTATAAACGTCCGGCAGGCGTTGATTTTTATGCAGATAAACTGAACATGTCATCCCGGAACCTGAACCTGATCAGCCAGGTGGTTTTCGGTAAAAGCATCACCGACATCATAGAAACACGAAAGCTCCTCGAAGCCCGGCAGTTGCTTCTGGCTTCAGATAAAACAGTCTCCGAAATCGGCTATGAACTTGGATACAATGAAAAATCCTATTTCACGAGGGTGTTTCATAAAAAAACCGGAACAACGCCCACAGAGTTCCGCAAACAAATGCAATCTGTTATTTCCTGATTGTACCACTGGTTTTCCTGAAAGTGTAACGATCAGATCTACTGGTCATCGTACTTTTGCGGTATGAAAATTATCCAAAAATCAATCATTTAATCAGACAAACCTATGAAAACAAAAATCATCTCTGTCATCATTTTATTGCAGTTTGCCATTGTTGCAGCCTGGGCGCAAACCTATACGGCAGATGCCGCCAAATCAACGTTGAACTGGAAAGCCGAAAAACTCACTGGTTTCCATGAAGGAACCATCGCGATTAAATCAGGTACCTTTAAAATTGAAAAGGACAAAGTAACCTCAGGGAAATTTGTGATCAGCATGTCAACCATCGTCGACACCGATTTAACCGATGCTGAATACAACAAGAAGCTGATAGGCCATCTCAGTTCACCCGACTTTTTTGATGTGACGAAATTTCCTGAGGCAATTTTCACGATCACGCAACCGGTTGATGTAAGCAAATCAGTCGCAGAAGTGCACGGAAACCTCACCCTCAAAGGCGTTTCCAAACCCCTCACTTTCAAAGCCGTCGTTAAAAAAGAGGGAACTTCATACACCTTCAGCGCCAACAGCATCGTTGTTGACCGTACGGTTTATGGCATTAAATATGGCTCCGGCTCATTCTTCAGCGACCTGGGCGACAAAGTGATCTACGACGAATTCACGATCAAATTGAAACTGGTGATGAATCAATAACCAGGGATGGACCGGAAGCAATTTCTTGCATCACTGGCAATACTGCCATTCGTACCAACAGCCATGAAACTGAACGACCTGAATAAGTTATCCCCATCGACAAAAAGCACCGGCAACATGCCGGTACTTTTTATCGGTCATGGCAGCCCGATGAATGCCATCGAACAAAATGAATTTACACAGGGCTGGCGCACCATGGCAGATTCAATCCCCAAACCGGTTGCCATCCTCTGCATCTCTGCACACTGGGAGACCAGCGGAACACTCGTAACCTCCATGGCAAAACCCAAGACGATCCATGATTTCGGAGGATTTCCTCAAAAATTATTCGATGTTCAATATCCGGCACCCGGAAACCACGAACTGGCGCTGGAAACGCAACATACCATCACCCGGACCAGCGTACAACTTGATGAGAAATGGGGTCTTGACCACGGCGCCTGGAGCGTGATCATGCAGATGTACCCCGACGCTTCGGTGCCGGTGGTGCAGCTGAGCCTCGATTACAATCAGACGCCCCGGCAACAGTACGACCTGGCAATAGAACTTGCTCCCCTCCGACGGAAAGGGGTGCTGATCATCGGCAGCGGGAACATCGTCCATAACCTGCGCGCCATCGACTGGAGCGGCCGGAACCAGGGGTTTGACTGGGCCGTTGAAGCATCTGATAAAATAAAAAAACTGATTACCGGAAACGAACATCAGCAGCTGATAGATTACCGGAAACTGGGCTCAGCCGTTGAACTGGCAATACCCACACCGGAACATTACCTCCCGCTGCTGTATGTACTTGCCCTGAAAAACAACGATGAATCCGTCACTTTTTTCAATGACAAACTGGTGATGGGATCCCTCTCAATGACTTCGGTGAGCATTTCATAGGCGTATGCCTATTCGACAATATGATAGCGCAACAACCTTCTTTCAGTGTAGGTAGGCTGTCCCACAAAAAAAGGAATTGTTTCAACAACTACGCCAATGTTCCTGGAATACCTTTGATGAATATACCTCGGATTGCCCGCAAATGCCCAGTTTGGATACATATTATACGTTTTCCGGTAATCTGAAGATATGAATGTGCCAGCGGGAGTAATAACCTGCACATCTTTATCCTCCATTTTGGTAATCTCCCGGGAAATTGTATCATTTGGTTCCGCTATGATAAAATGTGAGTCAAAAACCGTTTGAAAATCCTGGGAAGAAAACAGGATATGTCCGGCGGGATCTACAATGTAGTGCAAAGAGTCGCGAACAAGGGAGACACCGGCCGGGAAAATGGTACCAAACGGATCCGGCCGGTACATTTTAACATAGGTGCGATTATTGATCACCGTGTCTTTTATTACATAGCAACTATCGTAGATACTTTTGGGCGTAGCATTTCCTGAAGTATCAATTACAAATCGCTGGTAGATCCAATAAGATCCGGCTTTAAATTGTGAGTAGTTAGGATAGGTAACGGCGGGGGTTGTTTGTGCCTCCTTATCCTTTTTGCAGGAATACAACATCATTGCAAGTGCCAGGCATGACACCCAAATCATTATTTTTTTCATAACTCAGGAAGGATTGGTTCATACAAGAACGGACCTATTCCGGCTTTATTGTATGGTAACCAGTCCCTTGAGATTAAAGCTTGATGGTCCGCTCAAGTTCGCGGAGGTTTTCCATTTTTTTCTTCTGCAGGAAACTGTGAATATCACCGAGGTGCTCTTTGACCCGCTTATTACCAAATTCAAAGACCTTGTTCACCAGCCCGTCCAGGAAATCGCGGTCGTGCGATACGAGGATCATGGTGCCGTCGTAATCCCGGAGGGCGCTCTTCAGGATGTCCTTGGTCTTCAGGTCAAGGTGGTTGGTAGGTTCGTCGAGGATCAGCAGGTTTACCGGTTCGAGGAGAAGTTTGATCATGGCAAGGCGTGTACGTTCACCGCCCGAGAGCACCTTCACCTTGTTGGAGGAGAGTTCGCCCCCGAACATGAAAGCACCAAGGATATCGCGGATCTTCGCGCGGATGTCGCCTTTGGCCGCGTCGTCGATGGTCTGGAAAACAGTGATCTCCTCGTCAAGCATCGAAGCCTGGTTCTGGGCAAAATAGCCGACCATGATGTTGTGGCCAAGGGTCAACGTGCCTTCATACCCTTTTTCTCCCATGATGGCCCTCACCAGGGTTGACTTGCCTTCGCCGTTTTTCCCGACAAAAGCGACCCGTTCGCCCCGCTCGATGCTGAGAGAAACATCCGAAAAAACCTGATGACTGTTGTAACTTTTCGACAGTCCGCTCAGTATCAGAGGATAGCTGCCCGACCTTGGGGAGGGTGGGAATTTAAGGCGAAGGGCTGAGGTATCTTCTTCATCGATCTCCACAATTTCAAGTTTTTCCAGCATTTTCACCCGTGACTGCACCTGTAGTGTTTTGCTGTATGTGCCTTTGAAGCGGTCGATGAACTCCTGCGTTTCGGCAATCATCTTCTGCTGCTCATCAAACTTTTTCTGCTGCTGCTGGCGCCGTTCAAGCCTTAATTGCTGATACATTGTATAGTTCACCTTATAATCGTAGATCCTCCCCATCGTCACCTCGATGGTGCGGGTGGTGATGTTGTCGACAAAAGCCCTGTCGTGGGAGATTACGATCACTGCCTTTGCGTTGTTGATGAGGAACTCTTCCAGCCATTGCACCGACTCGATGTCCATGTGGTTGGTAGGTTCATCGAGCAGGATGAGGTCGGGTTTTTGAAGGAGGATTTTGGCCAGCTCGATACGCATGCGCCACCCGCCGCTGAATTCGCCGGTGGGCCGGGTGAAATCGGTACGCACAAAACCCAGTCCCAGCAATATCTTTTCGATCTCGGCATCGTAGTTGATATCGGCGATGGAATAAAATTTCTCGCTCAGCAGCGAAACCTCCTCAATGATGGCGTAATACTCCTCCGATTCATAATCGGTGCGGGTGGTGAGCTGGCTGTTAAGCTCTTCGATCCGGTGTTTCATTCCGAACACGGCTGCAAAGGCCTGGGAGGCCTCTTCGAATACCGTGCGGCTGTCGACGGTCATCAGGTGCTGCGGCAGGTATGCGATCACGGTGCCCTTGGGTGAGGAAACCCGCCCGCTTGTGGGCGGTCTTTCACCGGCAAGGATTTTCAGCAGGGTCGATTTTCCTGCGCCGTTCTTACCCATGAGGGCGATCCGGTCCTTTTCGTTGATGGCAAACGAAACATTTTTAAAAAGGGTGGTTCCTCCGAACTCAACGGTAAGGCCTTCTGCTGCGATCATAACAGGGTTTAATGAATGGTGAAAACTGGAACGAATGACAAGTGACAAGTGACAAATGACAAATGACAAGTGACAAGTGGGGGCTTGATATGGCATTCAATACTACTTTGGTTACATTAATGCCCACAGATCAAAATAACCGGACATTTGTCACTTGTCATTTGTCACTTGTCACTCAATAAAGTTTGTTTCGGAGTTCTTTGATTTTTTCGTCCGTAACATAGTCGTCATATTCCATCCGTTTGTCGATCATCCCTTTGGGTGAAATTTCGATGATGCGGTTGCACACGGTTTGAATAAAGGCATGGTCATGCGACGACATGAGGATGTTGCCCTTGAATTTCATGAGGGTGTTGTTAAACGCCTGGATCGATTCCAGATCGAGGTGGTTGGTGGGGGTATCGAGCATCATCACATTGGCATTCCGCGTCATCATGCGGGCAATCATGCAGCGTACCTTCTCTCCCCCGGAGAGCACATTGGCTTTTTTAAAAATCTCTTCGCCCGAGAAGAGCATCTTACCAAGAAATCCCCTGAGGTAATTTTCGGTGGTATCGCTTGAAAACTGGGCCAGCCACTCCATCAGGTTCAGATTGGTCTGGAACAGCTTTTCGTATTCGAGCGGCAGGTATACTTTGGTAATGGTCTGTCCCCACTCGTATGTTCCGCTGTCGGGCTCTTCATGGCCTTTGACGATCTCGAAGAAAGCGGTCATGGCGCGGGTATCCCTCGACAGGAAGATGATCTTATCCTCTTTCTGCATGGTGAAACTGACATTTTTAAACAGCAGGGTGCCATCGACCGTTTTGCTCAGCCCCTTCACCTCCAGTATGGTGTTTCCTGGTTCGCGGTCGGGGGTGAAGATGATGCCCGGATATTTGCGGGTTGACGCCCTGATCTCCTCGATGTTGAGTTTCTCGATCATCTTTTTGCGGCTGGTCGTTTGTTTCGACTTCGAGGCGTTGGCGCTGAACCGGGCGATGAATTCCTGCAACTCCTTCTTTCGGTCTTCGGCCTTTTTATTCTGGGCAAGCTGCTGCCGCAGGGCGAGCTGGCTCGATTCGTACCAGAAACTGTAATTTCCCGGGAACTGCTGTACCCGGCCGAAATCGATGTCGACAATGTGGGTGCAGATGGAGTCAAGGAAATGGCGGTCGTGCGAAACAACCAGCACGGTGTTGTCAAAGTTGGCGAGATAGCCCTCCAGCCAGTTCACTGTCTCGAGATCGAGGTCATTGGTGGGCTCATCCAGCAAAAGGTTGTCCGGTTTCCCGAATAGCGCCTGGGCAAGCAGTACCTTAACCTTGTCCCTGCCGTTGAGTTCACGCATCAGTTTGCCGTGAAGATCCTCTTTGATCCCCAGCCCGCTTAACAGGCTGGCTGCGTTGCTCTCGGCATTCCACCCATCGATGGCTGCGAAACGCTCTTCCAGTTCCGAAGCCCGGTTGCCGTCGGCCTCCGAAAAGTCGGACTTGGCGTAGAGGGTGTCCTTTTCATTCATGATCTCCCACAACTGGGAGTGTCCCATCAGCACGGTGGTAAGCACTGGAAATTCATCAAATTCGGCATGGTTCTGTTTCAGCACCGATAACCGTTCCCCCGGGCCGAAGGTGACCGCACCGGTGGTATTATCCATATCTCCGTAGAGCATTTTCAGGAAAGTGGTTTTCCCGGCGCCATTGGCCCCGATGATCCCGTAACAGTTGCCGGGGGTGAACACCATGTTGACCTCCTGGAACAGGATGCGTTTGCCAAACTGGATGCCCAGGTTTGAGACTGTAATCATATTAACATTGAATATCAGTAAATTATAACAGAAAGGTACAAATAGAGTACAATCAGATGTAAAAATCTTTTTGATGGCTATTTCCCCGCCTGCAAATTTACGAACTTTCAGGTTAGTATTTCAGGAGTCGGACCTGATGGTGCTTTGCCCTGGTTTATTAATGCTTTACCTGACAAAGAAGAGTGCTTTTTTAAACCGAATGATAAGCCTCTAAGTTCCCCGGGGTGAAGTTCATCCACCCCGGGAATCAGGAATAAAAATTGTCAGAAGGCCCGGATAGCGCGCGTACTCAAAGCGGTGTTTGACTTACCGCTGTATCCCCCGGTGGTTCCTCCGTTGAATTGCTGGAACTGTGCGCAGCAGGCATTGGCACCCGGCTGTTCGCTCGAACTCCAGTACCAGTTAGCAGTAAAACCGCCAATCAGAAATCTGTTGTCATACATTACACTCAACTCTCCCATGGCGGGTAAAAACCAATCGGAATAGCCATTGAGTACAAGGTCGTTGCAAACTTTGGCCGCGGTCACGGGTATCGTGCATCCGGAATTCACGATAAGGGTGGTATTGGACTGTCCGGAACCAAAACCGGTTGATAAGCCCGGAACGGAGAAATTGTCACAGCCCCATGGTACTCCGGTTGCCTGGTCGGTTGTTGCTGAAATAAGCCCGTGCTGCCCCGTTCCGTCAACATAGAAAATGACACCACCCTGGTAACTCTGGCCGGGAACAAATGAGTAGATTTCAAACGTGCTTCCATATCCTGTTCCCGCGCTGTTCACGGCATATGCGCGAACATAGTAATGGGTGGCCGGAGTAAGGCCGGTGATATTGCTTACAAACGCCCCGGTGCCGCTGCCATCGGTTGTATAACTGTTCGAAAGTGTCGGGTTTGGGGAAGTATTCCAGCAAACCCCCCTGAAAATAACAGAAGCCCCGCCATCGGAAAGTATATTTCCTCCGCTTGTAGCCGTGGTCGCAGTGGCGATGGTGGTCGCAGCTGTTGTAATTGTGGGTATTGCAGGGTTTAACAGGGTGCTGAATGTAACCGCATTTCCGTATGCCGTTCCTGCACTGTTTGTTACATAGGCTCTCACATAATAGGGGGTGTTTGCTGTAAGCCCTGTCAGACTGCTTGTAAAAATACCGGTTCCTGTTCCGTCGACCGTCTTACTGTTTGCCGTTGTCGGATTGGGGCTGGTACTCCAGCATACTCCGCGGGCTGTTATGCCTCCCCCTCCTGAAAGTGTCACCTCTCCGCCACCGGTGGCATTGGTTAATGTGATAAGCGTTATGGGTGTTGTCGTAACGGTCGCCAGTACCGGTGAGGTCGTGAATGATTGCTCGTTGCCGTAAGCTACTCCTGAACTATTGGCCGCATAAGATCTTACATAATACACCGTGTTTCCCGTGAGTCCTGTCAGGCTGCTTGAAAATACACCCGATCCTGCTCCGTCTGTCGTATGGCTGTCGGAAATCGTCGGACCTGTTGTAACACTCCAGCAAATCCCCCGTGAGGTAATAGTTGCAGTTCCAACAGGAGAAACATTTCCGCCACTTGCAGCGGATGTTTGCGTTATACCCGTAATACCGGTTGTCGTAACCGTCGGCTGGGTTGCAAACATTACTTCATTTCCATATGCAGTCCCGAGGGAATTCACGGCATAGGCTTTTAGGAAATAGATGGTATTGGTTATGAGACCTGTCAGGTTGCTGACATATACCCCTGTTCCGTTACCATTGGTCGTGTAACTGTTTGAAAGCGTCGGGTTCGTGGTTGTTGCCCAGCATACCCCGCGGAATTGAATCGAGGCACCACCATCAGATGTTACATTTCCACCACTTGTTACCGTCGTCTGGGTGAGATTTGAAACTGCGGTAGTGGTAACGGTTAAGGGAGGAGGCAAAAGATTGATTGCAAGGCAGCTCACACCACCCCTGTAACACTGGTTGAAAGCTGAAACGCAAATATCGCCATTGATCGTACCAACAGTCACCGTTATGGATGTTGTGCCCTGACCGGCGGTAATTACTGATCCGGCAGGGACTGTCCAGTCGTACCCGGTTGCACCGGAAACAGCGGATATTGAATAGATCAAACCTGATACATTAGAAACCGGGGTGATGTTCCCTGTTATAGCTCCCGGTGTCGCAAGCCTCCCGGCGTTGCCGATTGGAAGCCATCCTGAGCCGTTGAAGAGTTGAATGTCATTGCAGTCGGTATTAAAGATCAGAAGTCCCGGTGCGGGCGAGGCAATGCTGTTCCGCTGATCGCCGTTCATTCGCGGGGGTAAAAAGCCTTTGTTGATGAATTTGATCTCCAGACCGGCAGAAGGGTCCGGTTGAGTGCCATCGGTATTGATGCCAACCTGTGCAAAACAACTGACAGCTGCGAATAGGTATATGAATATAAAGAGATTGACTTTTTTCATGGTAGATAAATTAATTGTGAATAGTTTAACATGTTGATTTCCAGTACAATAATTGTCAAATATACAAAGAAATCGATGATTCCGACAATATTAGGTAAAAAAATACCATATTGCCCTTAAGCCATTGAAGACATAATAGGCTTCAATGACTTGCAACCATTTTGAATATCAACTGTTAATGGAGAAAATCGGTGACTTATTTCACCAATAATGATTGGCGCCGGCCAAGTAAAAAAAATAAGAGAGGAAGAATCCTATTTCAGCACGGTTACGATGTAGTCCATTCTACCGGGATCGATCTGCTCGCCGGTCGTATTGGTAAATTTGACCTCGACCATACCGGGAGAGCTAATGCGGGCATAGGCAATCACGAACCCGTCGGGAAGCTCGGCTGAAGGCGAGACATAGACCGTTTGCCCTGGTTCGCAGCCCTCAACCCTAACCTGAAGTTTATGGGAGGAGTGGGCCGGAACAGCGTCAACATCAGCGGTAACGGATACTTTGATGGCGGAACTGTTCATCATTGGATTCGACACACGCATGATCTGCCCCTCCGGCGAGACATAGAGGTTTGGTAGGGCCTGACTGGTCGTACTGTTGTAAGCTCCCATGCAATAGAGTGTCTGGATGTCGTTGTTTCCAAGCCTGACCTGGTCATTTGCGGTTACCCTGGCGTCATAGCCGATGGCTGCAGCGTTGGAAATGGATCCCGGACTATCCGGTGCGAAATCGGCAAGGGTCCCGATCATGGTATTGTTAGAGCCGTCGAGACAGGCCACCAGTGCATCGCTTCCAACAGCAACGTTCCCGCTGCCCGAAACCAGCTCCTTCAGCGAGGACATTCCCAGGGCGACATTGTTTACACCATGGGCATTTTTCATGGCATCCCATCCGATGGCCGTGTTGTAACTGCCATCGGTATTTTCCCTCAGGGCGGTCTGACCCATCGCCACGTTGGCCGTTCCCGTGGTGTTCTCATGCATGGCCTGGAAACCGATGGCCGTATTTTCATTGGAAAGATTGTTCCGCATGGCCTCACTGCCAACAGCGGTATTGCTGTACGCCTCAATACTGGCCGACAGGGCGCCGTTTCCAATCGCGACATTGCTGCTTCCAGCGGTGTTCTCATGCATGGCCCAGGCGCCAATGGCTGTGTTATCGCCGGCAGTATCACGCTCGAGCGCGAGGAACCCGATCGCCGTGTTATTGCTCCCGATGTGGTTTGCCGACAGCGCCGAATTTCCAATGGCAACGTTCGAAGTACCGGTGATGTTCGAGTACATGGCCCACGATCCGACGGCCGTATTTTCACCGGTTTTGTTGTTGTTCAGGGTGAGGAACCCGATCGCCGTATTGTTGCTCCCTTCGGCATTGCCCGACAGGGCTCCATTCCCCATGGCGACATTGCCGCCTCCGCTGATATTCGAGTACATGGCATAAGATCCGACAGCGACGTTTTCACTCACGGTATCCTGGTTCATCGCCAGGAATCCGATGGCCGTATTGTTGTTGCCCGCGCGGTTGTTGGAAAGGGCCGAATTTCCCATTGCGACATTGCTGGTGCCTGTGGTATTCCAGAACATGGCAGACTCGCCTACGGCAGTGTTATTCCATGAGGTATCATTTACCAGGGCGAGGAAACCGATGGCCGTATTGTTGGATCCGTTGCGGTTCTCCCTCAGGGCGGAATTTCCCATAGCCACATTTGAAGTGCCGTTTCTATTCCAGAACATGGCCGATTCGCCCACCGCCGTGTTGTTCCATGCAGTGTCGTTCACCATGGCATTAAACCCAACCGCCGTGAGGTTATGGCCGTTGCGGTTCTCCCGCAATGCCGAATTTCCAAGCGCAACGTTCTGGCTCCCCGAAATGTTCCAGAACATGGCCGATTCGCCCACCGAAGTATTGTTCCAGGCAGTATCATTGAACATGGCATGATACCCGACGGCAGTATTGTTGCTTCCCGACCTGTTTTCATGCAGTGCTGAATTCCCTATTGCCACATTCTGGGCTCCCCCGGTATTCCAATGCAGCGCCTCTGTTCCAAAGGCCGTGTTGTCATATGCCGAATTATGATAGAGCGATCTGAGACCAAATGCCGTGTTGCGCTTCGCCCATTCTATGATCCCCGAACGGTCGTTGTTTACCCTGAACCGGAGCGCCGAAGTATCGACCGTCCCGAGAAAATGGTTCCACGGGTCAAGCCCGCTGTTACCTGTCAGCGACCAGCCGCCTCCGTTAACAGGCAGCCACAATGCCCCGCTAAAATAATAATAGAGATTATAGGTCGTATTATAAACCATAAGCCCTGCTGCTGCTTTCCAGCTTATCGACTCCATCTGATCCTCCGTGAGCCTCGGTGGAAGGAATCCCGAGGTGTCGCTCACTACGTCAAGCATGGAGGATCGATGTGGGGTTAATGTTCCGATTCCAACCTGGGCAAAGCCTGACCATGAAACTACCATCACAGCCAGCAATAAAATGACTTTTTTCATAATAAAAATTATTTATAACAAGTTGATTTACATATAGTATTGTGACCTATGGTGCAAAATTTCCGGATATAAAAATAATACGGTTTTTGCCGATTTCCAAATAAAACAGAAAATTAAGTTAAAACAGGAAAAAACCACTGAGACACTGAGAACACGCAGAAGCACGAAGTGTCAGGAAAGGCAGATTTTATTCTTATATTTGCTGCCACACCAGGACTTAATGGAGTAGACCATTCATATGCATCCACTGTTAAAAACCTACCGGCGCCTGTTCAATGTTTGAGACGATTAAACCACATACAACCGCGCCTGAAAGGCCGGTTTTGGCAGAAAGCAATTTTAATGCCCCCGGGAAACACCGCACCGGCCCCGGGATGAATGAACGGATCAGGAAACTGCGGAAACTGAGTGTCGAAACCCTTCCCTCTTTGTCCATCGAACGAGCCCTGCATGAAACCGAATTCTACAGGGAGAATTACGGAACATGTTCCATTCCCGTTCTGAGAGCCCTGAATTTCCTGGATCATTGCCGGAAAAAAACAATCTACCTGGGTGAAGGCGAACTCATTGTCGGGGAACGCGGTCCTGCACCGAAAGTCGTGCCTACCTTTCCAGAACTGACCTGTCACAGCATGGAAGATTTCCATGTGCTCAATACCAGGGAGATGCAGCGGTATGCCATCAGCCAGGCCGATATCGACCGGTATGAACGCGAGGTGATTCCCTACTGGAAAGGCAAAACCCAGCGTGAACGGATCTTCAGCCATGTTCCTCCCCAATGGAAAGCGGCTTATGAAGCCGGGTTGTTCACCGAATTCATGGAACAACGCGCCCCCGGGCATACCGCCCTCGATGGGAAAATATACCTAAAGGGGATGCTCGATTTCAAAAGGGAGATCGCCGCAAACCTCGCTTCGCTCGATTACCTCAACGATCCGGAGGCAACTGACAAATCGGAACAATGGAAAGCGATGGATATTGCCTGCGAAGCCGTGATCGTATTTGCCGAACGTCATGCCACCCTGGCCGAAGAGCTGGCTTCCCGGGAGAAGGATGTAACTCGCATTGCCGAACTGCAGAAAATCGCATCCGTATGCCGGTGGGTTCCTGCCCATGCACCCCGAACTTTCAGGGAGGCCATCCAGATGTACTGGTTTGTTCACCTGGGCTCCATCACCGAGTTGAACGGCTGGGATGCCATGAACCCCGGCCATTTTGACCAGCACCTGGCACCGTTTTATGAACGCGAAATCGCGGAAGGAACACTCACGAGGGATGAAGCTAAAGAGCTGATCTCCTGCTTCTGGATCAAGGTAAACAACCATCCCGCACCCCCGAAGGTGGGGATCACCGCCCGCGAAAGCGGCACCTACAACGACTTCACCAACATCAACCTCGGCGGGATAAAAGGTGATGGCAGCGATGGCACAAGCGAGGTTTCCTACCTCATGCTCGAAGTGATCGAAGAGTTGCACATCCTCCAGCCCGGTAATTCGGTTCACATCAGTACGAAAACACCGGATGAATTCCTTCATGCCGCAACCCGCGTGATCCGGCAGGGACACGGGTATCCCTCGGTCTTTAACCCCGATATTTACATCGCTGAACTGCTCCGCCAGGGAAAATCGCTCTCCGATGCGCGCGAAGGCGGCTGCAGCGGATGCATCGAAGTGGGCGCATTCGGCAAGGAAGCCTATCTGCTCACCGGGTACCTCAATGTACCTAAAATTCTGGAAATCACCCTCAACAATGGAACCGACCCTCTTACCGGCAAGAAGGCCGGGATCGAAACGGGCGTTCCTGAGTTGTTCGGCAGCTTCGAAGCGCTATATGAGGCATTCCTGCAACAGCTTCATTTTGTGGTTGACCAGAAAATGAGGGTCAGCAACTACATCGACCGGATGTTTGCCAAATATGCACCTGCACCATTCCTTTCGGTGGTGATCGACGATTGCATCGCCCGGGGAAAAGATTATTACGATGGGGGGCCGCGGTACAACACCAGCTATATTCAATGCTGCGGTCTTGGCACGATAACCGACAGTCTTGCCGCCCTGAAGAAGCACGTGTTTGATGACAGGAGTTACAGCCTGGATCGCATCATGAAGGCCTTGCGGAAAAATTTTGCAGGCGAGGAGGTGTTGCGGCAAACGATCATAAACAGGACCCCCTTTTTCGGGAATGATGATGACTTTGCAGATGATCTTGCCGTGAAAGTTTACAACGACCTGGTGGAAGCCATAGACGGGAAACCAAACATCAAGCCCTGCGGAAAATATCACCTGAACATGCTTTCAACCACCTGTCACGTCTATTTTGGCAAGGTGTTGGGAGCATCGCCCAACGGCCGGCTGGCCGGGAAATCGATCTCCGACGGCACCTCCCCTTCTCACGGTGCCGACACCCATGGCCCTTCTGCAGTGGTAAAATCGCTCAGCAAACTGGACCAGGTAAAATCGGGTGGAACACTGCTGAATGAACGATTTCTGCCAAGCCTGCTGAGCAAAGAGGAGGATATTGTCAAACTTGGACACCTGGTGCGAAGCTATTTTACCCTCGGCGGACACCACATCCAGTTCAACATCGTGGATACCGCTACTTTGCTGGCAGCCCGGGACTGCCCGGAGGATTACAGGGACCTGCTGGTCAGGATGGCAGGCTACAGCGACTACTTCAACGACATGAATGCAGATTTGCAGCAGGAGGTGATCGAACGGACAGAACACGATGCCTTTTAACGATCTTACAGGTGACCCTTTGAGACACGAAGACACTGAATTCAGGCCAAACCATGTGTGAAACCCTGATTTTCGACATCAGGCGGTATGCCATCAACGACGGTCCCGGGATCCGTGTGGCCATCTTTTTCAAAGGCTGCAACCTGCATTGCGCCTGGTGCCACAACCCCGAAGGCATCTCTCCGGGGCCCGAAAAGATGTACACAGTTGCAAAATGCATCAAATGCGGAACCTGCGTGGCTGCCTGCACTGAGAAGGCCATCACCCTTCTTCCGGAGGGCATCGTTCCCGGTCCGGGGCTTTGCACCCTCTGCGAAAAGTGTGCGGAGGTCTGCCCTTCCAAAGCCATTGAAATTTCGGGCAAGTCAATGTCTGTTGCCGAAATCATGGAGATCATCGAAAAAGAACGGCCCTTTATGGAGCAGTCGGGCGGCGGGGTTACCTTCTCAGGGGGAGAGCCGCTGCTTCAATCGGAAATGCTGGCCGACCTGCTTGATGAATGCGGAAAACGGGGAATTCACCGGGCTGTTGATACGGCCGGCCATGTTAAGACTGATATTCTGCTGGAGTTTGCCAGCCGGACGGATCTCTTCCTTTACGACCTGAAAGTGATGGATCCGGGCCTGCATGAAAAGTGGACCGGGGTTAAGAATGACCTTATTTTACACAATCTCAGGAGACTGGCCGGCACAGGAGCAAACATCATCATCCGGATCCCGCTGATCGCAGGTGTGAATGACCATGAAGGGAATATCCGGAAAACTGCTGAATTCCTCCTTTCACTTCCTGAAAAGGTAATGGAGGTCCAACTGCTTCCGTATCATTCCATTGCACAGCACAAGTACGCGAAACTGGGAAAAAGTGAATCCTTTATCCAATTGGACGAACCTGGCAGGAATTCCCTCGACAGGGTCAGCGGGTGGTTCAGGGAATATGGCGTCACGGTTCAGTCAGGATACTGAATTAAAAAAAGTTGCGAACGATTAACCATCCTGGTTGCATGTAAGTAATTTTTTATCTACTTTTGACACACTTGCCATCAATGTCAAATCTGCTAAAGCAGAGCATCATGAAGGCTGAAAAAGGCGACTTACTGACTGGTCATACCGGAAAGATTGCCAACACCGGAATGTACCGGCGTGTGGTGAATGGCATGGAGATCATTCAGCGATGCCCCAAAAGAAAAAAAAAGGTAAAAGGACCGACCGGCTGGTCTGAACAAAACCGGAAATTTCGTAAAGCGGCAAAAGTTGCAAAGATCTTCCTCGCAAATCCTGAAATCAGGGAGGTCTATGCAAAGGTGGCCGGCGGGTTTACCAGTCCGGCTGCAATGTTTGTAAAGGATTACCTCAAACCTGCCGTAATATCCCGGGTGGTCACCTCCGGTTATCGGGGCAGGGCCGGTTATAAAATTGTCATACGGGTCGGCAATGTGGTCCCGGTCAAATCGGTTACGGTTACGATTGAAGGCCCGGGGGGAGAACTCATCGAATCGGGCCAGGCTGTGATCCAACGCTCCGGCTTCGTTTGGCATTATGGGACAACCGCTGCAAACCTCCATTACAAAAATTCCCGGATCACCATTGTATCCCGCGATTTGCCCGGGCATACGGTCGAATGGACAAAGGATTTCTGAACTCCTCTGATCACCCTCCTGTGATTCATCCCGGTGGGGACCATCTCCCGTCCATGTGGGGAGCACGTGGGGAGCACCTGGTAATTAACTGATCGGAAAATTTACGCTTATAGGCATTTCTTTTTATTACTTTTGCGACACTGTAATGAATGATAAAGAACGGTATGCCAGTAGAATCAACAGGATCACACCTCTCATCAAATGCCGTTTCTGATTTCAACAGCCGGAAATTCAAATTCTGGTCGTTTGTGTCGATGTTCCTGCTGGTGTTTGTGCATGGTTATAACCTTCATGAACGTTACATGCAGCCCTGGACGATACCCGGAGAACCGCTCAGTTTCACCACCTTCACCGAATATTTTTTAGCCAACGGGATCTTCAGGTTCCGCATCCCGATGCTGTTCATCATCTCCGGGTACCTGTTTGCCCTGAATGATGCCAGGCCCTATGGGCAGCGCACAAAAAAAAGGCTTAAAACCTTGCTGGTTCCTTACCTGATCTGGAGTGCCGTGGGTTTTGCGTTTACCTACTGCCTCGAATTGTTTCCCGGTTCGAGGGAGATGGTTTCCAATTCAAATATTGTCCGGATCGACGATACCCGCACTTTGCTGCACGAATATCACTGGTATGAAATGCTCGTCAAATGGATCCTTTTACCTGTGCCTTACCAGTTGTGGTTTATCAGGGTGCTGCTGATCTATAACATTGCCTATCCTGCCATCCGCTGGTGCGTGACCCACCCGGTTGCCCGGTGGATATTTTTCGGCATTGCTTTCCTGATGTGGTTTTTCACGTTGGGTTTTGTCTTATTCGAGGGTGAAGGACTCTTGTATTTCTCACTGGGCGTGTGGATACAAAAAACGAATTTCAACATTGATATACCGCCCCGATGGCTTAAGCCTTTGTGGTGGGGTGCCGCATTCGGGGCACTTGCTGCAGGTAAAACTGTAATCGCCTTCCTCGGGCAGCCTTTTTTGGGCAATGCGATCTTCCCTGTTCTGACCCTGATGCATAAACTGGTCATTTTTAGCGGGCTGCTTGCTGCCTGGTATGGATGCGACGGACTGTTAACATGGTGCATGCAACGGCAATGGTTTGTGAGGCTTTCAGCTTTTGCATTTATCATTTACGCCGTACATGCACCGCTGGTGGCCTATTCGACAGAAGCCTTGTTCGCTGTGGTAAGCCAGGTGCCTCACTACCGGATACTCACCTTCATTTTTTTGCCATTAACCATCATTGCACTTGCCGTCGCGACCGGGGCATTGCTGAGAAAGGCCTGGCCGGGTTTATACGGGGTGCTCACAGGCGGAAGGGGTATGTAAATGGAGATGGTGGTCCTGTGTCTCGCAGCGCTGGCTGCCGGTTTCGTGGATGCCATCGTCGGTGGAGGCGGGTTGATCCAAACCCCGGCCATCCTGATTGCCCTTCCGCAACATTCCGTGGCAACCCTGCTGGGGACAACCAAAATACCTTCATTATCAGGAACCTTTTCGGCCGCAATTCAATATGCAAGGAAAGTACACCTGCAATGGAAGCTGCTTGCCGTTCTCTGCAGTATCGCATTGGTGGCTGCTTTTGCCGGGTCGAAAACCGTCTCCATGATGAGCAACTCCTTCATGAAACCCATCATCTTCGGGGTGCTCATCGTCGTGGCGATTTACACTTACACTAAAAAAGATTTCGGAACGGTAACCACAACACGGATGACGCACCGCAAGGAGTTTATCTATGGCAGTTTGTTTGCCCTCGTCATCGGATTTTATGATGGTTTTATCGGCCCGGGGGCAGGAAGTTTCCTGGTGCTGTTTTTTATCAGTGTCCTTGGGTTTGATTTCCTGAAGGCCAGCGCCCATGCGAAATTTGTGAATGTAGCCACCAATATCGGTTCCATTATTTTCTTTGCCGGCAGCGGGCATATCCTTTACCAATATGCCATCCCCATGGCTGTCTGCAATTTTATCGGTTCGATCTTCGGCGCCAGGCTGGCCATGTTGAAGGGTAACCGGTTTATCCGCATATTTTTCCTGCTGGTCGTTGCCGCAACGATCCTCCGTTTTGGGTATGAAATCTTTCTGAAATCATAATTTACTGGTATCCAGGATTATCCTTCCAGGTAAGCATCCTGTTTGTTTTTTCTTGTGATTGCTCAAAAATTTGTTTATTGAAATAAACAATTACTTAACTTTGACCTGCCCTGTGAAATTATTAACTAAAATCATCGGTCCTATGAAAAAGTTCCTGACATTGTTCCTCCTCCTATCCATGGCAGGAATCATGGTTTCAGCGCAGCAAGCCGCTCATAAGTCGTTGTTTGATGCCATGAACCGCGTGATCCGCGATGAAAGCGGCAAACGGATCGTTTACGGCAACAACCCCGGCCGGCATGCCTCCCCTCAAACAGCCGCGGTAATACGAACTACCGGAGCCGGAGAATCCTCCAGTGCAATCGCTGTATGCGCACCGCAATGGTTCCAGGGAACGATGGGCGCCTGCATCGGTCTCAACTCCATGATCACCGGGGATCTCGACCATGACGGGAATACCGAGATCCTTTGCGGCGCAGGCAACGGATACGGCTCGGGCCTTTACTGGTATGTTATGAGATTCGATGCGCAGACCCAGAATTACACTCAAACATGGATGAGCACGCCCACAGATTACTTTTCTGATATGGGGCTGTTCACCTGCATCAGGGCCTTTGACATTGACAACGACAACATCTTTGAGATATTCGTCGGGTATGCAAGCGGCCTGGTCGAGATTTACAAAGGCAGCGACATGTCATTGATCCGCTCCTTTTATTCGGGGACATCAGCCGTTAATGACATCCTGTTTGCGGATGTAAACAATGACGGGCAGAAAGAGGTCGTTTGCTGCAATAATGACCATACTTACCTTTTCAACAGCGGCAGCTTTTCCCTGGAAAACACCCTGCCTTACGGATCGAACAGGTTTGCTGCCGGAAATGTGGATGCCGACCCGGCCATCGAGATTGTCTATTCGAACGGGACCATCCTGCAACTCAACGGAAATACCCCCGTTGTTGAATGGAACATCTACACCCCACTCCTGGATTACGCCCTGGTGGCGCTCACCGACACCGACAACGACGGCATGGAAGAGGTTATCATCGCCAAACCGTGGGCCGCGATTGAGATTTACGATGCCGACCTGAAAACCCTGAAGGGGACGATCACTACCGATCTCAATATCGATGCCATGATCGTGGCCGATGTAAACGGCGACGGGAAAAAGGAGATCCTCTACGGCGACGGTCAGTGGGGCAGCATTTTCTGTTACAATTCACTAAGTCTCCAGCAGATGTGGTCGATACCGAACCCGGAACACGGGGTGACGCAAATCGCCGTGGCCGATGCAGACCATGACGGTCAGCTGGAGGTGCTCTGGGGAGCCGGGTGCACCTCGTCAGGTTCCGATTACCTCTATGTACACAACATCGCCAACCAGGCCCTGGAATTCCAGAGCAAGGACATCGACGGGCCCTTTTATGCAGTCGAAACCGGTGATGTGGACGGCGACGGTCATGATGAAATCGTGACGGTGTCGGCCGAAAGCGAGTCGGATTATGACAGCGGCATCCTCTCCATCTTCGACGGTACGACGGGCAAACTCAAGTGGCAGTGCGATGGCAATTTTTTCCCGGGAACCTGGGATGGCATTCATACGCTGAAACTGGCCAATGTCACCGGCGATGCAACAAAGGAGATCATCGTGGGAACAGACAATTTTTATGATGGCATTGTGTACATCGTCAGCGGGGTTACCCATCAGATCCTTTCATCATCCAAAATATTCGGTACCGGGGGAATGAATGCCATCATGGGCCTCGATATTGCAGATGCCGACGGTGACGGAACCCCCGAGCTTGTACTGGCAGACAATAACGGCCTTTTGGTGGTCAACCCGGCAAACTGGGCAGTTAAATGGTCAGTACCACTTGTACCGGGATACAGTGTAACGTCGGTGATGGTCGGAAACGTCGACACCGATCCGAATCCTGAAATAATCGTCTGCAAGGGACTCGTTTCGGTGTATGATGGTGTTACACATGAATTGTGGACCAATTCCGATGCAAACTGCACCAACATCGACCTGTACGACTGGAATAATGATGGTGTAAAGGAGATCATCGCCTGCACCGATGATGGCCAAATCCTCCTGATTGACCGGCAGACCGGCCTGACTACATTGCTGTTGCAGCCCGTCACTGCCCGGATTGACGGGATCCGTATCGCAAACCTTGATGGCACAGGGTCTCCGGAATTCATATTTACCAGCGGCGGCAAGATCTTTTTTGCCAATGCGGCCGGGGAGATGCTCTCCACCAATAGTTTTGGTTCAGGCGCAGGGAGTTATGGCTCGCTTAAATTGGCTGACCTGAAAAAGGACGGCGTGCTGGAAATTATGGCAGGCACCTACAACCAGGTCGTACAGGTTTCGCAGGAGTGCTCGCAGTGCCTTGGATTCAGGGCGGTTGCCGGAGGCACAAACGCCAGTTGCACTCCCGGCAATGACGGATCCGCCACCGCCGTCACGGTTGCCGGTACGGCACCATATACTTTCCGCTGGAGTACCGGAAGTACCCAGCAAACCATCTCCGGGCTGGCTCCTGGACAATATACCCTCCAGGCAACCGACAGCAAGGGCTGCCCGGCACAGGATACCGTCACCATTGCACAATCGGCCATCAGCACCATCATCTCGGGAACCGACGTGGGGTGTCACGGGATCCAGGATGGCGCTGCCGCAATCACCATCTTTACCGGGACTCCGCCATACCAGTATCACTGGAGCAACGGTTCAGCATTCCAGGCAATTACCGGGCTTGCACCGGGTACATACACCTGCGTCGTGAGCGATCATATGGGCTGTTCCGAAACAAGAAGTGCTGCCATCACCAGGGATACGGTTAAAATATTCCTCGTTACCGTGAATCCTGCCTGTTTCGGCTACCCGGGAAGGGGATCGGTGCAGACCATAAGCGGTACCCCCCCGTTTGTTTACTTATGGGGAGGTGAAGCCGGCAACAACGTCAACTACAACCTCCAGCCGGGGAATGCCATCCTCATGGTCAGGGATCAATTGAACTGCACGGCTTCCAAAGCTTACACGATCACGGAACCTACGCAGATACTGCTTTCCACTTCGTACATCCCCGACGATACATCCACACCAGCCGCCGACGGGCAGGCCACGGTGTTTGTAACCGGCGGCACGCCTCCCTATTATTACCAGTGGGATGACCCCTACCACCAGACCAATTCCACCGCAACCAACCTGGGCAAAGGCCACTACACCGTGACCGTTTACGATTACGCAGGATGCCGTCAAACCGCCGGGGTTGATGTTTTTAGCCTTTCGGTGGACGAGCAAAACCAGGGATCCATAAACCTCAGCCTCTTTCCAAACCCCGCATCGGATCTCCTGAATGTCTCGGCAGACTTTCCAAACCCCGTGTCGGGGACGATCAAACTGCTCAACATCACCGGGAAGGTGGTCGACAGCAGGCAAATCACTGCACAGAACAAGGCGAACTTCATTTTTGACCTGAAAGGGTATCCTTCGTCAATTTACCTGGTTGTCCTGCAGACAGAACATGCTACGGTGACAAGAAGTTTGGTAATAACAAGGTAGGCGGCCCCGGCTGAAACAGGCGGAATTGGCAATCAGGACGAGGTTTTACTGCGTTGGTTTTAGGCCGTTCTCCTTTGCCTTCGATGCGATCCGCTCATAATCTTCCTTTCGCCCCATCTTCCCATAGGCGAATAAAAGCGCCTGGTAGGCATCGGGATAGGCCGGGTTGATCACCAGTGTCCTTTCCCACAGGCTGATGCCTTCTTCCGGGTGCGAATGGTTGAAATAGAGCAACCCGAGGTTGTAGTAAGCGTTCTCGTAGGTGGGGTTTATCCGGATCTCTTCGAGATAATATTTTTCCGCCTCCGCCACCCGTTCGGTCCGCATGCAAACAAGGCCTGTGTTGCTGTTGGCCATCGGTTCGTATGGGTTGATCTGCAGCGCCTTCCTGAACAACGGCTCGGCCTTTTCAAGGTTGTCGTTCAGAAAATACATCGCTCCAAGGTTGTTGTAATTAAAGGCATTGGAAGGTGAGGTATCCACGGCATTCTGCCAGAAGGCAAACTGGTCTTTGAAGTGCCTTGTATGAAGGTAAGTCAGCACGCCGAAAAGCAGGCAAATCCCTGCCACAGCTGCAATTGGGACCATGCGTGTAAAATCTGCCTTGTTCACCGGTGTGCAAACCATGAAAATGATGAAGATACCTACCAGGGAAAGGTAGCTGCGGTGTTCTGAAAAATTGGGGATCTGGTTATTGATGGAAACAAACGATGGTACCAGGAAGGCCAGGAACCATAAGAGTCCAAAAGAATAAATCAGCCATTGTTTCGGTTTGGTGACCGCCACCAGGCCGGCCAGCAATGCAATGGCAATGACCCCGAGTACGACCGACACTTTCATATCAGTCAAAACAGGAAATACCGACAGATCAAACGGGAAAAGTGCTTTGCCCAGAAAGGGCAGCACTGCCGGCAGGTTTTTTGCAATGGAAAGAAGCTGGATCGAAACAGGAACCCCGTTTAAACCGCCCAGGGCAAGATATCTTAAAACAGCCCAGCCAACGGTGATGATGACCCACCCCGTGCCGGCAATGGAATATTTTTTCAGCGGGGCAGGCCGCATCGCAAAACCGTAAAAAACAATCAGCCCGGGCAGCACAAAGGCATTTTCCTTGGTGAGCAGGGCCAGGAAATAAAACAACAGGTGCAGCATGACATACCGGTTGTTGCCTCTTTTCAGGTATTTCAGCCAGAACAGGAAGGATCCCAGGATGAAGATGGCAAGCAGGGAATCGTTTCGCCCGGGAACCCACGCCACTGCCTGCGTCACCATCGGGTGAACCAGGAAGAGCATTCCGGCCACGAATGACCGGATCCGGCCAAACCCCGCTTCGGCAAAGAACAGGAAAAGCAGGAAGGTGGCCAGGATGTGATAAAGGATGTTGGAGAAATGAAACATGGCAAAACTTCCATTTCCAACAATCGCATCCGCCATAAAGGATATGGTAAGGATGGGCCTGTAGTAGAATCCGTGACCGGCCGGGGAATGAAAAGCATCTTCACCGAAGGCCGTAAAGAGAATTGAAGCCGATTTCAGTTTATCCAGGTTGTTCAGGATCAGGGTCTGATCATCGAGATAGGTGTATCTGAAGCTCACCGATTGCCCGAAAAGGATGAATGCCACGATGGCAAACCACAACAGCGGGAAACCTTTGCCGAGCAGCTTCGGATATCTTTCCGAATGATCATTCGATGCCGGTTGACTGGGTTTTTCAGCGAAACCCGCTCCCTCCCTGGCTTTTTCATTTACCATGACACGTGAGTTTGAACCGTGCTATAACTTCCTGCAAACAGGATGCAAATGTATAGGGAAATGGACAAATTAAAAAACCGGCATGCGGTTCGTTTTCAGATAAAAGATGAAAAAAGTCATCCCGTTCAGGATAAAAAATTTATTAGATTTGTACATCATTCAAAACCAACCTTATGAACCTCAGAACCTCCATTTTTGCCATGGTACTGCTGCTTTGTGCAACGATTCTCCGGGCCCAGGATTCTTCACAGGAGTTATTCTTCAAGGCTGCCAAAGCAAATGATGTCAAATCACTGCAAGTTTTTCTTGACAAGGGAATGGATGTCAATGTCAAAAACCGCTATGGTGTTACAGCCCTCTCCTTTGCTGCCGACAAGGGAAACCAGGCAGCCGTTGACCTGCTCCTGGAGCATGGGGCAGACCCGAACCTGAAAGATTCCTTTTATGGGGAAACAACGCTGGGATGGGCTATTGGTAAAAAAAACAGCTCCATCATCCGAAGCCTGATCAATCATGGAGGGGACTTGAAAAATGAAGACCTTGTGCTGAATGCCGCTGGTTCCGGGCTTACCGACATTGTCGGACTTATCCTCGGCAAAGGAGCCCCCGGGGCCGACCAGGTTGTATATTACGCCATCGGCGCCAACGATACTGCCATGTTCAGGGTTGCGTTTCCCTATGTAAAAAACAATGACACTGTTTTAACCCAGGCCCTGGTCGCTGCGACGGCCATTAAAAACGAAAAATTCATCTCGGAATTGAAGGCTGCAGGGGCTAAAATGGATGAAAAAACCGCATCACAGCCAGCCGGTACCCTTGACGAATCCCTGAAAGGAACCTACAAAAGCCGGGAGATGAACAAGGCCGAACTGGAGATCAGCGAAGGGAGTCTGACGGCGAGCTTTGACGGCTCCCCTCCCTATAAATTAAAGTTCGCCACCGACAGCACCTGGCTTTTTGCGGATATCCCCGGATTGTCAATATCGGTACAGCGGGTTGCCGGCAGGATAACGGGAATTACCTTGATCCAACCGGACAGGACAAGCATTTATGCGAGGACGCAGGAACAAACCAATTCGAATCTGCCGAAGTCAGCCATCTCCGAAGACAATGCAAGGGTTGAAAAGCCTGTCAACTGGCCCTCCTTCAGGGGTGCCGGGGCAACGGGAACGGCTGACGGGCAGCACCCTCCGCTTACATGGAACATGTCAAACGGTAAAAACCTGGTCTGGAAAACTTACATACCCGGTCTTGCCCATGCTTCACCCGTGGTGTGGGGGAAAAGTGTTTTCCTCATCACCGCCCGGAGCAGCGATACGGCCTCCGAATATCGTGTAGGGTTGTTCGGCGACGTGGAGCCGGCCAGTGACAGCTCTTCCCATCTCTGGGAGATCTATTGCCTCGACAAACTTACCGGCGAAATCCGGTGGGAGAAGAAGGCCTACGAAGGGGTTCCGCGGGTAAAACGGCATGTGAAGGGCTCCCAGGCCAATGCCACCCCGGTAACCAACGGCGAATACGTAGTGGCCATTTTCGGATCGGAAGGCATGGTTTGTTACGATTTCAACGGGAATGAACAATGGCGGAAAGACCTCGGAATCCTCGACGCAGGGTGGTTTTTCAATGAAGACACCCAGTGGGGTCCTGCCAGTTCACCGATAATCTATGGGAATACGGTCATTGTTCAGTGCGACCGTTCCAAAGATTCGTATATCGCCGCCTTTGACCTGAAAACCGGGCAGGAGGTGTGGAAGAGACAGAGGGACGAGATCTCCTCCTGGGGCACTCCTGCCGTATTCCGGGGGAAACTGCGGGATGAACTGGTGACGAATGCATCCCGTTTTATCCGTGCTTACAACCCTGCAACCGGAGAAGAATTTTGGCGGTTATCGCCAAATTCAGAGATTACGGTCGGAACACCCGTGTACAACGACAGCCTGATTTTTGTCACGGCCGGTTATCCGCCGGTCTTTCCGGTTTATGCGATCAAACCGGGCGGTAAAGGCAATATCTCCATTCCCGACAGCATAAATGCAGGCGGGTTCATCCAATGGCGTAAAAAACGGGGTGGCACATACATGCCCACACCGGTCGCCTACCAGGGGTATCTTTACACCCTGGCAAACCAGGGGCTGATCATCTGTTACGACGCGGCTTCAGGTGAGATTCGTTACAAGGAAACCATCCGGGGAGGGGGTGCATTCACCGCTTCGCCTGTTGCGGCAGATGGAAAAATATATTGCACCAGTGAGGAAAACGGGGTTTTTGTCATCCGTGCAGGGGCTGATTACGAGCTGATCACGACCAATCCGATGGGTGAAATATGCATGGCAACCCCTGCCATCACCGATGGCTTGATCTTTATCCGGGGGCAGCATCACCTTTTTTGCATCGGGATAAAGAAGTAACACTCTGCTTTCATACCTGTGCTGCCCGCCTCCATCACTGGGCATATTTCACATGTTGCATTGCCGTGAGGAAAATCCGCAGAATTGGGAACCGTTACGACCGCTTATGCGTTTTTGCCCGCCGGATAATAATTCCTTGCTGACCGTTTGCTCATTCGGTCAATATAGTGTATATTTAGCATGGCAATTTTGTACCTGTGAAAAAGTACAATGCGATCATCATTGACGACGAACGAAATGTCAGGGAAGCACTCGAACATCTTCTCCTGCAGCATTGCCCCCTGATCTGTGTATGCGGAGTGGCTGCGTCAGGCGAAGAGGGACGGGAACTGCTGATAAATCACCAGGTTGATTTTATCTTTCTCGACATCAGGATGCCCCGTGAAGATGGGTTTACCTTTCTGCGATCAATTGAAGGGGAGAATTACGGTGTGATATTTACAACCGCTTACGAGGAATATGCCCTCAACGCACTTAAAGCCAACGCGATCGACTACCTGCTCAAACCCATCAGCCACCTTGAATTGACAGAAGCCGTGAACAAGGCCATTCATTACCACGAACTCCGGCACACGAAGTCGGAGATCCTCTCCATCTACCGCGAATCATTGAACAACCTGCCTGATCATATCCACCAGGAGTTGCCGAAAATTGAAAAAATCACGGTTCCGGAGCAATTTGGGTTCAGGATGGTGAAACTTGCCGATATCATGTACCTGCAGGCCGACAGCAATTATACCATCCTGCACCTGTCGGGTCTGAACAAGATCGTGGCCACCCGCACCCTGTGCGATTTTGAAAAGCTGCTGGATCCTCCGGCATTTTTCAGGATTCACAAATCAACGATCATCAACATGAACTTCCTTCGGGCCTATTCAAGTTATGAAGGGAATTTTGCCGAATTGATCGACGGCACGCAGTTAAGCATCTCAAGACGAAAACTGAACGAATTCAGGGAAGCAATTAAACACTTTTCAAAATCGCTGGATTAAAGTGAGAAACACTTATATCCCGTTGACATGTGTTCTGTTATGGGCCGGTTTATCGCTACCTGCGCAGAACCCCTATATCCACCACTACACCACCCAGGAGGGCCTCCCCTCCAACATGGTCTATTACATTTACCAGGACAGCAGGAAATTCATCTGGTTTGCAACCGATGCCGGTGTTTCGCGCTACGATGGAACCACCTTCACGAACTACCGGAAAAAAGACGGGCTTGCCAGTAACGAGGTTATCCGCATCAGGGAAGATTCTTTTGGCCGGATCTGGTTTTTTCATTTCAATGGTGCCCTCAGCTTTAATTTCCGGAATAAATTTTACAGTGAATCCAACACCCGGTTTCTGAAATCCCTGGAAGGCAAAGAGTTCTATTTTGATTTTTTCGAGGATACCGATTCAACCCTTTATTTTTATAACAGTTTTTGTGAAATCATCGCCCTCGGCAAACGGGGTGCTGTCCGCCGGTATGATCTACAGGAAAATCTGTTCCGGCAATTGTCAGGTTGTTTTGGATTTCCGCAGAGAGTTGAATTGCGTAAGATCACGAAATCGAAGTCGGGGGAATTGTTGTTCTGGACCTATTGCGGTCTTTTAAAACAAAAAACTTTTTCTGACCCGCCTGTGCTGGTGTCCCAGAAATCCCGGATCAACAAGGTCTTCCAAGGGGAAAAAAATTCGCTGATCATCGATGTCTACACCGGGAAACTTTACAGGTTCATTGACGAACAACTGATAGATTCCGTTGCACTTCCGTTGTATACCAAGAGTTTTTTAAAATCAGTCCTTGAGGATAAGGGGGATCTGTTGTGGGTCGCAGATTATTTTCATGGGGTATACTGTCTCAGGAGGGACACCATCATTCAACGTTTCAACATACCAAAGCCGCAGTCGGTACTGCGCGATCACGAGAACAACATCTGGGTGGGTTCAACGAACGACGGGGCTTTTAAAATCAGTCCTTACCTCCTCTCCCACCTCCATTATCCCGACACCCTGTTCCTTCACAGAGGGATTACCGGCATGAGTCCCGACGGATCGGGCGGGGTATGGCTTACCAGCGGAATGAAGGTTGATTTACTTAAAAACAAGATTTTATACAGCCTGGATTTTGGGAACAGCAGGAATTACATTAACCTTATAGCCCCCATGAAAAACGGTTCCCTGGTGATCGGCGAAAGGGGGGCATTCTTTTATACCCTGGAGGATGTCAGGCTGGACCGGTCTGCAAAAAAAGTGAGATACGGGAGGGCGGAGAGGATCATCAGCGGGTTAAAAACCATTGCTGTCAATCCTGATGGCCGGCAAATCAGCGCATTTGAAGTATCCATGCTCTATTTGTCGGACCAGGACCATTTGTTCCGTAAAAAAACAGACATCAATCTTGGCCAGCGGATCTATTCCATCTTTTATGATGCAAACGACAGCCTGGTTCTTAATGGCCGCAAGATGTTTGTATGCCGTGAGAACCGCCTGGTGCCAAACCGGAAATTATCCCTGTTCGATAACAGGATCATTACGAATCACCTGAACATTGACAAAACAACCGAACTCTTCAACATCGAAGGCGACAGCATTTATCTCTTTCACGGGAACAGATTCTACAACCTGTCCGACGAAATTGGCGCCCAGATCGACCTGCCGGTTAGAAACATCACTTACGATAAACCCGTACTCTACCTGGCCACCTCCAGGAATGTTTATACATGCGATCATCCCTTAAATGCAATTTCACAGGGTAAGACCGAACTCCGGCTGCTCGACATCAACTTCAGGAACATCCATGATATCCTCGTAAACAACGATTCACTCTATATTGCATCCGACGACGGGCTGACGATCATCCCGGAGGCATCGATCGGGAAAGTAACAACCCTGATTCCAATCCCTTATATCCGGGACGTTTTCATCAACGACCAGGAAAAAGACCCGGAGGACCAGGGATTTTCTGTCAGGGGAAATGCGAAGATCGCATTTTCATTCGGGTGCATCAATTATTCCTCCTCCCCGCTGGTTTATGCATACAAGCTGGAGGGACTCGACACAGAATGGACAACCGGGACCGCCGGGAATGTGGTTTACCAGCGTCTGCCGGGTGGAAATTACACCTTTAAGCTGAAGGTTCGGAAATCTACCTCCGAATGGAGCAGTGTCCTGGAGCGGCCGATACAGGTCAAGGCTCCCTTCTGGCACCATCCGTTGTTTTTCACCTCCCTGGCCATCATCGCACTGGCCGGGATGACCCTGGTCATCATCCGGCGAAAAAACCTTCAAATGCGGCACAGGGAACTGGACCACCACCTGGTCACCCTCGAACTGAAAGCGCTTCAGTCGATGATGAACCCTCATTTTATCTTCAATGCGCTGGGATCTATCCAGAACTTCCTGCTCCAGAACAAGACCGGTGAGGCGGGGCTCTACCTTTCCCAATTCGCCAGGCTTATCCGGCAAAACATGAATGCCGTCAACGAGGCCATGATCAACCTCGACGAGGAGTTTGACCGGCTGTCGAACTACCTTGACCTGGAGCGTCTGCGCATGGAAAACAAATTCGACTACAAGATCGATATCGACGAAGGCATTGACCCCGAGGATATCCTCATTCCTTCCATGATCATCCAGCCCTTCGTGGAAAATTCGATCTGGCACGGCATTTCCGCCCTTGAAGGAAAAGGATTTGTCAGCATCCACTTCTCGCATTCCGATGAAAAAACGATGAAAGTCATCATTGAGGATAATGGAATTGGCATCGACAAAGCACAATCGTACCAGCCGAAAGACGAGAAACACCTCAGGCTCGGCATGGAGATGATCCGCAAACGGCTCGAACTGCTCGGTCGCAAACACGCCGTTAACACACGGGTTGAACTCTCCGAAGCTTTTCCCGGAACCGAAAATCCGGGCACCAGGGTGACAATGGTCATTCCTTTTTCGGGGGTGGGGACAGCGGTCTGATCTGCGTGTAAACCTGCAGGGCCTCCGGGCAGAATTATTCTCTTTTCCATTCTCCCTGATTACCGTTCAATCAAAAAAACGACCGTTCACTAAAGGGAAGCTACCATTTGCTCATTTACATGTATTTGTTATGCTATTTATATTATACTTGTGGCTTATGGGTACATTGCCTGCATTATGTTCTTTGGCATATCCCTGGCTGTCGGCAGTGTAATTGCAATATCACAATTAAAACATACGATCATGAAAAAGATTTACATGTTAACCATCCTTGCATTTTGCTTGTGGGTTACCTGCTCCATGGCAAATGGCGGAACAACCTCCGCTTTTAACCGGAATGTTTCCGGAGCATATGCCGGTAATGCTTTTACTCCACCCGCAGTTGTCACCATCGCCGCTTCCTCAGTGTCTTCCAACACTGCCTCCCTGAATGGCACGGTGAATGCAAACAACCTGGCTACCTCGGCAAGTTTCGAATATGGATTGACCATTGCCTACGGCACAGTCATTACGGCAACTCCGGCAACCGTTACCGGTAACACCGTCACCGCTGTCCTGGCTGCAGTTACAGGACTATCCCCCGGAACCACCTATCATTTCAGATTGAAGGGTACAAATTCATCCGGAACATCCTATGGCAACGACATGACGTTCATTACCACATGCCCGGTTCCGGCTGCTGCAGGATCGGTCACAGGTCCGGCAAACCCTTGTCAAAACGGGACAGGGTATTTGTATACCGTTCCCGCGATTTCCGGTGCGACCGGCTATGTTTGGTCGCTGCCAACAGGGGCAACCATTACTGCCGGTGTAAATACCAATTCGATCACGGTCTCTTTTTTAGGCCCGGCAATATCAGCTTATATATCTGTTTACGGTACAAACAGCTGCGGGAACGGAAATCCGTCACCGGCATTTCACATAAACATAAATATAAATCCGACGCCCACCATCAACGGCCCTGACCAGGTGTGCCTGGGATCAGCCGGCAATGTTTATTACACCCAGACCGGAATGACAGGATACACATGGTCTGTTTCTGCGGGAGGTACAATCACCAGCGGAGGGGGGCAAACGACAACCTTGCTGACTGAAAGTTTTGAGGCGGGCAGTGGCACGGCCCCTCCCCCGGGTTGGGACATCGAGCAGGTATCAGGAAGTACTGCAGGTATCAGTTTTGTGATTTCCGATACATACCCCACGGTTACGGCCGCCTATGACGGGACAAAGTTTGTCAGGTATGACTCATATGACCTCAGCAGCGGCAACTCAACCAGGTTGAAAAGCACAACTGCTCTTTCGACCCTCGACAAGAACGTTGTCAAAGTCGATTTTGCATGGTATGAAGATCCTGGTTATTCGACATCTATGGACAGGGTCGAGGTTCAATGGTCCACCGACGGTGTAACCTGGAATACCATCGGAACACCCTATTACCGGTATAACGCCATAGCGGGATGGAAGATTAAAACCCAGGACCTGCCGGGAGGGGCAAGAGGACAAGCCACCCTTTATATTGCCTTTCTTTTTACATCGGGCTACGGCGGCAATTGCAATCTCGACTTGGTCCATGTGACGGCCGGGAGCTATACTGCGACAATTACCTGGAATGGTTTCGGTGCACAAACCGTCAGTGTCAATTACTCCGCCAGCAACGGATGTTCTGCCGCTTCACCAACATCCTACCCTGTCAACGTTTTTCCAGCTTTTATCGCCGGCACCATCGCAGCCAGTCAAAACATCAATTGCAATACCGTCCCGGCTTTGCTGACTGGAGTGCCCCCCACAGGGGGAAGCGGCTCTTATTACTACCAATGGCAGTCATCTGTCGATGGCACAACCTTTACAAATATCCCTGGGGCCACAAACCTTTCCTATCAGCCGGCTGCACTTGTATCGACCACCTGGTTCCGGCTGAACCAGTCTTCAACAGGCGGCTGTGGTTCTGCCTTTACGAACATTGTCACCATCACCGTAAGCCCCATGCCTGTCCCGACCATCACCGGCCCGACCTGCGCCTGCCCTGGAGGCAATGTCTACACCACCCAGGCCGGGATGACCGGCTATACCTGGACCGTTTCAGGCGGCGTCATCACGGCCGGTGCCGGAACGAATACCGTCTCTGTTGCCTGGGACACCTCCGGCACCAAATCGGTGTGCGTAAACTACTCCAATGCCAACGGATGCCGGGCTCCGTCGCCGGTATGTTACAATTTTATTCCTTCGGTACAAACCGATTCCAACCATACTAAAATACTGCCTGTCAGCTATGTTCTTGAACTCAGGCTGCCCATAAACCCTTCAACGGGGTACGGCTGGTATGTAAAAAATATAGACACCCTTGTCATCAAACAAATCGGTACCTGGGAATTCTTGGTAGATACCACTAGCGGTTTCCTGGTCGGACAACCCGGAATTGAGGTCGTCAGGATCATCGGGGTTTCCCAGGGAATCTCCGCGCTGAAGCTGGAGTACAAGCGCCCATTCGAATCGGGGGCTTTGCCAATAGAGATGTTTAGCATGACAGTAGTTTCAAACGGGCAATATACAGGCACATACAGTCCGGTGCATCTGCCTGAAAGAATCTCTGATGCCCCTGCCCCGGCAGGTCTCCCCACAGCGTTCAGTTGGCGATCAAAGTGCAGCCCGGTTAAAAACCAGGGTCAATGCGGCAGTTGCTGGGCATTTGCCGGGACAGGGGTTTTTGAGGCAAATATCAATATCAGTGACAATATCCTGAAAGATCTTTCAGAACAGTGGCTGGTAAATTGTTACTTTAATCATTGCAACGGCGGGTGGACTCCGTTTCCCTATTTTCAATCGCCGGGAACGGTTTATGAGGTTGACGAACCCTACACTGCCCTCAATGGCACCTGTAAGCCAATATATCCGTATCATGAAAAAATAGACAGATGGGCCTATGTTAATTCTTCCAATCCCTCATCACCCACCGATGCCGACATTAAACGGGCTATTTACAATTATGGTCCGGTGTGGGTAGGGATGCATGCCGGGCCTAATTTCCAGAACTACTACAACACCACTGCCATATTCACTGCCGGTGATATTGGATCTGATATTAATCATGCTGTTGTGCTTGTCGGATGGGATGACAATAATGGCACGGATGGCTACTGGATATTAAGAAACTCCTGGGGACCAACAACCGGAACCTGGGGATGGGGCAATGCCGGTTACATGAAGATTAAATACGGTGTCAGTAAAATTGGATCCAGTGCATGTTACATGGTCTACAAAGGTGGCTTCCTCAATTCCGATCTTTATATTAAAGATGTTCCCGGCGATATCGGGCTGGAACCCGATCCGGGCGATTACTGGCATCTGGTGGACGGGGATGATGTATGGGTCAGGAATTCTCAGGACACTCCACTGTCGGGCTACACGACGCCGCGTTATGCCCATGAAAACCAGCATGAATCTCCCGAATATTCTGATTATTGGAAAAATTTTCAATACCTTCCATATATCTATGCAAAAGTGAGAAACCGGGCAAGTGCAACGGTGTCGGGATATGTTCATCTTTATTACCACAAAATTACTTTAAATGACCTCTGGAATGCGTGTGATCCCGGGTACCTGTGTGGTTCGTGGCAGGAATTGTTCTGCGACGATACCAACGGAAACGGGGTGCTTGACGGTACCGAACAAAACAACTGCACCCCCAACCTGGTCACACTTGCACCGGGCGAAGAGTGGGTGGTCGAGCAAAAATGGTGGGTTGCAAGCCAGTTCCCCGACCCCAGCGTATCGGGGAACCGAACCGAATATTGTTTACTGGCAAGATTTGTCAGTGCCGAGGACCCCATGACCAATGAGGTAAATGGCGTGCACGCCGCGATCAATGCCAAGGAAAACAACAACATCGTTCAAAAGAATGTCATCTTTGTAAACAATGTCGCGGGAAAACATTTTGCCTATAACATGGATGTCGGCAATCCATCCTCCGCTCCTACGAAAAACAAACTGTCGTTTGTTGAAGCCACGTTGCCTCCATTCTCCGGCATCGGCGGCAAGGTGAAGGTTGATTTAGGCCAGCCGCTATATACTGCATGGATCATTGGAGGAAGCATTGGCACTGGGGTAATCCACAGCAATGACCCGCAGAGTCCATATGCCATCGAGTTGACTTCCGATACCTCCTCCATTGAAAATATCACACTTGCCCCATATCAAATATTACCGGTTCTGGTAAGTTTCAACTATTATCCAGGCGACAGTTCTACGACTCCCTTTGAATATCAATTCAGGCAATACGAATCTTTTAACCTCGTCAATCCCGTCTATGCTTTTACCGGCGGGGCTAATTTTTATTTTAACAAGCCTTTTTGCCCCTCGGCCAATGCTGGTAGTGATGTGACCATTTGTGCAGGACAAAGTGCCAACTTAACAGGAACACCTGTCATTCAGGATGCGACATACCAATGGTATAATAACCTTACCGGCCTGCAGGCCGGCACCGGTCCAACAATTACAGTTACACCATCGGTTACGACGACTTACCAGCTGAGGATTTCCGCCCCCAACGGATGTACCGGCACCGACGAGGTGACCGTCACCGTGCACCCGTTGCTGCCTTTAAGTATAATCATTGCACCATCGGGCAACCCGGTCTGTGCAGGCATGCCGGTAACATTCACAGCCACTCCGACCAACGGGGGGACATGGCCGGCTTACCAGTGGCACGTAAACGGCGTGCCCTTCGGAACCAACAGCCCGGTCATTACCTATGTCCCGGCATCCAACGATGTCGTGACCTGTGTCCTGACATCCGGAGCACCCTGTGTCACCGGGAATCCGGCCACCTCGAATGCCATAACGATTTTAGCCTGTTCCCCGGCATGTGGACAACCTTTCGCGGATGCCAGGGATGGAAAAACATACAACACTGTATTGATCGGAACGCAATGCTGGATGGCGCAAAACCTGAATGTGGGAACCAGGATCAACGGGGTTATGGACCAGACAAACAACAATACCATCGAAAAATACTGTTATAACGACCTCGACGCCAATTGTGACATTTATGGCGGGCTCTACCAGTGGGATGAAGTGATGAATTACACGACGTCAAGCAATTCAAGCCCGAGCGGGCGGGCGGGAATTTGTCCGGGTGGATGGTTGGTTCCCAGCGACGCAGACTGGTTGCAACTGACCATATTTTT
>Ga0118677_10001600_pt1 | contig 47591 bp, 27 predicted proteins | sample AliMusrvi5mmetaG_FD_86154 | JGI IMG/M metagenome (GOLD analysis project Ga0118677, IMG submission 86154) | reverse complement strand
AAATACAAGGATATACAAATAAAAAATTTTGAGGTATCCTGAAGGTATCCCGATATTATTTTTTACCCGGAAATGGATTTTTATTTTACTATCTGAAAAGGTGATTTTCGATAAGAAATAATAATTCAAAATTAGCGATGGCTAATTTTTTTTATAAAACTATTTCAGGTAGCTTCAGATTTTTTGAAAGGAAATTAACGTAATTTTACAAGGGGTTACAAGCCATTATTTAGCTTGTCATTTGTTTACAAATTAGGCGTGTACGATTTGAATACGTGTCAGTAAAGTTGACAGTTTTTAGGCACTACCCTTTAAAACATTAGTAAATACTGCCTGTCCAGAAGCCATGTTAGCCCCTTCAAGGGTAACCCATCCGTCTTCAACTTTTACTTTAACCTTTTCGCCGGGAACCTCCCAGTTCCACTTCAAAGCATTTAATACCTCCGTGGCAATTTCGGTATCATTCTTATTCCAGGAGTTGCCAAACCTGATTTCGATTTTTTCAACCACAGCTTTTACGCCTGCCACACTTTTCGCGGCCTCTTCAGCTTCTGATTTCTTGGCATAACTGTCAACAACCCCTGTGAGGGTGACGATGCCATCGTGTGCGATGACTCCAATTTCAGCTGCATTCAGCAAAGGTTCCCATTTGATGGCGTCCTGAACGTCTTTCTGCAGATCTTCATTCTTTTTCATTTCAGTTATTTTATATTGTGAATAATTTAACACAATGCTGCAAAGGTGATCAGCTCTTCATCGGGATGTGTTATATAATAATGCAAATAACTTACATCATTCACACTTTCCCCGGGTTTGCACGAAGGAGTCTGAAGACGGTCTGCTATTGTTTGATGATGCGGCCATCCTCCATCTCTATGATACGCTGGGTATTCCCGGCAAACTCCTCGTCATGCGTCACAACAAGCAGGGTCTGGTGATGTTCCTGGGTCAATTGCCTGAAGATGTTGAATACGACCAGGCTGTTTTTCTTGTCGAGATTGCCGGTTGGTTCATCACACATGATCACACTCGGGTCATTTATCAATGCCCGGGCAATGGCAACGCGCTGCTTTTCGCCTCCCGACAATTGATTTGCTTTCTTACCGGCCAGTTTTTCGATATCCAACCCTTTCAGATGTTCCAGGGCGCGCTGCCTTACGACCTCTTCGGGATACAAGCCCAGCTTCAATCCGGGCAGCATCACATTCTCCAGAGCGGTAAATTCGGTGAGCAGATAATGGAACTGGAACACAAAACCTATTTTTTCATTTCGCACACGGGCCAGTTGCTTCTCGCTTTTCCCACGCATGACCTCCTGCCCAATCCGCAGTTCACCTTCATAGTCTGTATCCATTGTTGAAAGGATGTAAAGCAGTGTGGATTTTCCGCTCCCCGATTTACCAATGATCGACACAAACTCCCCTTTTTGGATGGAGAGTGAAATGTCTTTCAAAATCTCAATGTTCACGGGGTCGTGAAAACGTTTTCCAACATGGCTGGCCTCAAGTACGGTCATTTCGTTCATATTATTTGCCTCTGATTATGACAACAGGGTCGACCCTGCTTGCCTTCCTGGCCGGCGCCCAGCCTGCCAGGTATGTCGTAACAATTGAAAACGAACAGCCGATAAAGTAGAAAACCGGGTTGTAATCGATCGGGTAGGTTTTTACCGTTGGGAGCGCTGCTGTAATGAATGGGATCAGACCGATCACCCAGGAAAACAAAAATCCGAACAGCAGCCCCAGCATTCCGCCAAACAAACCTATGCTGAGTGCGATCACCAGGAAAATACGGTTGACATCGGTGCCCGAGAAACCCACCGCTTTCAAGATGGCAATGGAGTCCATCTTTTCATAGATCATCATGTTTAAGATGTTGTATATTCCAAACCCGGCTACGATCAACAGGGTAATCCCTACAAGGTAGGAAATGAGCGTCCTGACAAAGGAACCCGTTTCAAATTGCGCGTTGGCAGTCTGGATATCTTCAGCGTCGGCCTGGAACAATTGTGAATATTCTTTAGCCAGTGCCGGGGCCTGGTTTATATCATTTAATTTAACCTGGATATCGGTAATATAATCATTGGCCTTGCCAAGAATTTTCTGGGTGGTGCCGATGGATGCAAAGCTCTGAACCTTATCCAATTCCTGCACACCCGACTGATAAAAGCCGACTACTTTCAACGAAAACCGCTCCTGTTTTACGGTGGTGACCTGGACCACATCACCGATGCCGGCTGTTAGTTTTCCGGCTAACCCGTTTCCCAGGATAATGCTGTTAGAAACATTCAATAAATCGAGCGGGTTCCCTGCAGGTACATACTCGCTAAAATGATATAAATTATTCTCTGCCTGCACATTTATCCCATTGATGACGCCTGTGATGTCGATGGCTCCGTCATTGAAAAAAACCTGCGCCGTGATTTTAGGCGCAATGCCTTTTACCCGGCTGTCTTTTTCAAGAGCCTGCATAATGGCCCCGCTGTTGTATATCTCCTGCCGGCTGCTGCCTGATTTTACCGACCTGATAAAATTATAGCTCCCTTTATACTCCGGTGCAGAATTGACCGGTTGATGGATGCCGGGTTTTATTTCGTTAAAAATCCTGACGTGGGCGGTACGATTCAACATAATCCCGTCCAGCAAATCATTGAGACCTGCCATGAAACTCAACAGTGCAATAAACATGGTAATGCTGAATGTAACTCCGGCAGCCGCCACAAGTGTTTGTTTCCACCTGGCCATCAGTAGGGAGCCGGCAATCCGGAAGATCAGCTGGATGTTCATGGTGCAGGCTTATAAATAATATCAACGGCAGTCAATCCGCTCAGGATTTCGACTTTCTGATAATCTTTAAGTCCAACCTCCACCTTTCTCATTTTATTTTTTCCCAGCTTCACCATTGAATCGGCTGTCAGATAACTCCTGGGAATGGTCAGTGCCTTCTCCTTCGAACGGATGATGATATTGGCTTCTAAAGAGAGGTTGGGATAAAGAACAACAGGCTTCGTGACAAAGTTGGCTTTTACGGTAAATGACCTGGATTGTTCATCCATCAGGGGTTCAATCACTTCTACAGTTGCATCAAACACCTTGCCCTTGTAACTATCCATTGTAAAAAGCACCCGCTGGCCCTGGCGGATGCGCGCGATATCGTATTCATCCACCTTCATTTCAATTAAAAAATCGCTGGCGTCTCCAAGAATGGCAACCGGGTTTAATGTATTGACGAATTCGCCTTTCTCTTTCAGGATTTTATAGACCCTGCCTGTTGCTTCTGCCTTTATGACAAAATCCCCGGCAAGTGCATTGCTGATCTTAAGGTTCGTATAGGATTGCCTGGATGCAAATTCAAGTTGTCTTTTCAATTCACTGTAGTGAAGCCGTGCAACCTGGTAGTTGGCAACCGAGTTCTTGTATGCCAGCTGCCGCTGCTCAAAATCGATCCGGCTGCCAATGCTTTGCGCCCAAAGGATGCGTTGCCTCGCCAAAAGCAACGAATCGTCTTTCATTTTACTCAATGCAAACCCGATGGTGACCCTGGCCTCGCTGAGTTTATCCGTATTGGCATACATGTCTGCATTGGTGGCGGCCAGCTGTGCATTGTAAATATTCAGTTTCGACGACTCATTCAACACCTTTATCAGGGGATCCCCTTTTTTAACGGTATCTCCTTCAGTGACCAAAATTTCCTGGATCAATCCGTTTACTGTTGAATAGACCTGGTACTGGTTTTTACTTTTAACAATACCTGATGCATATACCGACTCTGAAATGGGCCCAACCACGGGTTTGGTTTTTTCATTCGCCTGTTTGCAGGAAATGGCTGCCAGCAGGACAAAAAAGAGATACCTGGTCTTCATAGTGTGCTTTTTTTACGCTGCGATTTGTACTTTTTCCTGGGTGGTTCATTGTTCAATTCATTCATTTTCCGGTGGGCCCTGGTCACGTTCTCGGGAAGTTCACCCTTGTAACTTATTTTGTAAAATGAAAAACCGTTGTAAGGGATGTTGTTTTCACCGGGATGGATTTTCACCCGGTTCTCCGCAGACTTTTTCTTAAACTGCAGGATAAACGCCTCTTCTCTTTCCCTGGTTAACCGTTTGAATTTCGCCTCGATCCATGCCTGATCAACATAATTGCTGCATTTCTCCTGGATGGTATTCATCGTGCCTGCGCGATACAGGCTATTCAAATAATGGACGAACAGCGGATCTTTAACCGACATTTTGTCCACTTTTTCCGAATCCTCTTCGCTGAAATTCCGGGTATTTTCATGGTTTATCAACAGGAAGTATTTTTTCTTCGCTTCAAAAAACAGGATATACTCTTTTTCTTTCAGGGCATATTGCTGAGGATAGACATCGATCGATGCTTCCCGGTTATCGGCCAGGTAATCAGCCATTTTCCCGATAAACTTTTCCTGGTTGCGTTGCAGCGAACTCTTTCGCATTTCCCACTTCAGGGTAAGTGATTTTTCAAGTTCATTTTCGGTATTTTTCACCTCCAGCCGGTAAGCGGTAGTTGCAGGTTTTACAAAAATATTTTCGAGCAAATCCATAAGAACATCATGTAAATGAAATTTCGGATCCCTCAGACTTCCGGTTATCGGAATATCGTAATCAATCACGTTGCCGCGCTCACGCACCAGCGACATGATCAGCGGAAGGGGAAGCCATTTTTTATCTTTATTTCTCACCCGTTTGGTCCGGCGGGGATCGATTACCAGTAAGTGATTGGTACTTTGAATCCTGCCTTCCCTCACCCGCCAGGAGCCATTGAGTTCGAGGGTACCCCTGTCGAGAGGGAAGGAGGTGTAGGTGAGCAGATAGGGATTGAACAGCGATGCGGGCAAACGATGAAGGTGATAGTTCAAATCAAAATCGGTGCTGTCACTGGGGCTTATCCTTACACGAACGGCAACATTGCCATAGGGCCTGATGCCGGAAATAAAAGATACATCAACCCAGTTGCGGCTTTTGTCGACAGAATCTGCAACGATGGTGAGTGGATTCAAACCCACGGCAAATTTTTCGCTGATGGCAAAATCATTGAATTGTACATCCCCCCGGTAAACAGCCACCCGGTCGATCTTGTAGTTGCTCATGAAAAAGTTTTTCGCCAGCACTTTTACATACCGGGCAATTTCAACAACAAGGTTAAACCTGGCCTGATCGGCTCCGGCGGCTTCGATGTTGGATCCGTTTTTTCCAAACATCATCTGCACGTTATCGAGATAATCGTACCGTTCATATTTGATAAACGGATGGTTCAATGAAATGGAATCAAACAGGTATTTATGACCTTTGGGGTTAATCTCCTTTATTGCCAGGAGCAGTTTGTCGAATGAGGCATAATCATGCAGCTTATCTTTCCCGAAATGAAAATCATTGATGGCCAGCATGCCGGAGGCATCTAATGTTTCTTCATCTTTAAAGTTCCCGGTAGCTTTCATATCCGCATCAAGGTTGGCTGAAAAGCTGCCATTGTTGGTTAGATCCTTTAAATATTGCTGAATGATATTCAGATCGAATTTGTGTGCAACGACCGCATAGCGATAATCGATGGTTGCGAAATTGATGGTAAAACTGCCACTCAAATCGCCGCTTCCCTGGCCGGGGACCAATGAAAACCTGGCGGCAATGGTGTCTGAATTCCAGCGTTTCCCGGTGCTTTCAATATTCACATTTTTAATACAGTAGTTTATCGGGATCTGCTTTTCCAAATAGTGGAACTCCCCGCCCGTGATGTGGATGCTGAGAATCGAAAAATGTACGGTTGCCGGGGTGGTCCGGGGTTTTACGGGTGTGAACAGTTTGATGATATCAGTAAAATTCAACACCTTGTTATCCTGGATAACCATTCCTTTTGGATGATCCAGGGTGATTTCAGTGATCTCAACTGTTTTCGACAACAGCTTAAGCATGGCAAAGTCGGCACTTACCCCTTTTGCCGAAAAGAAAATCGTGTCGGGTTCCATGGAGGCAGGCCGGTTTTTCGATTCATAAATTTTCAGATTGCTGATATGAACATACCCGGTAAACGGGTTGATGTATATCCAGCCTAATTTTATCTGCCTGCCGGTATATTGCTCGTCATATTTTTCTATCAGGTATTTGGCAATGGGGGAGATCAATAAAATAATTGCCAAAAACACCGTGCCGATGGCAGCGGCTGAAATGAGGATTGTTTTTTTTAACGGTGTGTCTGCAATTTTCATGGTTTACAAAATCCTGATAACCCCACCAGCCAGCTTTCAAGCGATGAAACGGCCAGGGCGTGTTGCGTTATGATCGTATCTTGTGGTTTATTGATTTGAAGAAAGCAGACGTTTGCCGTCAAGTTTCCAGTGGACACTCAATCCAAGCTCATCAGGTGAAGTGGACATTCCAACGGAAAGATATTTACTGCATGGCAACTTGTGCAATGCGGGCACGACAATCCCGATGATTGCACCCAGTCCAAAACCGACAGCAACGTCGGAGGGGAAATGATCCAAAGACCGGATCCTTGCATATCCGATTGCCAGCGGTGGTATGGAGGCCGCCAGATATAACAGGTATTTTGCGGCTCCCAGGTTGGGATGGTAGTCACAAAAAACCTTGGTCATGAAGAAAGTACTGTAGGAACAGGAAGCTACATGGCCGCTGTAAAATGAATTGCGGTTGTTGCTGTTCTCCTGGGCTTCGACGCCCAATGCAGGATAGTAGACTGCTGGCCGGTAGCGGTTCTGAAAATAGGGTCCCATCGGACTGTAATTGTAAAATGTAAAAGTAACGGTATGGCCCTCCACATACATGAAGAGCAGATGCAACCAGTCTTTGCGGATGTTCTTGTCAATCATCAGCAAGCTGGGAAGAATAAAGATGCCGATTTCCCCGTAATCTGAAATCTTCTTCCACATGGTGCGGTTGGTGGCAGGCACAGATAAGGACCACCGGTCCATCGTGTTGATCAAATTTTTCTGCGGTTCGGTATTGGCAAAGAGCAGTTCTTCATCAGAAAGCGGCGCCTTGCTTTTTAACCGGGGAATGGCAAATAAATCGCCAACCATCCCGACCACAATGATAGATCCCTCTACATAGTAGTTGATTCGATAGACCTTTACCCTGACTTTTGGTTTAATAACAGAATCCGCCGTCTGACAGAAGGAGGTGACTGAAAAAACAATGACAGTCAGGAAACAAAATATTTTTTTCATGGCAAATAATGTAACTTTTATCCGTCTGTAAAGGTCCGATCACTTCCTGCTGAAAGTGTTACACAACTTTTACAATAAGTTACATCATTCACACATTCTCCAGTGTGCTGCGTTTGTTTTGTTTGAGCAGTTTGAAAAAGGATGGAGTCAGCCCGGTAATCTTTTTAAACTGGTAGGAGAGATGTCCCACGCTGCTGTAATGGAGCTTCCAGGCAATTTCAGAAAGGTTCAGTTCATCGTAGATGATCAGTTCTTTCACCCGCTCAATTTTATGCAGGATGATGAAGTGTTCGATGGTGATTCCCTTCGTTTCTGAAAAAAGGTTTGCCATATAAGTATAATCGTGATCCAGTTTTTCACTCAGGTAATCTGAAAAATTCACTTTGGGAACTTCTTCTGAGTAATGAACCATTTCGATGATGACATTCTGAATTTTCTCAATCAGGATGGCTTTCTTATCATCCATGAGCTCAAGCCCTGATCTGAGGAGGGCGCTTTTCAACTGGTCATGCTGTTCCCTTGTTATATCTTCCATTATCTCAACAATGCCCAGGTCGACATTCACAAAATGCAATCCAAGATTCTTCAGCTCTTCTTTCACCATCATCTTGCAGCGCAGGCTTACCATGTATTTAACGTAGAGTTTCATGTTCTCTGTGTTTATTTTCTTACGATTTTAATCACCTCCCCAACGCACATGCCCAGGAGAAGGAGCAGCAAAACCACAGAACTTACCAGGGATATTTTTTCCCCGATGGCATACACCACGGGCTCGAAACGGAATTCCAGCCTGTGCGAACCGGCAGGCAGAACCATCGCCCGTAAAATATAATTGGCCCGGAAATGGGGTGTCAGTTTTCCGTCAACGTAACCATTCCATCCTTTTGGGTACCATACTTCAGAAAAGACAGCCAGCCCGGTATTGCGTGTATTGAATTGGTATGTGAGCCGGTTCGGAGCATACGTTTCGAGCCGGATCCGGTCGCCGGCATCACGTCCGCCGCCGAATCCCCTGAGCAGTTCGCTGAACTGGCGATCAACAATGGCAACTGAGTCAGGCCTGAAACCGGTTAGTGACTGAAGCTCCTCATCGGCGCCGTTAACACTCTTTACAGCCGTGACAAACCATCCGTTTCCAAGGGCCCCGGGGTTTAATTGCGCCTCCGGTTGCCGGTCCTTGCCCGGTACAATGAAGTATTTCGTGTTCAGCATGTTCAGCACAGCCATGTCGTTCCTGCTGATGTAACGGTCCCAGAGTTCCTGGTAACGGCGCATTTTCACCCCGCTGTAACCGCCCAGCGACTTATGGAAATAGGAAGTAGTAGGATCGATGAAGGGATTCGGGGAGGCAAGGTTGAATACCCGGTAATCGGGATCGGGGTCGCGAAGGATCTGCTGGTCGGCGGCCGTGGGCTCAAACGGCACGGCCAGGGCTGATGCCGCCGTGAAACTGTCGCTGTTCAGGTAGCGTTTGTTGATTGTAAACATATCTGCAAGAAACAGCAGCGCCAGCAAAGGAAAGAGATACTCCTTTTTCAATTTCCCATACATCGTTCCCAGGAGCAGCAACGCTGCCAGCGTGATGAAGATGAAACTGCGGAAAGCATCGCTCCTGACCATTTTCAACCTGTCGGCCCTGACTGCTGTCATAAACCAATCGGGATACTGACGCGAAAGTTCACCATCAGCGGGCCCTGTGAAATTGAGAAACAACCCGGGGATAATGGCAAACAGCAGGCAGATTCCCGCAGTAACAGCAAAGGCGATCTGCAACCCCCGGAGGTTCTGCTTCTTCCTGTCCGTGTTTTCCAGGAGTTCCTTTACAGCAAGGATGCCCAGCAGCGGCAGGGTGAACTCGGCAATGACCAGGATCATGGTCACCGCCCTGAATTTGTTGTATCCTGGAAAATAGTTAAGGAAAAGGTCGGTAGCAGCCATGAAGTTATGGCCCCAGGCAAGGATGATGGAGAGCAGGGTGGCCGAAAGAAGCCACCATCTGACATAGCCCCTGACCACCAGGAGTCCCATGATAAAAAGAAAGCAGATGACAGCTCCCGCATATACCGGTCCTGACACGCTTGGCTGATCTCCCCAGTAATAGAGAAACGGAACCGGCTGACTTAAAAACTGCCGGATGGTACCGGGATCTATTCCGTTTTCCTGCATGGCCTTCACCAGTTCTGAATCATCCCTGACCTTCGTCCCCGAAGCCCCTCCGTAAATATCAGGGATCATCAGGGTCATTGTCTCCCCGATCCCGTAACTCCAATGGGTCGCGTAATCTCGGTCGATCCCGGCGGTTCGGTTGGCTTTTTCAGTTGTCAGTTCCGATTTTCCCCTGATCGTGTATTTGGTGTATTCCATGGTCGCCCAAAGCGTTGTGATGTTGGTAAGCACGGCAAAAACAAGGGCAACAGCCAGCACTCCGGATGCAACAAAAAACGACTTCAATTCTTTCTGCCGGACGGCCTCGGTCAGCTTGAAAATAAGCAGCAATAAGGCAATCAGGGCAAGATAATAGGTGATCTGGGGGTGGTTGGCCTTCACCTCGAGTGAAAGGAATACCGCTGTGAGAAGAGCTCCCTGCCAGTATTTTTTTCGCAGGGTAAGGATCATTCCCGCGATGAGCGGGGCCATGTAAGCGATGGCATGCGCTTCAGAGTTGTGCCCGACATCGATAATGATGAAAAAGAAGGAGGAGAATCCAAAGGCGATCGCTCCCGCGATGGAGAGCCAGGGATCGACCCTGAGCACCAGCAGCAGGATGAAAAAACCGATGAAATACAAGAAGATAAGTTGTGCCGGGTGTGGCAGTCCAAGGGACAGTATGGTATCGAGATAGCCGGTAAGGTTTCCCGGGTAAGCAGTGGATACCTGGTAAGCAGGCATCCCGCCGTACATCGAGTTCGTCCAGAGCGGTTCATGCCCGGTTTTTGCCCTGAAGTCGCAGATCTCTTTTGAAACTCCCCTGAAGTTGATGATGTCGTACTGGTAGAGTTTTTTTCCTTCCAGCAAGGGATAGAGGTATGCCATGGTGATGGCAATGAAGATTAACACCGCGGCCCCATAAGGCACCAGATTCCTGAAGTTGATTTTTTTCATCTTTTCACGCCTTCCATTTTTCTGTAATCCATTCTTTCTGTTGTTCGGGGGAGAGAAAAGTCCACGCAACAATCCTGCCTGATTTATTACCCTGGCCCATTGAAATGGTTTTCACTTCAACAGCTTCCACGTTCCTGAGTGCTTCGTAAACACTTTTGAGATGCGATTGTTTTGAAACCGAGGTGGAAAACCAAAAACAGGAGGCAGCGAAAAACTTACTCTGGCGGACCATGTCGCGTACGAAACGCTCTTCACCGCCTTTGCACCACAATTCATTGCTCTGGCCGCCAAAGTTCAGCACGGGGAGGGTGGCTTTTTCATGGGTCAGGTTATTCAGTTTTCGCAGGGTCCCTGTTTGGGCCTCCGCCAATGATGCATGAAACGGGGGATTACAAATAGTCAGATCAAAAAATTCGTCTTTCCGGATTATCCCGAAAAAAATGTCATTGGGCTGGTGTTGCAACCTGAAGCCGATCTTCTCTTTTAAAAGTGGATTCAATTCCACTATCCTGCCCGCAGATTCCAGGGCAACAGGGTCGATGTCGGAACCTACAAAAGACCATCCGTATTCCCTGTTCCCGATGAGCGGGTAAACGCAATTCGCCCCTACACCGATGTCAAGGCACCTCACCTTATCCCCTGTGGGAATCTTCCCATAATTTTTGCTGCACAATACATCGGCAGCATGATGGATATAGTCTGCCCTTCCGGGGATGGGCGGACACAAATAACCTGCGGGGATATCCCATTGTTCGATGCCGTAATCTCTTTTCAGGAGCGCCCTGTTCAGCATTTTCACCGCCTCCGGATCAGAAAAGTCAATGGATTCGTCGCTGTAAACATTCAGTCTGACAAATGGGGCCAGTTCCGGACAACTTTCGGTGAGCAGTTTGAAGTTGTATCGTTCCCTGTGCCTGTTTCGAGGGTGCAGCCTGGTTTTTTCTTTGGGATGTTCTCTCTTGGGTTCTGGCATGGATTTATTGAGTTGGTTCCAATCGAAGCAGTTTGCCAACCCCGATAATCCGGTTGTCCTGCATAAGTCTGACAAAATAAACGCCGGGGTGGGTCTGTGAAACATCAAGGAGATTCAACCTTTTCAGGTTATTTTTTTTCACAAGTATCATTCCCTGCATATCTGAGATTTCGACGGATAATCCCTGCATATTCCCGGTTAATTCAATGCTTACTTCATTTGAAGCAGAGGGATTCGGAAAAATTTTAAAACCGGGCTGGTGGTTCAACTCCTTAATGCTTACAAATGTTCCCTGGTCAGTTGTTTTTAAAATATTATTTCCGCACAGCGCATAGCCGATGCTGTCTGTGGCAAAAGAAATATCTCCATGGGCAATACCAACCAATGAGGGCGGATTCCAGTTATTAAAACTCGTATACCAGTTTTGCCCGTAATCTGTTGACTTGTTCATGATGATAATGCTAACGCCATTCGTAGTTAACTCGGAACCAATTGTAAAGCCCAGGCTGTCATTCTGAAAAATCAACCTCGAAAGTCCTGGTATCGAAGTCCAAATGCTATTGCTTGTCCAGTTAATCTGATCAGCCGATTTAAAAACTTCATCGCTGTTATAATCGTAGTTAAAAACTCCCCCTGCCAGGAGGTAGGTATAGTTATTGGTAGCGGATAAGGAAAACAGGTCCTTGGTGGTGGCTATGTTCACGGGACTCCAGGTTGCTCCGCTGTTCACTGTTCCCAACAAGATTCCGCCGTTTCCGGCGATAAACCCCGTATTTGAATTTTGAAAACAAATACTGTTCAACCTGTTGCCGGTCAATGTGTTGTTTTTCGTCCAGGTACATCCTCCATCTGCTGAATTTAAAATCACCCCGCTGTCGCCAACTGCCCAGATGTTTTCCGGAGATTTGATCCAAACGGAAAATAAATCTGCTTTTGTTCCCGTTGCCAGCGGAATCCAGGTTGCCCCTCCATTAAAAGTTTCCAGGATGGTGCCTTTGCTCCCGGCTGCATAGCCAGTGTTGCTGTTGCTGAATGCGAGGTCAAAGAACGATCGGTTGATCCCTGTATTGTGTTCAGTCCAGGAGGAACCTCCATCGGTGGTTTTTAGAAACATCCCGCCATCGGACATCACGCATACCGTATCCCTGGTTATTGAACAGATGGCTCCACACTGGTTGCCTGTAAGATTTGAAATTTGATATTGCCAGCCCTGCTGGGCATATAAGTGACTGCCAAAGGCAATCAGGATGCAGATAAGAACAGTTGTTTTCATCGCAACATTTTTTAAGGGTTTGTAAATGAAAAAACAATAGATGAACTGCTATGATAAATAACGGCCATGTTTCATTCCGGTTAAAGAAGTTTTAAAACCTCATCCAGGTTACTCACGGTAACAAACCTGCTCTGATCAGTTTTTTCATGAATTTTCTCATGAAGCCAGGTGGTTTCAAAGGGCACGTGGATGGCTTTTGCACCGATGTTTATCACCGGCAGAATGTCCGATTTTATGGAATTCCCGATCATGATAAAATCCCGGGGTTCAATGTCGAGATGATGGATGAGTTTTTTATAATTATTTTCCTGTTTGTCGCTCATGATCTCGATGTGATGAAAATATTTCGCCAATCCTGATTTTACCAGTTTCCTTTCCTGGTCCAGCAGGTCTCCCTTGGTTGCAAGGATTATCTTGTACTTTTTTTGCAGCTGTTGCAACACCATTTCAACGTTGTTGAGCAATACCACAGGCTGGTTTAGTAAATTCCTGCCAATCTCCAAAATCCTGGTCACATCAAAGGAGGATATTTTGTGACCGGAAATCCGCAATGCGGTTTCGATCATCGATAAGATGAAGCCCTTTGCACCATAACCGTACATTTCCAGATTCTGAATTTCGGTTTTGAACAACTCCTTGTGGGCCTCTGCGACAGAGAAATAGGGTTTTAATATTTCACAGAACTCGTTTTCAGCGTTCTGATAAAATGGTTCATTGATCCACAGTGTATCATCCGCATCAAACCCGATAATTTTTATGTCGTTCTCCATCATCTTATCCAATACCTGGGCTCATGAGCCGTATTTACCAATATTTCGTAAAGTTCGGAAAAATCTTTCAATCCATTGCAACACAACCTCTCAATAAATCGCCACTCCTCCTCCCGCCTGTCAGTTTACCGGCATTCCTGTCCGTATACGAGTCCACTTTTTTTGTACCTTTACATCGCTAATCCCAAAACAACACCGTTATGACCCGATCTCTCCTCCTTTTTGCCGGAATTTTCCTCTTTTTCATGGCAGGAAAAACACAGAATACCGGTAATAAACCGGCCAATGACACGGCAAGTTATCCCTACTGGATCCAGATGATGCAGGATCCTGACGCCAATTTTTTCCAGACGCAGCGAGCGTTCAACATCTACTGGAAAGGCCGGGAGATTAAGAGGGGCCATGGCTGGAAAGTTTTCAAACGCTGGGAGTACATGATGCAAAGCCGTGTACTTCCTGATGGCACGCGCCGGGCACCCGATGAAACATTCAGGGCCTACAGCGTATATGAACAAAGCAACCGTTCAACCAGCGGTTCCTGGGTAAACCTGGGTCCTGCGCAGATACCAGCTCCCGGGCCGGGCGGTTATGAGGGTTTGGGCCGTGTCAATGCCGTTGGTTTCCATCCGACCGACCCGAATAAAATTTATGTCTGCGCCCCCTCGGGGGGTCTGTGGGAGTCGTCTGATGGCGGAAATACCTGGGCAACCCATACCGACTCCCTGTCAACCCTGGGAGTCTCAGCCATCGTTGTTGACTACGCCGATCCAAATAAGATATTGATTGGCACCGGTGACCGCGATGCAGGCGATGCTCCCGGCCTGGGAGTCTTCAGAAGCATCAATGGAGGCCTCTCCTGGACTCTTTCAAACACCGGCATGGGAAGCAAAACCATCGGGAAGATGATCGAACACCCCGCCAATTCGCAAATTTTCCTTGCTGCCACCAGTGGCGGAATATACCGCTCCACCGACGGAGGAACCACATGGGTCAATACCCAGTCAGGCAATTTCAAAGATATCCATTTCAAAACAGATGATCCATACATTGTCTATGCGGCTGCCGGCGCTGACTTTTACCGTTCGGTAAACAATGGCATCTCTTTTGTGAAAATTACCGCCGGGCTCACCGGGGGACAACGTGGCGTGATCGCCGTGACCGCGGCCAATCCGGCTTATGTTTACTTCATGCAATCCGATGGTACCAGCGGGTTCCAGGGATTGTACCGGTCGACAGATGCCGGGCTTACCTTTACAACACGGTCCAATTCGCCAAACATCATGGATTGGTCATGCACCGGCAGCGACTCGGGCGGACAGGGCTGGTACGATCTTTCACTGGCCGCCGATCCTGTAAATGCCGAAACCATTTATGCAGGCGGGGTGGATGTGTGGAAATCGACAAACGGAGGAATGACCTGGGTCATCAATTCCCACTGGTACGGAGGATGCAGCGTCCCTGCAGTCCATGCCGATTGCCATTTCCTCGGTTTTTCACCGGTTGACGGGAAACTATATGCAGGCAACGATGGCGGCTGCTGGGTGACTGCAAACGGGGGAACCACCTGGACTGATCGTACGGTTGGCATGACCATCGGCCAGATTTACAAACTGGGACAGTCGAAGACGATTAAAAACAAGGTGATCAACGGATTCCAGGATAATGGCACCTATGCCATCACCCCGACCGGGTGGATTGCCGTGGGCGGCGGAGACGGCATGGAGTGTGCCATCGACCCTGAGAACCCTGCCTACACCTACCATACCATCTATAACGGCGACATCTACCGAAAGTTCAACAATGCCGCTGAAGCACAAATAGCGGGCATCGGCGTGAACGGGATTACCGAAAGCGGTGCCTGGGTCACCCCCTTCTGCCTCAACCAGGCCGATCACCAGGGGATGTTCGCAGGATACAAGAATATCTGGAGAAGCAGCCATGTGACCTCCTATCCTGTAACCTGGACAAAAATTTCTGATAACCTCGGGGGATCGAATGGTTCCGATATGGCTGTGGTGGAGCACTCTGCCATCAATCCAAACATGTTCTATGCTGCCCGTTCCGACAACAAGCTGTTCCGCAGCGATAACTGCCTGGCAGGCAATCCTGTATGGTATGATCTTACATCCAACCTGCCGGCCTCGGGCACACCCACCGATATTCAAACCCATCCCACTGACGAAAATATTGTTTACATCACCCTTGGAAACGGGGTGTATAAATCGGTCAACAAAGGATTGTCCTGGACCAACATCACCGGAAACCTGCCAGCCATTCCGAAAAATACCATCGCTTATTACAGAAATGCCCCCGAAGGCTTGTATGTCGGGACGGATGCGGGAGTTTATTACAAGGACCTGACTACGACCGGGTGGATCCCTTTCAGGACCGGGTTGCCAGTGAATGGCCGGATCACCGAACTTGAAATCTATTACGACAACGACTCTGTTTCGCAGGATGCCATCAGGGCAAGCACCTATGGACGGGGGTTGTGGAGTTCCGACCTCTACCACACCACTCCTCATGCCGACTTTACCACTTACCAGACAACCGTACCAATCGGCTGCGCGGTTAATTTTACCGACCTGTCAACCGGGGTGCCAACCTATTTCCAATGGTCATTCCAGGGCGGGAATCCCTCGACCTCCACCTTGAAAAATCCCGGGAATATTGTTTACAGCATCCCGGGAACCTATGAAGTCAGGCTCAAGGTCTGGAACGAATTCGGAGCTGATTCGGTGACAAAGACAAACTACATCACCGTGAGCAGTACCCTGCTGCCTGTTGTAGACTTCACTGCAAACCAGTTTGTTCTCTGTGGAGACGACGTGGTGCGTTTCACCGACAAATCGACCAATTGTCCTTCATCCTGGCTGTGGAACTTCAATCCCACAACCATCACTTTCCTTGAAGGCACTTCCCAATACAGCCAGAACCCGGTGGTTCAGTTCAATGCCCCGGGCCCTTATGATGTTGAACTGGTAAGCGTAAATGCCGTAGGGCCGGTAAGCCTTGCAAGACTTGATTATATCGTTAAAGACGGGTACCCGCTTCCGTTCATGGAATCATTCGGATCGGGATTTGACACGAAACACTGGCAGATCCAGAATCCCGACCTGGGTATCACCTGGGATACCATTACGGTTGGGGGCACCCCTGCAGGATCAAAATCCGTTTATATGGATTTCTTCGATTATGCCGTGGTGAACCGGCGCGACCAGCTGATCAGCCCGGCGCTCAATTTCAGCGGTTACAGTTCGGTGAACCTCACTTTTAAGCATGCCTACGAACAGCGTGTGCGAAAAGATTCACTCATCGTCAGGATTTCAACCGACTGTGGAACCACGTGGCAACGGGTATGGGGCATGGGACCTGACGGAACCCCGGAGGTATTTGTCACCCATCCGAGTACCAACCTCGCGTTTTATCCCCAATCGGCCGATGACTGGTGCGGCGGCAGTTATGGTACCGGGTGCTACACCATTGACCTTTCTCCCTGGGCTAATCAACCGGATATCAAACTGATGTTTGAAGCTTACAACCGTTACGGGAACAACCTTTTCCTGAATGATATCGAGGTGAATGCACCGGTTGGACAAGCTGAAAACACCCCTTACCGCCAGGTAATCAGCATCTTTCCGAATCCGTCGCACGGTAAATTCAACCTTACCATCACGCATAGCCGGCGTGAAGTGGACATGACGGTCATGAATCCGCAGGGAGAGGTCGTATACACTGAAACACTGGTATCAAACTCAGGGAGGATCGAGAAACAACTTGATTTTTCAGGATTTGCCAGGGGGATCTATTTTGTAAAGCTGACCGGTGAGCGGGAGACTGATGTGGAGAAGATTGTGATTCAATGAAATCGAGACGGGTGATGCGTGACGCATGACACGTGACGGGTGACAGACGTTTTAAACCAAAAAAAATGACCAGAAGAATCTCTGCAATACTGTTCCTGGCTTTGTTTTTTCTGACTGCAGGGGCGCAAGGATGGCGGAAGGGGGAGATGGAAGTCAGGGTGTTTACTGCCCATGCATCTGATATACAGAAGATCCGAAGCCTGGGCCTGGATTTTGAACCCGCGGCCGCAGATGGCAGTTGTGTGAGGATGTACCTCATTCCTGCTGATCTGAAGTTACTTCAAACAAGCCACCTTCATTACGAGATAACCATCCCCGACATGAACAGCCATTTTGCCCATTTCTGGGATAACCCAATGGTTCCGGCCGGATATTATACTTACGAAGAGATTATTTCCATTGCCGACAGCCTTGCCACCCATTTCCCGGCCATCTGCAAAAAAGTGATCTGGGGAACCTCCATGGGAGGCCGACAGCTTGCCGCGCTGAAGATCAGCGACAATGTTGACATTGACGAACCTGAGCCCGAAATCATGTTTGATGGAGGGATCCATGGCGATGAAATCGGCGGATCGCAGAATGTCATCATGTTTGCGCGTGATTTATGCCTTGGATATGGTTCCGATCCCATCCTCACCGATCTGATCAACACACGCGAGATATGGCTCTACCTGATGGTCAACCCCGACGGACGGGTGGCGATGTCGCGGTACAACAACAACGGCGTTGACTGCAACCGCGACAATGGATACATGTGGAACGGCGAAGGGAACAGTTACGGGGCCTTTTCACAGGTTGAAACCAAAGCGCTGCGCAACGGCATCCTTGACAACCAGTTTGTCGTTTACACAAATTACCACAGCGGATCTGAGGTCCTCTCCTACCCATGGAGCTACCGGGCCGAGCCCCCCAGGGATTATGTGCACATCAACCAGCTTGCCGGTGTTTACGCCGGTGCCTCGGGTTACCCAGCCCTTGCTTACGGCCAGGGTTATACCATCATGTATGCTATCAATGGCAGCACCAAGGATTTTCAGTATGGCAGCCTTGGAAATATCGGCTGGTCCATTGAGATTTCGATAGACAAACAACCACCTGCTTCCCTGATCAGTTATTACTACAATGCAAACAAACCAGCCATGATCGAGATCATCAAAGAGTGCGGCTGGGGCGTTTCGGGAATGGTCACGGATTCGGTCACAGGAGAACCTGTTCGCGCCTCCGTATGGGTGAACAACTACTTTCCTGTTTACAACGACCCTGTAGTAGGCGATTACCACAAGTTTATTGTCCCGGGAACCTACACGCTGAAGGTAGTCGCCAACGGGTACCAAACTAAAACCATGACGAACATTGCTGTTCCGGCCCAGGGAGTGGCAGTCACCGACATTCAGCTGGTACCGGCACCTAGCCACTATGCCTTTAAGGTTACAGGGTGCCAGATACCGGGGAATAACTTCGGCGATGAAGGATATACACCCGGGGCCCTCGGGCAGCCCGACGGAATCCCCTATGCCCTTGGAAGGAACGGGTGGATCGTGCTGGATATGGGCGATACGATATTTAACGGCCCCGGAGCTGATTTTAAAGTCATCCAGTCGGGCAACATCAATAAAGCCTACACGGTTTCTGGCGGCAACAACATCGATGGCCCATACACTATCATCGGGACGGGAAGCGGGACAACCAGTTTCGACCTCGGAGCCGCCCTTTTAACCAAGGTGCGCTACCTGCAGATCAAAGACAATGGTACAGGTGCCGCCTCCGGTGTCGGAGCGGGGTTCAACCTCGATGCCATTGAGATGCTGACCATCCCGCTCGTAGCAAACTTCACGGCCAGCACCAGTACGCCCTGCACCATGGCAAGTGTAAATTTCACCGATCTTTCAACCGGAAATCCCACCACATGGTCCTGGTCATTCCCGGGGGGAACACCCTCCTCATCAAATGTACAAAACCCGGTGAACATCCGGTACAACACTCCGGGGATATACAATGTCAGCCTGAGTGTTTCAAACGGGATTACAATGGGCTCTGCAACAAAGACCGGTTTTATCCATGCGAGCACACCGCCCTTAGTGAATCTCGGGAATGACACCTCAATTTGTGCATGGAGCACGATAATGCTTGATGCAGGAAACCCGGGCATGTCGTATCTGTGGTCAAACGCCGCGACATCCCAGACCATCGTGGCTGATTCGACCGGGGTCGGGTATGGCCTGCGGGATTATTGGGTCAGGGTTACCAATCCTGCGGGTTGCGAAGTTACTGATTCCATCAGGATCACCTTTGACAACTGTACCGGAATACCTGGTACGGATGACCGAAAGGATGTTGCCATCTTTCCAAACCCCTCAAATGGTCATTTCATGATGGAACTTCATGGATTTGCCAATGGCAGCTGGCAATTATGGTCCGCTTCGGGTACCATGGTGAAACAATCCGCAATCTCACTGGCAATTTGCCGGACGGATGTGAATGTCAGGTCACTGCCTCCGGGAATTTATTTCCTCCGGGTTCAGCTGGAAGATGCCATTGTTGTTAAAAAGGTTGTCATTTCCCCCAATTTCTAATCATGCAAATGTTTTATGTTTCCGGGGTTGAAGGCAATTCATGCGTACTGAGCGAGGAAGAGTCATGGCATTGCATGAAAGTCCTGCGCCTGTCTGAAGGAGATGCGATCGATCTGACCGATGGTACAGGGAATTTTTATCACGGCCGTCTGGCAAGGATACATCACAAAGGCTGCCTGGTGGAAATTTTATCGGTAAAAGCTGTTCCTCCGAATCCCTGGCCCATCCATATAGCCATTGCACCTACCAAGAACATAGATCGCTTTGAATGGTTCCTCGAAAAAGTCACCGAAATAGGAATTGAGGAGATCACGCCCCTGTTTTGCGAACACTCCGAGCGGGAAGTCCTGAAACTGCAACGGCTGGAAAAAGTGCTTGTTTCAGCCACGAAACAATCGCTTAAGGCCTGGCTGCCTATACTGAACGAACCGGCAAGGTTCAGGGATTTCATCACCGGCAATTTCGCAGGACAGAAATTTATCGGGTATTGTGAAACAGGCGATGAATCGGAACTTCACGACCTTTACAGGGAGAAATCCTCAGCATTGGTTCTCATTGGCCCCGAAGGTGATTTTTCGAAAAACGAAGTGGCAATGGCAATAAAATCGGGATTTACGCCAATCAGCCTGGGTTCAAGCCGTTTGCGCACTGAAACCGCGGGTATTATAGCATGTCACACAATCAGTTTGCTGAATCGTATGCCGGGGTAACTTTCCATGCAAAAAAATAGCCGGCCCTGGGGTCGGCTATTTTTTTGGTTGCAGAAAAGTGCTATTTTACTTTTTTGCTAAGAGCTGCACCAGCCTTGAATTTCACAACTTTCTTAGCTGCGATCTTGATCTCTTTTCCGTTCTGAGGGTTACGTCCCTTGCGGGCAGCCCTTTTGGATACGGAGAATGATCCAAAATCAACTAAAGCAACTCTTTCACCCTTGCTGAGTGCTTTTTTTGTATTTTCTATAAAAGCCTCCAGAGCGCGTTTTGCCTCAGCTTTGTTAATTTTTGCGTCAATGGCAATCGCTTCGATTAATTGAGCCTTGTTCATTTTCGTAAGTTTTAATGAATAAATGATGAATAATCCCTGCAAATATAAGTCATCTGCAAAAAAAGTCAAGTCTTTTCCTCTTAAAACTACCGAAAATGTTGATAAAATGGAATTTTTGTTAATATCTCAACCCTTAAAAGGGTTAAATACCATGGGTTTCAGGGAATATTCGTCCGAACCCCCGCAGGAAATCCCCGCTACTCATGACTTTTCGTCCCGACAACTGCACCTCCAGCAGGTGAATAAATCCATCTTTTGCAGCAACTTTAATCCAGGATTTCCCATCCGTGAGAAAATCACCCGGCGAACCATCGGGATTTGTTTGTTCAGGAAGTGAACGGAAAATTTTCAGGTTCAGAGCACCGGCATCTGCCGTATTCAAATCTGTATAAGCCCCCGGATGCGGACTAAGCCCGCGTATAAAATTGTGGATGGTTATAACCTCCTGGTTCCAGTTGATGCGGCAATCTTCTTTGAATATCTTCGGGGCCTGTTTTAATGAGGCTGGATCGACCGTCGGCGATTCCAGGGGGATTTCCCCAATATCTCCTGAAACGATCCGCTCAACAGTCTTCAGCACCAGTAACGAGCCGGTTTTCATCAGCCGGTCATGCAGTTCTCCTGCTGTTTCATCTGGTCCAATCTCCATCTTTTCACTAAACAGAATCCTCCCTGCGTCGATCTGTTCATTTAAAAAAAAGGTCGTCACCCCGGTTTCATGTTCCCCGTTCATGATTGCCCGGTTGATGGGTGCTGCTCCGCGGTATTGCGGCAACAGGGAGGCGTGCAGGTTGAAAGTCCCCATGGGCGGGAGAGCCCACACCTGCCTGGGCATCATCCTGAAGGCAATGACGATCTGCAGGTCGGGTTTATATGCGGCCAACTGTTCGGGAAAAACCGGATCCTTCATGTTCAACGGCTGCAAAACCGGGATGCCATGCTTCAGCGAAAACTCTTTGACAGGTGAAATTTTCTCCTTCAGTCCCCTTCCGGCGGGTTTATCGGGCGCCGTAACTACTGCTGCAACCGAATAACCGGAAAGTACAAGTTGATCGAGGGAGGCCACGGCAAAATCAGGTGTGCCAAAAAAAATGATCCGGGGAGATGTTTTCATAAAAAAAGCCTGAAGAATCAGGCTGGAAAATTACGATTTACGATTTACGATTTACGATTTACGATTTACGATTTACGATTTACGATTTAAGGGTATCATTGACGTCAGGGGGGGGGCCTGTATACTAATTGTCAAATCGTAAATCGTAAATCGTAAATCTAAAATTATTTTTTAATCATTCCCTCCGCATAACTCACGTATTTGTCGATTTCCCGGCCTTCATAGGAGCGGGGATAATCGGACTTTATCCGTTTGTAGATGGTGACAGCTTTTTCGTAATTTCCCAGTTCTTCATATGCCATGGCTGATTTCATCAGAAAGAGCGGAGTTGTAAACTCATTTTTCTTCATTTCTGCAGCATCCATGTATAGATCTGCGGCTTTCTGGACCTGTTTCAACTCCATGTTTGCATCGCCCATGGCACCTTTGGCCATTGGTCCGACCAGCTGGTCTTTCGCACTGAATTTGTTGAGCTGCTCCAGGGCCTTGTCAAACTGCCCCAGTTTCAGGTAACATATTCCAGCATAATAATGAGAAAGGTTGGCTGATTTGGTCATCCCGAATTCATCGCTAATGGCAAGAAAACCAAGATACTGACCATCGCCGTTCAAAGCCTTTTTCAGGGAGTCCTGTTCAAAATATTTTTCCGCCATGAACATCTGGCTCTGGGCATCCTTCTCTTTCGGGGCGAGGTAAAACCGCTTGAACCCGAAATATCCGAGCACAATCACAACCAATACGCCAATAACGATCAGGATGATCTGCTGATACTTTTCAATGAACTGTTCGGTTTTGCTGAATGCTTCTTCAACTGCAACGATACGTTCTTCCGTTTTGTCAATCTTTTTGTCCTGCTTGCTTGCCATGTTCTGTAAAATTTGGAGGTGCAAAATTACATTTTTTCCTGAACTTCAGGTATGGTAACCCATTTTTTTTACTTTTGCACGATTCTAACGACCAGGATCATGTACCCGGCTGACGATTTAAGCCCCGATATTACCAGAGAATTGATTGCGTACCTTCAGCAATTTGTTACGGAGGAACGTTTCCTGAAATTCCGGGAAGCCCTCCGATTCCGGACCCGCCACCTCACCATCGCCCTGGAGGATATCTTCCAGTCGCATAATGCAAGCGCAGTATTGCGTACTTGCGATTGCTTCGGCATCCAAAACGTTCATATCATCGAGAACCGGAATAAATACGAGGTGAATGCAGATGTTGCCCTGGGTGCATCAAAATGGCTTGACCTCATCCGCTATAATGGTACCGGCAACAATACCGTTGCCTGCCTTACCGGGCTGAAAAGGCAGGGTTACCGGATTGTCGCCACTACCCCGCACAAAGAGGGCTTCACCCCTGAATCCATGCCCCTTGACCAAAAAACCGTCCTGGTTTTCGGAACGGAACTGGCCGGGCTGACCCCCCTGGCACTTGAACTGGCAGATGATTACATCTGGATCCCCATGGTTGGATTTACCGAAAGCCTTAACATCAGTGTATCCGCAGCCATTTTTATCCAAACCCTCACCAACAGGCTCCGCTCCTCTGAAATTGACTGGCGGCTTCCCGAATTTGAAAAAGACACAGTCCTTCTCAGCTGGCTCCGCCAATCAATTAAAAAATCGGACAAAATCACCCGTGAATTTCTTGGCAAATCGCAAATTGTAAATCCAAAATCGTAAATCGTAAATCGTAAATCGTAAATCTTTTTTTGTACCTTTGCCGATTGTCAGAAATTAATAATACAATTTAACATGGGAAAAGGAGATAAAAAAACAAAACGTGGCAAAATTATCATCGGATCGTCCGGTGTGAGCAGGTCACGGAAAAAAAAGAACACCCCTGCACCAGTCGCTGCAAAAGCTGAACCAAAACCCAAAAAGGAAGTTGAAGAACAGGTAATTCCTGCGGTTCAGGCTGCCCCGAAGAAGGCAGCTAAAAAAACAGAGGAGCATGCAGAAGGAACCGAAGAAAAGCACAAAGCCACCAAAGCAAAGAAAAAGAACGCCGAAGGGGAAGAAGAAGCTGAGCACGAAGAGCCTGCTGCATCATAACCTTCTTCTGTCATTGAATTTACAGAACACGTCCGGATCGGCATCAGCTTTTCCGGACGATTTTGTTTTACAAGGCACTTACCGTTTCATATGAACTTTGCCTCAACATACTTTCCAGGGCTGTCGCAGGTGCAACTTGATCGTTTTGCCCTGATGGAACATCTCTATCGCGAATGGAATGCCATGATCAACGTGATCTCGCGAAAGGACATCGACCAGTTTGCCATGCGACATCTTCTCCATTCCCTGGCAATCGCTAAAGTCTTCTCCTTCAAACCGGGAACCCGCCTGATGGATGCCGGAACAGGAGGAGGTTTTCCAGGTGTTCCGCTGGCTGTCATGTTTCCGGAGGTCCACTTCACCCTGGTCGACTCCATCGGGAAAAAAATCAAGGTGATCGATGACATTTCCGCAGCCCTTGAACTTGACAACATCACCACGATGAATGCCCGTTTTGAAACCGTGAAAGGTTCTTTCGATTTTGTCACCGGCCGCGCAGTATCCAAACTGCCACTCTTTGTTTCCATGGTAAAAAATTGCATAAAGCGCGGTGGATTCAACGACCTGCCTAACGGCATTCTCTATCTCACCGGAGGTGAAACGGAACAGGATATTTCGACAATCAGGGCAAGTTCGACCACATGGCCCATCGCCGGCTTTTTTACCGAAGAATATTTTACCACCAAGAAGTTAGTCCATCTCCATAACTTTTCATAATTTAGCCCACTCATTCTCAATAAAATCTAACCACTTAAAATCAAGATTTATGGCTGAACAGAAGAAGTTCATTCCTTTCGTCTCCGCTGAGACAAACATGAAGGAATTCACCGTTCGGGCGTTGATCATTGGCCTTTTCTTTGCCGTCATACTGGGCGCAGCCAATGCTTACCTCGGACTCAAAGCAGGCATGACCATTGCCGCAACCTATCCCGCAGCCGTTCTCGGAATGGCCATTCTGCGGATGATGAAGGGTACAATCCTTGAAGAAAACTTTACACGTACCGTGGGTTCCATTGGTGAATCGGTGGCCGCAGGAGCTATTTTCACCCTGCCGGCGTTTTTTGTTTCAGGCATCTGGTCGGAATTTTTCACCATGGGTCACTACATCACCTCTTCACTCATATTAATTGCAGGCGGTGTTCTCGGCATCATGTTTGTGGCGCTGCTTCGCCGTGTGATGGTCGAAGATGCTGAACTTCCCTTCCCCGAATCAGTGGCCGCCGCCGAAATCCACAAGGCAGGCCAGGGTGGTTCAGGCGGATCAAAATTTCTCTTCTGGTCTATGGGTCTTGGCGGATTGATCAAGATACTTGGTGAACTTCAGTTGTTCCAGTATCTCTGGGAAAAATTCGTGGTTTTCGGAAGGCAGACCATCACCGGCACGGTATTCACCGGCCAGGGTGGGATGTTGCTCAGCTCCCCCGGGGTCAGTCCCGCCTATATGGGTGTTGGTTACATCATCGGCCCGAAGCTGGGCGCCCTTAACTTCTCAGGCGGAATTCTTGCCTGGGGACTGATGGCTCCCATGATCATGTATTTCCTGATGCCAAGCATCAATTTCCAGGATTGGGCGGCTTTTCTGATGGCCAAAGACCCCACCATGACGCTTGATGCAGCCATGGCCAAAGTAAGCAACCCCGCCTATGAAATCACCCAGATATGGAAGTTCATCATCCGTCCGATCGCCATTGGCGGGATGCTGGTGAGCGCCGCGTTCACCTTGTTTAAAATGCGGAAAAGCCTCACCACCGGGATCGCACGTTCGGTAAAAGATGTTAAAAAAGCTGCTACCGGGATCGAACACAACGTTCCAAGAAATGAAAAAGATATCAGCTTCAGCTGGATCATGGTCGGAATCCTTGCTGTAGCCATCCTTACTTTCTGCATCACCTACTTTATTTTCCAGACGAATGTGCTCATCGCCGCGGTCGCTTCCACGGTGATGATCATCCTGGCATTTTTCTTTGCCTCCGTATCGGGCTACCTGGTGGGCATCATGGGATCCTCCAACAATCCCATCAGCGGTCTTACCCTCACCGCATTGGTCGTAACTGCACTCATCCTTGTAGCCCTTGGGGTACAGGGTGATGCCGGTGTGGCTACCGTGCTGGGTGTTGCAGCCATTGTGTGTGTTTCGGCAGCGGTTGCAGGTGAAATGCTCCAGGACCTGAAAGCGGGACATATCCTTGGCGGTACCCCCTGGCGCATGCAGATCGGCGACATCCTGGGGGTGATCCTCGCAGGTGCGGTCATGTTTGTGGTACTTGCTTTCCTGAACGACGGCGACATCGCCAGCGGTAAAAACCTTGGATACCAGGGTGGCTTTGGCAGTAAAAACCTCTCCGCACCCCAGGCGAGCCTGATGGCCATCCTGTCGCGCGGCATTGTGCAGGGACAGATGGCGTGGCCGCTCATCATTGCAGGGATGCTCATGGGTGTGGCATTCATCCTCATGCAGGTTAAGAGCCCCATGCTTGTGAGCGTGGGTATGTACCTCCCGATCGAGACCACCTTCGCCATTTTCGTTGGCGGGCTGATCAAGGGAGCCGTTGAAATGTACTCTGAAAAACGCAAACACAATGAAGCGCAGAAGGTGCGGGTTGAAAATACCGGGGTACTGCTGGCATCGGGCATGATTGCCGGGGAGGCCCTCATGGGACTGCTCATCGCGATCTTCGCGGTGTTCAATATCTTCCTCTACAACTATTTCAGTTTCTTTAAAACCCCTACCTTTTATATCAGTTTCGTGGTCCTGGCAATCATTGCCTATGTTTTGATCCAGATACCTCTGAAAAATGCAGGAAAACCTGACGATCCAGCTCCTCCTGCTTCGGGAATGTAACGATTGCCCATAAATTCTGAGAGAGCTGCTTCTGAAATCTGAGGCAGCTCTCTTTAATTCATCTCATCGCATGAACTTTCTCCAACGCCGCCGTATTTTCAAAAAAGCCAATTTCCTTGACCTGAGGCCCGTGAGGGTGCTCGGGCATGAGCCAAGGGACGACGGTGGGATCAACCTGCTGATGCCACGGTTTAAAAACCGGGTGAATTCAACTCTTTTTCAGCCAAATTCAAAAGAAAAATTCATCCTGATCAAACTCGATCGTTTCGGGGCCCACACATGGCTTTTAATCGACGGGAACTCGACCGTGGCACAGATCTGTTCAAAACTGAAAGAACTGTTTCCCCTGGAGCTCAAGCCAGTTGAAGAGACCGAAGTCAGGGTTACAAATTTTTTTCAGTACTTTACCAGGAAAGGTACATCACTTTCCGTGAGATTCAGGATAAAACGGAACAACCAGACAAATAATTTGTTAATTTTGACGTTATCAATTTACCGACCGGGATAAAACCGGTACTATTATCATTTAAAAGAAACCAGATCATGAGCAACGAAATCTTACAACTCGATCCCAAAGCACTGTGGAGAAATTTTCACAGCCTGACCCAAATTCCCCGGCCTTCAAAAAAGGAGGACCAGATCAGGGAATTTATTTTCAATTTTGGCAAAAACCTTGGACTGGAAACCATCCAGGACGAGGTTGGAAATGTGATCATCCGCAAACCTGCCACCCCTGGAATGGAAAACCGCAAAGGAGTAGTCTTGCAGGGACATCTTGACATGGTTCCCCAGAAGAACAGCGATAAAGTACATGATTTCGAGAAAGACCCCATCGAAACGATCATCGACGGGGAGTGGGTCCGTGCCAATGGAACCACCCTTGGGGCCGACAACGGCATGGGTGTTGCCGCTGCAATGGCTGTGCTTGAATCAAAGGATATGCAGCATGGTCCTATTGAAGCGCTTTTCACCTCTGACGAGGAGACAGGCATGACCGGGGCAACCGGACTGAAACCCGGAGTTCTTAAAGGTGACATCCTGGTGAACATGGATTCTGAAGATGAAGGCGAACTCTATATCGGTTGTGCGGGCGGAACCAATGGCAATATTACCTTTACCTATGACGAACAGCCTGTAACCGGAGATTACACCGGCTACAAGATCAATATAACCGGCCTTAAAGGCGGCCACAGCGGGGTGGATATTCATCTTGGCCGTGGCAATGCAAACAAGATCATGAACCGGGTCCTGTACCATGGATTCAGGAAACACGGGTTGCAGGTTGCATCCATCGACGGCGGAAGCCTGCGCAATGCCATCCCCCGCGAATCCTTTGCCTCCGTGGCCATCCCGACAGGAAATGTGAAGGCATTCCTCGAATGCCTTACAGGACTGACCGGAAAAATAAAAAATGAACTTTCAGCAGTAGAACCCACCCTTAAGATAGAAGCTTTTCCTGCCGAGACACCAAAAAAGATGATCAACCCTTCCGTGCTGGTCAAGTTCATGAATGCCATCTATGCCTGTCCGAACGGTGTGATGCGCATGAGCAACGAAATGACCGGGCTGGTTGAAACTTCCAACAACCTGGCAATTGTAAAGGCAGAAAAGGGTACCATCAAAGTCATGAACCTTCTGCGCAGTTCTGTCGACTCCGCGAAAGATGACCTTCAGCAGGTTGTGCAGAGCGTGTTTGACCTGGCCGGGGCCGAATCTGAATTCGATGGCAGCTATCCCGGATGGAAACCAAACCCCGGCTCCCCGATCCTAAAGACCATGCAGGATATCTACCAGAAGAAGTTTGGCAACATTCCTGAAATCAAGGCCATCCATGCAGGTCTTGAATGCGGGATCTTAGGCGGTGCTTATCCCGACTGGGATATGATCTCTTTTGGTCCGACCATCCGTTTCCCTCACTCTCCCGACGAAAAGGTAAACATAGCCACTGTCAGGAAATTCTGGGATTTCCTGGTTGAGACCCTTCGGAATATTCCGGTAAAATAAACTTCAGTTTTTGGTTAAAAAAAAAATCCCGCTTTCGCGGGATTTTTTGTTTTCCGGGTTTAATTTGTCTTGATCAGTTTGATTGTCCTCGCCTCCACACCGGCAAAAATCTTAACGAAATAGACTCCTGCAGGGAATTCAGCGATGGAGAATTCATGCTTCTTTTCTGAAGATATCTGCCCGCTCATCACTTTGCCGCCAAGCATGCCGTAAATTTCAACCCTCACAATGTCAATGAGAGCGCCTCCCGTTTGTTCAATGGTGAACTTCCCGGTTGTCGGGTTGGGATAGAGCCTGAAGTTGTTCACGGTAAGCATTACCGGGATCTCCTCTTCTGTTGAAGTGGCTGTGGCTATTGGAGCAGTGATCAGCCCGCAATAAGTACCATCGAAGATTTTACCATGCATGTACCCTCCCGGTTCAACCGTTGTTCCCGGCAGATAGATGATATTCTGCCCGGCGATCATGGTCACTGAACCTCCATCATGAACTACAAATGGTTCGGTACCGGCAACAGTTATGGTTTCGGTAGCATTGATACACCTGGTTTCACCGGCGATGACATTTCCAACAATGGTTACCGTTGGGCAAAGATCAGGAACTGTAATGGTCACCACATTGGATAGTGCAGGGTTGCCTGTCGTGCAGAACGTTGCATTTGAAGTCATCAGACAGGTTACTTCTGTGCCGGTTGCAGTGAGGTTGAAAGAATAGATTGAATTTGTCGCACCAGGTACATCCGTGCCGTTTAGTTTCCACTGATAGGCCGGGCCGCTTCCGCCATTGACAGGAGTAGCTGTTACTGTGACCAGCGTACCGATGCATACGTCGGTGGCATCAGCTGCAATTGTCACACTTACGGGCAAAGCCGGATTTACCGTTACCACCACGCTGTGTGAATTAGTGCATCCGGTAGCCCCGGAGGTCTCCACAACCGTATAAGTGGTTGTTACCGTCGGGCTCACCGATGGGTTGGCCGTGGCAGAGGTAAACCCTGCCGGGACAGAGGTCCAGCTGTATGTACTGCCTGGTACCGCTGCTGCTCCAAGAGTTGTTGGTGAGCCGGGACAGATTGTCCTGGCATTCCCGGCAACCGCAGCAGGCAGAGGCCTGACACTCACAACAACATTTTGGGCGGTATTGCTGCATCCATTGGCAGTAGTGGTGTAAACGTAGGTAACCGCAATTGGCGAGGCAGTAGTGTTTGTCAGCACTTCACTGACATTCCCGGTTCCACTTGTGCCTGGTGGGGTTATGCCTGGTTTTGTAGCCCTTGACCAACCAAACGTCGAGCCGGTTGTGGCACTTGTGGCAAGATATACAAATGCCGAGCCGGAGCACACAGGCGGTGGCGACAGCGTACTGCTGAGCATCGGTGTCGGGTTGATGGGAACCACAACATTCTGTGGCGTGCCGCTGAATCCACCAACTGAGGTCGTGTAAACATAAGTGACTTCAATGGGTGCGGTTGTGGTGTTGATAAGCACTTCACTCACATTTCCTGCCCCGGTCGTACCTGAGGGGATGATCCCTGCCAGGGTGGCTCTTGACCATGTAAAAGTCGCCCCGGGAGTTGCACTGGCGGGGATATAGGTAAATGTTGCAGCACTGCATAAGGCAGGTGGCGTCAACGTACTGCTGAGTTCTGCCGTAGGATTGACCGTTACTACTACATTCTGGCCCGCATTGGTACATCCCCCGGCACTGCTGGTGTAAACATAGGTGACATTCACCGGCTGTGTGGTCGGGTTGGAAAGGACTTCGCTCACATTACCTGTTCCTGTTGTTCCGGGCTCGGTAATGCCGGATACGGTTGCCCTGGACCATGTGAAGATGGTCGCGGCAGTTGCACTTGTCGCAGTGTAGACAAATGTGTCTCCATTGCCAATTGCAGGAGGCGTGAGGGAACTGCTCAGAACCGGCATTGGTTTCACTGTTACGATAACATTCTCCACCGCACTGCTGCATCCGCTGGCTGTGGTCGTGTAACCATAGGTGACATCAATCGGTGAGGGTGTGGTATTGGTCAGCACTTCACTCACATTTCCCGTTCCGGTTGTTCCTGCCGGGGTGATACCCGCAAGAGTGCCCCTTGACCAACCAAAGGCAGACCCGGGTGTCGTGCTTGTTGCAGTATAACTAAAGGTCGAACCGCTGCAGATGGCAGCCGGTGTGAGTGTGCTGCTAAGCACGGGGATCGGGTTAACTGTTACCACAACACTATGCGTGTTGGTGCATCCGGTAGCCGTGATGGTCTCAACAACCGTGTATGTTGTTGTTACTGTCGGGCTGACATATGGATTGGCTGTGGTAGAGGTAAACCCTGCCGGTACAGAGGTCCAGCTATAGGTGTTGCCAGTTACCGCAGCCGCGCCAAGGGTGGTGCCTGTACCGAAACAAATCGCCCGGTCGGCTCCTGCAGTTGCTGATGGCAACGGGTTCACCGTGACCGTCACGCTGTGAGTGTTTGTACAGCCGGTAGCCGTGATGGTTTCAACAACAGTATAAGTCGTTGTTACCGCAGGACTGACTATCGGGTTGGCAAGTGTCGAGGTAAACCCTGCCGGTACCGAGGTCCAACTGAATATGTTTACCGCTCCGCTTTTCAGGACAGCGCCAAGGGTGGTATTGCCTCCAAGGCAGATTGCACGGTCGGTTCCCGCAACTGCTGAGGGCAACGGGTTCACCGTGACAGTAACACTGTGCGTATTGGCGCATCCGGTGGCAGTGATGGTCTCTACAACCGTGTAGGTGGTATTTACCAGCGGGCTGACCGAAGGATTGGCTGCTGTGGAGGTAAACCCTGCCGGCACAGAGGTCCAGCTGTAGGTATTTCCAGATACAGCTGCAGCTCCAAGAGTGGTGCTCGCGTTCAGACAGATCGCACGGTCGTTTCCTGCGGCTGCTGCCGGCAATGGATTAACCGTTACCACGACACTGTGATTATTGGTACACCCGGTAGCCGTGATGGTCTCAACAACTGTGTAAGTCGTGGTTGCCAGCGGACTGACCGATGGGTTGGCCTCGGTAGAGGTAAACCCTGATGGTACTGAAGTCCAGCTGTAGGTGCTGCCTGTTACGGCAGTTGCACCAATGGTGGTGCTACCATTCAGACAGATCGACCTTGCACTTCCTGCTGCTGCAGCCGGCAACGGGTTCACCGTGACCGTCACGCTGTGCGTATTGGTACATCCGGTGGCCGTGATGGTCTCAACTACCGTGTATGTGGTATTTACCAGCGGGCTGACCGATGGGTTGGCCACGGTAGAGGTAAACCCTGACGGTACTGAGGTCCAGCTGTAGGTGCTGCCTGTGACGGATGCCGCGCCAAGGGTGGTGCTTGCATTCAGACAGATCGCACGGTCGGTCCCTGCAACTGCTGCCGGAAGAGGATTCACCGTGACCACCACATTATGGTTATTGGTACAACCGGTAGCCGTGATGGTCTCAACAACTGTATAAGTCGTGGTTACCAGCGGGCTCACCGAAGGATTGGCCTCTGTTGAGGTAAACCCTGATGGCACTGAAGTCCAGCTGTAGGTGCTGCCTGTTACGGCAGTTGCACCCAGCGTGGTGCTTCCATTCAGACAGATGGACCGTGCATTTCCCGCAACCGCTGCCGGCAATGGGTTCACCGTGACCACCACGCTGTGCGTGTTGGTACATCCTGTGGCCGTGATGGTCTCAACAACAGTATAAGTGGTGGTTACCAGCGGGCTGACTGTAGGATTGGCGACCGTGGAGGTATACCCTGCCGGTACCGAGGCCCAGCTGTAGGTGCTGCCTGTTATAGATGCCGCTCCGATGGTGGTACTCCCGTTCAAACAGATCGCACGGTCCGCTCCGGCAACCGCTGCCGGTAACGGGTTCACTGTAACAGTGACACTATGCGTATTGGTGCACCCTGTGGCCGTGATGGTCTCTACAACCGTATAGGTGGTATTTACCAGCGGGCTGACCGAAGGATTGGCTGCGGTGGAGGTAAACCCTGCCGGTACGGAGGTCCAACTGTAGGTGTTTCCCGATACGGCTGCCGCGCCAAGGGTGGTACTCGCGTTCAGACAGATCGCACGGTCGGTTCCGGCAACTGCTGCCGGAAGAGGATTCACCGTGACCACCACACTATGGTTATTGGTACAACCGGTAGCGGTGATGGTCTCAACAATTGTGTAAGTCGTGGTTGCCAGCGGACTGACCGATGGGTTGGCCTCGGTGGAGGTAAACCCTGATGGTACTGAAGTCCAGCTGTAGGTGCTGCCTGTTACGGCAGTTGCCCCAATGGTGGTGCTACCATTCAGACAGATCGACCTTGCACTTCCTGCTGCTGCAGCCGGTAACGGGTTCACCGTGACCGTCACGCTATGCGTATTGGTACATCCGGTGGCCGTGATGGTCTCAACTACAGTGTATGTGGTATTTACCAGCGGGCTGACTGATGGATTGGCTGCAGTGGAGGTAAACCCTGCCGGTACTGAGGTCCAGCTGTATGTGCTGCCTGTGACTGATGCCGCTCCAAGGGTGGTGCTTGCATTCAGGCAGATCGCACGGTCGGTCCCTGCAACTGCTGCCGGAAGAGGATTCACCGTGACCACAACACTGTGGTTATTGGTACACCTGGTAGCCGTGATGGTCTCAACAACTGTGTATGTCGTGGTTACCAGCGGGCTCACCGAAGGATTTGCCTCGGAAGATGTAAAGCCTGCCGGTACAGAGGTCCAGCTGTAGGTGCTGCCTGTTACGGATGCCGCACCAATGGTGGTGCTACCATTCAGGCAAATCGCCCTGGCACTTCCGGCTGCTGCGGCCGGCAACGGGTTCACCGTGACCGTCACACTATTGCTATTGGTACATCCGGTGGCCGTGATGGTCTCTACAAGGGTATAGGTAGTCGTAACTGTAGGGCTGACCGTTGGCCTGGCCAGAGTTGAAGTAAACCCCACCGGGACCGAGGTCCAGCTGTAAGTATTTAAAACTGCTGCTTTAAAGGCTGGTGCACCAAGTGTGGTACTTCCATTCAGGCAGATCGCACGGTCGGGTCCCGCAACTGCTGAGGGCAATGGGTTCACCGTTACAGTGACACTGTGCGTATTGGTGCACCCGGTGGCCGTGATAGTTTCAATTACTGTGTATGTGGTATTTACCAGCGGGCTGACCGATGGATTCGCTACCGTAGAAGTAAACCCTGCAGGAGAGGAAGTCCAGCTGTAGATGCTGCCTGATACGGCAGTTGCACCAAGGGTGGTACTGGCGTTCATACAGATCGCACGGTCGGCTCCTGCGGCTGCTGCCGGTAATGGATTAACCGTTACCACTACGCTGTGGGTGTTGGTACAACCGGTAGCAGTGATGGTCTCTACAACTGTGTAAGTCGTGGTTACCAGCGGGCTGACCGCAGGATTGGCGGCCGTAGAGGTATACCCTGCCGGAGAAGAAGTCCAGCTGTAGATGCTCCCTGTTACAGATGCCGCTCCTATGTTGGTGTTTCCATTCAGACAGATTGCACGGTCGGTTCCGGCAACCGCTGCCGGTAGCGGGTTCACCGTTACAGTGACACTGTGCATATTGGTACACCCTGTGGCCGTGATGGTCTCAACAAGGGTGTAGGTGGTCGTGACGGTCGGGCTGACTGTCGGCCTGGCCAGGTTTGAGGTAAACCCTGCAGGGACGGAGGTCCAGCTGTAGGTATTGAAAACAGCATCCTTTAATGGTGGGGCACCAAGGGTGGTACTTCCGTTCAGACAGATCGCACGGTCTGATCCCGCAACTGCTGCAGGCAACGGATTTACCGTGACCGTCACACTGTGTGTGTTGGTGCACCCGGTGGCCGTGATGGTTTCAACAACCGTATAAGTTGTTGCTACCGTCGGACTCACCGAAGGATTGGCCTCGGCAGATGTAAATCCTGCCGGTACGGAGCTCCAGCTATATGTGCTCCCTGTTACAGCCTCAGTGCCAAGTGTTGTGCTTTCATTCAGACAGATCGCCCGGTCTGAGCCTGCAACTGCTGCCGGCAATGGGTTCACCGTGACTGTCACGCTGTGGGTATTGGTACACCCGGTGGCGGTGATGGTCTCAACAAGGGTATAAGTGGTAGTAACTGTGGGACTCACCGTGGGATTTGCCAGGGAAGAGGTAAACCCTGCCGGGACCGAAGTCCAGCTGAATGTGTTCACCGCTCCGTTTTTCAGGACAGCGCCAAGCGTTGTGCTTCCGCCTGTGCAGATCGCACGGTCGGAACCAGCTATGGCCGATGGCAACGGGTTCACCGTAACGGTCACACTGTTCGTGTTCGAACATCCGGTGGCTGTGTTTGTCTCTGTCAGTGTATAGGTCGTGCTGACTGTAGGAGTCACCGTTGGAGTTGCCAGGGTCGAAGTAAACCCTGCCGGAACAGAGGTCCAACTGTAACTGTTCAGGGATGCTGTTTTGCTCAGGTTGCCCAGGATGGTGCTTTCATTTAAGCAGATCGCACGGTCGGCTCCCGCTATCGCTGATGGTAACGGGTCCACCGTCACCGTCACACTGTGTGTATTGGTACAACCCGTGGCCGTGATAGTTTCAACAAGCGTGTAAGTGGTTGTCACCGTTGGGCTCTCCGTCGGATTTGCTACGGACGAAGTAAACCCTGCCGGTACAGAGGTCCAACTGTAGGTGCTTCCAGTTACCGCAGCGGCGCCAAGGGTCGTGCTGGCATTCAGACAGATATCGCGATCAGTGCCTGCAACAGCTGCCGGTAACGGGTTAACGGTTATAGTCACGCTATGCGTGTTTGTGCAGCCGGTGGCGGTGATGGTCTCAACAACTGTATACGTTGTAGTGAATGTCGGGCTGACTGTCGGATTGGATGCTACAGAGGTGAACCCTGCCGGTACCGAAGTCCAGTTGAAGGTGCTGCCAGAAACGGGAGGCCCGCCAATCGAAGCCGAGGCACCCGAGCAGATCGCCGCATCGGCGCCGGCCACTGCTGCCGGTATTGGTAAAATGGTGATGTAAATCACGTTGCTGAAAGTAGAACCGCAGGTTGGATTGCCTACGTCTTTTGCAATGACCCTGTAGTAGGTGTTTACAGTTACCGGGCCGGGCTGATAGGTTGTATTGCCAAGGGTGTTTGGTCCCACGTTGGTCCAGGAACTTGTCGAAGTGAGCCTATGCTGCCACTGGTAGGTGAACGGACCCGTTCCGCCGGTGGCATCCGTGGCTGAAAGCAAGCCCGGGGTGGCATTTAAACAAATTGCCGTAACGTTGGGACTTATGGTTACAACCGAAGGATAGAGCGGATCATTGACCAGTATTTTTACATTTTCACTCGCCACATCCGTACCGCACGATGGCGAACCAATATCGGTAGTGAGGATCCGGTAATAAACAGTGGTGGTCAAAGTTCCCGGAGAATATGAAAGCGTTGTAGCGCCTGGCACATTGCTCCAGCCGGTGGCTCCGTCAATGCTGCTCTGCCAACGGTAGGTATACCCCCCGCTTCCACCGCTGGCGGCCGTGGCCACTATTGTCACCGGTGCAGTACCGTAACAAACCTGCTGGTTCGCCGGGACTGAAGCCTGGATAAATTGCAGCCTGACACTGATGGTGACATTGTTTGAATTGGTGCACCCGGTAGCTGTGATGGTTTCTACTACCGTATACGTAGTGGTCACCGTGGGGCTTACTGTCGGATTTGCCATGGTAGAGGTAAACCCTGCCGGAACAGAACTCCAGCTGTAAGTATTTCCGGATACTGCTGCGGCGCCAATCGAAGTGCCCGAGCCATAGCAGATCATAGCGGCCGGGCCTGCTGCTGCAGCCGGCAACGGGTTTACGGTTACTGTCACACTGTTCGTGTTGGTGCATCCGGTGGAGGGGATGGTCTCTATTACCGTGTAGGTTGTGGTCACCGTGGGGATCACCGTGGGGTTTGCCAGAGCGGAGGTAAACCCTGCAGGTACAGAACTCCATGAGTAGGTATTGGTAACAGGTATTGTGAGCGGCGCGCCAATCACCGTGCTCCCTCCAAGGCAGATCGCCCGGTCGGCACCCGCGATGGCTGCAGGCAAAGGATTAACCGTGACCGTGACACTGTGAGTGTTCGTGCAACCGGTGGCGGTGATGGTTTCAACAACAGTATAAGTCGTTGTTACCGTCGGACTGACTATCGGATTGGCAAGGGTCGAGGTGAATCCTGCCGGTACAGAGGTCCAGCTATAGGTATTTCCCGTTACAGCTGCCGCACCAAGGGTGGTGTTCGCATTCAGACAAATCGCCCGGTCTGCTCCGGCGATGGCAGCAGGCAAAGGATTGACTGTTACCACTACACTATGCGAATTGACACATCCGGTGGCGGTAATGGTCTCAACAAGGGTGTAGGTGGTATTTACAGCAGGGCTGACTGAAGGATCAGCCTCGGCAGAGGTATACCCTGCGGGAACGGAGGTCCAGCTATAGGTATTACCCGTTACAGCTGACGCGCCAAGGGTGGTGCTGCCATCCAGGCAGATCGCCCGGTCTGAGCCTGCAGCCGCTGCCGGCAACGGATTCACCGTGACCGTAACGCTGTTGGTGTTGGTACATCCGGTCACCGTATACGTTTCAACAACCGTATAAGTGGTCGTCACCGTGGGGCTTACCGTGGGACGGGCAAGGGTCGAAGTAAACCCTGCCGGCACCGAAGTCCAGCTGTAGGTACTCAAAATGAAACTTTTCGTATCCGGTGCGCCAAGGATGGTGTTGCCTCCAAGGCAGATCGCCCGGTCGCTGCCTGCAGTGGCTGGTGGCAAGGGGTTGACCGTCACCGCCACGCTGTGGGTGTTGGTACATCCTGTGGCCGTGATGGTCTCAACAAGGGTGTAGGTCGTATTTACTGCAGGGCTGACTGAAGGATTAGCCTCGGCAGAAGTAAATCCTGGAGGTACGGAGGTCCAGCTGTTGGTGCTGCCTGTCACGGCAGTTGCGCCAAGGGTGGTGCTGCCATTGAGACAGATCGCACGATCCGGGCCTGCTGCCGCTGCCGGCAATGGATTGACCGTTACCGTTACGCTGTTCGTGTTGGTGCACCCGGTGGCTGTGTACGTTTCAACTACCGTGTAGGTGGTCGTCACCGTTGGGCTGACCGTGGGACGGGCAAGGGTCGAAGTAAACCCTGCCGGTACCGAGGTCCAGCTGTAGGTGCTCAAAATGAAGCTTTTGGTATCCGGTGCGCCAAGGGTGGTGCTGCCTCCAAGGCAGATCGCACGGTCGGCTCCCGCGATGGCTGCAGGCAATGGATTAACGGTGACCGTCACACTGTGCGTGTTCGTGCAACCGGTGGCGGTGATGGTCTCAACAACGGTGTAGGTTGTAGTCACAGTTGGGCTGACAGAAGGATTTGCCAAAGCAGAGGTAAACCCTGCCGGCAGAGAGGTCCAGCTGTAGGTATTTCCCGTTACGGCTGCCGCGCCAAGGGTGGTGCTCCCATTCAGACAGATATCCCTGTCGGCGCCTGCGATGGCCGCCGGCACCGGGTTAACCGTTACCGTTACGCTGTTGCTGTTTGTGCATCCAGTGGCAGTGATGGTCTCAACTACGGTATATGTTGTCGTTACTGAAGGACTGACCGTCGGATTCGCCGATGATGAATTAAATCCCACCGGTACGGAACTCCAGCTGTATGTGCTTCCAGGAACAGCATCCGCTCCTACCTGGGCGCCTGCGCCCGGACAAATGGCCCGGTCGGTCCCGGTTGCAGCGGCAGGTAAAGGATTTATGGTGACTGACAGGTCGTTCAGGCTGAAAACCGAACCACAGCCAGGTGTACCGGCATCAAAGGCGATAAGCCTGAACTGGGTGTTTACAGTCAGGTTCCCGGGCTCGTAGGTTAAACTGTTTGTACCAGTATTGATCCAACCCCCTGTGGTTTTCAACTGCCATTGATAGTTGTACGGCGGGCCACTGCCCCCGGTAGTAGGTGTAGCAGTAATCAAGCCGGGTGCGGTATTGTAGCATGTAGCCGTTTGATTTCCGGCAATGCTGAGTTCTGACGGTGTAAACGGGTCGCGAACGGTTACCTTTACATCATTGCCGGCCAGGTCGGTGGCACAGCAAGGGGTCCCCTGGTCGGTGACCAGTATCCGGTAATAGGTCGTCTCATACAGATCTCCCGGTAATAAGGAAAGAGATGTTTCTCCATCCAGGTTGGCCCAGGAAACCTCATCCGGGCTGCTCTGCCACTGGTATCCATAAGGTCCTGTTCCGCCGCTGGCTGCAGTGGCGCTGAGTTCGGCTGCTGCAGTGTTCCAGCAGATCGTCTGAACCCCGCTTGCTACCGGGGCGATGAATTGCGTCCGTACGGTCACATTGGCATAACCCCCGGGTGTCGCACCGCAAACCCCGCTCTGGACCACTGCCCTGAAACTGGTCGTGGTGGTCAGGTTGGTGGCCGTGTATGTCGTATTGGTGGCGCTGGCAATGTCGTACCAGTTGTAACCTCCATCGCTCGTGTATTGCCACTTGACAACGGTTCCCGTCTGGCCGTACAGGGTTAACAGCGTGCTGTTGGTGCCGTAGCATACGATCGCACTGCCCGAGATATTGCCGCCGTTGGAGGTCGGATCAACGGTAACGGTGGCTGCAACCGAGTAGGCTTCCGGGCAGGTGCCGCTCTTGACAACGGCACGATAATCAGTGGTAGCGGTCAGATTGGTTGCCGTATAGGTGGTATTTGTCGCACTGGCAATATCACTCCAGTCGGTGCCGCCATTGGTCGAATACTGCCACCTCTGAACCACGCCCGTTTGACCAGTCAGGGTCAGCAGCGTGCTGTTAGTGCCCTTGCATACATGCGTGCTGGTGCCTACTGTGCCGCCGGCACTTACAGGATCTACAGTTATCGTTACTGCTGTGGTATAGACAGAATAACAGATGTTCCCGTTTAATGTCGAAACCGTCCTTCTCTTGTAACTTGTTGTCGCCGTCAAAGTCGGTGGCTGGTAAGTTGCATCGGTCGCACCACTTATATTAAGGTAACTTCCTGAAGCATTCGTTTGCCATTCGTAAGTGATCGTTCCCGATCCGGTACCATCCGTGGTAGAAGTGAGCAGGGCTGGTGTGGTATTATAGCATATCGTTTGAGCAGAAGCTATGGCGCCTGCGGTAGGTGTGGCTTGAACCATTATCGTTACCGCAGTGGTATAATCTGTGACACAGGTATTGCTGTTGAGCGTAGAAATAGTCCTCCGCTGGTAACTGGTCGTTGCGGTCAGTGCCGGTGGCTGGTAAGTTGCTGCAGTTGCTCCGCCTATTGTAGCGTAACTTCCGCTGGCATCGGTTTGCCATTTATAAGTAATTGTCCCGGAACCGGTTCCGTCGGTCGTTGAAGTGAGTAACGCCGGGGTGGCATTGTTACATATCGTCTGATCCGCTTCGATGGCTCCTGCTGTTGGTGTCGTTTGTACTGTGATCGTTACAGGCGTTGTATAGACTGAATAACAGACATTGCCATTGAGGGTTGAAACAGTCCTCCGCTGAAAGCTGGTAGTGGCGGTCAGCGCGGGGGGCTGGTATGATTCTCCTGTGGCTCCGGCAATTGTCACATAACTTCCGCTGGCATTTGTTTGCCATTCATACGAAATCGCTGGCTGTACCGGGGAAGAAACCAGGGAGTGAAGGGCGGCCGGCGTGGTATTGTAGCAAATCGTCTGGGCCGATCCGACCGCTCCCGCATTGATTACAGATTGAACTGTTATCATCACTGCCGTGGTATAAACGGAATAACAAATATTGCCGCTGAGGGTCGAAACCGTCCTCCGCTGGTAACTGGTGGTTGCTGTCAGCGCGGGGGGCTGGTAAGTTGCATCTGTAGCTCCGCCGATGGTCACATAACTCCCGGTGGCATTGGTCTGCCATTCATAACTGATCGTTCCTGATCCGGTTCCGGCTGCTGATGAGGTAATCAATGCCGGCACCGTATTGTAGCATATGGTCTGACCAGTTTCAATTGCCAATTGGAGTCCTCCAATTGATCCTGCAGTAGGTATCGTCTGTACTGTGATGGTTACTGCAGTGGTATAATCTGAATAACAGACATTGCCGCTGAGGATCGAAACAGTCCTCCGCTGGTAACTGGTGTTCGCGGTGAGCACGGGTGGCTGATAGGTCGCTTTGGTCGCCCCGCCAATGGTCACATAACTTCCGGTGGCATTGGTCTGCCATTCGTAACTGATCGTTCCCGATCCGCTTCCTGCCGCCGAGGTGAGCAGGGCTGGCGCAGTTTTATAACATATTGTCTGGTTCGTTGCAATCGATCCGGCTGTCGGTACCGACTGAACAGTGATGGTGACCGGTGTGGTGTAGTCCGAATAATAATAGGTACCGCCGGTATATGCTACTGTTCTCCGCTGGTAGCTGGTCGTTGCCGTCAGTGCCGGTGCCTGGTATGTTTCTGTTGTTGCCCCGGGGATGGTCGCGTAACTCCCCGTGGCATTGGTCTGCCATTCGTACGAGATGGTTCCGATCCCGGTTCCCGGTGTTGAAGTAAATGCGGCCGGGGTGGTATTGTTGCAAATCGCCTGGCTCGCCGCGATCGTTCCGGGGGATGGTTTTAGTGCAACGACCCAACCCACTAATACCTGAAAATCGTCACCGCAGGCAGGGGATTCGCGCCAGGTGCGAACCTCTACACCGGTTTTACCGGTCGTGGATATGGCAGTGCCAGAGGTATAGTCTGCAAATGAACCCCATGTGGTGCCTGTTTTGGTTCGGTACTTCAAAGCGTCTGTTCCATTACCACCTGATCCCGGGGTGAGGACTGCCGAAACAGTGGTGCCGTCAAAAACAGTGGCCACGTCGGGCGTTTTGGCCAATGAGCCTGAGACCGGAGGCACTTCGATATTAATCAGCGCCGTTGCGGAATAGACAGCATCACAGGTGCCCTTTTGGACAACAGCCCGATAATAGGTCGCTGCCGTGAGGTTTGTAGCAGTATATGTAGCGGTGGTTGCCGCGCTGATATCAGTCCAATCGGTGGCATTGGCGCTGTACTGCCATTTCTTGACATTTCCTGAGTAAAATTCAAGGGTGAGTAAGGTGCTGTTGGTGCCTGAGCACACGGTGGAAGTAACAGGACTGACATCGCCACCGACCGATGAGCCGATGGTCAGAGTCATGTTATCCGATACGGTGGTGCTTGCCGGGTCGGTAAATGTGGCGTCAAGGGTCAGTGTGGTAAAACCGGTTGAGTTGTCATATGTGCCGGGATGGTAATTCGTTTGCAATGCAGACACATCATCAAAGTATCCGTCCCCGGCGGTCGACCAATAAGTATTGTCAACTGAATATGCCCCTCCGGCGACACCGGTTAAGGTGTATTCACTGCCGCAGGTTGAGCCATCCGGGCCCGCATTCACGTAAAATTCAGCTGCGATAAAGGTTCTTTCTTCGCCATAGGTTGTCGGCGATGCTACTTTACCAGGAGCAGCTGAACCAGTAGCATAAGCCCTTACGTGATATGTGGTTCCATCTGTGAGGCCTGTCAGGGAACTGGTGAAACTGCCTGTTCCGGTTCCGTCGATCGTTTTGGAGTTTGCAATGGTTGGCGCACCGGTGGTATTCCAGCAAACGCCACGTGCAGTGATGGTAAAACCGCCATCGTCGATCACATTACCCCCTGAAGTGGCCGAAGTTGCCGAAATATTTGTAACGGGAGATGTTGTTATTGCGGGGCCGGGGAAGGCGAGATTGCGGGAGGCAATATTGGAATGGATGAAATTGACCCCGTCGTATACCTGGAATTCGATCCTGCGCAAGCCGGAGGAGGACGAATTCGAATTGAAATATTTCACTGTCCTGAGCGCAGCCTGGAAGTTGGCGATGGTTGCCGTACCCGTCAGAGTAAGCACTCCGGTGGTCGAACTCCAAGATCCCGTAATGCCATTTGCATTCACAAAGGAAAGTACATCTTTCCCCGATTCGAAATTGCTGGCGACAGCTACCGTGGCACTTGCAAAATTTGTTCCCGAATTCTGGGAGGCTGTGAGCGTATTCGTAATCTGGATCGCGGCAGCGCCGAAGGTATATCTCAGCAGCGCCGGTTCAATGTTCGTAAGCATTGGGTTGTTCGGGGTGAATTTGGTAAAACCGGTACCGGCTTCACCCTGGATGATATATAGCGAGCCCTGGTAAACGCAAATGGTGGCATCGTCAATCGACCAGGGAAGGGTGAGGGTGTTGTTCCACTCCTGTGCGCCAAGGTCGTAGGAATATAAATTAGTGCCTCTATATCCCCCCATGCAATAATAATAGGCGTCGTAAATGGCCGCGCCGAGCACGGCTCCGCTTGAACTGGGAACATTGGGTAAAGTTTCCCAGGAGTTTGTCGCCACCGTGTACCTGTCGAATGTAGATCCGCCATCACCCGCATCATGGTAAAAATAGCCGCTATTGTAGCACAGCCCTCCCCATGCGTTATCACCGCCCCAAGCCAATGTAGCGAGCGAAACCCAGGTATTCGTTGAAATTATATATTTCCAGAAAGCATTTAATCCATTTTTGCCAGAACACACATAGATATTCGTCCCGTCGTTGGCAATGTTCCCTGAGTAGGTTCCGTTGGTTGGCCCGGTGATGGTTGTCCACGAGTCGGTGGCGATGGTGTAGACCTCCATATCGGGATACCCTGTATATGAGATGTATATCTTGCCGTTCACCAGGGTTGCGCCCGCATTGTTGTCGGTACTGTGAGGTGCACTGGTCAGGGCTGTCCAGGTACCTGAAGAAACATTATATTTGTAATATGCGCTGCTCGAAGCATTTCCCAGAGCGTAAAGTAAACCTGTTGCCGGATCCACGCACATCGCGTTCAAACTCTGCGGGCAATTCGTAAGGGTGGTAAATGTTCCCGATATAGTACCCCCGTTCATCAGGGTGGGAATTGCCAGGAACAGCCACAACATGAATATTGAAAGCCACGCCGCAGGCCTGGAGTTGGCGAAAAATTGATTCTGATAAATGTTTTTCATGATAACCTCCTGAATTTATATTTAAAATTTATTTGATTCTGCATTGAACGGATCAGATGTTACAGATCCTGTTTTATCATGATAAACTCCAGCCCCGATATCTCTTCCAGCTGCTTTTTGAGTTCAATCCCTGAAGGGCTGGTGAATGCCCCGGGGCTGTGGATCACAACCTTTCCTGAAATAGAATTCTTCCACTTCATGATCTGTTCCTTAAATTCACCAACATTCACGGAGTTAACTGTAACACTGTTAAAAACAAGTTCACCGGGTTTGCCCGAAAGGTATACATGCAAGTCCCTGATCACCAAGCCTTTTATGGCTTTTGTAATTTGTTTCATTGGACTGACCTCGTTCTCTTTGATATAGCATATATCGCTTTTTTTAGCATAGCGCTGTTGAACCTGGCTCAGGTTCGCATCGCCGGTCCCCACCCCGATAATGACAAAGTCTTTGTCAGGCGACTGGGCAATTGCATGGTTTCCCAGCAGGAAGATTACTCCGATGATAAACAGGATTTTTTTCATGGTGATGGATTTAGCGGTTTATTTTAGGGCACCTCTAAAAACTACTTTTTTTGATGCCAGGTTCGACACAAATATATAATATGGTTTTCTAAAAACCTAATTTTACCCCCCCTATTTTATATGTAACTGAATATCAATACTATTCAAAGTAGGGTATTTCACGTCTGGACATACCTATCCCATGGCAACCACTATTTTTAATTGAGAACAGCGACAAATATTGTAAGTGAGGTTCATCATCCCGATTTTGGCATTTGCCCTGGCAATGCCAATGGTACGTACAATGGAGCCATGCATGCTATTTTCTACAAAGCCGAACACATGTTCGACCCTCACGCGTATGCTTGATTTCTCTTTGTTGCTGGCTTTTTGCGTTTCGGTTAAGGGCTTGTTTCTGTATCCTTTTTCATGTACTTTGCTTATCACCTCTTTCTTTTTGTATATTTTCTCCTGATCTTCACCGGTATAAGCGCTGTCAGCATAAAGTGGCTGATTCTTGTCTTTCTCCGTTAGCAATTGTTCTATGGCTTGCGAATCATGTACCGAGGCATCGGTAACAATGTATTCTTCAATGAGTTTTGTCTTCGTGTCGGCTTTTATATGGTTTTTATATCCATAAAAAACAGTGTTGTTCTTTTTTGTCCATCGGGCATCCACATCCTTTTGAGCCAGCTTATGAGGCTTCACGCTCCATTCCTGCGGTGCAGTCCCGGTTTCTTTAATGTGCTTATTCTCTTCGCGGGTATTGCGTTGCCTCGGGGCTTCCACAAAACTGGCATCAACCATTTTGCCTTCGTTTGCAAATACGCCTGCCGCATCAAGGGTTTCATTGAAACGCTTGAATAAGCCCAGGATAACATCCTTTTCAATAAGTTGCTCACGGAATAACCAAAAAGTACGACTATCAGGAACTTTATCGCTTTTCTTCAATCCGAGAAAACGTTTGAAACTTGCCCGGTCAACAATCTGAAATTCCAGTTGGTCATCTGAAAGATTATACAAGCTTTGTATGAGCAGGGCTTTGAACAATATCAACTTACTGAATGGAGGTCTACCCCCTTTCAATAAATCTTTTGTTTCATTTCTAAATGCCTGATCTAAAGGAGCTTCAAATATACTCCAGTCAATATACTCATTTAATTTTAGCAAAGGATCCCCAAGTTTACTGAGAGTTTCCAATAAAAAATGATCGTCAAACAGTCCGAGAGGGTTTATGTTTTTCATGGCTTGCTTTTTTCTACAGCAAATATAAAAAATCCAACGACATAAACATGGTTAAGTTATTAACAATCAGATGTATATATTAACAATTGGTTTTTAGAGGTGCCCTTCAGATATTGATAATGATGGAAAACCTGATATTTTATGCCTGAGAAACTCATCCACTGTATATGGAGGGATGGAGATTAACTCTGCAACATTGGTCGTTTATAGAAACATCTCCTCTCCCGGAAATATCACTTCGGGAAGTTTTGACCCTCCGGTTTCGTATTCATTCCCGATTCCTCTGGGCAATTATCCACTTTATGTCGATCCAGATAATTACAATGTTGCGATGTTTTGTGCAGATATAAATCTGGATGGTCTTGAAGATATTGTTGTCAGCCAGTCCAGTCAAAACTCAAGTTGGGTAACCAGTCCTTATAGGACACAACTTAATGTTTTTTCGAATAACTATGCCGGTTCAATAAACTACTCGAATGTGATAGTCCAGTCATCAATGGATTTAACAAGACCCTATTTATGGGTTGGCAATTTCAACATGGACAACAAACCTGATGTATTTAAATTCTATATTCCATATGCAGCCGGTAATCGTCAGTTGAATTCATTCAGGAACAGTAATTCTACAGGTGGGGCAATTACTTCAGGTTCGCTGACATCAGCATTCATAACCCCAACAACATCGGCTGAGCCATTTCCGCAGTTGGTGGATTGGAATCTTGACAATAAAAATGACATTCTTCTGGGGTCGATGCTCAGGCAGAATAATGTAACAGGCATTCTATATACTGCTTCTGATATCGGTTCCAACATTTCAACCGGGTTCACCGAACCAGCCATGTATGCAACCCCAAAAGCCATTGGCGATTTTAACGGAGACGGGAAACCTGATGCAGCAGGGTTTAACACCAACTCAGGAATTATTGAAATTGTTCAGAACACCTATGTTTCCGGCGCTATTTCTGCCTCATCATTTGGTACAAGCATGCAATATCCAACTTATAACGGAGCGCCGGCTTATATTGAAGCCGGGGATGTTGACGGCGACGGCAAGCCGGACATTGTATTCATCAACTCTTCAGGTAATTTATCTGTTATGCGAAACCAGATGGCATCCACCGGTGCCATTCTCAACATTGGAGTTGTAACAGGCTCAGTTGGAACAACAATCAATCTACCAGTAACTGCTTCCCAACTGACTGATGTAACAAGTTTTCAGTTCACTATCAATTACAATCCTGCAAAACTAGGTTTTTTAAATACTTCAGGATGGGCAGCCGGTGTCAATGCTTCAGCAGTCCAAGTGAATGACAATGGCACAGGCCAGATTACTTTTGTTTACAACGATGTATCCTTCAATATTGCCAGCGGAACTTTTTTCAATCTTTCTTTTTCAGTCTTAAATTCAGCAACAGGCACAACACCCGTTTCATGGGGGGATGTGCCTACCCCACGTGAATTTTCCAATTCCGTCCCAAATATCCTGACTATCACGTATAACAATGGTTCTGTAATAACGGTCGGATCACTCTATTCGATATCAGGCAATATTACTTATGATAATATTTTAAATACACCAATGACCACCATTCCGGTGGTGCTGAAAAACAGCAGCGGCACACCAATTTCAAGCACCACAACCAATGCCTCCGGACAGTATAGTTTCTCAAATCTTCCGAATGGCATTTATACGGTTGAACCATCTACCACCAAACCCTGGGGAGGGGTTACATCCATGGATATTACCATTTACAAAAAACATATCGGAAATATCCCGGGTTATATTCTCACTGGATTACGCCTGCAATCGGGGGATGTTAATGCCAGTTCCTCACTCACCTCTGTTGACCTTACCCTGATCAAGCAAAGGATCGGAACGCAAATTTCTTCTTTTACCGCAGGTGACTGGATGTTTGAGTCAGGCAGCGTAACCCTCAGTGGAGCAAACATTACAAAGAACATCAAGGCGATCTGCTCCGGTGATGGCAATGGGTCTGACATACCCTGATTGTATTGATCATTTTCCAGTAAACAGTAAAATATAAAC
>Ga0118677_10001599_pt1 | contig 47604 bp, 39 predicted proteins | sample AliMusrvi5mmetaG_FD_86154 | JGI IMG/M metagenome (GOLD analysis project Ga0118677, IMG submission 86154) | reverse complement strand
ATCTTTATGAATACTTAAACTCATACCTTTGCGTTATTAAAGTGCAATTATGCCTATACAATTTAATATATTTCTAAGCCTGGCCATAAGTTTTACAATTGTTTTCTTTGTAATTCCCAAGATCATAAAGGTTTCTATAATCAAGAATCTTTTTGATGTACCAAATCACAGGTCCGCAGCAAAACAAATTGTTCCAACCTTAGGAGGAATATCAATATTCGCAGGATTTATCATTAGTTTAATCTTAGCCTCAAACAGCTTAAATATTGATGATCTAAAATACATGTTTGTAGCTGTGATTGTAATGTTTTTTATTGGATTGAAAGATGACATTATTGGACTTTCAGCTAAAAAGAAGTTCATTATACAAATTGTCACAGCTATCTATCTGGTTATACTTGGAAATTACAGGATCACAAATCTTCATGGAATTCTAGGTATTCAGGAAATCAATTTCATTTCGGGAACAATTCTGTCAGTTATAGCCATTGTCGGGATTATTAATGCTGTAAATTTAATCGATGGTATTGACGGATTGGCATCCGGCATTGGAATTCTTATTTCAACTGTTTTCGGATTTTGGTTTCTCTATGCCGGTGATTATATCTATGCTATTACATGCGCCAGTTTAGCAGGTTCTTTAGTCGCTTTTTTCCTTTACAACACTTTTGGAACTACAAATAAAATCTTCATGGGTGATACGGGTTCACTTATTCTTGGAACTATAATTGCTCTTTTAGCCATTCATTTCAATGAATTAAATCCGGTAAATGAGAATATTGAACATGGGTTACCGGCAATTTCGCTTGCAATTATCATCATTCCGGTAATCGATACCATCCGTATCTTTGCAATTCGTTTATCGATGGGAAAATCACCGTTTTCGCCCGATATGAATCACATACACCACCTCTTATTAAGATTAACAGGCAGTCATCTTAAAACATGTATGATTATCATAACCGTAAACGCGATATTTATTCTTTCTGCATTTAATTTGATTGATACAATTGGAAACAGTGCATTGTTCATTCTGCTGCTCGCTTCAGGTTTTATTCTTACTGGAATCCTATCATGGGTAGTAAAGGCTCAGAAAAGATATTCGCCAACCAAGATTGAAAACAGTTCAATATATGGTCTTTCGTTATTCCAAAAAAAACCAAAAAAAGTAAACTACCTTGAGGCAAGTCCCAAAGGTATGAATAAGACTAACCTTAATGACGATAATGGAACCAACCAAAAGGTTATTGTATTAAGCAAAAGGAGTGTAAAGCATTCGGAATTGAATCAATTGACATCGTAAACTCAAGAAAGCATTCTTTTGCTTTAATTGTACTTTTTTCAGGAAACAACCCACTTCACAATAGTATTAAATAATATGAAGTCATATCAGACACTGTTTGAATGTAATTAATGCACCAAAAGCTTTACTATTGTTCTTGGATAGTTTTAACCCAATTCTCGTGCAGATCAACTATTGTAATCCGTATTTATTCACAGTTGTCAAAATAACTCCTATATCAATACCTAATCAAAAGAAAGGCCATCCATCATTTGATGAACAGCCTTTCCTGTGTTTAAGAACAATTGAATTACAATCTATTTGGCATAACTGATTGCACGCATTTCACGAATTACAGTGATTTTGATCTGTCCCGGATAGGTCATTTCATCCTGTATACGTTTAGCGATATCGAATGATAATTGTTCTGATTCCTTGTCGCCAATCTTATCGCTTCCAACAATGACACGCAATTCGCGTCCGGCCTGAATGGCGTATGTTTTCAATACTCCAGGATAAGATAGTGCGAGATCTTCCAATGTCTTCAGCCGTTTGATATATGATTCCACTACTTCACGGCGGGCTCCCGGACGGGCTCCTGATATGGCATCACAGATCTGAACGATCGGTGCGAGCAAAGTAGTCATTTCAACCTCATCATGGTGAGCTCCGATGGCATTACAAATATCAGGTTTTTCTTTAAAACGTTCAGCAAGCTTCATACCTAAAACTGCATGCGGCAATTCCGGCTCATCATCGGGCACTTTACCAATATCATGTAACAATCCGGCACGTTTGGCACTCTTGGCATTCAATCCTAATTCCGTGGCCATAATGGCACACAGGTTTGCTACTTCACGTGAGTGCTGCAATAGGTTTTGTCCATAGGACGAACGGTATTTCATTTTTCCGATCAACCTGATGAGTTCAGGATGCAAACCGTGAATTCCCAAATCGATAGTAGTTCGCTTACCGGTCTCAATAATTTCCTCTTCAACCTGTTTGCGAACTTTCTCAACAACTTCCTCGATACGGGCAGGGTGAATACGTCCGTCAGTTACCAACTGGTGCAAGGCCAGACGGGCAATCTCGCGACGTACGGGATCAAATCCTGAAAGTACAATGGCTTCCGGAGTATCGTCAACAATGATTTCAATACCTGTAGCAGCTTCCAGCGCACGGATATTCCTTCCTTCCCGGCCAATGATGCGACCTTTGATTTCATCGCTTTCAATATGGAAAATAGTTACTGAATTTTCAATGGCCGTTTCAGTTGCAACCCGCTGAATGGTTTTCACAACCACTTTTTTGGCTTCCTTATTGGCTGAAAGTTTTGCTTCTTCCATGATCTCATTGATGTAAGACATCGCCTCTGTCTTGGCCTCGTTCTTTAACGATTCAACCAACTGTGATTTCGCTTCCTCTGCGGATAAACCGGAAAGTACTTCCAGCTTCTCAAGATGCTGACGGTGAAGACTTTCAACTTCATGCTCCTTCTTTTCAAGCAGATCAAGCTGATTAGTTAAATTTTCACGGATTACATCAACTTCATGTTTAGAAGTTTCAAAATCCTTAATGCTTCTGTTTAATTCTTCACGGCGACGATTAACCTCAGTTTCACGTTGCTTAATCTTGGCCTCAAAATTATTAACCTTAATGCTCTTTTCATTAATGTACTCTTCATGTTCCGATTTCAGCTGAAGGAATTTTTCTTTGGCCTGTAAAATTTTATCTTTTTTAATGACCTCTCCTTCTGCAACTGCTTCGCTGACAATCTTTATTTTTTTACTCTTCAGTGCTTTGTCCCACAAAAAGTAGGATAGTACCCCTCCTCCTAAAAGGCCTGATATGGCATATAATATAATCTCCATTTGTTGTTTATTAAACTTGTTTATACTAATAAACCCGCATTTTTAGCTCAAATCCAGGGAATCCTATGGAATTCCTGAATTCAAATAAAAAATGCGGGCTTTTGAATCTATGATAAAATTTACTCCCTCAATGACAAATAATCACCCAATTCTTCGTCGATCTTTTTTAACTCATCGAACAACGGTGAACGGTCTGCTTTTTCTTCAAGATCTATCGATTTCAACACAAACTGAAAAGCGGTCATTGCTAAAACATCCACCGGATCACTGGTTTGATACTTTTGTCGATACTGAAGAACGATATCATTTATTATTTTGGCAGCTTTCCGGAATTTCGCCTCATCTTCCTTATCAACCTTTAACGGATAACTTCTTCCGTCAATTTTAATATTTATAGAAAGCTTCTCTGTCATTTATCTGTGTATTACTTATTTAAAAGAGCAATACATTTATCAATTTCCCGCACTAATTTTTGTATTCTGTTCTTTGCATCTTTATTTTCATCTTCGGACACAAATAACATTTTTGCTAATTTCAAATTTTCGTATTTCTGCTCCAGTAACCGGTTGTCCTGTCTGACTTGACCAATAGTTTCTTCCAGGTCTCCAATTTTTCCAAGCAACTGGTGTTTTTCCTGTTTAAGCTTTTCGTGATTGGCGATAATCTGCTTCACCTTAAACTCAAAATCTATCAGTAAATTTTTCTCCGGATCAGTCATTTCAGTTCACTTTCACTCGAATACGATTATTTTTATTCATAAAACCTATATTTTAAAGACCAGTTCTTATTTATTTGAACACGTTCTCTCGACAAAATTAACATTTTTGACCAATACATGAAATTTGCAATCATATTATTTCATTTTTATAGAAATAAGTTTGAGTGCCGAGGTCTGCAGGAAGTTTTATACTTTCGCAAATCAATTTATAACTAATGAAGCAATTTCTGTATTCAATATTTTTTATAATATACGCTCTCTCTGCTGTATCACAACCTTTGGTTGCGATAGATCCGCATTATTACGAGGTTCCTGTAAAGATTCCTGTTTTCCTTGCGGGCAATTTTGGAGAATTGCGTCCAAACCACTTTCATGCCGGGATTGATATCAAGACACAGGGCAAGACCGGTCTCCCTGTTTTTGCTGCTGCCGACGGTTTCATTTCACGAATTGCTATTTCTCCAGTAGGTTACGGAAATGTCCTATATATTAATCACCCAAACGGAACCACTACGATATATGGTCATCTCGAAAGATTCTCCCCTCCGGTGGCTGATTATATCCGTAAAATTCAGTATGAGAAGGAACAATTTACGGTAGATCAAATCGTTCCTGCGGGTACATTTCAGGTTAAAAAAGGAGAACAGATAGCCTGGAGCGGTAATGCAGGAAGCTCAGGTGGGCCTCACCTTCATTTTGAAATCCGACGCACAAAAGAAGAAATCATCTTGAATCCCCTATTGTTTAATATGCCGGTTAAAGATAAACTTCGTCCCCTGATCCAATGTATAATGGTCTATCCGGTTTCAGATGATGCCTGTGTCAATGGTAAACAAACACCTCAACGGTTTGATGTTGTAAAAACTAAGGCGGGAAACGGTTACCAGTTGAAGTTAAACCAAACAATCCCTGTTTACGGTAAAGTCGGTTTTGGCATACAATCGTTCGATATGCTCGATGGTAATCCAAACAAATGCGGAATATATTCGATTAAACTTTCGATAGATAATCAACTGATTTATTCATCTAAAATGGACCAGTTTGCGCTGACCGATTCAAAATATGTGAATTCTCAAATGGACTATGCCCTGGCAATGAGGTCTGGACAACGCTTGTACCGTACATGGCTCGAACCGGGCAACAAACTTAATATCTACGATAAGGTTGAAAAACGTGGCATATTTAAAGCTACCGACGGAAAGATACATCAGGTAATCTATGAAGTTTCTGATGCCTATGGAAATACCTCAACATTATCATTTAAGATTCAGTCCCGTGAAATCAAATTGCCTCCTATGAAAAGCAAAGGTGAATCTTTCAAATATAACCGAAAGAATAAAATCGATAATGAAGATCTGGAATTCACAATTCCCGAAGGGGCTTTATACGATGACGTCGGTTTTCTATACGTCAAAAAACCTGCTATTCCTAAGTTTTATTCACCTGTTTTTCAACTGCATAATTCTTCCGTCCCCCTTCATTTTGCATGCCCATTACGTATAAAGGCCAGAAACATACCTGCAAAACTTCAGGATAAGGTAATGATTGCACAGGTTGATCCTGTATCAGGAAAAATATATTCGGCTACAGGGAAATACGTCGACGGCTGGGTGGAGGGAAACATCCAGGTTCTTGGTAATTATGCACTGGCAATTGACACAGTCGCTCCAAAAATCGTTGCCCTGAATGTTGATGTTAAAAAAGCATCCAGGGACAGCAATGCTCTCAGGTTTAAAATCACAGACAACCTTTCGGGTATTGAATCCTATCGTGGAACTATTGACGGGAAATGGGTGTTATTTGAATATGACCTTAAAAACAATTTGATAAGTTATACGTATGATAAGGCAAGGTTTCAATTCGGGAGAAATCACGTTCTGAATCTCCAGGTAATCGATTACAAAGGGAACACGAGTACATACAAGACTAACTTCTACAAATAATGCAAAGTTATATAAGTATAGGTGTTATGTCTGGAACTTCGCTGGATGGTCTTGACCTGGTTGCCTGCCGGTTTACGTACGGCGATCACTGGAGCTTCGAAATCCTTAAAGGAGTTACAATTCCTTATTCACACAAGTGGATTCAAAAATTATCTACCGCTACAGAACTTAGTGCACTCGATTTTGCATTCCTGAACAACGACTTTGGTAAGTTCATCGGTAAGCAGGTTGCCGATTTCTGTATTGATCTACCTCAGAAACCTGATTTGGTATCTTCGCATGGACATACCATTTTTCATCAGCCGCAGAATAAGCTTACCCTACAAATAGGAAACGGGGCCTCAATTGCTGCTTTCTCAGGACTGCCAACAGTCTGCGATTTCAGAACTGGTGATGTGGCCATGAAAGGTCAGGGAGCTCCGTTGGTACCTATTGGTGATGAACTTTTATTTGGCGAATATAATCTTTGCCTAAACCTGGGTGGTATAGCCAATGTCACTTTCCGTGAAAAAGATAAGCGAAAAGCATTTGATATCTGCCCATCAAACATGGCTTTCAACCATTTCATCAAAGAGCAGGGATATGAATATGATCTGGATGGAAACCTTGGACGCACAGGAAAAGTTCAGCAAGAATTGCTTACTCTACTGAATGAACTGGAATTCTATCATCAAAAAGGTCCAAAATCACTTAGCCGCGAATGGTTCGAGGAAAATTTCCTGCCTCTGATTAATTCTTTTCAACTACCACCGGAAGATATCCTCCGCACACTTTATGAACATGTTTCTGACCAATTAGCCAGTGCCACCGATCAATTCCCAAAAGGAAAGATTCTGATTACCGGTGGAGGAACTCATAATATCTTTCTTATAGAACTGTTCAGCGAAAAAACCAAACACAAAACGATCGTTCCCTCACAGCAGATCATCGATTTCAAAGAAGCCCTCATTTTTGCTTTCATCGGGGTACTCCGTCTCCGTAAGGAAGTCAATTGTCTGAAATCGGTTACCGGTGCCGATCACGACCACTCTGCAGGGGTTATCTTTTTGCCCTGAATCATTGTAACCCGACGGTATTCTTTTTTCAATACTACAATTCATGCAATAGTATTTCCAGAAAATGAATGCTATTAAAAAGCATTAAACTGGAATCAGGTCCCATACGAAAATCCAAAACATAGGCTAAAATTCAATTAATTACCTTCCATAATGTCTAATAACACATTCTGAACTTAAAAATGTTATTGTTTTCTTTCTCAGAAAGATTTATCTTTATTGATATTCTTTGACATACATAGTTCCTCATTAATGTTTTTTATCACAGGATGAGCTATAAGAATTACTTCCCGCTCAGAAAAATGGTTATTCATGAGTTCAATTTGGCAATAAAACAAACAAATTACAAACACATGAAATATATTTTAAGTATTGTTTTGATTAGCATTTCATTTTTCGTTTCTGCACAATCTTCATTATCGAAGGAGGGGCATGTATTTAAATCCCTTTTTCAGAAAAACATAGAGGGTCAATATCGTGGTTCGGTAAAAGGAATGCTTGCATTTGAATCCAAAACCGGGGTTAAATCTACTTTTTCATTCTCAGAAGATTCAGTTAATCTGAATATTGTTTTGGATCCTGACAGTATTTACGATGTTAGCTTTAAAAACTACATTCTCAAAAAGGAGGATCTTCATCTTGAATATCGAACTTATGCAATGGCAAATGCATTGTATATTAATTTAGGGGGAACAAAATACCAACTGAGTTTAATTGATGGTGCTTGTGACAATGTTATTAATGGTCTGGAATATGAATACAAAACAACCCCGGGAAAGGAATTATTAATTCTTAATTTCACAGACAAAGTTGGCCTGTTTGTTGACAGAAGTTATAAAGATCCAGAGTTATTTATCCAAAAGGGCAGTACATTGGTATTTACTATTGATTTAAAAAATCATCTTCATAAAAGCTAGCGATTTCAAATCCTTTATATTGAACCAAATCTCCAATACTTGAATAAAGTCATGGTATACTCTCTTCCGCAAGCTTAACTTTCCGAAGAAACTAAAACATGACATTATGCAATTCGATCCGGCCTCAAAGATTCAGCATTTAAAGCAATTTGGTGAATACGGAGGGGTAAATCCTTCCATTACCGATTCGTCAACCTATACCTTTTTACATGCCGAAGACATGGAAGAAACCTTTCTGGGACACATGGAAGGCTGCTTTCTCTATTCCCGTCACTGGAATCCAACCAATAAGAACCTGGCCGAAGCTTTGGCTGCTATGGAAGACACCGAATCAGCATGGATTACAGCATCAGGGATGGCAGCCATTACCTGTGCCATCCTGCAGGTATGCAATGCCGGTGACCACATTGTAACTTCCGTAACCACGTATGGCGGAACCTATGCATTCCTGAAAAACTATCTACCCAAATTCAACATCGAGGTTAGTTTTGTTGACATTACCCGCCTTGATCAGGTGGAAGGGGCAATAAGGCCAAACACCAAAGTCATATATACCGAAAGTGTGACCAATCCCCTGCTACAGGTATCTGATATGCCAAGACTCGCTGAAATTGCCCACCGTCACAATGTTTTGCTGATGGTCGACAATACCTTTACTCCGATGATCATGTCGCCTGCACGGATGGGTGCCGACATCGTTGTTTACAGCATGACCAAGTTCATCAACGGCAAAAACGATTGTGTCGCCGGAGCTATCTGCGGAAGCAAACAGTTTGTTGATGATCTTTCGAATGTCAACAACGGAACGGCCATGTTGCTCGGACCAGTACTTGACCCGCTGCGTTCGGCTTCCATTCATAAGAACCTGCACACTCTGCATCTTCGCATTAAACAACACAGCAAGAATGCAATGTACCTGGCCCGTGAATTATCCAAAGCAGGACTTAAAATATCCTACCCCGGACTTGAAAGTCATCCACAGCACGAACTTCACCATCAACTGATGAACGAAGATTTCGGCTACGGGGGCATGCTTGCCATCGACTTTGGAACTGTAGCCAAAGCCAACCTCGTGATGCAGAAAATGCAACTGGCCGACGTAGGATACCTTGCCGTAAGTCTTGGCTATTTCAAAACACTATTCAGTTGCTCCGGAAGAAGCACATCCTCCGAAATCCCAGACCCCATACAGCGCGAAATGGGCCTTTCACAAGGTCTGGTAAGATTTTCAGTAGGAATTGACAACAACATCGAAATAAGCCTGAATTTAATTCTGGATATTTGTCGCGAAGAAGGGGTCATAAGCTGACATTGATGGTCATTTAATGGTCATTGATTGTCATTCAGAGTATGTTTGTGACATAGCAGGGGTATATCATTTGCAGCCGATGCATTTGTTCAGGGGATTAAGTTCTGAAAATTATCTTAAAATGAAATCATTGTCTGTTCCCAGGATCGTCTTATTCGACCAAATACCTGTTTGCGAAAAAAGTTTATCTTTGCCCGCTGTAAATTTAAAACTTATTCAATGAAAGCATTTGTATTTCCAGGACAGGGTGCACAATACCCCGGGATGGGTAAAGACCTGTACGAAAAATCACCTTTGGCCAGAGATCTTTTCGAGAAAGCCAATGATATATTAGGCTTCAGGATCACAGATATCATGTTCGACGGGACGGAAGAAGATCTGAGACAAACCAATGTAACCCAGCCTGCCATCTTTTTGCATTCTGTTTTACTTGCCATGACGCTTGAAAACTTTCAACCTGAAATGGTTGCAGGTCATTCACTGGGTGAATTTTCTGCTCTCGTTGCTAATGGTGCACTTAGTTTCGAAGACGGGTTACGCCTGGTTTCCAAACGTGCCCAGGCCATGCAAAAAGCCTGCGAAAAAGAACCTTCAACCATGGCTGCAATCGTTGGATTGGAGGATGAAATAGTCGAAGAAGTTTGTGCCTCAATTGATGAAATTGTAGTTCCGGCTAATTACAACTGCCCCGGCCAATTGGTCATCTCAGGTTCGTTTGCCGGAATCGATAAAGCCTGTGAAGCATTAACTGCCCGTGGAGCCAAACGTGCCCTGAAACTTTCAGTAGGCGGCGCTTTCCATTCTCCATTAATGGAACCTGCCCGCGAAGAACTGGCTGCTGCCATTGAAGCTACTCCATTCTCCACCCCAATCTGCCCGATATATCAAAACGTAAATGCGTCCCCTACTTCCGATCCTGAAGTAATCAAGCAAAACCTGATTGCACAGTTGACCGCTCCGGTAAGATGGACGCAGACTGTCCAGAACATGATCGCAGACGGTGCAACCTTGTTTACCGAAATCGGCCCCGGAAAAGTACTCCAGGGATTGATCAAAAAAGTAGATAAAAATGCCGAAGTTGCCGGAGTAAACAGCTTCGAATAAACTCCAGCAAAAAAATAAAATTATAATTCTCAGATAAAGAACTCCAAGCTTAAAACTGGCAGTTCTTGTTTATGAAAAGTCTTAAAATAAATTGAATTGGAACCTTTCGTAATCATTTCTAAATTGGGTACCATTTTGTAAATGATTATTTTTGATTTTTCCACCAGGTTATGCCTAAGCTCTGAATAGTTCAATTTCAACATTCAGAATATAATTAATATCCAAAATAACCCATCTTCTTAAATTCCCAGCTATAATCAGCCTGGTTCAACTGTTACCCGGGATGGGTTTGGGTAGGGTTTGCGCTTTATTATTTCATTGATTATTGACTTCTATCTGTATTAAAACTGGCAAATTTAGACAAATAGAACACAGATATAGAGAAGTGAACCCTACCCAAGCCATACTCTAACCCTGCCCAAGCACAATCACGATTAGGGTTAAGGATTGTATGGCATATTTTTATATGCATCGCAGGGATGTCCTTATTATTACTACATTTAAGCATTGCTTAAGGTCTGGATTATTAAATGGATGATACCACCTGAAGCTACAAATTGCAGACAATCTGAAATGAGCAGATTCTACTGGTTTCAGTTTGTAACAGGAAATCACATTGAAAACACGCGGATTCTGTAAATAAATCATGAGCAATAAGGAATGGTAACTTATTTCAGGAATTCTGATTTAAACTCCTCCAGTATCTGCAGATGGTCAAATGCAAGATCGGGTAGCTGATTAAGGGGAAACCATTGAGCCTTTGCCGCATCATCGCCTGCCTGAGGAATGGACTCTTCATCCTGGAAGGAATAAAAAACAACAGAAATTGTTCGATGTCGTGGATCACGGTTAACACCTCCATAGGCACGGAATTGGGTCAACTCCCCTACCCTCAGACCAGTTTCTTCTTCCAGTTCGCGACGGCAGGCTATTACAAGTTCTTCATCCATATCAATAAATCCACCCGGCAAAGCCCATTTCCCTTTATATGGTTCACGTCCACGTTCAATTAATAAAACCGTATTTAGATTGCTGATTAAAATGGCATCAATAGTTACTGCAGGTCGGGGATAATTGTAAGTGTACATTAAAGTATTATTAGTTGTGATTAAAGGAAAAAAGGAATGAGGAAAAAGGAAAAGGGGGAAATCATTAGTCATTGACATTTAACTAACATTTATTGGATGAAGCTACAAATAACTTCAGTGTTAGATTTGTTTTCAGATTTCCTTTTTCCTATTTCCTGTTTCCTGTTTCCATATTTCTTTTTCCTGTTTTTTAGTCTTTAATGATCCGTTTCATCACCCGCATTTGATGGGAATAGCGTTTGGTTTCGACATTAAAAATGCCAAACTGATCGACATTATCAATGCGGACTTTACCGGAAGCATGTATGATTTTATTCTTTTCCCAGATGATTCCAACATGTATAATCTGCCCATCCTCATTATCAAAAAAAGCAAGATCACCTGGTTTGGTTTCTTCAACAAAACTGAGTGCTTTACCACAATGTACCTGCTGATTGGCATCTCTGGGAATATTGTAGCCCACCATTTTATAGATTATTTGTGTCAGTCCGGAGCAATCAATTCCAAGCGGAGAACGGCCTCCCCACAAATAGGGGGCATTAAAATATTTCAAGGCCTGATCAATCATCACCTTCCGGATATTGGCAGGCTTTCGGTAAGTAATATTGCCTGAATGACTAAATACTTCAGTCTGTATTGAAAACTCCTTCAGATTGGGACGCCAGCAGGGCAATGTACTACCGGCAACAATCATCATCGTTTGCTCATCATTTACAGGAATAATGTTAAAAATATCAGTTGTGACGGCAAAAGGTGATTTGTCTATTTTCTGATAAGAACGCTCCAGAAGGGGTGTGATCATTTTCATATCTACCCAACCATCATAACCGTCAAATGCAAGTTTCACATGAGCCCACCCCAACATGATTTCATTTACTATAAAGTGTTCACCATATAGAATTTGGGTAATCATTTCACTTTGTTCTGAAGGGTCCCTTCGTACCGGAATAATACTTAAACCTGAAATGCCGTAGTTCATAATCGTAAAATATTATCGGAATAAAATACCCTGATCGTATTCAATGCTTCCGATTGATTGATCAAAATGCACAGATCTTCAAAGATTTTATTAATTTTAATTTATCAAAGATAAAATATAACAGTTAGTTTCTAAATTGCAGAGGTTTTCAAATCCCAGTATTTATGAAAAAGTTATTAACCCAACTGAATCAATCCTATCATATCTTTTATCTTGCGATGGTATTTGTTGCAGGCATTGGTTTGATCTTTTTGGTATTTCCGGGAGAAAGCCGTTTCAAATTCGAGTTTCAGAAAGGAAGTCCGTGGAGGCATGAGACTTTAATTGCTCCCTTTGATTTTGCAATCTTGAAAACGGACTTAGAGATAAAAACAGAATCAGACTCATTATTAAAGACATACGCTCCATACTTTACCATGGACACTTTGGTTGGGAGGGCTAAAGTCAAAGAATTTTCAAATGCACTTTCCGGTTTGAAGCTTCCGAATCAGGTAAATAAAACTGCCAGGAATGTTTATTACATTTCCAATATATTGCAAAGCATATACAATTCGGGAATTCTGCCACAAACCATTAGCTCTAATGATGAGCTTGGAGGCAAGAAGGAAATCATGCAAATAATTGGGAAAAAAGCTATAAAAGTCCCTGTTCCAAATTTACATTCCATAAAAACTGCCTATCAGGAATTAAATGACACCATCAGAAAACTATCAGGCAAACAATACCTTGATATTATTCAAAAAGTAAACCTCAGTGATTATATAAGCGAAAACCTGTTTTTTGATCAGGAACTTAACAAGCATGAAAAGAAACAACTTCTTGATAAACTCTCCCTGACGAAAGGAATGGTGCAGGCAGGCGAACGTATTATTTCACAAGGAGACCTGGTCGGTTCTGAGAAATACATGATTCTTGAATCGCTCAAAAAAACGTATGAGACAAAACGAGGGGATAATATTCAATATCTTTTGGTTATCGCAGGCAGACTGGTAATTATAACGACTCTGATCGGGCTCATGTTTCTATATTTACTCTTTTACCGGCGTGAGTTATTTGATCATAAAAGGAAATTGTTATTCATTATCATGATGATTGTGATGATGGTTTTTTTGGCTGCAGTTGCCAATAAAGTTGAATCGATCAATATTTACATGGTCCCATTGGCTATTCTTCCCATATTGATCAGGATATTCTTTGATTCACGTACTGCTATATTTTCACTGATGATTACAACCTTGCTGATTGGCTATTTTGCGCCGAACAGTTATGAATATATCATTTTGCAAATGATTGCAGGTATTTTAGCAGTTTTCAGCCTAAATAAGCTACACAAGCGATCACATATTGTTTTTTCGGCTTTATGGGTATTTCTGGCCTATTCAGTAGTTTATATTTCGATGGCACTGGTACAGGAAGGAAGCTTGAAAACAATCAACTGGGCCGATCTGAAATGGTTTGGAATCAGTAGCTTCTTCATCTTCATTACCTATCCGTTTATTTACATCTTTGAAAAGATGTTTGGATTTGTATCTGATGTAACTCTTATTGAACTTTCGGATACCAATCAGCCTCTATTGCGAAAACTGGCGGAAGAGGCACCGGGAACATTTCAACATTCCATTCAGGTTGCCAACCTTGCAGAAGCTGTAATTCATCGAATTGGTGGAAATCCATTTCTGGTCAGGGCCGGAGCCCTGTATCATGACATTGGGAAAACATCAGATCCGGAGTATTTCATCGAAAATCAGGCCGTAGGCATGAACCCTCACGACCAGATAGATCATCTGAAAAGTGCCCATATTATTATTGACCACGTGGCTAATGGAGTAAGGCTGGCCAAAAAGTATAAATTACCGGAAGTTTTGATTGCATTCATTACTACACATCATGGGACCACTCAAGCCAATTACTTCTACAAGATGCATCAAAAAGAGAACCCTGATTTGATAATTGACCAGAATTCATTCTCCTACCCCGGACCATTACCTCAGGACAAGGAAACAGCTGTATTGATGCTAACGGACGGAATAGAAGCTGCAGCCCGCAGCCTGAAAGAAAAATCAGTTGATGCTATCCATGATATGATTGAAAATATGGTGGAGCAAAAAATCAGGGCAAATCAATTAAATAATGCAGACCTTACTTTCAGGGAAATCAACATATTGAAAAGTACCTTACAGGAAAAACTTGTCAATATTTATCATGCCCGAATTGAATATCCAAAATAGGAATCAGGAAAAAGAAAAAAGGTCAGTTAAATAAAACCATTTCACTATGAGATCTATGCTTTGGAAGTTAACCTTAAAACTTAAGAGAAAACCTTATTGGGTTCAAATGATGCTATTTTATTTCTCTTCATTTTTAATAGTCTTTTGTGTTATTCCTCTTATACTAACAATTGACATGCATGAAGGTGTTAATACGAATGGGCCAGATTTAACTTCGTGGATTTTGGTTTTAATATTGGCACCAATTTTCGAGACCTTTTTAAATCAATATCTGCCATTCAAATTACTACAAAAATGGACCTTTAGTAAAAATAAATACGGACTTTATATTATTTCTTCAGCCATTGCATTTGGACTATTGCATACTTATAGTTTACAATACATGATTTTTGCCTTTTCAGTTGGACTTATTCTGGGGTATACCTACTTCTTCTATAGTAAGACTCCCAATAGAGCATTCTGGTCAACAACTCTGATTCACGGACTAAGAAATCTTTTCACTCTCCTTGGAGCTTTTATTCTTGATAAATTCTGATAATTTCATCCATGTAAATTTGATTTAAACACCCTTAAATTTGTGTTTTAATATTAACACCCATATTTTATGTCAGAACACTTCTATACCAATATCTCCAAATATTATCCACATATCTTTCCTTTCAATCCGCTGCAAATAGAATTTTTAAAGCATGTGCTTCCGTATAATGGGACTCGTGTTTTGGATGTTGGTTGTGCAACCGGAGATTTATCGTTTGCTTTGGCTCATTTTGGGTTTCCAACCTGGGCAATTGATTTCGATGCTCAAATGATAGAGATTGCTCAAAACACAAAACCGGAAGAAACGATGTTTCCTGTTTTTGAACAACAGGATATGAGAAGCATCGATCAACACTACCCTGCATCGTTTTTTGATGTTGTCATTTGTTTTGGAAACACCTTGGTTCATCTGCTTACTGATGAAGATATCCGTAAATTTATTCGTGCGACCTGGAATGTCCTTTCTACAGAAGGAAAGCTTACAATCCAGATTCTGAATTATCAGCATATTATTGATAACAAAATCAATCGATTACCTTTAATTGATAACGAGCAAGTAAAGTTTGAACGACTTATGGTATTTCATGAAAGCTCAGCCCTGATTGATTTTAACACTAAACTCACCATCAAATCAACCAGTCAGGAAATTGACAATTCGGTTAAGTTACATGCCATCCGGAAGAATAGACTTCAGGAATTACTGGAAGAAGGTGGATTTGAAGGCATTGAATTTTTCGGAAACTTCAAACATGAACCTCTGGCGGAAAACTGTTTGCCATTGATTGTTATTTGTCAGAAGGGTAAAAAATAACCAACAGAATTTCAGGAAAAGTAGAAAGAATAATAAAACCGGAAGGAAGACATCAGCAAAGGAATCCCCATGGTAATGTACACCAGCGAAAGGTATTCCGGAGAAATGACTCCAGTCTTGCGCAAAGTAATTCCCGTAGTAATCATGATCGTCATCATCAGGTAGCTTCTCAAATTAAAGAAAGAGAATAAGCACGGATTGTCTGGAACCAAACTCTGTATGCGAAGAACATGTTTTCCTGATATTTTGAAGAAAAGAAGCTTAAAGAAGATTAGTCCGCCAACTCCACAACCAAGAATTTTAAATCCGAAAAAGTCAGGATAGGCCAATAAAGTGGAATAACCCCGCAAAAGAAGCATCCCTCCTGCAAAAGTCCATACCAACGCAGCAATCAATAGCAGATATGTTCTTGGCACACGCGGAGTAAATGAATCTATGCGCATAATCTGAATTTAAAAGTGTAAAGAAAACAAATATTGAACAGAATATCGTTTGCCTTCCATTTGAATTATTCAATTTCATCATGAATTATCCTCTGATTATTTTGATTACCTATCGGCAACTTTTAGCGTGGATCACTTTAGATTTTAAATAAAAAATGTGATCTTTGTCATACTCTTTACAATAAATAACCAAAATTTTAAATATCCCTAAAACCATACAACATGTATAAAATCCAGACACTAAACAAAATTGATCCTGAAGGATTAAAGATTTTTGATCTTGATAATTACGAAATTGCAAGTGAATTTACCTCTCCGGATGCGATCATTGTTCGCAGTCAGGCCATGCACGATATGGTTTTACCTTCAAGTCTGCTTGCTATTGCCCGTGCAGGTGCAGGTGTGAATAATATTCCGATTGAAAAATGCACTGAAAGAGGAATTGTTGTTTACAATACCCCGGGTGCAAATGCCCACGCCGTTAAGGAAATCGTTTTGGCCGCCATGCTTATGGCATCCAGGGATATTGCCGGATCCATCGAATGGGCCAAAACCCTAAAAGGTAAAGGTGACGAAGTTCCAGGCCTGGTTGAGAAAGGTAAATCCAATTTTGGAGGAACAGAAATACGCGGGAAGACTCTTGCTGTAATTGGTCTGGGAGCAATAGGCGTTTTAGTCGCTAATGCCGCACAGGCTTTGGGGATGAATGTTCTGGGATATGATCCTTACCTTTCTGTCTCTTATGCATGGAAACTCAGTCGGAATGTAAAGAAAGCAGAAGGACTTGAGTCCTTGCTTGCCAGTGCTGATTTTGTCACACTGCATATCCCTCAGATGCCGGAAACCAAAGGTTTTATCAATAAGGACAAACTAAAAATGATGAAAAACGGAGTAAAGATTCTCAACTTTGCCCGTGGAGGACTGGTGAAAAATGCAGATATTTTAGCTGCTATCGAATCAGGAAAAGTTGGTAAATATGTAACTGATTTTCCTGATGATGAATTGATTAATGTTAAGAATGTCATAGCCATTCCTCACCTGGGAGCTTCTACCGAGGAATCAGAAACCAATTGTGCAATCATGGCTGTCAATCAGTTAATCGAATACCTTGAAAACGGGAATATTGTGAATTCAGTAAATTTCCCATTGGCTGAGATGGACAGGAACGGAGGAACACGGATTGTTATCGCAAACAAAAACATTCCCAATATGGTCAGCCAGATTTCTACTTTACTGGCTAACGAAGGATTGAACATTTCTAATATGCTGAATCGTAATAAAGACGAAATCGCATATAACATTATTGATTTGGATGAGACTGTTCCTGAGGGAATAAAAGAAAAAATTGCTTCGATTGAAGGTATTGTAATGGTTAGAATACTTCCACCAAAATAACTTAATAGTCTAATAATATTGATACCCGGTGAAATAAGGCGTAATTGCTAACTTTGCCGGGTATTTTTTTAAAACAGTAGACTGGAAGCTGGTCTTCCCCGCCTGCGTCGAGCAGGGGCCTCCCGTCTCCCGTCTCCTGTCTTCTGTATTATTGGGAATAAAACTATAAACTAAAATATATTAATTCAGTCAAACTATTAAAATGGAAAAAAAATTAGTAACAAAAGCTGCTGATAATATTCGGATTCTGTCTGCAGCTATGGTTGAAAAGGCTAAATCCGGCCATCCGGGTGGTGCAATGGGCGGTGCCGACTATATTACCGTACTTTATACTGAATTTCTGAAGTACGATCCAAGCGATATGACATGGATCAACCGTGATCGGTTCTTCCTTGATCCGGGACATATGTCAGCAATGTTGTATTCAGTTTTGTCAATGGCCGGTAAATACACCATGGATGAACTTTCAAATTTTCGTCAATGGGGCAGTCCTACTCCAGGACACCCTGAAGTTGAACCATCAAGGGGAGTTGAAAACACCTCCGGACCTCTTGGTCAGGGTCATACGATGGCAGTTGGAGCTGCTATCGCCGAACGTTTTATGGTTGCCCGATTTGGTGAATGGATGGCTCACAAAACCTATACTTTCATTTCAGATGGTGGTGTACAGGAAGAGATTTCACAGGGAGCAGGCCGTATTGCCGGTTTCCTTGGACTGAATAATCTGATCATGTTTTATGACTCAAATGACATCCAACTTTCAACTGAAACGAAGGAAGTTACTCACGAAGATACAGCAAAAAAATACGAAGCCTGGGGATGGAAAGTAGTGATCATCGAAGGAAACAATGCAGAAGCCATCCGATCAGCATTAAAAGATGCACAATCCGAAAAAGAAAGACCAACGCTCATTATTGGTAAAACCATTATGGGCAAAGGCGCTTTGAAAGAAGATGGATCAAGTTTCGAGCGTCAGTGTGCTACTCACGGAATGCCTTTAAGTGAAGGAGGAGCATCATTCGAAAAATCAATTCTTAACCTGGGAGGTGATCCAAAGAATCCATTTGTCATTTTCGATGACGTTCAAGGTCTCTTTGACGCCCGTAAGAATGAACTTATTGCATTGGCTGCACAGAAAAAAGCAATTCAGTTAGCATGGGAGAAGGAAAATCCTGCTTTGGCTGAAAAGCTAGCTCGTTTCTTCAGTAAAGAAGTTCCTTCATTCGATTTCAGCAAAATTGTTCAAAAATCAGGATCAGCTACACGTACAGCTTCCAGCACTGTATTAGCGGCTTTTGCAGGTGAAGTTGAAAACATGATCGTTTCTTCAGCTGACCTTTCCAACTCCGATAAGACGGATGGATTCCTGAAGAAAACAAAAGCTTTCAAAAAAGGCGATTTCTCAGGTTCATTCTTCCAGGCAGGAGTATGCGAGTTGACCATGGCTTGCATCATGAATGGACTGGCCTTGCATGGTGGAATTATTCCAGTTTGCGCTACGTTTTTCGTTTTCTCTGATTACATGAAGCCGGCTGTTCGTATGGCAGCATTAATGCAATTACCCGTAAAATATGTCTGGACTCATGATGCTTTCCGTGTTGGTGAGGATGGACCGACCCACCAGCCAGTAGAACAGGAAGCCCAAATTCGTCTGATGGAGAAACTCAAAAACCACCACGGCAAAAACTCAACATTAGTACTTCGCCCTGCCGATTGTGAAGAAGCAACTGTTGCATGGAAACTGGCATTGGAGAATATTGAAACACCTACGGCACTGATTCTGTCGCGGCAAAACATCAGGAATCTGCCTTCAAAGGGTAACCGTTATGCTGAAGCTCAACAGGCAGCAAAAGGTGCATACATCGTAACCGATACGGAAGGTACTCCGGATGTAATCTTATTGGCCAGCGGTTCTGAAGTTGCAACATTAGTCGAAGGACAGGCACTTCTTGAATCGGAAGGTATCAAATGCAGGATCGTTTCAGTACCTTCTGAAGGTTTGTTCCGAAGCCAATCGAAGGAATACCAGCAAAGTGTATTGCCTGACGGAGTGAAGAAGTTCGGAATGACTGCCGGTTTACCGGTTAACCTTGAAGGATTGGTTGGAGCCGATGGCAAAGTTTTTGGCATGGAATCTTTTGGATTTTCTGCACCATACACTGTACTCGACGAGAAACTTGGTTTTACAGCTCAGAATGTTTATAAACAGGTAAAGGAAATCCTGGAATAAGATAATTTCAGAATGATAATAAAGAAGGCAGTTCGATTTGAACTGCCTTCTTTGTTATCCATACGTTTGGAATCCAGCTACTTGTTATTCAACCAGACTTCCATTTCACCAGGTCCACGGTTGGCCCATGAATAATAAGGAATTGCAGTGAACTGGAGTGGTTTGTTTACACCTGAAGTTGCCGGAGTTACGGCTTCACCCTTCAGAAGCATAACCCCACCAAGCATCTCAGGATGAAATTCGGATTTCAAAACGACATCGTTACCCATTATCAGGTTTAAAATATGTGGATCCTTATAATCCGGCCATTCAGCACAGTATACAATTGGTCCACGCATTATGGCAACTTTATTATTATCAGCTATCAACTTTTCATTGGCCACTACCCTACGAACTTCCATTGGTAAAGAAAGTGAGACGACATCTCCTTTTTCCCATCGAGAGCTGATTACGGCATATCCATTCTCCAGTTTGTAATTGGCTGGTTTTCCATTCACTTTTACAGTAAATTTTTGTTCCTGACCAGAAACAAAGGAATAGAGACTACCTGGCAATGGCTTTTCTGAAAGCCAACCTGGAATGCGCAAGGCCAATTCAAACGACTTTGCCTTTGCAGGATTGATGTTAAATGTCACTTCCCCACTCCATGGATATTTGGTGGTTTGTACAATTTCAAGTTTCTCACTTCCAATAATTACATTGGCTTTGCTTTGAATGAACAGATTAACATACAGACGTGTATCGGTCTGGCCATATATGTAGCCCGGAACTGAGGGAATAAAACGACATACATTACTTGGGCAGCAGGCACAGCCGAACCATTCACTTCGGGAATACTGTCCTTTTGATTCCAATGGATTGGGGTAGAAAAAATGATCACCGCTTTGCGACACTCCTGAAATCATACCATTGTAAAGAATCTGCTCCAGCACATCGTAATATTTGGAGTCGCCATGCAAAAGGAAGAGCCTGTAATTCCAAAATATTTCCCCGATTGAAGCACAGGTTTCATTATAAGCCGACTGGTTTGGAAGATCGTATTTTGGGCCAAATCCTTCGTGTCCGGCCTGCGCACCAATACCTCCTGTGATGTAAAGTTTGTAATTCACAAGATCATTCCAAATCTTATCGAGCGCACTGACATATTGCTTATCGCCGGTTATCGCAGCAACATCAGCCATTCCGGAATACAGGTAAGTCGCCCGTACGGCATGACCGACTGCTTCAGTCTGATCGATCACAGGGATGTTGTCTTGCGAGTAATCGCCTCTCGAATAAGGGGAATTATGACCACGACAGTCTATGAAAAACTTAGCCAGATCAAGGTATTCCTTCTTCCCTGTTGTACGGAACATTTTGACCAGACCCATTTCGACAACTTCATGGCCTGGAGACCTCATCAACTTTCCAGGTCCAAACGTTTTGACCAGCAAATCTGCATTCTTAATAGCAATGTCGAGAAACGTTTTTTTTCCTGTAGCCTGAAAATGAGCAACTGCAGCTTCGAACAAATGTCCACAGTTGTACAACTCATGACTGGAATCAGATTCTCTTTCCCAGCGTTCCTTCCCTGACCATGCATGAGGATGAAGGGGATCTATGGTCCGATTGGTATAGAGATACCCATCTGGCTCCTGGGCCTTTCCTATATAATCAATAAGCGTGTCTATCCGCGCTTCAAGAAATGGATCAGGTGTTGTCTGGAGTGAATAACTTGCCCCTTCTATGATCTTATAGATATCGGAATCATCAAACGGATATTCGGTACAGAATTTTCCCTCTTTTAAATGACCTGCAATTTGGAAATTATTGACTCTACCAGTGATATAACATTGTTTCAGCGCAATCGGGATAGTTACATCATGGTTCAATTTTATGCGTGGTGCCCAGAAATCATCGGTCAACTTTACTGAAGTGAATGGAACAGGCCTTATGGGATAATCGTTGACTGTGGACTGTTTTTGAGCCATGCCATTCAATGTTCCGGCCATTAAAAACAGAAATACTATGATGAGTTTAATTGAGTTCATTCTTCAACTTTTAGGTTTAGATAAAGTAAATGTCAAAAATAACAAATAAGGTGGTTACAACATACTTTAAATGAGAATTGATAAGAAATGGCCGATGAAAAATCAGTAAAAAGAGGTATTGAAATTGAGACAGAGAATTTTATATTTACGAAGTATTGTATTTCGGTAAATTTTATAAGCGGAATTAATCATGATCAGGCGAAAGGATGTTCAGGCTATTGTTAAAGGTGACAAACGGGTCATTCGTGGATGGGTCATGTACGACTGGGCAAACTCGGTGTATCAACTTACCATTGCATCTGCAATTTTCCCCATCTATTATAACACTGTTACAAGAACAGGCAGCAATTTTACGGTCTCCTTTTTTGGCGCTCATATCATCAATACCGTGCTATACTCCTGGGCAATTGCTGCAGCTTACCTTTTGGTTGCAATCATGTCCCCATTGTTTTCATCAATGGCCGACTATACCGGACGACGTAAGGGCTTTATGCGTGCATTTACCCTGATCGGTGCAATTGCCTGTGGTGTATTATTCTTCTTCGATCGGAATCATGTTGAACTTGGGGTCATTGCCTTTGCCCTTGGAACGCTGGGTTATGGCGGAAGTATTGTCTTCTATAACTCATTTCTGCCCGTAATTGCAGAACCTGAAGATCAGGATCGCATCAGTGCCCGCGGGTATTCCATGGGATACCTTGGCGGGGTTATTTTACTGCTTTTCAACCTGCTGATGATTATGAAGCCCGGATTGTTTGGCATTGCCGCCAATAGCTCTTTGCCGGCACGCATCTCCTTTTTATCCGTATGTGTCTGGTGGATAGGATTTTCACAGATTACATTTAGCCGGCTACCCAAATACACATTCCGAAAAAGGATCAAACGCGACTCGGTACTTACTAATGGTTATAAGGAACTAAAAATAGTATTCAATCAAATCCGTAAATCATACAAGCTGAGTTTGTACCTGGCAGGTTTTTTTTTCCTAATGATGGGTGTTCTGACCACCATGTTTATGGCCGCTACTTTTGGTGAGAAAGAAGTCGGACTGAAGGAAGATGTGCTGATCCCGACAATACTTGGAATACAATTGGTTGGAATGCTTGGCGCATGGATGTATGCCAGGATATCCGAAAAGATCGGTAATCTGCAAGCACTAATGATCTCCATTGTTTGCTGGACAATTACCTGCATCGGTGCCTATTATATTACCACCGCCCTGCATTTTCTGGCAGCAGCATTTTCTATTGGTCTGGTGATGGGTGGTTCTCAATCGCTGGCGCGGAGTACCTACTCTAAAATGTTGCCTTCCGACACAACCGACCACACTTCGTTTTTTAGTTTTTATGATGTAATGGAGAAACTAGCCACTGTTGCAGGTACCTTTAGTTTCGGGATAATTGAAGCCATTACAGGAAGCATGCGTTATTCAGTACTCGCCATAACGGTTTTCTTCATGATCAGCTTCTTTTTCATATTTGCCCTATACCTGAAGATGCAATTTGAGGCCAAGGTAAAAATGGCGGTTTAAAAGTGAATGACCAGAAAAGAGAACGGAATCTTTCTTACTTTTGGGTTTAACTTAATCAAACAACTTAAATTGCTTGTATGACTAAAATTTCACGACGACAGCTATTAAGTCTTGCTGCTCCTGCTACCATCGGGGCAGCCATTGGATTATCAAATACCGTAGCTTTGGGGAATAATGTTCCAATCAGTGAGGAAAAGAAAATGAAAATAGTTGTTGTTGGGGCTCATCCCGACGATCCGGAATCAGCTTGTGGTGGATTGATGGCACTTTACGCGTCTGCCGGACATGAAGTTGTTTCAGTTTATCTCACCCGTGGAGAAGCAGGTATTGAAGGGAAATCACATGAAGAATCAGCACAAATCAGGACAGCGGAAGCTTTAAAAGCCTGTGCCATTTTAAAAGTACGTCCGGAATTCATTGGGCAGATAGACGGCAATTGTGAGATTACACGGGAAAAATATGCTGCAATCTTCAATTTAATAAAGAAAGAAGAGCCGGATATCATACTCACCCACTGGCCAATTGATACACACAGAGATCATCGAATTTGTTCCATATTGGTTTATGATGCATGGATTAATCTTGGACGTAAATCTGCACTTTATTACTTTGAAGTAATGAGTGGACATCAATCACAGAATTTCGCACCCACCGAATACATTGACATTACAAGCGTAATTAAACAAAAACACCAGGCTTGTTTTGAACATGCCAGTCAAAAACCAGAAGAATGGTACAAGGAATCTCATGGAAGAATGGAAGAATTCCGGGGAATGGAATCTGGGTTTGAATATGCTGAAGGATTTGTCAGACATGGCCAAAGCCCGGCTATTTACTTGAATTAACCTGACCTGAAAGATTTTTATTTGTTGTAAAATGCAATTAATTTAAATACAATAGCTGTCCTTCCAATATTCTGTTTGCCAAACAGCAAAATCTACTGGTAGATTAATTTCGATTATTGATAGTAAAAAAAGTTTTGTGATTACTCATACCAAGGTTTGTTATAAAAACAAACCAACTAACTTTATAAAGCATCAAGAACGATTTGTCTTTAAAAATATTTCAACAACTTGAATGCCTCAGGGCAAAAGCATTTAAAAAATGCTGTTTATGCCAAATGCTCCCCTTGAAGCTTATTGGGTCAACCAAAGTGATAATTAGCTACATTTAAAACTGCAATGTAGAAAGATCCGTTCCCGACATTAAACCGTAAGGCTGGACCTTGAGTAGAAGTTAAGTAGCGCCTGCAAATCGGATTACCACAAAGTTACTCTAAGCTCTCTACTTGTGTGCTTCTTGTGTGCTTATGCTGTGCATATTGTGTGCTTATGAATTTTCTAAGCACACAATATGCACAGCATATGCACACAAGAAGCACACAAGTAGAGAGTCGAACGTCACTCCTTTATAGCCCAATGGCAGTCTGGGTAAAATACTTTCCCGTTTCGGGATTTAAGAATAGGGAAAATTGACGCTATCGATTTCTATTCCTTACGAATCGTAAGTGGAAAAAGCTTACAGCGGTGCTTGTTGCAAAATGGTATTTTTAAATGCGTTTACCCTGTTGAATGCTTCAAAATTGAGTAATAATTAATTATAATTTTCATATCTTGTGAATTTCTAAATCAATCCGCCTGGAGGAATAAAATGACTTTAGTATAACCGATTTTTAGTACATTTATGATGATTTTTAACCGGGAAGAGGAACTTTCGAATGTTGGAAAAGATACAGGCCCGATGCTAAATGATCTGTTCACACAATCGCCGATTGCTATTGAATTGTTTGACAGTAATGGTGTTTTAACCAATGCCAATCAGGCTTGTTTTAATTTGTTCGGAATTCAGGGAATCGCGGAGGTAAAAGATTTTAACCTTTTTGAAGATTCCTGCCTTAATGAACATATCATTATTGATATCAAGGCAGGGAAAGCAATCAAAAATGAAACCCTGTTCAGTTTTGATCGGATAAAAAGCAGAAAACTTTATAGGACAACCAGGCAAGGCGCCTGTTATCTGGAATCATATATCAAACCAACTACTAACGAAAGGAATGAGATTACCGGCTACATGGTTCATATTATAGAAATAACCGAACGAAAGCAAACCGAATTAGCATTACATCAGGGTGAAGAAAAGTTTCGACGGATCATCGAATCTTCTACAAACGGATTGTATTTCTATCAGCTTGATGAAAATGACCGTTTAATATTCATCGGAGCAAATCCTGCGGCTGACCGGATGATTGGATTTTCACATGAATCGTTAATCGGGCAATCCATTGAAGATGCCTTTCCGGAACTTACTCCAGCCTGGCTACCTGAACTGTGTAAAGGTATTGCAAAAGGTAATATTGGATCTCAGGGTTTCGATTTTGAACATTCCAATGAATTAAATCCGAAATATTACAATGTTCGTGCATTTCAGACAGGAAAAAATACGATAACTGTAAGTTTTACTGATATCTCAAAACGAAAAAAGGCTGAAAACCTTCTTGAAGTACAGGCCAAAGAATTAAATGAACTCAATTCAACAAAAGATAAATTCCTTTCTATTATTGCACATGATTTAAAAAACCCATTTAATGCCATACTGGGATTCTCCGATTTAATGCTAAAGAATTTCTACCAGCTCGATGATGAAACGCTATTGAAAGGATTATCAACCATTGAAAGTGCTTCTGTTCAAGCATATAAATTACTCGAAAATTTACTGATCTGGTCCCAGAACCAGACAGGAAGGAGTAAATTTACTCCCGAAATCCTGAATTTAAAGACACAGGTAATGGAGTCATTAAGTGCAATTGAAAGCGCTGCCACAAAAAAAGAAATTCAGGTGATCCTGGACATCAGAAAATCCTTTCAAATTTTTGCTGATAAGAATATGATTGATTCAATTTTCAGGAATCTTATATCAAATGCCATTAAATTCTCACACAAAAAGTCGAAAATAAAAATAACTGCTACCAGTTACGATCATGAAATACAAATTTCTGTAATTGATCATGGAGTAGGTATCGCCTCAGAGAAACTGTCAGCAATATTTAAAATCGATCAGCATCTGAATACTTTAGGAACCGATAACGAACAAGGAACCGGACTGGGACTGATTTTGTGTAAAGATTTCATAATCCGGCATAATGGAAAAATTTGGGTGGAAAGTACACCAGGAAAAGGAAGTATTTTTACAATTAGTTTGCCTTTAAATTGATGTTAGTAAAGAACTTATTTAGTATGAACAAATACATAATCGCGAATTGCGTAGAGGAAAATATTGCTGTATTAAAATCAATGATACAAAAATATGATCAGGAGGCGGAAATTCTAATCTCAAATACCGGCGCTGGGGTCTATTCTTTGTTAGATGCTCAAACACCGAAAATCCTGTTTATTAATCTTAAACTTACTGATCAGAATGGAGCAGATCTTTGTAAAAGTTTGAAAACAGACCCTTCAACAAAAAATATTCATATTGTATTAACAGGAACAACCAGCGAACTTAAAGAAGCATTTACCGAAATTTTAAATTCAGAAGCGGAAGGCATTCTCAGCATACCTCTTGATGAACTATCGTTTGCAATTCAACTACGGGCAGCTTTAAAACTAATTTCGTCAGACAATTCGTCCGAACGAATAGTTGAATTTAATATAGACAATACTGACCGCAAACAAGCCGAAAAAGCTTTACATGAAAGCGAACAGGTGTATAGAAATTTAGTTGAGCGATTGCCGGATGGAGTTTATAAGAGTACACATGCCGGAAATTTCATTGAAGTTAATCAGGCAATGGTAAAGATGCTTGGATACGATTCTAAAGAAGAATTATTGACTATCGATATTAAATCAGCACTTTATTTTGAGGTAGCTGACAGGGAAAGTCTGGTACTTCAGGAAAAGTTAGAGGAAATGGGAATTTTCAGACTTAAGAAGAAAGATGGCACCGGTATCTGGGTCGAAGATCACGGTTGGTATACTCTTGATGATAACGGAGGAATTCTTTACCATGAAGGAATCATGCGAGATATAACTGAACGCAGGCGGACTGATGAAGCATTAAAACAAACTGAACAAAAAATCATTCAGCTCTCAAAAGGTATAGAACAAAGTCCTGCAAGTATTATCATCACTGACATAAATGGGAATATTGAGTATGTCAATCTAAAATTTACCGAAGTAACAGGTTACACTTTTGAAGAAATTAAAGGAAGAAATCCCAAGATCCTTCAATCGGGATATACCTTGAAAGAAGAATATACCAAGCTCTGGAATATTATTAATTCAGGGAATGAATATCATGGAGAAATCCAGAATAGAAAGAGAAATGGTGATCTATACTGGGAATCTGTTTTAATTTCGCCCATACGTGATGATGAAGGTAAAATCGTCAATTTTATGGCCATTAAAGAAGATATTACCAATCGCAAGAAGTCTGATCTCGAATTACTAAAACTTTCAGTAGCCATTGACCAGAACCCAGCCTCTGTGATAATTACCAATACGAGTGGTGTAATTGAATACGTAAATAAGAAATTCATTACTGTTTCAGGATATACCAGCAATGAACTAATTGGGAAAGTTGTTCGGATATTAAAACCAGGACATACTTCTGAGGAAGTATATATTGAAATATGGAATAAACTGTATGCAGGTGATGAATGGAGGGGTGAACATTTAAACCGCACCAAGAATCGTGAAAAATACTGGGAATCAATATTAATCTCACCAATCAAAAACCATGAAGGAAAAATAAACAATTATATTATCCTGAGTGAAGATATTAGTGATCGAAAAAAGATGGAAAAAGACCTGATTGCTGCAAAGGAAAAAGCAGAAGAAAGCGACCGGCTAAAATCAGCATTTCTGGCTAATATGTCACATGAGATCCGAACTCCGTTAAACAGTATTCTTGGTTTTTCAGAACTGTTGACTCAACATGATCTGGATGATGATTCACGCACTGAATTTGCTGCTCTGATCAATTCCAGCGGTAATAATCTGCTGTCTATCATCAATGATGTGCTTGATATTTCAAAAATTGAAGCTGGTCAAGTTACCCTGTCTGAAAATGAATTCTCCGCCCAGCAGCTCGTTGTGAAAATACAAAAGGAATATTCATTAAAAGCCAGTTCAAAAGGAATTGAATTAAGACTAGCATCTCATCCCGACGGCTATCGAGATGATGAAAACTTTATAATTCTTAGTGATGAGGCCAGGATCAAGCAAGTGTTAATTAACTTCATAGGTAACGCATTAAAATTCACCGATTCAGGATACATCGAAATTGGAGTAAAAATGATAAATAGTAGCATTCAATTCCACGTAAAAGACACCGGTATTGGCATTGACAAAGTATTTCATGATAAGATCTTCGATCGGTTCAGACAGGTTGAAGCTGCGCAAACAAGGAAATATGGTGGAAATGGATTAGGACTTGCTATCACTAAAAATCTTGCAGAACTACTCGGTGGAAAAATCGAACTCGAATCTGAACCTGATAAAGGATCGACTTTCTTTTTTACACTTCCCGAATCGCGCCTTGTGAAATGAAAAAAATATTGAATTTGAAACTCATTACAAACACGAATGGGAACAATCCGTTAAGATAGTTCCCATTCACTTTTGGATAACCCGAAGGTTTGTCCTTGGTGCCAGACTACGGTTATTGCAACTGGCTGTTTGTTTTGGCTTTTCAGCCTTTACTCCCAGCCTTGAACTTTCCGGCTTTGCTTGTTACAGCAAAATCTTCCGGTTGTCCGTTCGATCGATTCTTGCGAATTAGTCTTCACGGACGAAGCCTCAGGTCAGTCATCTTAATTTAATCTTGCGACCGTTCTTTTGATGAAAAGCTTCCGGTTATCTTGCGATAAACTTCTGCTTCGGCTAATCTTCCGGAACCGAAGTCCCTTCCAATCTTTCTCCTTCCTGAACCAACTTTGTAATGAACTTTTGACAGTCAATTATATGGTTGATGAACTTCGGGAGCGAGCTCCCGGTTTCAACTTCAGCTCTCTGTGAATGTGGATCCGAAGATCCGGATGATCAGGTTTTAAATCCGGTTAAGAACTTAATTCCTTCTCCATTCCTTTTGAGCAGCCTTTTATCGCTCGTCTGATGATATAAAGATACATCACCGGAAGTATATAAGTCAAGCATTTTAAGCAGTTTAAATGAACTGAATATCAATCCAGGTTATAAACAATTGTTCATATCATTCCCTATATAACTTATACCAACCTGATAAAGGAATTAAAGTTCATAAACATATAATTATCAGAGTTATTAACAAAAGATGACTACTATTGATTCAATATCATTATAGAGTCCAAGGTTCGAACTCTATGCCTTCTATCCTTGAAATTATTAGAATCCGATCTGCATTGACTGCACGATATAATCGTCTTACTTTGGTTTCAGACTGGTATTCAACCTAATTACAAGTCAACAGCTATAATGAGATAGATTGTTATTACAATTTATTAAAACAGTTGTTTATCAAACAACCCTGAAACTGCCTCATTATCGGCTACATTTTCAGGGTTGTTATACAATATTATACTTTTATTTCTTTTCAGAACCGATCTGATTCTGGTAGATCACCGGACCCTTACGAATAGCAAGGATAATTAAGATTATTCCGGCTAAAATGAATGGGATACTTAACCATTGACCCATATCGAGACTCATGCCTTTTTCGAATGGTTCCTGAACTTCCTTAATGAATTCAATAAGAAAACGTGTACCGAACACGAATATAAAAAACACCCCGACCAATAATCCCTGGTAATCTTTTGCCTTGGTCTTCCAGTACATATAAAGCAAAACTCCAAAAGTAAAGAGATAACTCAGAGATTCGTATATCTGCGTTGGATGTTTAGCTATCGTTTCATGATTTCGCTCGAAGATAAACCCCCAGGGTAATGTAGTCGGCATGCCATATATTTCGGAATTCATCAGGTTACCCAGACGAATTAATGCACCTACGAAAACAGAAGGCACTACTACCCGATCCAAAACCCACAGCAAATTACGCTTTGATACTTTCATGCTCCAGAGGATCATAGCTATTATAATACCGAGAACACCGCCGTGACTGGCTAATCCACCCTGCCAAACATACAGGATTTCAATCGGATGCTGTGAATAATAATCCCAACCGTAAAAGAATACATGTCCCAAACGGGCGCCAATAATGGTAGCAACTATCAGATAAATGAACAAGCTTTCGAGCCATTTTGGATCAATGTTTTCATGTTTAAACATCTTCTCCCCATGGTTGTATCCGAAGAGAAAACCTACAGCAAAAAGAAGTCCGTACCAACGAACATGGATTGGTCCTAAAGAAAAAATCTCAGGACTAACGTTCCAGTGAATAAAAGCCAGTAAATCCATAAAGTTGATAGTTAGGATTCTTATTGTTAGTTAATTTTCAACTTTAATAAAGAACATGAAATAAGGAATAAGAAATGGATAATCTGATGATTCTAATTGATATTCCATTTTCCTTGTTTCTTTATTCTTATTCCTTATTTCTATTTCTATTCAGCCAGGTCTTTGCCGTGGCAAGCCTTGTATTTTTTACCACTTCCGCAAGGACAAGGATCGTTACGCCCCACCTTTTTTTCTACCCGAACTGGTTGTACATGTTTAGGTTCCTGTGGTTCTTCAGGTCGGTTCTGACTGATTGAACTTGTTGGAATCTCTGACTTGGAAGTAGACAATTTACTCAAATCGAGTCCACGACGTTCGAAACCTTCACGGATAGGTGGTGCTTCATTCATTGGGATATGACCTTTGGCAAGAATGGAGACAATCTGTTTGTTCACCTTGCTGATCATCACCTTAAACAAATTAAAGGATTCAAACTTGAAGATCAGTAACGGGTCTTTTTGTTCGTATGAAGCATTCTGAACCGACTGCTTTAAATCGTCCAATTCACGCAGTTGTTCTTTCCATGCCTCATCGATGGTTGACAGAACGGTTTGTTTCTGATAAGATTTAACCAATTCTTTTCCCTGGTTATTATAGGCCTTCTCGAGGTTGGTAATAATCTGGTAAACGTGAATGCCATCCGAAATTGGTACTACAATGTTGGTGTAGAGATGGGCCTTCTGTTCATACACATCGCGGATTACAGGATAAGCCTGTTTGGAAATGCTTTCCATCCTGCGGGTATAGGTTGAAACCATCACCTGATAGATCTGATCAACCAGTTCCTCAGTCTTCATGTTCATGAAATCCTTTTCTGAAACTGGTGATTCTATTGACATCAGACGAATCAGTTCGAGGTTAAATTCATCAAACATCTCGTTAGGCTGATATTCATTTACCATATTTTCGATGGCATCGTATAACGTATTCAGGATGTCAACTTCAACCCGTTCGCCAAACAGGGCATGACGTCGTTTCTTATAAATAACTTCACGCTGTGAATTCATCACATCATCGTATTCGAGCAAACGTTTACGAATACCGAAGTTGTTTTCTTCAACTTTCTTCTGTGCACGTTCAATGGACTTGGTAATCATGGAATGCTGGATCATTTCGCCCTCTTTTAGACCGATTTTATCCATAATTCCTGTGATACGGTCTGATCCAAACAAACGCATCAAATCGTCTTCCAGAGAGACAAAAAACTGCGAAGAACCCGGATCCCCCTGACGTCCTGAACGTCCTCTTAACTGGCGGTCGACACGGCGTGATTCATGACGTTCAGTACCTATGATGGCCAAACCACCCAAAGCTTTAACTTCCGGGGTTAACTTGATATCTGTACCACGACCAGCCATATTGGTTGCAATAGTCACCATTCCTTTTACACCTGCATCAGCCACAATCTCTGCTTCGCGGGCATGCAATTTGGCATTCAGCACATTGTGCTTGATGCCTCTCATTTTGAGGTAACGGCTTAACAATTCAGAGATTTCAACTGATGTTGTACCTACCAGTGCAGGCCTGCCAATTTTATTTAGCGCTACGATCTCTTCGACAACAGCATTATATTTTTCACGTTTGGTTTTATAAACCAGATCTTCACGGTCATCACGAATTACTTTACGGTTGGTTGGAATCACCACCACATCCAGTTTGTAGATATCCCACAACTCACCCGCTTCAGTCTCTGCAGTACCGGTCATACCGGCCAGCTTGTGATACATCCTGAAGTAATTTTGAAGGGTAATAGTTGCAAAGGTCTGTGTAGCTGCTTCAACTTTCACATGTTCCTTGGCTTCAATGGCCTGATGCAATCCATCAGAATAACGCCGGCCTTCCATTATACGACCGGTTTGCTCATCCACAATCTTCACCTTGTTATCGATAACGACGTATTCCACATCATTTTCAAACATGGCATAAGCTTTCAGCAACTGATTGATTGTATGAACACGTTCTGATTTGACTGCATAATCAGTCAACATGTCGTCCTTTTTCTTCAGGATTTGTTCTTTTGTAAGCTCTTTATTATTTTCAATTTCAGCAAGCTCAGAACCAACGTCAGGTAAGATAAAGAATGAAGCATCATCAACATCATCCGAAATCAGGTCAACTCCCTTGTCAGTCAGCTCGACAGAATTTTGTTTTTCCTCTATCACAAAAAACAGAGGATCAGTAATAATATACATGAGCTTGTTATGATCTGCCATGTGGTAATTCTCTGTCTTGGTCATCATAGCCTTCATTCCTTCTTCACTCAGGAATTTAATAAGCGGCTTGTTTTTGGGCAGCCCCTTATGGGCACGAAGCAGCAGGATTGAACCTTCTTCTTTTTCTTCCTTCGTAGCATTAGGATTGTTCAGAATCCGCTTGGCATCCGATAAGCACTGGTTACAGAGGTTTCTCTGAGCAGCATATAGTTTTTCAACCTTGGGTTTTAGTTCCTCAAATTTCTGGTTTTCGCCCTTGGGCACAGGACCTGATATGATCAAAGGGGTACGGGCATCATCAATCAAAACCGAGTCGACCTCATCGACAATCGAGTAGTGATGTTTGCGCTGAACCAGGTCACGCTTGCTGATAGACATGTTATCGCGCAAATAGTCGAAGCCGAATTCATTGTTCGTACCATAAGTCACATCGGCCAGATAGGCTTTGCGACGTCCATCAGAGTTGGGTTGATGTTTATCGATACAATCCACGCTAAGTCCGTGGAATTCGAAGATAGGTCCCATCCACTCCGAGTCACGTTTCGACAAATAGTCATTCACAGTAACCAGATGCACCCCTCTGCCTGTCAAGGCATTCAGGAAGACAGCAAGAGTAGCAACCAGGGTTTTTCCTTCACCGGTTCCCATTTCAGCAACTTTTCCCTGATGCAGAACGATACCTCCAATCAGTTGAACATCGTAATGAACCATGTCCCAGGTAATCTGGTTTCCACCGGCCATCCATTTATTCATCCAAATGGCATTATCGCCTTCAATCAGAATACTGCTTCTAATCGCAGCCAGGTCACGGTCAAAGTCACTTGCTTTAACAACAACGCGCTCATTTTCACAGAATAATCTGGCTGTAGCTTTGACAATTGAAAAAGCTATTGGAAGAATCTCGTTAAGAACAGCCTCAAGCTTATCATCAATCTTTTCTTCAAGTTTATCGATTTCCAGATAAATCTTTTCGCTCTCCTGAATATCAATCGTATCCACCATTTCTTTCAATTCAGCAATCCGGTCTTCTTCAGGTTTAATCCGCTCCTGAATTAAAGCTTTTATTCGTGACGATTCTGCTCTCAGTTCATCGTTCGACAACAAATTAATCCGTTCATATTCCTTCTTGATTTGTTCAAGCAAAGGAGCGATCTCTACCATATCTTTGTCGACTTTGGAGCCGAGAAATTTGCCAAGAATTTTGTTTATAAATGCCATTATTTGTATTTTAATTAATCAAAAATTTGAAGTCACAAATGTAGTTATAATGTTTAAATGATGAATTGGTTTTTACGATTATCATGCCAAGCGATAAAACGATGAAAGATCGGCCAGAATTGCCTTTTTAAGCCGAATAACTGCCAATAAATCAGCAAAAGACAATTAGGCACACGCTTTTGGATGTCATATCTGGTCCAAAAGTACTTTTGAATCATAAATTATTGACTTACATTTGTAATAAGTTTCTGTTGTTACTATTGTCTAGATGTTGATCCGTTTGAATAATGTCGGATGGGTTCATTGCAGTAATATCAATCATATAATCTTGAACCCATTCTGAAATCGCCTAATCGCCTTTAAACACTAAGACACGAAATCACGAAACAATACAAATTATTGAATATCTTTATTTTATATAAACTAAATCTTTGTGTTTTTGCGCCTTTGCGTTAATATTGACCTTTCGAAGCAGACATAATCCTAAATTTTGATCTCATGGAATTTGACAATCTCATCCGCAAAAGATATTCAGTCCGATCGTTTACCAATCAGAAGGTAGAGCAAAACATCCTTCTGGAGATTTTGGAAGCTGCACGTATGGCGCCTTCGGCAGCCAATTTCCAGCCCTGGCATTTTATTGTTATTACTGAACCTGATTATCTTACAGAAATACAACAGGCTTATCCAAGAGCATGGTTTAAGGAGGCTCCTGTTTGCATCGTTGTCTGCTCAGATCATTTGCATTCATGGAAACGCAAGCCGGACGGGAAAGATTTTGCTGACGTCGATCTGGCTATAGCCATCGATCACCTGATGTTAAAAGCCACTGAAATGGGACTTGGCACTTGCTGGGTCTGTAATTTTAATCTCGCAGTTGCCCGCGAAAAGCTTCAATTACCCGATCATATTGAACCATTGGCCTTCATTCCGATAGGCTATACCGATTCGCAAGCGCCTGAAAAATCGAGGAAAGCTCTTTCAGAGATTGTACATTGGGAGAAATTTACAATCCTTTAAATTCCTGTATATATTTTTCCAGACGGTTCAATCCTTCAATAATGTTTCCAAGCGAATTGGCGTATGAAAAGCGCAGATATCCTTCGCCATTATCACCAAAATCGATACCGGGAGTCACTCCAACATGTGCTTTTTCAAGAATATCAAAAGCCAGTTTATACGAGTCGGAGGACAGATGCCGGGCATTTACAAAAACATAGAAGGCCCCGGTTGGCTCAACAGTTAATTGGAAGCCCAATTCACGCAATCGTCTGATCATATAGATACGACGTTCGTTGTAGATATTTTTCATACGTTCGACATCCTCATCAGCTTCACGCAGGGCAGCAAGACCAGCCCTTTGTGCCACCGATCCGGCACATATAAACAGATTTTGCTGAAGCTTTTGCATGGGTCTTACAAATTCCTCCGGGGCAATAACATAGCCCAGGCGTAAACCGGTCATGGCATACAATTTCGAAAATCCATTCAATACAAAGGCTTTTCGGGTATATTCCAAAATGGAATGAGCCCTGCCCTCATAAACCAGACCATGGTAAATCTCGTCAGAAATAATGTATGGCGAAAACCTGGCGATCGACTGCAGGGTTTCAGCAGACAGAAGATTTCCAGTAGGGTTCATCGGACTGTTAATCAGGATTGCTTTTGTCCTTTCAGTTATTGCAGAACAGATATTTTCAGGGCGATACTGAAATCCATCCGCTTCAAGAACAGGTACTTTAACCATTTTTGCCCCTGAAAGACTAATGAAATTCGGATAACAGGCATATCCGGGGTCAGACAGTATGATTTCATCATCGGGATTGCAAAGGGCATACAAAATCAGCAGGATTGCAGGCGAAGTGCCTGAAGTGACCAGTATTTGTTCATGAGAAATCTGTACTCCATAGTTCTTAAGGTAGCTGTTACAAATCTCCTGTCTCAGTTCAGGATCTCCCAGACTGTGCGTATAATGAGTCCGTCCTTCCCTCATAGCTATTTCACTGGCCTTCAGTACGCATGAAGGAACATCAAAATCGGGTTCGCCCACTTCGAGATGGATAATGTTCAACCCTTGTTTTTCAAGAACAGATGCCCTTTCAAGGACTTCCATGACGATAAACGGGGTTATATTACTGGCTTTTATTGAAATCATTTTGGTTTTTTATTTGGGATACCGAAAGTAATCAAGAAATGGCAATTATGAATGAATTATGAAAATAAATACAGAAAAAATCACGTTTGAGATTCCAAATATTTTACTCAATAACTATCAACCAGATGGATTACTTTACCAAAATATCCTTATCTTTAAGCTTCAAATGAGTTCATGCCAAAGTCAGAAGTAATGATGCAGCAATTAACTCCTTGACTCCGGACTCCAATATTCTACCCATTCAGAAATTATTCAGGGAAACAATAAACAGGCTTTCGACATACACGGAAGGGTTCTGGGTAGGGATTGCTTGGGGTTTCCTCTTCAATGATTAATCTATGATTGATTTGTAAAAGTACTAAGATCTCGATTTTAGTACTTATGCAGATCAGTCATAGTACAGATATAGAAAAGTCATACCCAAGGGATACCCTCCCCAACCCTATCCAAACCCTATTCGAACCCTGTTCAGTTATCAATGGCATTCCCCCTTTCAGTCATTATAACGGATAGCCTTTTTGCAAACAAGTATTTTGATGAGGCAAATTGGAGTGTACTTCTTCGGGTTAAAATAATACGCGTAAATACTTCATAAACAAAGTATTATCATTATCAATAGCGATTCTATAAAAAAATATACATCTCCATTTCAGTTTCAAAATTGAAATAGTTTAATTTTACTGTCTCTCAAAGTATAAAATAGATCCGAGGATATGAAAAAGGCGTTATTCATTGGCATTTTCGCAATTTTGTTGATTCAAATGGGGTATCCCCAGAAGAATGCGAAACCAATTATTTCATCTCATAATTTCAATAACAAAACAGAATTGTGGGAATCGATCGGTAATGGCATTCTAAATTATCAGGCTGATGTGATGTATATTTATGGAAAGCTATATGTTACTCCGACGATGCCAGATAGTGCAGGTCACAAACTACCTACCCTGACAGATGCATATCTCTACCCTCTTTATAATCAGTTTAAAAAGAATAAAGGAGAAATTCTTCCAGGTTATCCCGGTGATGTTTTCCTGATTCTTAATTTCACAGCACAACCACTTCAGGTATACAAACAACTGGCCACTGAGATGCGTCCTTTTACGGAAATGCTTACTTTCAAAGTTGATGGGGTTAATCATCCGGGAAAATTGTGCATTCTGATTAAAGACAAGGCTCAACTGGATAAAATAAACAGTATTAAGCCAGGTTTCCTGGGACTGGCTGGTAATATGAGCGATATAGATAAGAATGTTGATTCATATCAAATGCCGCTGATAGAAGTTGATTTCAGTGAACTAACCAATTGGAAAGGAACAGGAAACATCCCGTTTGAGGATTTCATTAAAATTAAGGACCTGGTTACCAAGGTACATGCCCAGAAGAAGAAAATCAGCCTGATCAATTGTCCTTCAAATAAAACAGTTGCCGATCTGATTCAGACGTCAAAGGTTGATTTTATAAACTCACAAGAAGCTTTACGAATGGCAGGATTCTTCGAAACAGCCAAATAGTGGCTTTGTGATTCATTAATCTCAGGGAATATAGGCAATTTTCCCAACGATAGCATGCCCACCTGCGTTCATACGAATAAAATATATGCCATTCCTCATTCCTGAAAAGTTAAACCTTGCATTATTCGAATCGGTGAGGATTGTTTGAACCTCCTGTTTCTTTCCCATTAGATCAAAGACTTCTATTTCGTCCGTACAATCAATGGCTTCATTGGTTTTTACATTCAAAACAGAATTGCCATATAGAGGATTTGGAAAGAAGCTGGCTTCAGGTGAAATAGTTTTCACTTCATCAATGATAAGCGGATCATCAACATCGCAGGCAGTAAGTTCGGTAAGTAAGGCCGAGCCATTGCCATTAAGGTTTTGTGAATTGTATTTTGACCAGCCGGATGGATTTTTAAGAAAGAAACTGTTTGTAACATCAGCTTTGCGATTAGCCGTATAAACGACTAAGGTATCACCTGCCTGCAATTGGGAGATATCGTATGAAATGAAAAAATTTCCTTGTGTACTGACCGGGTTTTGAAATGGAATGTAGTTCATTGCATCGGTATAGAATCTGTTGATGTCAAACTGTTCGGAATAAAGCAATGTTTGTGGAAAATCTGTTCCACTGTAAACCTGCACATTAATCAATGAACTTGTACTCAATGGATTGGTTTTAACCTTGGCAATTCCAAGTGATACTCCTTGAACAACACAGTTTTTTGAGAATTTGAACTGTTCAGCAAATTCAGTAAATCCATCCAGATTGGTTCCACTGTAGTAACCTTTAGTAGTTAATCCATTTGTGATTGGAATTGCTGTATGGGTATCATTATCCTTAAAATTTGTATACGGTTTACAAAGAGTTTTACCCGAGTTTATGTACATGCCACTCAAACTTGTAACTCCTGAATTCGAAGGATCAAGCCAGGACTTCAGCTGTTTAGTGGCTTCTGACCTGTAATTCCACGACAAGGCAAATTTTTCAAAAAAGTCATTAGTAGGTAGTGAACATGTTGCCGATCCACCGGTAAGCGTTCCAATGAGTTGATTGTTTTGGTCAAAAAGTGGTGAACCGGAAGACCCTGCTTCAGTAACTCCTACATCCCACTTCAGAATATTCCAAAATGCTTTTGGTCTATAACTGCTGTTAAAGCTGTTAGATACTGCAGATAACCGGTCAAGTGAAACCTTTTTTATATCTCCTTGCGGATGATGAATACAACTTGAAGAGGTGGGTGGTGTATTATTTCGGTTCCAGCCTGCCAGGTATGGGTGATAATAGTATGGAGGAATATTATTTAATTGAAGCAGAGCAAAATCAAGACTATCAAATGAAGCTTTTAATGAGCTCCCTGAAAGTGAATGACTAACATCACCATCGGTTGATGGATTGCTTAACGAACAGTAGGGCATCTCATAATTAAAGAGAAATATGGATGCTTCAGCCTGTGTTTCACTGCCAATGCAGTGGTATGCGGTAAGCATGTATGGAGTACCATTCATGGCCGTATTGTTAACCATGCTTCCGCTACAGATTTCAGTGCCTTCAATAATAATCCTGCAAATAGCATCACGGTTATTTTCATCACCGTTTGCAAGATCACAATTCACATTTCTATTGCATGATCCAGAAATACCAAGTGGACGATGGACACCATTGCCGGTAATGCCAATAAAATCGTGAGCAACCTTAGTAATCAGGAATTCTCCGCGAAAGGCTACATTCACGGGTTCTTCATATTGCACAAGCAGTTCATCACCCGAAACAGGCTCAATGGCAAGTACCTTTCCAATTGTATTATTAAAAGAGGTATAAGCACCTTTTATTTCACCTGTGGTAGAGCTGATCAGAAACAATCTGGCACCTTCGGGTAATTTATATTGATTCAGAATAAGATTGAGGGAATAGGCACCGGTCGAACGAATCCTTAATTGCCATACATTTACCTTGCTGGTGTTATACCATTTACCACAATTATTTGGAGTAAGAGCTACATCAAAGGAATGAGCGAACCGGAAGGGTTTTAACATACTTTCATCCGTCCTGCTATATTTGTTGCGCAACACCTGGTTGTCAACGGCAGGCATAACTTCCAGATCAGTTGTAATGGAAGCAGATTTTTGCTTGTTAATTTGTATAGGAATACCACCTTGCGAAATCTGTCCCTTTGATGTTATGGGTAAAAGAATTGCAAGGAAAAATGCGAGCTGATATATCCTTTTAATATTCATTGTAAATAATGCAATCTGATTCAAAAATAGAATAAATTAATGAACACCTGACTATTCCGGCAAAAGCAATTAAATTTGATGAAAATAATATCTTATAACGTGAAAGTACTAACGATGTTCGTAGATGAATTCAGTTATTATCCGGCTCAGAAGAACCTTGAAACCTCAGAAGATATCTGCGACGGAAGAAGTTTCTCGAAGTCAATTCTTGCATTTATCCAGATAGAACAACCAGACGAAGAGAATGACCTTCTGTCACGTGAGAAAAAGCTGGTTAATCACTTGAAATGGGTTGCACGAAAGAATGAAACAAATTCGATTATACTACACTCATTTGCCCACTTATCCGAATCTAAAGCATCTGAGGGTTTTACACGTGAATTATTCAAACAGGCGGAATTAAGGCTTCAGAATGCTCAATACATTACTGCACAAACACCGTTTGGCTATTTTCTGGATTTGAACATTAAAGCTCCAGGCTTTTCACTGGCACGAATATGGGCAAGTTTATAAACCATGAAACTAATCAATTTACACACCCATCGGATTAGTAATGAAGGAGATATTCAGATACTAAATATCTTTGCACAGGAACTGACTGATAAAGAACCTGATTCTCTATTTTCTGCTGGACTTCATCCATGGCATATTAGCAACGTAAATCCAGAGAATTGTTTTGAGACAATTGAAAAAGCAACAAAACAGAATAACATGCTCGCTATTGGCGAATGCGGACTCGACCGGTCAATTTCAACAGACTTCGCACTCCAGGAGTATTGTTTTATTGAGCAGATTAAAATTGCAAACAGATCCGACAAACCATTGATTATTCATTGTGTACGGGCATATTCAGACCTTCTTAAACTTAAAAAGAAAATCCAATCCAATATTCCATGGATCATACACGGTTACCAGGGAAATCTGGAAATGACCAAGAACTTAATCAGACATGGATTTTATTTTTCCATAGGGGAATCACTTTTGAAGAACGATTCAAAGCAAATAGTCCTCCAATCGATACCTATAGAACGTCTTTTCCTGGAAACTGATGATAAAGATATTTCAATTCTTGAAATTTATCAGCTGGCAATGCAACGACTTAACAGGAATGAGCAAATGCTTGCAGAATTGATCTTCAATAATTTCAGAACGTTATTTGGAGAGGTTGACTGAACCACTAAGTATTTGTAAGCAATTAACCTCTCTTTAGTGTATTCAACCATACAGACTGATAATAAGGTGTTTAATCAGAATTTCAGGCACTTAACAATTATTTAACTTCGTTTTGTCTAAACATTTTGCAATTAGCATTGTCTATTTTAAAAAACTATATATGTTTGCAGTAAATTGCATCAGATTAACAAATATGAATCATTCAGCAAAAAATACTATTTGTCGTGTTTCCCATACTATGGGTTGCAGTGATTCTATGATGTACGCTATGTATATGATAATGCGCCAGCCTTCAGGCGGTGTGATTATTCATGTTGTTTGAAGGCTGAGACCAAGGCATTTTTCCCAATTCTTACTTTAATTTATTATCATGTCAAATTGTGTTATACGATTTGGCGGAAGCAGTTTATCTAAATTTCCTGTTCTGGAAGCTTTTGCAAGTCTTTTATCAGAATCAGTTAATAATGATATTGTCGTTGTATCCGCCATTCCAGAATTACAAAGAACTATCGAACAGGGCCTTGAATTGCTCACAAGTAATGCAGCCAGTTCTGATTTTATTATAAGTCAGATAAATAATATCATACTCCAGAAATTACAGGTATTTCATCAATCAGAGCCTGATGAAAATACTAAGAAAGAACTGAATGCACTGCATAATTTACTGAAAGGCATTGAATTTACAGGTGATTTCTCACTTTCGCTTAAAGATCAGGTGATCAGTTATTCTGAACGAATCACTGCAGGCATTTTACATCAATTTCTCAGTAATAAAGAAATCAGTTCAAATCTGATCTTTCCTGAGGATATTGGATTGATTGTCACAAAAGAATTCGGAAATGCCAGCATATTATATGATGAATCAACCGATTTGAAGAATTCAATTTCCAAAGGTATTTCACTTATCCCTGGATCATATGGAATAACTTTCGGCGGAAAGATGGCAAGGCTTGGGAAACAGTCGTCCGATTATTCTGCAGCTGGTATTGCAAGACTTCTCGGATCAGACTTGCTCCAGCTCTGGGAACTGGAAAAGGAATTCAGAACCTCTGATTCAGAATTTATTCCTGAATCAAAACTGATTCCACGTTTAACTTATGATGAAGCGTCTGAATTATCCTATTTCAGCGAATTTTCCATACATCCGCGAATTGTTGAGCCGTTAATCAGCCTGCATATCCCGATTCATGTATTCCGCCTTCTCAATAATGGAAAAGAACTTTCTACAATTATCAATTCTGAATCGGTTGTATCTCCAAACGTTGTTAAAAGTGTTGTTCATACAGAGGAAATAGCAATCCTGAAATTAAATGGTCCGGGGGTTGGTTTTAAACCTGGAATTCTGGCCAAAGTAACAACGGCTTTCCACCAGTCAGCAATAAATATCCGGTCGGTAATTACCTCACAGGTGAGCATTAACATCATACTGAATAAAAACGAAATCGGAAAGGCGCTTCAAATATGTAAGCAACTATCACTCAGTTCTGTCAGTGAAATCGTCATAGAAGATCAGGTTTCGCTAATCGCAATTGTCGGACACGGAATGCAGCAATATCATGGTGTCTCAGCAAAACTATTTACAGCAGTTGCACTGCACAAGATCAATGTTTTATTGAGTGGATCAGGTGCTTCAGACCTGGTAAGCTATTTAATTGTTGATCAAAAAGACACAAGGAAAGCGATTACTGAAATTCATAACACATTTTTCAATTAGATTTTTAACCCTAAAAATAAAGTATCATGACTGAAAGAAAATTACATTTTGAAACACTGCAATTGCATGCAGGACAACAGGTTGATCCTACCACACTATCACGTGCAACACCGATCTACCAAACTTCATCTTACGTATTCAAGAATGCTGAACATGCAGCTAATCTGTTTGCCCTTAAAGAGTTTGGAAATATCTATACCCGGATTATGAATCCGACAACTGATGTTTTTGAGCAGCGAATTGCTGCGCTTGAAGGTGGTGTTGCTGCTTTGGGTGTGGCTTCAGGCCATTCTGCACAGTTTCTGACATTTACCAACATTATGGGTATTGGCGACAATTTTGTGAGCTCTCCATTTCTGTACGGCGGTTCGTACAATCAGTTTACGGTTACCTTCAAGAAACTTGGCATAGAAGCCCGTTTAGCCAAAGATCTGTCTATTGAAGCATTTGAAAAACTGATTGATAAGAATACCAAAGCCATTTACCTGGAAACCATTGGTAACCCAGGATATGTGATTCCTGATTTTGATGCTTTTGGTGCTTTGGCCAAAAAATATGACATTCCGTTGATTGTTGATAACACCTTTGGAGCAGCAGGCTATTTAATCCGCCCTATCGAACATGGAGCAAATATTGTTGTCGAATCGGCAACCAAATGGATTGGAGGTCACGGTACATCGATTGGCGGAGTAATTGTTGATGCCGGAAATTTCAATTGGGGTAATGGTAAGTTTCCTGGATTCACTGAACCTTCTGAAGGGTATCATGGTCTGAAATATTGGGATATTTTCAATTTCGACGGTCCTTTTGGTAACATTGCCTTCATCATCAAAGCACGTGTTGAAGGCTTGCGTGACATTGGTGCATCTCAAAGCCCGTTCAATTCATTCTTATTGTTGCAAGGACTCGAGACTTTGTCACTTCGCATGGAACGCCACATTCAGAATACTTTAGCTCTTGCTAAATGGCTCGAGAAACATCCGAAAGTTGCAAGTGTAAATTATCCCGGACTGGAAAGTAACCCGAATTATGCAATGGCTAAAAAATATTTGTTAAAAGGGGCTGGCGGTGTCCTTTCTTTCGATGTCAAAGGTGATAAGGATGCAGCCATAAAAGTTGTAGATAGTTTGAAACTTGTCAGTCATCTGGCCAATGTTGGTGATGCTAAAACGCTGATTATTCAACCATCTGCCACCACGCATCAGCAATTGTCAGCAGAAGCACAAATTTCCGCAGGAGTGTTTCCAAGCTCTTTACGTGTATCTGTTGGACTTGAACATATTGATGACATTATTGCTGATTTTGAGCAAGCCTTAAATCAAATTGTTTAATTTCACAACCTTTCACTATCCGGAATTTCGATCTGTAGATTGAAATTCCGGATAAAAATTCAATTAAAATACTGATATTATGCCTATAAATGTTCCAGATCAATTACCTGCCATTGAACTTCTGCAGAAAGAAAATATTTTTATCATGGATGAATCTCGTGCTTCGCATCAGGATATTCGTCCATTAAAGATTATCATCGTCAACCTGATGCCTGTAAAAATTACCACAGAAACCGATCTGATACGATTACTATCGAATACACCTCTGCAGATTGAAATTGATTTTCTGAGAATGAAGGGTCATCAATCAAAGAACACCTCTGATGTCCACATGAAAGCATTTTACAAGACTTTCGATCAGTTGAAATCAAAAAATTATGACGGAATGATCTTTACAGGCGCCCCGGTTGAAATGCTTCCTTTTGAGGAAGTTACCTATTGGAATGAACTGACTGAAATATTCGACTGGTCAAAGAAACATGTGACTTCATCCATGTTTATCTGCTGGGCTGCACAGGCCGGAATGCATCATTTCTATGGAGTGCCGAAATATCTGCTCAACAAAAAAATGTTTGGTGTATTTAAACATCGCAATACAAATGACACCTTGCCAATTTTCAGGGGTTTCGACGACGAATACTATGTTCCTCATTCACGCCACACAGAGGTTCTGGAAGATGATATCCAAAAAGTACCTGAATTAAAAATCGTTTCTAAATCAAACGAATCCGGCGTAAATATGGTAATGACTCATGATGGTCACCAGTTCTTCGTCACAGGACATTCCGAATATTCAAGGTATACACTGGATACTGAATATAAAAGGGATCTAAAGAATAATCTACCCATTGAAATTCCTGCCAATTATTATCATGACAATGATCCTGAAAAAGAACCAATTATGCGTTGGAGAGGACATGCCAACCTACTGATTTATAATTGGCTAAACTATTACGTGTATCAGGAAACACCTTATAATCTGGATGTTTTGGAATATGAAATATAAAAGATAAATCGTTGATATTAATCTGTCAGAAATTCCTTTATTAAGGCCCTTACTTATTACCTTTTATTACCTTTTAATGATCTTAAATTCTGTTCTTCGGTTTAACGCCCTGCCTTCGTCAGTTTCATTAGAACTGATAGGCCTAGTGAGACCATAGCCACTGTATTTCATCCTGAGCTCATCAATTCCATGATCGATCAGATATTCATAAACTTCATTTGCTCTTGATTCTGAAAGCTTCTGATTCATTTCCTCACTGCCAACATTGTCGGTATGTCCTTCAATTTCAATAATTAGTGTTCTATTAAGGTTCAGAAAATCAATCAATTTTTGAAGTTCAACTTTTGATTCGGGTAATAAATCATACTTTGCGGTGTCAAAGAATATATTCCTAAGAATTACAGTTCCTCCCAGCTTGATCTTTTTCATCTTAATCTCAAGAATATAAGGATCGATAATATCCTTTTTTTCTTTTAACTGGAAATTATCAGAATAAAACAAATAGCCTTCCACCGAAACATTAAAAGCATATTCCTTTCCTAAAGGCAGACACATCAGAAATTCTCCATTTTCCCAGCACGATTCTCCTTTAATCACTGACTTTGAATTTTCCAAATCTGTCAACTCCACTTTGGCACAAATTGGTGCACCGCTATCTTCATCAACCACCTTACCCTTAATATAGGATACAGGAGAAGGACGTGCCTCCTTGTAAAGTTCAAACGAATAGATATCCATACCTTTCGAGCCAGGCCGATCCGATGAATAATAAGCATTTTTTCCTGAGGCATCAACTACAAGTCCCTGCTCATCCTTGTATGAATTGATTGGATAACCAATATTTTGAGGTTTAGACCAAACTGAATCATTTTTTAGCCGGGAGTAAAAAATATCATAACCACCAAGACCCGGCCAGTAATCGGAAGCAAAGTAAAGTGTTTTGCCATCAGCATGGATGAAAGGGGACATTTCGTTACCTGGTGTATTAATAGAATCACCCAGATTTACAGGATTGCCCCAAATGGGCATCCCCCATTGAGAAAAACCCTTCAAATTACACTTCCAGATGTCCATTCCACCTTTTCCACCCTGGCGATTACTAACAAAATATAAAGTTTCACCATTAGCTGAAATGGAAGGCTGCGATTCCCAAGCAGGAGAATTCACAGGTTCACCGGCATTTTGAGGAACTGACCAAACTCCATCTTTGTTCCTTGAAAAATAAATATCGCAACTGCCTCTTCCGTCACTTCTTGTACATGCAGTGAAAAACAACAATTTTCCATCGGTTGAAATAGTCTGTGCACCCTCGTTATATATAGTATTGATGGATGTTAACGGTTCGCTGGGTTGCCAGACATTATTTACTAGTTGTGAAGTATAGAAATCTTCCTGGGCAAGTGAACGTTTTTGACCAGTTGCCGCCTTTGAGCCAACCAGCCTGGTAAAAATAAGCGTTTTTCCGTCTACGGTGATACTTGGCCAATATTCGTCATCTTCGGAATTAATATTCGGACCCAGATTTATGGACTTAAAAGGAACCGGATGTTTCAGCAATTTAACTGCTCCCATGCATTTTTTTATGTTTTGGTTGGCCCTACTTACAAATGGAGCTGCCCCGTCAGCCCGTTTGATATAATTCTGATATGCATCATAGGCTTTCTGGTATATTCCCGAATGGTAATATGAGTTTCCTAATACATAGTATAATTTCGGAGTTTTTTCGGGATCAAATCGAAGTGCAGCTTCAATCGATTTAATCTGTGGACGAATAGAATCCAATTCCTGATAAATATCAGATTGTAACAGATAAGCATCAAGAAAACAGGAATCCAGCACCAATATGTTATCCAAAAGATGAAGAGATTTATCGAATTGTTTGCTTTCATAGGCTAATTTTGCCTGTTCGAACAATTTCATTGCTTTTTTTTCGTCAGTTGACGAACTCTGACCAAATACCAAACTGAATACCAACATGAATAATAAAACAAGATATTTTTTCATGGCTTTTGTATTACTTCGACGAAATTAATACTAATTCTAACTTTTCTGTTTGAATAAGAACTTTTAATTTTATTCTTTAGTATCTATGACCATTTTTAAGTATATACCATAATAATCAGATTATCAGACAATCAAAATATATCTAAAATATTTTTTTC
>Ga0118677_10001598_pt1 | contig 47640 bp, 46 predicted proteins | sample AliMusrvi5mmetaG_FD_86154 | JGI IMG/M metagenome (GOLD analysis project Ga0118677, IMG submission 86154) | reverse complement strand
AACCCATTAATACAACAAATGCCATGATAAGGATATTGACCAGGTTGATGGGCAACAGGTATTTCCATTCCAGGGTCAACAACTGGTCGATCCTCAACCGTGGAAAGGTCCATTTAAACCACATCATCAGCCAGATTACAAAGAAGGTTTTGCCGATATACCAGATGAACGGCGGAATAAAGTCCATGATATGATTGAACGCAGCCCAGCCGCCCATGTGGAAGGGCATCCAGCCGCCCAGGAAAACGGTTGCAGCGATGGAGGCTACGATGAACATGTTCATGTATTCGGCCAGGAAAAAGAAGGCGAACTTGATCCCCGAATATTCCGTATGGAAACCGGCCGTCAGCTCCGATTCGGCTTCGGCCAGGTCGAAGGGTCCGCGGTTCGTTTCGGCGGTGCTGGAGATCAGGAAGATCACGAATGCGATGAATGCGGGGATGTGTCCCTTGAATATGAACCATCCGTTGGCCTGCCCTTCAACAATCTGAGAAAACTGCATCGTGCCTGCAAGGATGATGATGGTGACCAGTGAAAGACCGACCGAAAGTTCGTAGCTGACGATCTGGGCTCCCGAACGCATGGCCCCTATGAGCGAATACTTGTTGTTGCTCGACCAGCCGGCAAGCAGGATACCGACCACGCCGAGCGACGAAACGGCGATCACGTAAAGAATGCCGATGTCGAAATCGATCGCGTGAAGCCCTTTGGCGAACGGAATGGCCGCGATTGCCATGAAAGAGGCAATGATGATGATAAAAGGGGCCAGGTTGAACAGCAGCTGGTCGGCATTTTTAATGTGGACCAGCTCTTTCAGCATCAGCTTGATAAAGTCGGCGATGGTCTGAAAGAAGCCGTAGGGGCCGACACGGTTGGGGCCGACACGATTCTGCATGAAGGCGCAAACCTTGCGTTCGGCATAGACCAGGAACAACCCGACCAGCGCGTAAAACAGCAGGATGGCCAACCCGATGATGGTCATTTCCACGGCTACGGCCCAGAAGGACGACATGTGGCTGTGCAGGAACTTATCGATCCATTGGTTGAACGGTGTGAAGTCGTAAAGGCTAAAGTTCATGATAATTTTTATTATCTGTCAATATCAGGAATAACATAATCAAGGGAACCACCGATGGCAACCAGGTCAGCGATTTTCACCCCGCGGCTCATATGGTCCAGTGCGCTGAGGTTGGAAAAGTTCGGCGAACGGAATTTCATGCGGTAGGGTGTTTTGTTACCGTCGCTGATGACATATACGCCGAGTTCGCCGCGGGAAGCTTCAACACGCTGGTAATATTCGCCGGCAGGCAGTTTGAGTACCGCTTTCATCTTTGCCGTATAGTCACCGGCGGGGACGTTGTCGATAAGCTGTTCGATGATTTTCATCGATTCACGCATTTCGTGCATCCTCATCATGTACCGGGTAAAGGTGTCTCCCTCGGTTCCGAGGATCTCCTTAAAATCCACCTTATCGTAAACACCGTACGGATCGTGTTTTCTCACATCGCAGGCAAAACCGGAGGCACGGCCTGAAGGACCGGTCACCCCGTAGCTGATGGCATCCTCTTTCGAGAGAATGCCCACCCCTTTCGTACGGGCCTGCATGATGACGTTGCCGGTAAGGATATCATCGTAGTCCTTGATTTTCTTGCGGAAATACTTGATGAAATCTTTTACTCCCTTCTGGAAATTGGGATGGATGTCCATCATCAGCCCGCCGGGGGTATAATAGCTGTGCAGCAGCCGCGAGCCGAACGATTCTTCAAAGATATCGAGGATGTGTTCGCGGTCGCGCAACCCGTAAAAATAACAGGTCAGTCCGCCCATGTCCATCCCGAAGCTGCACCACCAGAGCTGGTGGGAAGCGATGCGGTTCAGTTCATCAATGATGGTACGGATGTATTTCACCCGTTCGGGTACCTCCACCTCAAGGGCCTTCTCAACAAGCAGGCAAACCGCGTGGTTGTTGATGTGCGCCGAGAGGTAGTCCATCCGGTCGGTGAGGTGGATGATCTGGGGATAGGTATCCTTTTCGCACATCTTCTCGATGCCCCGGTGGATATACCCGCAGTGGGGTTTCAGGCTTTTCACGATCTCGCCCTGGAGGGATACGACCAGGCGGAGCACCCCGTGGGTTGAAGGATGCTGGGGACCCATGTTGATATGGTATTCCTCCTCCTCGATATTTTTGACAGGCAGGTTGATGACTTCTTTCATACCTTACAATTCTACGATGTTAACTTCATCCACATAATCTTTGCGCAGGGGGTGGCCGATCCAGCCCTCTTCGAGGAAGAGCCTGCGAAGGTCGGGATGGTTGGTGAACCGGATGCCCATCAGGTCGTACACCTCCCTTTCGTGAAATTCGGCGGTCCGCCAGATGTCGCATACCGTATCAACTGCGCCGTTCACCCGGTCTTCGGTACGAACCTTCAGTACGAGCTGGTGGCCGAACGTGGTTGATTCGAGATGATAAACCACTTCAAGAAATTTCACCATATCGACGCCCGAAAGGCAGAACAGGTAATCAAATGCAAGATCGGGCTCGTTTTTCAGTGAAACCGCGAGTTCATGCATCTTTGCCGGCGGGATGATGAAGGTGAGGAATTGTTTGTTTTCCTGGAATTCTGCGCCGGGAACCAGGCCCAGAATCCGCTCCTTCAATGCTGCGTTATCCATGTTGGAAAATGTCTAAATTAATTCTTCGGTTTTTCTCGGGTTTGAAAGAGTTTCCAGCTTGATTTTCCGCTGGAGCTGCATGACGCCGTATAACAGCGATTCCGGGCGCGGCGGGCAGCCGGGGATGTATACATCGACCGGGATTACATGGTCAACCCCGCGGATCACATGATAGGTGTTGTAAAAGAAGGGACCGCCGGAAACGGCGCAGGCGCCCATGGCGATCACATATTTCGGGTCCGACATCTGGTCGTACAACCGTTTCAGTACCGGGGCCATTTTATTGACGATGGTTCCTGCAACCACGATCACGTCGGCCTGGCGGGGGGAGGCACGGTATACCTCGATGCCGAAGCGGGAAAAGTCGTGACGCGATGCACCGGTGGCCATCATCTCGATGCCACAGCAACTGGTGGCAAAGGTTAGCGGCCAGATGGAATTCGACCGGCCCCAGTCCATCACGGCATCGATGGTTGTAAGCAGGATGTTCCCTCCCGATTTTTTAAAAAGATCGAGGGTTTCATTATCGCGGAAATCCGCTTCCTTCATATTTTTTATTCCCATTTCAAGGCTCCTTTCTTCCAGGCATAGAGGAGGCCCAGACCGAGAACGAAAAAGAAAATGACGATTTCGACAAAAGCAACCATTCCCATCTCTTTCATGACCACTGCCCAGGGGAAGATGAATACGCTTTCAACATCAAATACCAGGAAAATGATAGCGAAAAGATAGTAACCCACGTTGAACTGAAGCCACGTTAGTCCTTCGGTAGGAATGCCGCATTCGTAGGCCTCCGACTTATGGATGTTTGTGGAGTTTGGAGCCACATAGTGGGCAAAAACAAGGGCAAACCCCACCAGGAATGCCCCTACGATGAAAAAGAGTATCAGGCTTTCAGCGCTCATAATGTGAATGAATTAACAAATGTGGTCGGCAAAGTTAAAAATTAATCTGAGATAACCTAACCGGGTCAGGGCGATAACATATACATCCTGGCCATATTTGATTGGTTACTTGACACATAGGAAAAGGGACCTGTAAAATGTCAAAGTTGAGGTTGATATTTGTCAATGGCTGTGAAATGAAATGAAGGCAATGCAAACAATGCAGATAATGCAATTAATGCAATTAATGCAACCGGGCGGCAATGGAGGTTGAAACAATTAAACTGCACTCAATCCGTTTTCCCGGGGTCAACAGTGACCCTGATTTTTCCTTCAAACTGGAAGAATGCTTTCACCGCATCCGGTGCGATCAGGATCCTGTCGGGATCGAGTTTGTCAATGTCGCCCCGTATCCTGAAAAAGCTCAGCGACTGGTTTTGTTCCAGGTACGAATTCAACTCTTTCCGGGCATCCTTAAGGCGGTCGCCAACCGGGAAGACCAGGTTGGATGACAATTTCTGGATCAGTCCCGAATGAAACATCCATGAGGCGGTTTTAATCAGCGCATTCCTCGTGGAAACCTGGAAATCGAGGTTCGTGAGACCAACCGACATGGTTTCCCGGTCAAAAACGGGAATCCCCGACAGGTAGATCGTCCCCTTCACGCTTCCCTCAACGACCAGGGCTACAATGAGGTTTTCGCCCTGCCCGTAAACAGAAATATCGAGCACGGATATTTTATAGTTCCGGTAACTGAAAACATAGCCGATAAGTTGTTTCCGGGCCAGTTCGTTGATCTGGGAAAACGGGATGTCTACAGAAAAGTTGATGTTGAAATTGTCGGGGATCGAACTGGTGATCTTCAGCGGGGGCAGGTCCGGGTTGATGGAGTATTCGGGTTCCGGACCGAAGAAAAGCTGGACCAGGGCCTTCATTCCGACCGTATGGTTGATGGAGGATCCGGTCGCCCGGATGGGAACCGAACTGAACTCAGCCGGGGTCAGTTTCAGCCAGAGCGGGTATCCACCGGCAACCCGGACGGGCTTTTGCATCCTGGTCCATAGATCCGTCATCAATGGTTTAAGGTTGAAGGTTTCCTTTACTCCCCGGTCAATCTCGCGTGTGATTGTCGGCAGGTTCGATTTGACCAGCAGGTCGGAAATCACCGGGAGGGGAATCTGTATCAGCCCGACCAGCACCTGGGGATAACTGATCCAGTCGTACCCGTCGGACAGGGTTATGGTGTTGATGCCCCAGTCCTTGTTGAGGCTGACCGTGGTTTTGAATTTCAGGGCCACCTCGGCTGTCGCATCCTGGGTGGTTGAATAGTTAAAACCGAGAACCCCTGCTGTAAACCGTTTCCGCAGCCATATCTTTAGCGGGACCCGGTAGAATACCTGGTTGCCGTCGATGCTGATGGTGATGCTATCGCTTTTTGTCGCGCGAAGCATCAGGTTGTCGCGGTCGTGATCCTCGAAACTGGTATCGGAATAGATGACCCCGTTCAATTCGCGGTTGATCAGCTTTTTCAATGTTTTAATATCGGTGCCTACCGGGATGTTGATATAGGAATACCTGGGTGAATAGGCAGCTGTTCGGTATTCTTCAGGGGGTCGTTCTGTTTTGAGAACCCGGCATCCGGCAAGGAGCACCAGGAAAAAAAAGAGAAGCGGAATAAGGGGAGGAAGGTGCCTTTCCAGGACCAACGGAAGCGTGACAGGCAGGTTGTTTTGTTTACCGGTTCGTTTCTCTTTAGTTGCGGGAAAGGGGTCGGAGGAGGATCGCGGCAAGGAATTCATAAGGGTAATTTATCATGACAACGGGTTGCTAAAATAGGAAAGAATTCCGGAAGTTAAGCACATTTCCCCCCTCTTACTGGAACCGGGGGTTCCCCTCCCGGCTCCACGGGACATGGAATGCTGACTTTTGAAAATTATTTGTTACTTTTATTCCCATGTTCATCCATTAAACCAATACACATCCCCTGCCATGCAAACTCCCCTGTCAATCTATTTCTTCTCCGGCACCGGGAACGCCCGCAACGTGGCGCACTGGTTTTCCGTAGTTGCGCTCGGACGCGGGATTGAGACAACCGTTACCGACATCTCCCGCACCAGCCGGAAAGATATCCCCCTGCCTGCCCCGGGGTCGCTCGTGGGCTTTATTTCACCCACCCACGGGTTCAATTACCCCCCGGCAATGATGTACTTCATTTTCAGGTTCCCGCGTTCAAAAGGCAACCGCGCTTTCCTGATGAACACCCGGGCAGGGTTGAAACTGTCAAAGTGGTTTGTCCCGGGTCTGAGCGGGATCGCCCTGTGGCTGTCGGCGCTGGTGCTGCTTTTTAAAGGATACCGCATCGTTGGCCTTCGCTCCGTCGATCTTCCGTCAAACTGGATCTCTTTCCACCCGGGGGTTAAGGAAAAGGTGGTTGCATCAATTTATGGTCATTGCAAAAACATTACCGTCAGGTTTGCCGGGAAGATCCTCAGCGGGGAAAAAGTCTATACCGCCTTCCGCGATATCATCCAGGACCTGCTTGTCGCACCCGTAAGCATCGGTTATTATTTCGCAGGGCGCTTCATCCTGGCAAAAACGTTTTACGCGACAGATGCCTGCGACAAATGCAACCTTTGCATCAGCAACTGCCCGGTGAAAGCCATTCTCACAGTCGACAACCGCCCTTTCTGGTCGTTCCGGTGCGAAAGCTGCATGCGCTGCATGAACGACTGTCCCAAACGTGCCATCGAAACCTCGCATGGCTACCTGGTCCTGAGCATGTGCCTGCTCAACATCTGGATCATGTCGTGGTTCTGGCAGGCGGTGGCCAGGTTCCTCGTGATCCCCGCTGGCAACGGATGGGTCTCGCTTGCGGTAACCTTCACCCGCTGGGCGGTGACCTTTGCGGTCGTGGTTCTCTTCTACCGACTGTATCACTATTTGCTCCGGGTCCCTTTTTTCAGACAACTGTTTTACTATTCCTCCCTTACACGGTATAAATTCTGGCGCCGTTACAAACCTTCCAGGAACATGATATCGCATTTGCCATGAAAGACCTGCATATTGATCAGTACTTAGAGGCTTCGGCCGATTTTGCCAAGCCCATCCTCCGCCATCTGAGGGCGCTTGTTCACCAGGCATGCCCCGGTGCGGTCGAAAAATTGAAATGGGGGTTTCCCCAATTTGATTACAAAGGAGTATATACCAGTATGGCTGCATTTAAGGAGCACTGCGCCTTTAATTTCTGGAAGGCTGAACTTCTCGACGACCCCAAAGGACTTTTCGGGGAAAAAGAGGCAAAGTCGATGGGCAATTTCGGAAGGATCAGGTCGCTTGCCGATCTGCCTCCCGATGATATACTCCTGGATTATCTTGCCAGGGCCAGGCAACTCAACGACGAAGGGGTGAAGAGAATCACAAAACAACCCACGGAGGAAGAGAAAAAGGAGTTGGCTGTCCCCGGCGACCTGCGTTCGGCACTTCAATCGAATACTGTTGCTTCGGAGGTTTTTGAAAAATTCTCCTATTCCTGCCGTAAGGATTACGTGGTGTGGATTACCGAGGCAAAAACAGCCGCCACCCGCGAAAAAAGAATCGCAACCGCCGTTGAATGGATTTCAGAGGGGAAGAACAGGAACTGGAAATATAAATAGAAGAATGCAGGAATAAGGGAATGCAGGAATGCAGGAAAAGTGATATTCCGGGGAGAAGTTATTAACAGCATGATGACCTTTTATGATTCCGGCGGATTAACCGGAAAAAGTCATGAAAGAAAATATCATCCAGTTAAAAAGCTTTGAACTGGCAAAGGAGATTGTTTTTCTGCATCAAATTCAAACAAGGGAAAAACATGAATATATGCTTTCCAGGCAATTGTTGCGATCGGGGACATCGGTCGGCGCCAATATTTCGGAAGGAACGGCAGGGCAATCCATGAAAGAGGAGTCTGTAACCGCCTGTCAATTGCCTATAAAGAATCCCGTGAAACAGAATTCTGGTTAAAATTGCTTTGCGCGACAGGATACCTTTCAGTGGAAAAACCATATCCCGGCATGAAAAAATGTGATGAAGTCATCAGGATTTTGCATGCAATTCTGAAAACAACCAGCCAGCCAGCTTCTACTTGATCCAAACTTCCCCTACATTTGTATTCCTGCATTCCTGCATTCCCTTATTCAGATATTCCTGATATTAACCTGTATGATTTACCTTGAAAATACACTGATCTCGGATGAAATAAAGGAGGTCTTCTTTTGCTGCGACATGGCAAAGTGCAAAGGGGCCTGCTGCGTGGAGGGTGATGCCGGCGCCCCGCTTGATGAGGAGGAGATTTCGCTTCTTGAAGATTATATTGATGAGATAAAACCCTTCATGGTCCCGGAGGGCATCGAAGAGGTGGAATTGCTCGGGGTATTCGACTATGATGCAGAGGGAAAATACGTCACCCCGCTGATCCACGGGAAGGAATGTGCGTTTGTCTATTTCGCCCAGGGAATCGCCCGGTGCGCAATTGAAAAAGCCTTTGAAGAAAAGAAGATTCCCTTTGCAAAACCCATCTCCTGCAACCTCTACCCCATCCGGATTAAAGCATCGCCTGAAAACGACCTGCTGAATTACCATAAATGGCCCATCTGCCAGAAGGCCCTGGTAAAAGGACACAATGAAAAAATACCCCTTTACCAGTTCCTGGAAGGGGCATTGATCCGGAAATACGGACGAAACTGGTACAACAAACTCGTTAAGTTACTGCGTTAGCTCCGCCGCTCAGCGCCAGCGCCGCACGTTTGGCAGTTGCCATGGTCGAAAATTCCTTGTCCATCATAAACAGCCCGCCCCGGTCGTCACCGGCCAGCCTGATCTGGTCGAGGATGCTCCTGACAGTACTTTCCTCCTCGATCTGCTCGGTGATATACCACTGGAGATAGTTGGCCGTGGTGTAATCCTTCTCCTTCGTGCAAATGGCATAAAGATCGTTGATCGACGCAGAGATATATTCCTCGTGCTTCAGCACTTCATGGAAAACATCCGGCAAGGATTTAAAATCTGAACCCGGGGCATCCAGTGAAGGAATGACGGCTGTTCCTCCGCGGTCGTTCAGGTAATGGACCAGCTTGAGCATATGGATCCGTTCCTCTTCGGTCTGAACATACAGCCAGTTGGCGGCACCGGGATAACCGTTCCGTTCGGCCCAGGAGGCCATGGAAAGATAGATCCGCGACGAATGTTCCTCGCGCTTAATCTGTTCGTTTATCGCTTTTTCTACGTTTTTCGTTATCATGGTCGATGTAATTACAGGATACAAAACTAAACATTATTTGAACCGGCCGGGCATCTTCCGCACATATTGCAGGGGGGATAAAAGTTTCTGCGCTGGTTGTTGCCGGATCTTATTCAGAAATTCCGATCCTCACCTTTTTATTCTTGATCTTTTCATCCCGGATCAGGCCGGCGACTTTTTCAATTTTGCTGCTGCTTATTGCTGCATACGACGAATGATCGAGCACTTCGACCAGGCCGAGTTCCTCCTTCGCCAGCCCGCCCTTCTGTAAAAGCATGCCCACAATATCCATCTTGTTGATCTTTTCCTTTTTCCCCGCCGCGATGAAGAGCGTGCTCCAGGGTGCCCTGCCGGGAAGCCTGGTCTTTTCGGGCAGGGATTCGGCTTCGGGCTGATCCTTGATGAACGGGGGAAGGTGGTCGGCGGCTGAAAGCAGCAGGTAGGAGGTTCCCGAGGCGTTCATTCTTGCGGTCCGGCCGTTCCTGTGGGTAAATATGTCATGGGTCTGGGGCAGCTGGTAATGGATCACCGCTTCAATTTCGGGGATGTCGAGCCCGCGCGAGGCCAGGTCGGTGGTGACCAGCAGGCGGTGGCTGCCATTCCTGAACTTTATCAGCGACCGTTCCCTGTCTTCCTGTTCCATTCCCCCGTGAAAAACGCCATGCGCAAGTCCTTTTTCCTGCAAAAGCAGGCTCACCCGTTCAACAGCTTCCCGGTGGTTGCAGAAGACCAGTGCGGGTTTGTTCTGCAGTTTGCACACCAGGCCGAACAGGAGGTGCAATTTGTCGGCCCCCTCCGCCCTCAGGTATTTCAGCGTGATTCCCGACGCAACCGGCGAGCGGCTGCTTAGAAAATCAAGTTCCACCGGGTTCCTGATCCCGGTAAAGACAGGGATCTCCTCCATGTTCGTAGCCGAGGTCAGGATGCGCTTTTTAACCTTTTCGAGCCTGGAGATGACAAATGACATCTCCTCCCTGAACCCGAATTCGAGGGCCTTGTCAAATTCATCCAGCACAAGGGTATGAATGCCTCCCGCATCCATGGTTTCATGACGGATATGGTAGGCGATCCTGCCGGGTGTGCCCACAACCACGGCAGGAGGATCGGACAAATTGTTCTTTTCCGTTTTCGAATCATGCCCACCATAAAAACAATTGATCTTAAAACCGGTATTCATCTGTTTGAACACCTGTTCGATCTGCAGGGCCAGTTCGCGCGATGGCACCACGATCATTGCCTGCACGCCTGCGACGCCGGCTTTCAGGCTTTTCAGCACCGGCAACAGGAAGGCAAGGGTTTTTCCCGACCCGGTGGGAGAAAGCAGCACGATGTCGGAGGCGCTTTTTGCCGCTTCAATGGCGGCTTGTTGCATGCTGTTCAGCGATGCAATGTTTAAATTTTTAAGTGTTTTCTGAATCATCCGTGTTTTCTGAACTATTTAAATGCCAGATTATTCCGCCGGTTAATAATCCCTGATGCAGCGAACCGAAAAACCCGATTCCATCTTCCGGGGGGTCCGGTAAATCCCCGCATCTTCGCCGTTCATCGACCAGGTCCAGGCATTGTGGACAAGATAGCCGGTAGAGCTCCACCAGTAACCCCGCTGACGCACTTCGCTGAACATGCCGGTCGTATCAATATTCCCGCCCGGTCGCGCGGTAAATCCGTACAGGTTCAGGGCCCCGGTGTTGGTCTGCCAGTGTGCGGTACCTGTTTCCTTCAGCATGCCACCGGCCATGGACCTCCCTTTCAGGGAGTCGGTAAGTGCCTGCCACTCATAATCGTACGGCACATGCCACGAAATCGGGCACAGGTTTCCGCTGGCAGCGGCATACCCGTTGTAAAGCCTTCCATACACCCGCACATTGACGGTATCGTTCCCGTAGTTGCACCAGACCCCTTTTTTAAATTTTCCCCAGCTCCCCGTATCCTTCACATGCGCGATCGTATCGCCGTTGCGATAGCGGGTGGTTTTCAGGTTCTCCGACATCCAGGTCTGCCCCTTGATGTGAACCAGGTGATAAATATTCCCGTCGATATCATTCACGGTATCATCGGAAGGATAATAAAAATAGTAGGTGTTGTCCTTTTTAATACAACCAGACAGCAGCACGAACAATGCCACCAGTAAAACTGACGGTTGGTACCAATTTCCGGTCTTCGTTTTCACAATTGTTGGAATGACGGGGAAAGATGCGTCCGTTAGCCTTTCAGTGCCTCTGCCCCGGAAACAATTTCGAGGATTGCATTTGTGATGGAGTTCTGACGAGCTTTGTTGTATGAGATGTTCAATTCGCGCAGCAGGTCCTTGGCATTTTCGGTAGCTTTTTGCATCGCCGTCATGCGGGCACCGTGTTCTGAGGCGTTCGAATCAAGGATCGCCTTAAAAAGCTGTATTCTTAGTGATTTCGGAATCAACTCCCGCACGATGGTCTCCCGGTCGGGTTCAAAAATGTAATCCGCCTCCGCTTTGGCAACGGGCGGGGCAGCAGCCGTCCCGGCAGGTAAAACAGGTTCCCCGGGGGGAACGATGGGCAGGTATTGTTCGACGATGAGCCGCTGAACAGCTGCATTTTTGAACTGGTTATAGATCAGGTCGATCCGGTCATATTCCTTTGCTGCGAAGGCCTTCATCAGTTTTTCGGCCAGTGGGGAGGTGTTGTCGAAGGTAAGCCGGTCGAACAGGTCGTCGTGCGACTCCACCACGTTGAATCTCCTTTTCCGGAAAAACTCCGAAGCCTTGCGGCCGATGGTGATGAGGCCGACATTTCCCTGGCTGAACTGCCGCTCGTAGGTGGTTGCCGTCAGGTTCAGGGCCATCTTGATAACGTTTGAATTGAAGGCGCCGCAGAGCCCGCGGTTGGAAGCTACCACCACGAGCAGGATCTTTTCAGGTTTACGTTCCTGTGAAAAAGGATTGTCGCCCGAATTGTCGACGCTGGCGCTCAGGTTTTGCAATATTTCCCTCAACTTAGCAGCATAGGGCCGTAATTTGATGATGGCCGTCTGCGCTTTGCGCAATTTTGAGGCCGCCACCATTTTCATGGCATTGGTGATCTGCTGGGTCGATTTAACCGATGCAATCCGAATACGTACTTCCTTCAGTCCGGCCATCTCAGTATATTATTTCTTTTCCTCGTACTTTTTGGAAAGGTCCCTGGCAACCTGTTCCATGATCTTCAGATCCTCGTCCAGCAGTTTGCCGGCTTTGAGGTTGTCGAGAACGGCCTGGTGGTTGACCTCCATGAAGTTCAGGTATTCATCTTCGAAATTGATCACGCTTCGTGCCGGGATGTTTCGGAGCAGGCCGCGGGTTCCGCAGAAGATGATGGCGATTTGTTTTTCGACCGCCATGGGTGAATACTGCGGTTGCTTGAGAATCTCCACGTTACGGGCGCCTTTGTCGAGAACCGCTTTGGTGGCGGCGTCGAGGTCGGAGCCGAATTTGGAGAACGCTTCCAGCTCGCGGTATTCAGCCTGGTCGAGTTTGAGCGTGCCGGCGATCTTTTTCATCGATTTGATCTGGGCATTTCCGCCCACGCGCGACACCGAGATTCCCACGTTGATGGCGGGGCGGATACCTGCGTTGAACAAACTGGTTTCAAGGAAGATCTGGCCGTCGGTAATGGAGATCACGTTGGTCGGGATGTAGGCCGAAACGTCGCCGGCCTGTGTTTCGATGATGGGCAGCGCAGTAAGCGAGCCTCCTCCTTTAACCATGCCTTTCAGGATTTCGGGAAGATCGTTCATCTGGCGTGCAATGTCGTCGGAAGAGATCACCCTGGCGGCCCGTTCAAGCAGGCGGGAGTGAAGATAAAACACATCTCCCGGGTAAGCTTCGCGTCCGGGGGGGCGACGGAGCAGCAGGGAAACTTCACGGTAGGCAACCGCCTGCTTTGAAAGATCGTCGTAGATCACCAGCGCCGGGCGGCCCGTATCGCGGAAAAATTCGCCGATGGCTGCCCCTGCAAATGGAGCATAGAATTGCATGGCGGCAGGGTCGGATGCCGTTGAGGAGACGACCACGGTATAAGCCATGGCGCCCTTTTCCTCGAGTGTTTTGACGATATTGGCAACCGTTGAACCCTTCTGGCCGACGGCTACGTAAATGCAATAAACGGTTTCGCCTTTTGCATGAAATTCCTTCTGGTTGATGATCGTGTCGATGGCAATGGCCGTTTTCCCGGTCTGCCGGTCGCCGATGATCAACTCACGCTGGCCGCGGCCGATCGGGATCATGGCGTCGATCGGTTTGATCCCCGTCTGGAGGGGCTGGTTCACCGGTTGGCGGAAAATAACCCCGGGGGCCTTGCGTTCCAGCGGCATTTCGTAACGAATTCCATCGATCTTTCCTTTGCCGTCGATGGGTTCGCCAAGCGTATTCACAACACGGCCAAGCAATCCTTCACCCACCTCGATGGATGCGATGCGCCGGGTACGCTTGACAATGTCGCCCTCCTTGATTTCATTGGATTCACCAAGTAAAACGGCACCGACATTATCCGCCTCAAGGTTGAGCACGATGGCCTTCACCCCGTTTTTTTCAAATTCGATCAGCTCGCCGCTTTCGACATTGTTCAAACCATAGATCCGGGCGATCCCGTCACCTACCGTAAGCACCGTGCCTACCTCTTCAAGCTCCTTTTCGTTCTGGTAACCGGCAAGTTCCCTGCGTAATATCGCGGTAACTTCTGCGGGTTTAATCTCAGCCATATTTTGTATGTTTAATAGTGAAATACCGGAATGGTGAAGAAAAGATCACCTTACCGCTATTGCAATTTCTTTTTATACAGGTTCACTTTTGATATCGCATTGCGCATCTCTTCTATTTCCCTGCGGATGCTGGCATCGTATTGTTTATCGTTCCAGGAAAGGATAAAACCGCCGATGAGCGATTCGTCGATTTCAGTCTTCAGCGAAATGTCCGCTTTGGTATAATTCTTCATCAGATCGGTCACCTGCTGCGTGGTCACCGCATCGGGTTTTACCGGCGATTTGAAATGAACGATCAGGATGTTATTGTATTCATTGTACAGGCCGACCATTTTCAGGGCGATCAGCGGAATGAGCATCTCGCGGTTTTTGCGGACCATGATGTCCAGGTAGGTCATGGTGACGGGATGCACGTTCTTTTCGAAAATTTCCCGCAGGATGACCTGCTTCTTCCCGGTATTGACGATCGGGCTGTCGAGCAGCATCCGAAGGTCCCTGCTCTCATCACAGGTTTTAGAGATCAGCAGGCTGTCCTGGCAAATCTCTTCCATGGCCTTTTTCTCCAGGGCAAGATCAAAAAGTGCTGAGGCGTACCGTTCCGCTACCAATGAAACATTCATTCCTGTCAGTTGAATTTAACTTCTTTCAATAATTCCTGGATATACTCTTCCTGCATTTTCGGATCGGAGAGTTCCCGTTTCAGGATAAACCTGGCAAGGGTAAGCGAATTTTCGGCGATCTGGTTTTTAAGTTCCGTCATGGCCGCCATTTTTTCGTTGTTGATGCTTTCCTTGGCTCCCTCAACGATGCGCAACGCCTCTTCATTTGCCTTGACACGGGCATCCTCGATCAGTTTTTCCTTGATTTTGCGGGCTTCATTCAGCAGGGCATCGCGTTCATTCTTCGCCTCCTGGAGCAACTGTTCGTTGTTGAACTGGAGCTGTTTCATCTCTTCCCGCGCCTTGTTGGCCGAATTCAGCGCCTCATGGATGGAGGTTTCGCGCTCCTTCAGCATCTGCAGGATGGGTTTCCATGCAAATTTACCAAGGATATAGACCAGCAGCAAAAATGCCAGGGTCATCCAGAAGATCAAACCCAGTCCCGGGGTGATTAATTCCATATCGGTTTCCTTTTGATGTTCATGATTGAAAAAGTTCCTTACAGTCCAACCAACCGTTAAACCGTAAGGAACCTGCCGTAACTGCTAGATGAAAAGGATCAGCAGACAAACGACGATGGCAAAGAATGCAACACCTTCAACGAGGGCGGCGGCGATGATCATGTTTGAACGGATATCACCGATTGCTTCAGGCTGACGGGCAATGGATTCGAGGGCGCTCTTGCCGATGTTCCCGATACCGATACCGGCACCGATCACGGCGATCCCTGCTCCCAAACCTGCTCCCATCTTTGCAATGGCTGATAAATTACCGGCCACCTGCAGTAAAATTGCTAATAAATGCATAATCTAAGGGTATTAAGGTTACTACTAAAACAATTCAATTTACGATTTACGATTTTAGATTTACGATTTCAGGATTGCCAGGGTGATCCCGACTGTTTTTTTTAATTATCAATTATGAATAAATTAACTTCAAGTTTCTCTGGACATTTTACCAAATTTGTATGTCGTAAATCCAAAATCGTAAATTTTTAATGGTGTTCCGGCTCCACGGTCGCCAGTCCGAAATAGAGGGCCGACAAAAGTGTAAACACATAGGCCTGGATAAAGGCAACCAGCAATTCAAGCAGATTCATAAATACCATAAAAGCCACGGAGACCACCGAAACCCCGAGTCCCAGCGCGGCGCTGATGGCGCCGAAAATAAAAATAAGGCTTACGAAACCAAGTGCGATGATATGCCCTGCGGTGATGTTGGCAAAGAGACGGATCATCAGGACAAAGGGTTTGGTGATGATCCCGATGATCTCAACGACCGGCATCAGGGGAATGGGAAGTTTCAGCCACCAGGGCACCCCGGGGGTGTTGATAATGTCGACCCAGTAATGTTTGTTACCGTTGATGGTGGTGAGAATGAAGGTGAAAACCGCCATGACCAGGGTGACCGCGATATTCCCGGTTACATTGGCACCCCCCGGAAAAAAGGGGATCAGACCGAAAAGGTTGTTGAAAAAGATAAAAAAGAACACCGTAAGCAGGAAGGGCATGAACTTCTCATATTTTTTCTCCCCGATGGAGCTTCTGGCAATGTCATCGCGGATAAAGATGATCAGCGGTTCCATCAGCGACTGCAGTCCGCTGGGAGCCTTATCCACATTACGCCTGTAAGCATTGGCAACCGAAAGAAAGATCAGGATCAGCAACAGGGAGCTCAGGAGAACCGCAAAGGCAACCTTGGTGATCGAAAAGTCATAAACCGCCGGACCCGCTATTTTGTTGTTGTTCTCAAGCCTGGTGATCTTTCCTTTGCCTGCCCCCTCGGTTCCTATCTTAAAGCCATGGTAGCTGTGGTTCTCATTGTGAAACCTCGAGGAGCTGAAGAAAAAAAGTTTGCCGTCGTAAAGGAGGATAACGGGCAGCGGAACGGTGAGGTGGAGGTTTCCGATCACGGCTACATGCCATTCGTGGTTGTCGACCACATGTTCCATGATCATTTCACCGGCATTAAATTTCCCGGTCTCCCCGGTTTCGGTTTTTGCCGGGTGGCCGGTAACGCTGTCGGTGGCAGGGACGAGCACGGCATGATCCTGTGCGGTGGCATGAACCCTGCTCACAAACAGGAACATAAACAGGAGGCTGAGGAGCGGATACCGGAGCCGGTGCAAGTATGATGTTACAGCTGTCATGAAACCAATTGCAATTTAAAAACCCTTACTTACCATGATTGCGCCTGAAAATCACTGCGAAAAGCGGAGGCGGAAATACCCCGCCGGATTGAAGCGCCGCAAACCGCAAGATGACGCAAAGAGCGCAAATTTAATGAATAAACCCGGCCAAATGAACTGCAAAAATAGAAATTAATATTGAATCTGGAAAATGAAGGGTTGTAACCAAATAACATTTTATTCGTCTTAATGCCCTGATGAACCCTAAAATCACTAATTTTGAACCCTTCTTAAACTCCTGAAAATGCATACGCATCGTTTTTTCTTCAGGCTTCTTGCCGTGATGATCTTCATAATTGCAGGAGCCCCAAAACCGGGTTTTTCACAAAAAATTTGGACGCTCGAAGATTGCATCAATTATGCCCTTCAAAACAACCTGGACATCAACAAACAACTCTTCACGGTGGAGAACAACAAGGATGTACTCCTCCAAAGCACGCTGAACCTGCTTCCCAACCTCAATGCAAACGGGACGAATGTGTGGAATTTCGGCCAGACGATCGACATGTACACCAATACATTCGCCACAAACACCGTTCGCTCCAACAATTTTTACATTTCCAGCAACGTGACGCTTTTCTCGGGACTCCAGAAGGTCAACACCCTGAAGGCAAACAAGATCAACCTCCTGGCGAGCAAATACGACCTTGATGTCATTAAAAACAACATCTCCCTTTCGGTTGCCGGTTATTACCTCGACATCCTTTTCAACCTGGAGCTGCTTGATGTTGCCAGAGAGCAGCTTGCCATCACCACATCGCAGGCCGAACGCATGCAGAAGCTGGTCGATGCCGGTTCTTCCGCCCGGGGTGACCTGCTGAACATCCAGGCGCAGAAAGCGGCTGAAAAGCTGAACCTGGTGGATGCCGAGAACAGGCTGTATATTTCCAATTTATCATTGCAGCAGCTGATCGATCTTCCTGTTACGCACGATTTCGTTGTTGAGAAACCATCCCTCAAACAGGTTCTTCCCCCGAGTGAAAAAATTACCGCCGAGATCATCTATGACCATGCCGTGAAAACCAGGCCCGAAATTAAAGGTGCCGAACTTCGGGTCGAGATCGCCCGGAAGAGACTTGCCATCGCACGCGGCTATATCCAGCCAACCCTTTCCCTGAGCGGATCATGGGGAACAGGTTATTCCGGTGTTGCGGAGCAGATCGACCCTACCAAACCCTCCGTCCTGGATACCGTCCCCATCGGCTTTGTAAGGAAAACCGGCGACCTGGTCGTTATGCCGCAGGTTGTCCATTCATACAGGGTAAAATCCTTTACCGACCAGTTAAGGGATAACAGCAACCAGTCGGTTGGTTTCTATCTGAACATTCCCATTTTCAACGGCTGGTCGGGCCGCACGGCCATCAACCAGGCAAAGATCGCAAAATCGGAAGCAGATCTTGATCTTGCCATCAAATCCAGGGACCTGAGAAAACTGATCGAACAATCATTTGCCGATGCAGTCTCCGCCCTCCAGAAATTCAATGCCTCCCAGGAAAAGGTCCATGCCCAGGAGGAGGCCTTCAAATATGCCCAGCAAAAATTTGATGTCGGCGTCATGACCTCTTTTGATTACAACAACAGCAAGAAAGATCTCACCAAGAGCCAGTCGGACCTGCTCCAGGCCAAATATGACTTTATTTTTAAAACAACGATTCTCGATTTTTACATGGGGAATCCGATTAAAATTGACCGCGAATAACCCATAAAATATTTTTTCATGGCTAACAGGATTTCAAAGAAAAATATCTGGATCATCATTACCGTTGTTGCGGTAATAGCGCTGATCGTAATTGCAGTGCTTGTAAAGGGCAAACGGAGCGAAGGGACCAAGGTGGCAACCGAGAAGGTGGCGAAGCGGACCATCATCCAAACGGTTTCATCCAATGGCAAGATTCAGCCCGAAAAAGACATCAAGATCAGTCCCTATATTTCAGGTGAAGTGGTGGAACTGCTTGTAAAAGAAGGCGACCAGGTTAAAAAAGGCGACCTGCTTGCAAAAATAGATCCCGAGATCTACATTTCACAGTTCGACCAGAGCGAGGCCTCCCTCAATACCCAGAAGGCCAACCTTGCAAATTCAAAAGCGCGTCTTGCCCAGGTTAAGGCGCAATTTGAAAACGCCCGGCTCACCTTTGAACGCCAGGAAAAGCTGTTCAAAGAAAATGTGATCTCCAAATCGGAATATGACCAGTCGAAAGCTGCCTTCCAGGTGGCGCAGGCACAGGTCACCGCCGGGGAAGAGGACATCAAAGCCTCCGATTTCATGGTGAAGAGTTCTGAAGCGGGATTGAAAAGATCGAAGGAAGACCTGACCCGGACGGCTATTTTCGCACCGAATGACGGCACGGTCTCCAAACTGGGCGTACTAAAGGGCGAGCGGGTTACCGGGGCATCGCAATTCTCAAGTGGTACGGAAATCATGCGCATCGCCAACCTCAATGAAATGGAGGCCCAGGTGCAGGTCAACGAGAACGACATCGTACGGGTGAGCATGGGCGATACCGCCCTGATCGAAGTGGATGCCTACCTCAACAGGAAATTCAAAGGAATCGTTACCGAGCTGGCGACTTCGGCAAACACAACCGGTGTCAGTGTTGACCAGGTCACCAATTTCAATGTAAAAATTCACATCATCAAGGATTCCTACAAAGACCTCCTGACAGGCAAATCCGTCGATTTTTCACCCTTCCGCCCCGGCATGTCCTGTACCGTTGAAATCCAGACCGAAACCGCCGAAAATACCATTACCGTTCCCATCCAGGCTGTTACCACGCGGATCGCAAAGGATTCACTCGAAAAGATCAACGACAAAAACAAGATTAAAAAAGACGATGGCGACCAGCAGATCGAGGTCGTTTCGGTAAAAAAGAAAAGCGACCAGATCCAGGAATGCGTGTTTCTCCTGAGCGACGGCACCGCCAAAAAGGTTAATGTCAAGACCGGCATCCAGGATAATACTTTCATCCAGATCCTGAGCGGGCTGAAGGTGGGCGACGAGATCATCACGGCTCCCTACAGTGCCGTATCGAAAATTCTGAACAACGGGGACAAGGTAAAGAAGGTCGATAAAAAAGAGCTCTTTACCACCGAGAAAGACAAATAGTGCATGGCACTGATCCTTTGTTTAGAAACTGCAACGGGGGTATGTTCCGTCGCCCTGTTCAGGGATAATGTCCTGCTTGGGTTGAAAGAATCCTCAACCAGGAATGTCCATTCATCCATGCTAACGGTATTCATTGAAGAGGTGACACGGGAATCGGGGATCAGCCCCGGTGAACTGGATGCCATTGCAGTCAGCATGGGACCCGGTTCCTATACCGGGTTGCGCATCGGGGTGGCTGCGGCAAAAGGGTTGTGCTACGCCCTCGACAAACCCCTGGTTGCAATACCAACCTTGCAGGCGATGGCCGCCGGCATGAATGACGAGTTGAAAATCAAGAATTTCGAGTTGTTTTCAGAGATTCCCTGCCTGGTCTGCCCGATGATCGATGCCAGGAGGATGGAGGTTTACTGTGCCGTTTATGACGGGAAAAACCGCGAGGTGGAGCCTGTCCGCCCAGAGATCATAGACGAAAATTCCTTCGGGAATCTCCTGGCCCGCAACCGCATCGTATTCGGCGGGGAGGGTGCTGCAAAGTGCAAGCCCGACCTGGAAACGCATCCGAATGCCCTGTTTATCGACGGTTTCGCCTCCTCCGCAAGGCATATGCACACGATGGCTGCGACAAAGCTCAGCCAGTCCCATTTTGAGAACCTGGCCTATTTTGAACCCTTCTACCTTAAGGATTTTGTGGCCGGCAAGCCGCGGATAAAAGGGCTTATATAAATTATTTGCTGATCATTACATTTAAGCTTATCCCCCTGATATGACCACCACCATCCCCCCCAGGTTCGCGACCAGGGTCATACATATCGGCAACCTGCCCATGGGCGGGGATTACCCGGTGCGCGTGCAGTCGATGACGACCACCGATACGCTCGACACAACGTCGACCGTGGAACAGGCCATCCGGATGATTGAGGCAGGATGCGAATATGTGCGTATCGCCGTTCCATCCATGAAGGAGGCTGAAAACCTGAAAGAAATTAAAAATGTTCTGCGCCACAGGGGCTATGAGACTCCGCTGATCGCCGATGTTCATTTCAACCCTGAAATTGCTGAAATTGCCGCCACGATCGTCGAAAAGGTGCGCATAAACCCCGGTAATTACATTCCCCGGACCGTCGCGCGTGATGCGCTCCCTGCCACGGAATCAGGGCAGGTGCTGGAGCAGATCGCCCTGCGGTTAACCCCATTGCTGAAGATCTGCAAAAACCATGGAACCGCTGTCCGGATCGGCGTAAATCACGGATCGTTGTCCGAACGCATCATGGACCTTTATGGCGACACTCCCCTTGGCATGGTTGAATCGGCCATGGAATTCGCCCGGGTTTGCACGGGACTATCCTTTCACGATCTTGTTTTTTCGATGAAAGCAAGCAACACCCGCGTGATGATCGCAGCCAACCGTCTGCTTGCCGAACGGATGCAGCGGGAGGGTATGAATTACCCGATGCACCTTGGCGTAACCGAAGCCGGTGCAGGCGAGGACGGGCGGATAAAATCGGCTGTCGGCATCGGGAGTTTGCTGGCCGACGGTATCGGCGACACCATCAGGGTTTCGCTTACCGAAGACCCCGAATTTGAGATTCCGGTTGCCTACGGCATTCTCCAGGCGACCGGGGTACGCATTACCAAAACGGAGTTCATCTCCTGTCCCTCCTGCGGCAGGACCCAGTTTAACATCCAGGAGGCCCTGGAACGAATCCGTTCCCGTACCTCCCATCTCAAAGGGCTGAAGATCGCCGTGATGGGATGCATCGTGAACGGCCTGGGCGAAATGGCCGACGCCCATTACGGTTACGTGGGTGCAGGGAGGGGAAGGATACACCTCTATAAGGGCAGGGAGGTCATCGAAAAGAATATCGGCGAAGCGTCTGCGGTGGAAGCGCTGATCGGCCTGATCAAAAAATCGGGTGACTGGTTCGACCCGGCATCCTGAGGGGATGGGCTACTTCCCGGTAACGATCGTCAGGCAACGCGGGATGATCTCGAAAATAAACGGGGTGTGCCCCAGCGATTCACCATCGGTTTCCAGGAATATTTTACCGGTCGACCTGATCCGGATGTTTTCACCCCTGTAAGTATTGACAATGGGCAGGTCAATGAGTGATCCGTCGAAGAGTTTCCGCGCATAGCGCACTACCATCCACTTGGAGGTTTTCCTGATCAGGGTGACGTCGAGCATCCCGTCGTCGGCAACGGCATTGGGGACCTGCATCATGCCGCCACCATTGAATCTGCATATGCCTACATTCATGGAAAACAGTTCCCCCTTGAAGGCGGTGCGGCCATCCACATCGATCACCGCATCCAGGAACCTGTATTGGAAAAGACTCGAAAATACAAAATACATGTAGGTGAGCGGCCCGCCCCGACCCTTTTCTTTGAGAATGTTGGTTTTTTTGGCAACGAGGGCGTCATAACCCATGCCGGCCACATTCATGAAAAATCGTACCTGCGGGTCCTCGTGGTGGTAATAGGTCACTTTGCCGGCATCCTGCAGAAAGGTTTTTTTCCGCTTCAGGACCCTGATCGCTTTCAGATAGTCGAACGGGATATCGAACATCCTGCACCAGTCGTTACCGGTTCCTACCGGTACCATTCCGATGGTGATTTCGGCCGGCGTAACCTCCCCGGCCATCATGATGCCATTCAGCACTTCGTTCAGCGTTCCGTCGCCCCCCACAACGCAAAGGTTCCTGAATCCCCCCGCAATTCCTTCAGCAGCGAGATGGACTGCATGGTTTTTCCGCTCCGTGAACCGGCACGAAAAATCGACTCCCTCCTCCTTCAGTATTTCCTGGATCTTCGGCCAGTCCCTGGTTCCCTTTTTCACCCCGGCATTCGGGTTGACGATCATGAGCCACTGATCCTTCGTTGATGCCTGCATGTGTTTCAATTTAAATGACCTGGTTAAAAACAGGATCTTTCTCCTTCCGGGCAAAAAGAAAGAATGAATAAAAGAGGGCGGCGAACGTCACCCCGGTCTGCGATTCAATGGTATCCTCCATCAGCATGGATAAAAAGAAGATGATGAGGAAGACAAAGAAAAAATAATCATCAAACCTCCGCAGCATCACTGGCGGATATAAGATGGCGGCCAGGAACCACAACAATCCGAAGATGCCGAAGCCGATAAAGATTGAGAGGAACTGGTTATGGGAACGCCACCGCTGATCGGGAGCAAGTTTCGTGTGCATCTTTTCATATTGGGCATCGAATGCGAGGTTCATGTCGCCCGTCCCGACACCGGTCAGCCAGTTTTCACGGATGATTCCCAGGGAGGCCTTCCAGAATTCGAGGCGCTGCATGAGGGTGGATCCCGTGGGGTTCCCGGTCGACCTGTAATTGTCGAATCCCCAGAGGAATTCATAGATCCTTCCGCGGATGCCGAATTTTTTCAGGAAAATTTGGTTGGCAATCCCTTTTTCGATTGCAGTAATCTCCTCCGGGCTGAGTTTTTCCACGGCATCGGCATCCTTGCGCCATCCTTTCGAGGTAAGGTACCTGATGACGGTATAGGCAACCGGGCCTGATTTGAGGTTCAGGCTGTCGAACGGAATCCGGCTGCGCTTGTTCCACGCACCCCTTAATTCATCCCACTGGATGTAAATCCACAGGTAGTTGCCGTTCTCCGTTTCCGTTGCAAAGGCGCTGTTGATATATGGATTTCCCCGCGAGGTGGTTTTTTCCAGCCTGGTAAGGTCAATCGGGTTCACCTGGTAATAATCGCCAACGACCGACCGGAGGAATAAAAAAACAGTCACGTTGAACACCAGGATTCCAAGCCCCAGTCCGGTCTTCAGCCACCGGTTCCGGGATTTGAAGATCAGCACAGGCACCAGGAAGATAAGGATGGCCAACGTGATCGATAATCCTGTAAACGACTGGGAAATAATAATATATGCCAGTAACCAGGCAAGGATTATCAGCATGATTCCCTTTTGCCAAAGCAGGCAGAAATTCCGTTTCAGCAGGAAATAAACAAGGGCATAAATGCTGAGCGACAGCATCAGGCTGAAGATGATGTGCGAAATGTTGTGCGATACATCGCGGATATCTACATAATGGTGAACGGCAATCATCCAGGCATTGAAAAGCGACCTGACGAGAACCGCCAGCACAAAAAGCAGGATGAACCTGTAAAAGGCCTTTTTCCCGAAGGCACCTGAGGTTGAAAGGAACAGGGGTAAAAGGAACAACGGCAATTTGGTCCTGAGGTCCTTCATCGCGTAGTTGAAATCGGTCGTCCAGAGAAGCCCGGCGAGGTGCATCAGCATGATGCTGGTAAAAAGCAGTGCGGCCCTGTTGCTAAAAAATTGTCTGAATCCTTTTGCAATGCCCGAAAACATGACCCAAACCCCGACCGGGACTGCAAGCAGGACTGCCCGGCCGGCCGGCCCTTCCCGCATCCTGGCAAGCCATGTCCGGTAGTCGGACTGCCCGACCACCCAGCCGCCCGCCATCATGAACTGCCCGATGCTCAGCAATAATTTGGAAAATGGCAGACCCGCCACGATCACCATCAGGGAGAGGATGTACCAGTATCGTTCAAATTGCTTCCAGGTGACGGGCATATTTTTCTTTAATTCCATCTGTGGTCGGTTCCGGTCATGGTCTGCTTTCTTTTTCAATGGTTTTGGCCACCTTCATCGTGGCATATACCGCAGCGAACAACGACCATATGAAGCCGGGATAGCCGTCGAGGAAGCCCTTTTTCAGAATGTAGAACGAAAAGAAACTGGCGGGAAACTTGATCGCCACCCAAATCTTGGGGAATGTTTTGCCACGGTTGTGATTACCATTGGCCGCCAGCGAGGTATAGGTGTTGATCTTTTCGATATGATGACTGATCGAACGGTAGGAATAATGGATCACCCTGCCTTTCAGGCTTTGCGTTTCTCCATCCACCTCGATGCTTTCGTGCACAGGGAGATTGGAAAACCCGCCCCTGGTCCTGTTGAAAAGGCGCAGGTGAAACTCTTTCCCGACGCCGCTGTAGCGGAGGATCCTGCCCATGTACGACAGGGACGACTGCACCTGGAAACCGGCAACCCGGGTAGTGTCAAACCGGGGTTCTTCCTTCTCTTCCGCAGCGCCGGCGGGAAAAAGGCTCCTGATTTCCTGCTGAAGTTCTTCCGTGAGCACCTCATCGGCATCAAGGTACATGATCCAGTCGTTGGAAGCCCGGCTCACGGCGAACTGCTTCTGGGGACCGTAACCCAGGAATTCCTGCAGGAAGACCCGGCACCCGAAATCGCGGCATATGGTGGCGGTCTTGTCGTCCGACATCGAATCGACAACCACAATCTCATCGGCAACCGGCCTGACCGACCTGAGGGCACGAAGAATATTTGACTCCTCGTTGTAGGTTATGATGATTACCGTAAGTCCGGTCATTTTTTATTTATTGACATGAAGGGTAAAATGGTCCCAATCCATCCCCACCGTAAATGAATCGCGGAAAAGTTTCATATCCGCCGCCAGGTAGGTGACCGTGCGCACTTCCAGGGTTCCCTCCGGGGCTGCATACATTATGTTCCCCCTGGCATCAACAGCCATGGTGTCGCCCGAATGCCAGGTGCCGTAGCCGTCGTTACCGATCCGGTTGACCCCTGCAACGCAGGACTGGTTTTCCATGGCACGGGCCACAAGCAGGGCTTTCCATACCTGTGCGCGGCTTGCAGGCCAGTTTGCAAGACATACCAGCAGGTCGTACCCGTAATTGCCTTCGGACCATGTATTTTTACTCCAGACCGGGAAGCGGAGATCGTAACAGATTAAGGGTGAAATCTTCCAGCCGCACACCTCTGCAATCAGCTTCCTGTTGCCACCCCTGAAAATCTTGTATTCCTCGCTCAAACGGAAAAGATGCCGCTTGTCGTATGTTTCAAAGTGACCATCGGGGTACATGCAAACCAGCCGGTTAAAAAAACCGTCTTCTTCCCCGATCAGCAGCGTTGCCATGACCACCGCATTCTTTTCCCTTGCCTTGTCACGGAGAAACCCGACCGAAGGGCCGCTCATGGTTTCGGCACAGGTGGCGGGATTGATGGAAAAACCGGTATTGAACATCTCCGGCAGCAGGATCAGGTCGGCCTGATCCTCCATCATGCCGAACAGGTGGTCAAAGTACCCGAGGTTCTTTTCCCTATCTTCCCAGAAAAGGTTTGCCTGTATGAGCGTTACCCTGAGATCTTGCATTGGCCTTACGTTTAAAATCAAGTAAAATTAAAAATATCTGCATTGCCGTTCTTAAAAATTTTAAATTTGCCCTGTTAAATAAAATTGAAAGAGTCATGCAAACGATTGATAATTTTACGTTTAAAGGAAAAAAAGCATTGATCAGGGTCGACTTCAATGTTCCCCTCGACGATCAGCGCCAGATAACAGACCCATCCCGAATTGACGCGACCATTCCTACCATCACAAAAATACTGAACGACGGGGGGTCCGTCATCCTGATGTCACACCTGGGACGGCCCAAGGGAGGCCCGGAAGGAAAATATTCATTGAAACACGTATTGCCATACCTGTCTCAGAAACTTAACCGCCCGGTAAAATTTGCCGACGACTGCATCGGCCAGTCGGCCATTGATCTTGCTGGGTCATTGCAGCCGGGAGAAGTATTGCTGCTTGAAAACCTGAGGTTTTACAAGGAAGAGGAGAAGGGCGACCGTGCGTTTGCACAGAAGCTGGCCTCCCTTGGCGACCTGTATGTCAACGATGCTTTCGGCACTGCACACCGTGCCCATGCCTCGACCGCCATTATTGCCGGGTTTTTTCCAAAAACCAAAATGTTCGGTTATGTGATGGCCAATGAGATCATCAACATCGACAAATGCATGAAGGATGCCAGGCGCCCGTTTACCGCCATCCTGGGCGGGGCGAAAGTGTCGACCAAAATTGAGATCATCAACCACCTGATGGACAAGGTTGACAACCTGATCATCGGCGGCGGCATGATGTTCACCTTCATCAAAGCCCTTGGGGGGGAGATCGGGGCTTCGATGGTGGAGGAGGAATTTGTGGAACTGGCCAAAAATATCGTGGAAGGTGCCAAATCGATGGGCGTGAACCTCTACATTCCCCCCGACGCCGTCCTTGCCGACGCGTTTTCAAACGATGCAAACCTGAAGACCAGCAGCGCCTATGACATCCAGGTTCCCTGGATGGGGCTCGACATCGGCCCGGCATCCTGCCAGAAATTCAACCATGTGATCGAACAATCTGGAACCATCCTGTGGAACGGACCCATGGGTGTTTTTGAAATGAACAATTTTGAGGCCGGAACCAAATTTGTAGCCCTTGCCCTGGCCAGGGCCACCGAAAACGGCACGTTCACACTCGTGGGAGGCGGTGATTCGGTTGCCGCCATCAACAAATACGGACTTGCAGAAAAGGTAAGCTATGTTTCCACCGGCGGCGGCGCCATGCTTGAATACATCGAAGGCAAGCAACTTCCCGGAATTAAAGCCATTATGGATTAATGCGCATCATTATCAGCAGGACCGACAGCATTGGCGATGTGGTACTCACCCTTCCCGTTGCGGCAGTTCTGAAACAATCATTTCCCGGCTGTACCGTCATTTTCCTGGGCAGGAACTATACCCGTGCCGTAATCGAAGCATGCGGGCATGTTGATCAGTTTGCAGGCTGGGATCTTCCGCCAACCGGAGATCCCTCCCCCGGTAAAAAGAGAGATGAGGAGGTGAAATTGATCGCGGGGTTGAACGCCGATGTCATCCTCCATGTCTTCCCGGTAAAAGAGATCTGCAAGGTTGCAAAAGAGGTGGGCATCCCGGTAAGGATAGCCACGGCCAGGCGTCTCTATACCTGGTTTACCTGCAACCGGCTGCTGCACATCCCCAGGAGGAATTCAACGTTGCATGAAGCACAGCTTAACCTGAAAATGCTTAAGCCCCTTGGCATTGACCGGGATTTCAGCCTGGAGGAAATCAGCGGGATGTACGGTCTCTCCCCGGGTCACCCTGGAAATCGATTAAATATTAAAAATTACGAATTAACGGGAGATTCAGGAAATAAGCGGTTCAGGCTGATTCTTCATCCGAAATCGAAGGGGAGTGCACGGGAATGGGGACTGGAAAATTTTTCGGAACTGATCGGCCTTCTCCCGGCCGACCGGTTTGAAATCCTTGTGACCGGCACCAGGGATGAAGGCGCCATGATGCCTGGTTTCCTTCAAAAGCACCAGGATCGCATCGTTGATTTGACCGGGAAACTAAGCCTGCCGGAGTGTATCTCGCTGATTGCTGCCAGCGACGGGCTGGTTGCTGCGAGTACAGGGCCGCTGCACTTGGCCGCGGCGCTTGGAATCAGGGCTGTGGGTCTGTACGCTCCCATGCGGCCGATCTTCCCACAGCGCTGGGCCCCGGTCGGCAGGAATGCAACCTTCCTTGTTTCTGACAAAACCTGCAGCGATTGCCGGAAAACCATGGATTGCGCCTGTATCAGGAGCATCAAACCTGAAGATGTTGTTGAAAAACTTGAATCACGTTGAGGATATTACCTTGTCCGTACAGTCGTTTGCCCTTTACCTTCCTACCATTTCGGGAACCGGATCTCACCGCCGAAAGTCTTCATCAGGCGGGGAAAAACCTCCTCCGTCCTGGAATAGAAAGCTGATCCTTTTTTATCTTTTTCGGTGAGCCATTTCCCGTTCGGGTCAAGGCTCCTGAACAAAAACATGAGGATACTGACCAGTATCACGCCTTTAAGCAGCCCGAGAACAGCGCCTCCAAGGTGATTGAAGAAACCCATCCCAACCAGGTCGACCAGCTTTTCCGTGAGTTTGGCCACGATCATCACGATGATGACCACCAGCACGAAGGTGATGGAAAAAGAGAGGATGGGCAGCCATTTCGCCGAGGGGTGGAGGTGTTCGGTCAGGGTGGCGTCCAGGTAATTTGAAAAGTGTACGGCTGCATAGATACCCAGGATCAGCGCAGCAATGGTTGCAAGGCCGACGATGATCCCCTTGCGGTAGCCCAGGATTACAAACAGCACCAGGATGGCCAGGATGATATAGTCGAGATAATTCAGGGACATGTTTTTACCGTTTTAACCTGGATGTGAGCTCTGTACCAAATACAAAATCGTTCAGTTCCGGGTTATCGGAATGGAGGATGGTTTCCTTGTCCCCCTTCCACCAGAGCTTTCCTTCAAAAATGAAGGCCACGCTGTCGCCGATGCTGAGCACCGAGTTCATGTCGTGCGTGTTGACGATGGTGGTGATCCCGTATTCCTCGGTGATCTCGCGGATGAGGTGATCGATCACGCCGGAGGTGTGCGGGTCGAGGCCGGAGTTCGGCTCATCGCAGAAAAGGTACTGCGGGTTCATCGCGATGGCACGGGCAATGGCCACTCTTTTCCTCATCCCCCCGCTTAATTCGGAGGGCATCAGGTGGCTTACATTGTCAAGGTTTACCCGGTTCAGGACAAAATTGACCCGGTCGAGTTTTTCCTGCAGCGACTGGGCTGTGAACATGTTGAGCGGGAACATCACATTCTGCTCCACGTTCATCGAATCGAACAGCGCCCCGCCCTGGAAAAGCATGCCGATCTCCTGTCGCAGCGTTTTGCGCTGATTGAAATTCATCGTTGAGAAATTGCGGTCATCGTAAATCACCATGCCGCTGTCAATTTCAAACAGGCCGACCAGGCATTTCATCAGGACCGTTTTTCCCGAACCGCTCTGCCCGATGATGAGGTTGGTTTTCCCCTTGTCGAAGACGCAGGAGACATCCTTGAGAACATGATGTTCCCCGAAGGTCTTGTTGATGTTGCGGGCTTCGATCATGTGAGCAGGAGTTGCGTTAACACGAGGTTGAAAAGGATGATGGTGACGCTGCTGAAGACCACGGCCTTGGTGCTCGCCTGTCCGACTTCGAGGGCCCCGCCGTTGGTGATGTAACCGTAAAATCCCGAAATGGAAGAGATGATGTAGGCAAAAAAGATGGTTTTGGTGATGGCGTAAAAAATCGTGTATCCCTGGAAATCGATGCGTATCCCCGAAACGAAATCATTGGTGGAGACCAGGCCGGAGGCGACCATGGCAAGCCAGCCACCCAGGATCCCCATCCACATGCTGAATACGATCAGGACAGGGTTGATGAGAACCGAGGCTACAATCTTCGGAAAGATCAGGTAGTTTGCCGAATTCACCCCCATGATCTCCAGTGCGTCGATCTGTTCGGTGACCCGCATGGTTCCGATTTCGGAGGCGATCCGTGATCCCACTTTCCCGGCCAGGATCAGGCTGATGACAGTGGGCGAAAATTCAAGGATGACACTCTGCCTCACGGTAAACCCAACCATCGACATGGGAATGAGCGGGCTGCTGATGTTGTATGCGGTCTGGATGGCCACAACAGCCCCCATGAAGGCTGAAATGAAGGCAACGATGCCCAGTGACTCCAATCCAAGGCTGTTGATTTCATCCATCAGCTGGTGCCAGAAAATCCTTCCTTTCTGGGGCCGGCTGAAGACCTTCTGCATGAGAAGCACATACAATCCTATGGTCGTAAATATCTTCGGCATAAAATGTTTTTGTAAAAATACCAAATTTCGTCGAATGTGCGTTTGAGTGAAGGGAAAATGAATTTATAAGTACCTTTATCGTTGCAAATTTATCAAATGAAGATATCGCGTTTCCGTGTTCTTTTGCTGTCGGCATGGATCCTCCTGGGTTTCCTGGCAGGGGCATGCACTTCACAGCGGTACACCACGCACCAGGCCGTTCATCCAAAGCATTGCAATTGCCCGAGTTTCAAATAACGACCTTCTTGTGCAACTATCCCTGTTCCCTCCAAAACCCCCTGTCATAAAACCTGCTCCCGCCATTCCCGGTGAAAAGATCCGGACGGTACTGGGGCCACATCTTCCGGCAGCGGCGATTGGGCCCGTCATTACCCTGATCCAGGAACACCCCATCAACCTGACCGTGGTCAGGCACCGCACCTCCAAATCGGGCGACTTCAGGGCTCCCCACCAGAACCGCCCCGGCCGGATCACGGTAAACGGCAATTTAAACCCATATGCCTTCCTAATCACCCTTGTTCATGAACTTGCCCACCACCTTGCATACAAGGACCATGAACAGACCCTTAAGAAGTTCTCGCTGCGGCGGAAAACGCGGCCGCTTCCTCATGGCAAAGAGTGGAAACAAAAATTCCGGCTGCTGATGGGGCCCTTCATGAATGAGGCGGTCTTTCCCCCTGAAATCCTACCTGTGCTTAAACAGTACATGGAAAATCCGAAAGCATCCTCCTCCGCAGATCACCACCTTTCAAAAGCACTGAAGATATTCGATCCGCACGACCAAACCCTCCCCCTGGAAGATCTGCCGTTTGACGCGGTTTTCTCCCTTCACGGGAAACGGTTTTTCCGAAAGAAGGAGAAGGTCAGGACCCGCTATCGCTGCATCTGCATGAAAACCAACCGGACCTATCTTGTCAGCCCCAATGCACCGGTGATGCCGGTTGAGTTGTAACCAAAGGAACGCATTCCGGGCGGCTACCTGATGAAAAGAACCTGGTCGGTTCCACCTTTTCGTTTTGAGTTTTGATTTTTGACTTTTAACATTACTTCCGTATGTTTGTATAAATTTAAACCCCCAGCGACATGGCGAAATCAAAACACAACTTCTGCGTGATCATGGCAGGTGGCATCGGTGCCCGTTTCTGGCCCATGAGCCGGACGACCCATCCCAAGCAGTTCATTGATATCCTTGGCACGGGGGAAACCCTGATCCAGCAAACCTTCAAACGGTTTAAGCGGATCTGTCCGAAAGAGAATATTTACATTGTAACCAACGAGATTTACCTGGCACTGGTGATGAAACAGATCCCGGAACTGAACCGCCAGCAGATCCTGCTGGAGCCGTCACGCCGCAACACTGCGCCATGCATCGCCTACGCCAACCATTGCATTCTTGAAAGAGACCCGGATGCACTCATCGTGGTCGCCCCGTCCGATCACATCATCCTGAAGGAGGATGTTTTCCAGGAAAACGTCGAAGCCGCCCTCGTAGCCGCATCCGAAAACGACTGGCTGATCACCCTTGGGATCCGCCCCAGCCGGCCCGATACCGGATATGGTTACATCCAGTATGTTGACGGTAAAAAGGATGTTTATCCCAGGGAAAAACACATTAAGAAGGTTAAAACATTTACTGAGAAGCCCAACCTCGAACTGGCCGAGACTTTTCTGAAATGCGGTGATTTCCTGTGGAATTCCGGCATCTTCATCTGGTCGCTGAAGAGCATCATGAAGGCCTTTGAAAAACATCTGCCCGACGTGAATGTGCTTTTCAGTAGAGGAGCCGGACTTTACGGAACGAAGGATGAAAAATCGTTTATTTTCCAAACCTATACGGTTTGCAAGAGCATTTCGATCGACTACGGCCTGATGGAGCCTGCCGAAAATGTGTATGTCCTTGCCGCCGATTTCGGGTGGTCGGATCTTGGCACCTGGGGATCGCTCTACGAAAACCGTCCGAAAGATGACCAGGGTAATACCATTGTCGGGAAAAACGTGATGATGTACGACTCGTCGAACTGCATAGTGAATATGCCGAAAGACAAACTGGTGGTCCTGGAGGGACTCTCCGATTACATTGTCGTTGAATCTGAAAATGTGCTTCTGGTTTGCAAAAAATCGGATGAACAGCAAATACGGCAGTTTGTCAACGACGTGATGCTTGAAAAGGGAGAAAAGTTTGTATAAACCCCTAAGGCAATTTCCCCGCGGCCCGGCAAAAATCAAACCGGTTTTCTACATTTCTTCCTGAACGATTGCTTCAGGAATTTCCGACTATAAACGGCGGCAGCCGGCAGACCATTCCAGGAAACACCGGTTAATTTTTTGCCCGGGCCTGCGTATGAACCTGATTATTATGTAAGTTTGACAATCCCATGAAAATATATCGCGGGATTCGCCGTTATTGAACACGGGCTGTCTCCGCCCGCTGCAGCGGTCTGATTCCGCTGCCGTTAAGGTGAAGCCGGCAAAAAGATCAAACGGAAACGGTACAAAGGCTGACGGTTGTAATTTTTTATTGACCTTGCAGCAAACCATAAAATAAAACAACCTGTCTGTGGACCTATACCTCAGGAAAAAACAGTGGAAATTGTTCCTTTTTGCCTCGGCGGTTCTGATCGTTGCAGCATCGCTCTATTATACCAGCATCCTTGTCACCGAAATCAGGAAAGATGAACGGAAAAACATGGAGGTTTGGGCTGAGGCGATCCACCAGAAGGCCGACCTGGTCAATTTTACCAACAATCTTTTTGAACAGATCAAGAACGAGGAGCGTAAAAGGGTTTCCATTGTAGCAGAGGCCCAGCGCCGGATCATCAAGGCCACTTCGAACGAAGACCTGAATTTTTTCCTTAGTATTATCGGCGAAAACAATACGATTCCCGTCATCATTACCGATGGGAACGGGAAGATCATGAATGCCCGCAACATCCGCATCGATACCGCAAAGTACCTTCAGGGAACCCTCAAGAAGGCCTTTTCGATCTATCCCCCGATTGTGGTGAAATACCTCGATACCCAGATCTACCTCTATTATACCGATTCCAATATTTTTTCGGAACTTAAAAAGGTGCTGGACGATCTTATCCGTTCTTTCTTTTCCGAAGTCGTCCTGAACTCAGCATCGGTGCCGGTTATCATCACCGACAGTACCGGCACTAAAGTATACCAGTCGGGGAATATTCAGGGTAAAGATATCAGGGACAAGGCCTGGGTGGCAAAAACCCTCCGCTCCATGGCCTCGCAGAACACCCCCATCCGGGTAGACCTGGCTGATACGGGGGTTCATTACATTTTTTACCAGGATTCTTATCTGCTCACGCAGCTGAAATTTTTCCCTGTCGTTCAGTTTGCCGTTATCGCCGTCTTCCTCCTTATCGCCTACCTGCTCTTCAGCTATGCCCGGAAATCGGAACAAAACCAGGTATGGGTAGGCATGGCCAAGGAGACCGCGCACCAGCTCGGCACGCCGCTTTCGTCGATGGTGGCCTGGATGGAACTGCTGAAGCTGAAAGGGCTTGACGAGGAGACCATCCGCGAAATAGAGAAGGATGTTCAGCGGCTCGAAACCATCACCGACCGGTTCTCAAAAATCGGCTCCGCCGCCCGTCTCGAAAAGACCAATGTGGTGGCAATGGTTTACGACACAGTCAACTACATCCGGTCGCGGATCTCCGCCAAGGTACTGTTTAATATTCAGCCGGAGATTACGCAGGAGATCATCGTTCCCCTGAACCTCCATCTGTTCGAATGGGTGATCGAGAATATCTGCAAGAACGCAGTGGATGCCATGGAGGGCAACGGGCAGGTGAATATCGAAATTACCGAGGACGTCGACCATATCCACATCGACATCGGCGATACGGGTAAAGGAATTCCCAAATCGAGGTTTAAAACCATTTTCCGGCCGGGCTATACCAGCAAGGCCAGGGGATGGGGCCTTGGCCTCACCCTTTCAAAGCGGATCGTCGAGAACTACCATTCGGGTAAAATCTTTGTCAAGTCATCCACCCTGAACAAGGGAACCACCTTCCGCATCATCCTGAAAAAATAGTCCCTTGGCCGGAATTTACCTCCATATCCCCTTCTGCAAAAGCAAATGCCATTATTGTAATTTTTTCTCCCTGGCCTCTCAAAAGCTGAAGGTCCCTTTTTTACCGGCACTTGAGCGGGAGATAGACCTCACGCGGGAATACCTGGGCGGCGAAACCGTGCAAACCATCTACTTCGGAGGTGGAACACCGTCGCTTTACAGCCCGATGGCATTGCAGGGGCTGATGGAGCGGGTGACCTCACCCCCCGGCCCCTCTCCCGGCGGGTACACCTCACCCCCTGACCCCTCTCCTGCAGGAGAGGGGAGAATAGTGCGCCCGGCGGATATGGAAATAACGATTGAACTCAATCCAGAGGATGTTACGGAGGAGTATGTCGCCGGGCTTCGGAAAACCTGGTTCAACAGGTTCAGCCTGGGGGTGCAGTCGTTTGATGATGGTGACCTGCGGACCCTGAACAGGGCCCATTCGGCCGCACAGTCGATGCGCGCGGTTACCCTCCTGAAGGAGGCCGGTTACGGAAACATCAGCATCGATCTCATTTATGGGATCCCGGGCTCAGAATCTTCCGGGTGGGAAAAAAACCTTGAAATTGCCTTTTCCCTCGGGGTTCCCCATATTTCGGCGTATGCCCTTACCGTGGAGGCCCGGACCCCGCTGGCCTGGATGATCGAACGTAAAAAATCGGCGCCCGTAAGCGATGAATTGCAGGAAAAACAATTCAGAACCCTTGTCGAACGTACAAAGGCCAATGGTTACCTGCAATACGAAATCTCGAATTTCTGCAAACCGGGGCATCATGCCATCCACAACACGAACTACTGGAACGGTGTGCCTTACCTGGGCCTTGGTCCTTCGGCGCACAGCTACGACGGGAGGAGCCGGCGGTGGAATATATCAAGCCTCTCCGGGTATATCACAGCGATATCAAAGGGTGAACCCGTGTTTGAATCGGAGCAACTGACCCCGGACCAGCGATACAACGAATATGTAATGACCTCGTTGCGCACCATGTGGGGATGCAATGGAAAGAAAATAATTTTCGATTTCGGAATTACGATTTACGATTTGTTCAAAAAGGGCATCATGCCTATGATCGGACAGGGATGGGTAACCAAAAAAGAGGAAGTATATTACCTGACGGATGAGGGGAAGCTCTTTGCCGACCGGGTTGCCTCGGCGTTGTTTATAACCGGATAAACCGTGCATTATCCTTTGGCGAACCTCAGAAAAGTTCCTAGCGGCAGGTTCCTTTTTGCGCGGTCGGCGAAAAAGAATTCACCGCTCTGCAAACCCGGGATGTCACCAAACCTCGTTTTAACCAGGTTTTCGGGAATCAGGGCCGAAAAGCCCATCGAATAGAGGCTAAGGACAAAGAAGCCATGTTCGGGGGTGAGCAGTTCTTTGCTGATGGCAATGATCTCATCGACCGAATCCTCGAGGATCCACTTTTCCCCGTCGGGACCCCTTCCGTATGCAGGCGGATCAAGGATAATACCGTCGTAAAGATTCCCCCGCTTTACCTCGCGGCGGACAAAATTCATGGCATCTTCCACCACCCAGCGGATGTTGTCGAGCCCGCTTGCCTCCATCATCTCCTTCGCCCACGTGATGACCGGTTTTACCGAATCCACATGCACCACATCGGCGCCTGCAGCCTTGGCCGCCAGCGACGCCCCGCCGGTGTATGCAAACAGGTTGAGCACCTTCATATTTTGGGTTGTCAACTTTGAACCCTTTGTTATCGTTTCATAAATATAGTTCCAGTTTATCGCCTGTTCCGGGAAGACACCGATATGCCCGAATGCAGTGAGCCCGAGCCTGAAGTTCAGGTTCATCTGCCGGTACCTGTAGCCAATGATCCACCGGTCGGGCATGCCTGGTTTCCTGGTCCACGAGCCCCGTTCACCCTCCCCGGCCGTTGGTTTTTTCCCCTTTATCCTGACATACCGGGCATGGGAGATTTTTTCCCATTCGCTTTCGGGAAGGGCTTTCTGCCATACCGCCTGGGGTTCAGGCCGGATGAGGATATATTTTCCGAATCGCTCCAGTTTTTCCCTGTTCCCGGTGTCGATCAGTTCATAGTCGGTCCAGTCGGTGGTGGTGAGCATTTCCATGATAACCTCTTTAAACGTTTGCATGCATGGTTAAAGCTCAAAATTAGAACATTTATTGATGTTACCCGAAGAGTTCGGCAATTTCGTCCCGCGACAGGTCCTTCAGCGGATTGCCCGACGGCAGGAACGTATCGGAAAGGGCCTGTTTCCGTTGCTGCAGCAGGAGCATTTTCTCTTCGATGGTCCCAGCACTGATAAATTTGTAGGCAATCACTTTTTTATCCTGCCCGATACGGTGCGCACGATTGATGGCCTGCATCTCAGTCGCAGGGTTCCACCATGGATCAAGCATCATCACATAACCGGCTTCGGTAAGGTTGAGCCCGGTGCCGCCTGCCTTGAGCGAAATCAGGAAAAACTGCTGCCCGGCCGATTCCCTGAATTTTTTCACGGCATCTTCACGTCTGACAGTTGCCCCGGTAAGCATTGAATAGGGAATGTTTTCCAGGTCGAACTGGGCGGCGATCAGCATCAGGTGTTTTACAAATGAGGAGAAGATCAGCGTCTTGTGACCCTCCTCGCGCAGGTTGTGCGCAACGCGCATGATCTCTTCAAATTTCCCGCTGTTCCCGTCGTAACCTGGATCGGCGAGTTTCGGGTGGTTGGCCATCTGCCTCAGGCGGATCAAGGCTTTCAATACCAGGAGGGAGGTATCCGTCGCACGACCTGATTCGAACTGCTGCAGTACTTCGTTCCGAACTGCCGATTTCTCTTTTTCGTACCTGGAACGCTGGGATTCTGTCATCTCGCAATACCATTCTTCAACCGTCAGTGAAGGCAGGTCGGGTTCGGCCTCCCGCTTGGTCCGGCGCAGGATAAATGGGGCCACGATCTGTTTTAGCCGTTCGGAAACAAGATCGGAGGCTTCGGGCCCGGCGGCGGCGTAACGTTTCTGGAACATCGCAAGGGATCCGAGCATCCCCGGGTTCAGGAACTCCAGCTGGGACCAGAGATCGGTAAGGGAATTTTCGATCGGGGTGCCGGTCAGCACCAGCCTGTGTTCTCCTTTCAGCATGCACACCGCCTTGCTGATCTGCGCGGCCGGGTTTTTGATCACCTGGCTTTCATCAAGGATGATATAGTGAAACCGGTATTGCAGGAAAAGTGCAAGGTCGTTGCGCAGGGTGCCGTAAGTGGTAAGGACCAGGTTGGCAGCACTAAAAAAACCAGCCGAGGTCATCCTGTTGATCCCTGTATGTTCCAGTACGGTCAGGGAGGGAGCAAACCGTCTGATCTCGTTCCGCCAATTGTGGATCAGCGATGCAGGCATCACCACCAGCGATGCCGGGCGGGATTCCATGTGGCACAACAGCAGCAACGCCAGGGTCTGGATGGTCTTGCCAAGCCCCATGTCGTCAGCCAGACAGCCGCCAAACCGGTTTTCATGTAAAAACTTCAGCCACTGGAGCCCCTCTTCCTGGTAAGGGCGCAGCACGGCCCGGAGTTCCACCGGCACGTCGACCGGGGTGGCACCTTGCGGGTCAAGCTGGTTTAGTCTCTCCGAAACGGTGGCCACCATGGGTAATTCAAGGGCCCGGATCAACCGGACATGATGCAGCGAAAGCCGGAGATGGTCGCCGGCAACATCCGAAAAATAGTGCAGATCGCCATACCGGGTGAACCATTCGGAGGGCAGCACCGCAGTTTCCCCGCCGGGCAGCGGGAATTCGCTGATCCTTTCCAGGATATACCTCCGGAGATGGACGAAGGAAATTTCAAGCGACCCGAAAAACACCGATGCCTTTACATCGAACCAGTCTTCGCCGGGCTCCACCCTGATCACGGCAGAGATATTCCCGGTAAAATATTTCCGGGGTGCCCGGTCGGTGAGAATAAGAATACCCTCATCACTGAAAAATGTTGCATTTTCGTTCAGCCACTCAATAAGAAAATACATCCCGGTATCTCCCGGGACGGATGATTCCGGGAGACACATGGAATTTTCGTTGTACATGATCAATCCCGCAGAAATCGAAACTGAGATCATGCGCCCCTCCCAGTCCGGATCGCGCTGGGTCCGGTAAAAAACAACGTCGTTGTCGTTCATTCTGAGGTCGATGAAGACCTTCTGCTGCTTCCCGGCCATGATCCGCTGATCCCCGTAGCGGAACCACACCACCAGGACGGCCTTGCCCTGCCAGTCGAATTCGGCCGACAGTTCCATCCGTCGCAGGGGCTCGAGAGATTCGACCTTGAAACCGCTGGCCCTGACATGGCCCGTTTTCAATGTTTTGAGGATGAAGGTTTCAAAATATTTTTTTTCGGCGCTTGCGGCGATCTGAATGGCATCCCGTGTGAGGAAGGGTTCCGTCTTTTTCCCGTCGAATCCCTCCGGCAGGTGGATCAGCCGGTTCCCGGCCATGAACCAGCAAGGGTTGCGGCATATTATTTTATTCCCCGGTGATTTCAGCAGGATCTTCTTTTCATCCTGGTATATTTCCAGCACATAATTTGAGCCATCCGCTGTTTTCGTGAAGCAGAACCAGGGTTCGGCAGTCTCAGGAGTGAGTTGCAGCCTGTTCCGGTAGTAGGCGCGTTGGGATCCGTCGTAGATGAAAACCGGTAAGTTGTTTGCGAGTGCGAGTCGGAATACCTGGTCCAACTGCCGGTCGATGAATGGCCGGACCTGGAGTGATAAAAGCTCCGGGGAGATGTTCTGCATAAAGTCCTTCAGCGAGGTCCCCTTCCGGGTGAATCTCCTGTGGATCTCTGAATCGCTAAAGGTTTGCGTAAGTGCGACAATTTTATGAATCACGCCATCTGGGTGCTCATTATCAGCCAGGACAGACCGGTTGACACGGTTGTGCAGGACATACCATCCCGCGGCATCTGGAGCAACCTCCCACAGCCCAGCAACCGGTCCGAACTGGCGGTGGTCGCTGATCAGCAGAATCGAATCATCAGGAATCATCAGGCCATCCGTTTCCCGGCAAAAAATCCGGCAAGACTTACCGTGGTGGTCAGGATCATACCCCATGCCAGGTCGGCAAGGGTGACAACCAGCGGCCAGTCCCTGACGGTAGCCAGGTTTGTGAGGTCGTAGGTGGCGTAGGTGACCAGGCCGAAGAGCGCGGCTTTCGCAAGCATGAAAGGGAGATTTTTTTCTTTAAGACCCGGAAGGATGACAAATACCAGCAACGCGAAAACAAAGAGAACATAGAACGCCAGGGCGGCATACCAGTTTAGGGCCGGAGCCATCAGGTAACCCAGGTGCCTGGCATAAAAGGCCCGAGAGATGACGACCAGCCAGATCATGTCGATCGCCAGGAATATTAAAAGGGTTGAAAAATAGAGTTTAAGTAAGTAAGGCAGGGGTATCTTTTTCATGGCGCAAAATTAGCACAAATTGCATCATCCGGGACCCGGAGCAGCTCCTTTATACCGGAACCTGGTATCACCCCCCGGTAAAGCAGGCCGCGGACCTCCCCTACCTGGAGGAAAAATTTTACGGGATGAGTTTAACTTTGGTGGCATTCAACCCCTTGGGACCCTTTTCAGTTTCGAACGTTACCTTGTCGTTTTCCCTGATCTGGTCTTCCACGTTGTTGATGTGCACAAAAATGCTTTCCTGCGATTCATGATCCTTGATGAAACCGTAGCCCTTGGAGTCATTGAAAAAGGTCACGGTGCCTTTCCTGATCAGGTCGGCCGGGTCCATCGCCTCCTGTCTCATCGTACTGATCCGGATGTCTTCGGTTTTGATCACCGATTTATTCCTGGGATCGGGTGGGGCTGAAACGATGTTTCCATATTCATCCACATAGGCGAACATGTCTTCGAGGCTTTTTCCCTTGTCGGAATTGGCCTTGCGCTCCTCTTTTTTCTGTTCCTTTTCCTTTTTCTTTTTCAGTCTTTTCTTTTCCTGCTCTTTTTTATTAAATGTTTCCTGTGATCCGCCCATAAGTTATGCTTTAGTTTTAAGTGACTTCCTTTTTTTGTAAAGGTAGTATTTTAATACGATCCGGACAAATTTTCCTCCGAGATTGTCCTGATCCGCCTTCTTTTCGCCAGCCACCAGGCAAAAAATCCGGTGATCAGAACGAAGAGGGTGGCCAGGCCGGCGAGGGGCACCACCAGGATATAGAATGGCCCAAGAAGGGGCTCAAAGATGCGCCCGGTGTGGATCTCAAGGCAGGTATTCCACAGGGAGAGCGGGCTTGAACCAGTCACCTCCGGCGGCATGGACGGAAAGGGGTTTTTCCCTTCCAGGGGGATGATTCCATGGACATAATCGAACAGCACCATAGTTGAATCGTTGCAGCGGGCATACCCGGCAACCGTTACACTGCCGAATGGCGGGCCTCCACTGCCAATGGCGGTATACGGGAGGCGGGTGATACAGTCGGTGGTAATCCCGGTGGCAGTTTCCCATTCAAAGATCCCGGTGAAAGAACCAACGATGTAGCGTCCCCGGCCGGTCTTTTCAAAGACATTGATGCCCATCACGCTCACCGGTGGCTGTACGGGGAAACTTTTCAGCATACCGGCGAACCGGTCGTCCGAATAATAAATCCCTTCACTTGTGGCTATGAGGAAACGCTTCAGCTCCCGGTCGTATAAAAGATCGCGGAAACGGTCGAACCACGGGTTGGGATTGTCAAGTTCGGTGTACCTGATTTTCACGACCCTGGCGCCGGCGATCGGGATCAGCAGCGGCGGGCGGAGGAACATGCCAGTGGTGGTGTTCAGCAGCAGGAACAGGATGGCCCAGGATCCAGCAACGTTGTGCCATTTCAGGGAGGTTTTGTTGAACCGTTTCAGTTGCCTGCGGCGTAGGCCGTTTTCAAGTTTTTTCAACCGGTAGGGAACAAAAAAGTACACCAGCCCGGTGATGCAGAGCAGAATGAAAACCAGCCCGGCGGCATCCACGATCAGTTTCCCCGCCTGGCCGTAAATCTCCCCACTGTGGATGACCCAGAAGGTTTTAAACAACCCTGTTTTCCCGTCGCTGTCATCTCCCCCGGGGACCCTGATTTCACTGAATTTCCGGTAGCCGGACGAACCGGTAGCGAGAAAAAGATTCGACCGGGTCATCACCAGCAGGCTGTCGCCCGTTTGGAGGATCTTCACGACCCGTGGGTTTTTTACCGGCAGGAGGATTTGTTTCCAGCTCCCTTTATCATGTCTCCAGAGCCCGAAAAGTGTGCCGGCATGAAGTCCTGAAACCGGCGACCAGCAAAGGGTGTTGATCTTGCGATTGTCGGTCCCGGCCGGGAAGCCGGCATTAAGATCATGAAATTCACGGTAGCTGCCTTTGGTGAACCACACCCCGATGTTGCCGTACAGCATGACCGTATCGCCGCCGGCCTTCACCGACCCCTTTACCGCGGCCAGGTTCCAGTTGTTGTACCGGTAACCCGGAGGCAGGAGTTTCCTGCTCACATCGACACCCGACAACTGTTCGCGGTGATTGAGGATGATGCCCGAAACCGCGAAGAGGAGGATGAACAGGGTGGCAGCCAGGCTGAACCATTTGTGGGATTTGCGAAAGAAAGCAAGCATCGGGGTGGCGATCTGGTAAGGTAGCGAGGTGGCGGGGTGACGAAATGTTACCGTTTGATAAAAAAGGTGTGGATCATGCCATCGGTGACGCTTTCGGAATGGGATTCAAAACCTGCCGCTGCCATTTTTTCAATCATGGGAGACGGGGCAAAGGGGGTGATAATTTCGAAGACTTCTCCCGCCATCAGCCCGGCGGCCTGTTGCTGAACCTGCTCCAGCGGGTGAATGCCCTGTGCCAGCAACGGCCTCGCATCAAGGGTGATTTTTATATTGTTCCTGTTTAACCAGTCGGGTGTATTCATGATGTTTTTTTTATTTGTTTATTTTGAAAAAACGCCAGCCAGCAAAATTTTCGCCATTTCGCCATTTCGCCATTTCGCTATTTTTTATACGATATTATCCGCTGATCTCCCTCCAGCTTCCGTTTTTCAGTAAGTTCCTGCGACATTTCAAGGGTTCCGAGATATTCTCCCTGTTCGTTCCGGAGTGCAAAATATTCGATGTGGATGAACTTCCCGCCCATCTGGATCCAGAATGGCGCCCGGTCGGCATTCCCGCTTTTAAAATCGCCGATGATCTGGTCGACCACATGCACGCTCGACGGCGGGTGGCACATGCGTACATCGCGCCCGAGGATGGCCCGGTTGCGGTCGAAGATGCGCTCCTGCCCCTGGGAAAAATACTTTACCTTGTCATTCCTGTCAACAAAAGTGAGGTCGACCGGCAGGGCGTTGAGGATGGCCAGGAGCTCTTCGGAGGTGAATTTCCCGCTTGGAAGGTTCACGGTGCCCTCCTCGGCCGAGGTTGCCTCCACGAGGCCGGCTCCCCGGGGGCTCCAGCTGAATTTCGGGTCGTACAGGCAGTAACCGATCTCGTTGGTTTGCCGGTAGATCTCGTACCAGTCTGTTTCGGTCAGTTTGTCGAGGGTCATCGGCAGCAGGATCTCCTCCTCTTTGATGATCATGTCGGTGATGGCTTTGACCGCCGGGGCAAGGTAAAGTTCCACCTTCACCTGCATCGCCCCCGGGGTGACCGCCCCCGGCATGTTGAGGGAATTGACCGCGTTCTTCAACATGTCGCGTGTTTCATCGTGTTTGCCCCACATCACTTTGGGAGGACCGGTAATCCCGTACTTTTCAAGGTAAGGGAACAGCAGGTTTTCCTTCCGGCGGTAATGTTTATCCACGTCGGCAAGGCTGTTGAACAGCGATTTCACCGAGTTCAGGTACGTTTCAGCCCTAACGCCGGCCAGTTCTGTCGCGGCCTGTTCAAACAACCGGTGGAGCTGCACTGCCACTTTTTCAAGTTCCCTGTTTTCCTGTTTAAAGGTATCGACCGGATGACCGGGAGGAACAATCTTCATCCCGGTGAGATCGATACGACCCTCCAGGGCCTGGCTGTGGATATCACACAAACGGAGCACCTCCGATTCGGGCAGTCCTTCGCTGATCAGCTCCTGTTCCACCTCCACCACCTCCCCGTATGGGATTTTCGTCATCAGCTCTATCATGCGTCCGCGCATGGCTTCCGGCGCAACACCTTCGTGCAGTTGGAGGATCATGTGCTTGAGCAGATCCTTCCTGCTTTGGGAGTTGTTTATCAGTTCGCTCATTTTATGGATCTTTTGGATGGTTTTTTTTAACTCAAAACTGAACGTTATCCTTTAATCATGGTCAGTACCATCTTGAACTTTTCAAGGGCCCGCACGGCATGCGGGATCCCGGCCGGCAGGATGATGGTTTCGCCGCTGTTCAGGATAAACGTCACCTCGTTGATGACGATCTCCGCCCGTCCTTCTATCACCTGCAACAGGGCGTCGTAGGGCGCCGAATGGGTACTCAGGCGCTGTTCCCTGTCAAAGGAGAAGAGGGTTATCGTTCCGGCAGGGCGGTCAATGACTCTTTTGCTGATGATCCCCCCGGAGGAGTAATCCGCCATTTCGGGGAACCTGAACACGTTGGAGTGTTCGAAAATATTATTTTCCATTGGGTTTAATTTTAGTTCAAAGATCAAAACTCAAAATTTAAAACCGGCAAAAAGAAATTGAATACCCGGTTTTGAGTTTTGAATTTTCAGTTTTAAGTTATTTTTTAACGACCGACCATCCGCCCTTCAGCCCGAATACGAACCACGCGAGCGCAAGTGAACCGGCAGCGAAAACAGTATCGCCGATCACCCTGAGCCAGCGGAAGAAGGTAATGGTCGGATCCTGCAGGAAATCGGCCGATCGGGCATACCACATACCGGTACGCACACTCACCCATGTCTGGGCAAGGCCGACGGGTAGCACACTGATCATCACCATCAGTGCCAAGCCAATGTTGATGCACCAGAAGGCGAATTTTATCCATTTTTCGTTCCAGACCTTTTCAGGCTCCATGCTTTTCAAAACAAAAAGCATGAGCCCGATGCCGAGCATCCCGTAAACACCGAACAATGCCGTGTGGCCGTGTACCGGGGTCGTGTTGAGACCCTGCATGTAATAGAGGGCGATGGGCGGGTTGATCAGGAAACCGAAGATGCCCGCTCCCACCAGGTTCCAGAAGGCAACCGAGAGGAAGAAGTAGATCGGCCATCGGTAGCCCGCGATCCAGTTGTTGTTTTTCGAGATCTTATAGTTCCCGTATCCTTCAAATCCCATCAGCACGAGCGGCACCACTTCCAATGCGCTGAAGGTAGCCCCCAGCGCCAGCACCGCCGTTGGCGTACCAGTGAAATAGAGGTGATGAAAGGTTCCCAGGATTCCTCCCGATAAAAAGACGATGGTTGAAAAGAGCACCCCTGAGGTGGCGGTTGCGATACGCACCAGTCCCATCCTTACAAAAAGGAAGGCGATGGCAACGGTGGCAAACACTTCGAAGAACCCTTCCACCCAGAGATGTACCACCCACCAGCGCCAGTATTCGGCGACGGCCAGGTTGGTCTGGCGGCCCCACATCAGCCCGGCACCGTAAAACGCGGCGATCGCGATGGTGGAGATCAGGAACATGGTAAGGAGGGACTTGTTTTCCGATTTCGCCTTCAGCGCCGGCATCAGTCCGCGGGCCATCAGCACAAGCCAGATCACCAGGCCCACGAAGAGGAAAAGCTGCCAGAAACGGCCCAGGTCGACATATTCATATCCCTGGTGACCGAACCAGAAATTGGTTACATACCCCAGTCGCTGCATTACGCCGAACCACTGGCCGATGAGCGATCCGACCACGATGACCAGCAGGGCGGCAAAGAGAAAATTGACCCCGAGCGCCTGGAACTTCGGCTCCTTCCCTGAGACTGCCGGGACAAGGTAAAGACCGGTGGCCAGCCACGAGGTTGCGATCCAGAAGATCGCCAGCTGGATGTGCCAGGTACGGGAGATGGAATAGGGCAGGATGCCCGAAAGCGGCAAGCCGTAAAAGGCCTGGCCCTCCACCCCGTAGTGGGCCGTGATCACTCCCATGAGGATCTGTACCAGGATCAGCGCGGTAACCACCCAGAAATATTTCAGTGTTGCCTTCATCGATGGGGTGAAAATTCCACCCAGCATCGGATCCCTCCCGGGAATTTCGTTCTCCGGAAGAGCGTCATCCTTGCGTGTGGCATAGTACCAGCCCATGAGCCCGATCCCTGCGATCAGCATGATCACGCTGAAGCCCGTCCAGAGGATCAGCGAACTGGTGGGCTTGTTGTCGACCAGTTCTTCCGATGGCCAGTTGTTGGAATAGGAAATCATGCTTCCCGGCCGGTTGGTAACACATGCCCAGGAGGTCCAGAAGAAAAATTCGTTCATTTTGTTCATGCGGTCAATATCCTTGACGGTGTTCGGCGGGATGGCGTAAAAGCCTCGCAGTTGCTCCAGTTTCGGGTCAGACATGAAGAGGCTTGTATAATGTTCTCCCACCGCCCTGATAGCCCTCGCCCTGAGCGGGGAGACCATAAGTTTGCCGGAGGCAACGTCATAGGTGTTAAGGCGCATCTCCTGCTGCAGCCTGATTTTCAGCATGGCCTTCTGTTCGGCCGTTGCATCGGCATAGCTCTTATGAAATGAGGTATCGGCCATATAGTTCAGGATAAATTCCGATTCGCGGTGCAGCCAGTCGGCCGACCAGTCGGGCGCCACATAGGAACCGTGTCCCCATACCGTCCCGACCTCCTGTCCGCCAATGGACTGCCAAACATTCTGGCCGTCCTTGATGTCCTGTCCCGTAAACAAGACCATACCATCGGTTGTGACAACCTCCGACGGGATCGGCGGTGCCTGTTTGTAAATCTCCCGTCCGAAATAGAGCAGGACGGAAAAGGAAATCGTCATCACGGCAATAAAGCCGATCCATAGTTTTCTTGTTTGCATATTGTATGATTTAAGGGGTTATCCGTTTAATTCAAAGATCAAAACTCAAAATTCAAAACTGAAACTCAAAATTCAAATCCGGAAGGCCGCGTGTAATTGCCCGGGGTTTTGAGCTTTGCATTTTGATGTTTGGGTTTTTCATGTCCAGTCCTCTTCGGTCACCTCTCCCTGGAGGCTTACGATCACCTTTTTTACGGGAATGTTCCTCCCGGCATTGCTCCTGGCAAGCTGTGCCATTTGAAGCAACCCGCCGCAACACGGCACCTCCATCATCACCACCGTCATCGAATTGATTTTGGTATCGGCAATCATGGAGGTCAGTTTCTGGACGTAGGACTCCTTGTTGGTGTCTAGTTTCGGACAGGCGATGGCGATTGATTTTCCCTTCATGAACCGCGCATGGAAATCGCCCATGGCAAAGGCTGCACAATCGGCAGCCAGCACCACATCGGCATTTTTAAAATAGGATGCCTGCGGGTTCAGGAGGTGCAATTGTACCGGCCACTGGCGCAATTCCGATGCGGCCCTTTCGCCGGTCGGGACGTCGGGCGTTTCGGGTGCCCGGAAATCCCGGGCCATTGAACCGGGGCAACCACCGCCATGGGATTGATGTTCTGTTTTTTCCGGGTTCATCATGATGTTATTTTCTTTTAAATAATCGATTGCCTGTTGTAAAAAAACCTGCTCGTTGTGGTCGCGCAGATGTTCAAGATGCGCCAGGATGGTATTCCTTCCTTTTGGAACAAGGACCTCCATCACACGGCGTTCGTCGTAAGGTTCCGCCTCACGTTCAATGATTTCAATCGCCCCCTCGGGGCAATGCCCGATACAGGCGCCCAACCCGTCGCAGAACAAATCGCTGACCAGGCGTGCCTTTCCGTCAATGAGCTGCATGGCCCCTTCGTGGCAGTTGGGAATGCACTGTCCGCAACCATTGCACTTTTTTTCATCAATCCGGATGATCTTTCGTTTCATATTATATAGGTGTATTTAGGTATCTAATTGCCTCATTCGGGTTAAAAAAATTTACAAATAGGATTGGAGGGTCTGTTCCATCAGGAATTTTTTAAATTCCGTGGTCAGTTTATTGACGACGGTTCCCATCAGGCAGCGGTCGAACCCGCAGAGTTCATACGAAAGGGGGCATTCGCCAACGTCGAGCTGGCCTTCGATGGACTGGTAAATATCAAGCAGGCTGATGCTCTGGGGATCCATTTTCATGGAAAATCCGCCTGAGGGGCCGCGCACCGACTTCAACATATCGTTTTTGACCAGCCGCTGCAGTACTTTTGCAATATGATTTTTTGAAAATCCCGTAATTTCCGCTATTTTTACTGCATTGATGCCGTTCCCTGAACGGGCGATAAGCACCATGCTATGAATGGCGATCGAGGAGGCTTCTGACAGGGCGAAAATTTTTGACATAAATTATTCGGGTAATTGCATACGCAAATGTAAGAATATTTTTGAAATCAGATGCATAGAAATGAAAAAAAAAGTATTTTTCATGAAAATCGTTGTAAATCAATCAAAATAACAACTTTTCTTCCTCCTTTTAAAGTTGAAAATCGGTTT
>Ga0118677_10001597_pt1 | contig 47641 bp, 76 predicted proteins | sample AliMusrvi5mmetaG_FD_86154 | JGI IMG/M metagenome (GOLD analysis project Ga0118677, IMG submission 86154) | reverse complement strand
CGATTGATTAATCATCTCCATTTGCAACCGGGCAGGAAGTTTGTAGGGGTCTTCCTCAATGCGGCCTCACAAGTGACGGATAAGGAGTTACTTGCATTGGCGGTGGTTGCATTCATCTATTCAGCGTTTCGTCTTGTGGAGGGGTATGGTCTATGGAGGGAACGTGCTTGGGCAGAATGGCTTGCTCTAATCAGCGGAATGATTTACCTGCCAATTGAGATCTACAAAGTGGTGATGAAATTAAATTGGGAGCATGTGTCGGTATTGGTAGTGAACCTTTTAGTGGTGGGAGTGATTGCGAGGGTAATGTGGAATTCAAAAAGCGAACAGGGCAGCATTCATCCTCAACCTGATCTCAGTGAAAGTAGTGTTCGAAAGAATCCCAAGGCAGATTGGTTGGCATGGTTCCTCCAATTCATCTTTGGTGCCACCATTGGGTTCTTGTTGGGCTATGTCTGTATTTCTAGGCATACCCGATATAACTTTTACACATCTGGAAGATGTCTTTTGCTTCAGCCCAGTGATGTTTTGCCGTTTCTTTTGGGGGCATCTCTTTGGATTGGTGCCATTGCTTCACATTTCGCGGACAGATTATGGGTGGCGTACAGAATCTTTCCGAATGATAAAGTTCCCCAAAGCAAGTTCAGTAATGTCTGTTCAATGGTTGTAGGCATCATCGGGGTAGGATTGATGGTGTTTGCCGTAATGAGAACATTTGGATGGGTGTGGTAAATCATGCCCATTAAATCCATACGTATCCACCTGATTGAGCGGGAGAACAGGATAACCAAGGTTGATGGGCAGGTTTGGGAATGCGGTTATTGGTCTATCCCTGAGCCAAAAGCCAAGCAATTGTTGGACGGTTCAATCTTTTTCCATAAGAAGCGTGGTGAACCCTCATTCTTCGGGGGCATCATCTTGAGCTATCGTATCCATGCAGAGGGTAAATTCAAAGGGATGGTCATCTTCACCTTTGAGTATCGGGCTGATCATCGTTATTTTCTGGCCGAGAATGAGGGTTGGAGCAAGGACATGAAGGTTGTGATGAGGGAATGAGATGACTCCATTAATCAGAAAAAGGAAATCTATATGGCATCTGATCAGTCCTTTATTGATTTTCTCGTAGACCAGATGGGTGAGGCAGGGACGATAACCTACAGAAAAATGTTTGGCGAATATGCGATCTATTGTGACAGCAAGGTTGTGGCTCTGGTCTGTGACAATCAGCTCTATGTGAAGCCAACGGAGGGTGGCAAAGCCTATATTGAAAATATCGTTGAAGCCCCACCCTATCCCGGAGCCAAGATGTATCTCCTGATTGAGGACAAATTCGAGGATCGGGAATGGATTGGCGATCTGATCAGGATAACCGCAAAAGAACTCCCTGATCCAAAGCCAAAACAGAGCAAAATCAGAAAACCCAGAGGCAGCCCAAGAAAGCAGGCTAAACATGGCATCTGAGGGTTCTGAATGAAACTCCTCCTCATACTCCCCTTATGAACAGCAGAGCCATATCAGGGATGATTGCCGTGATTTACATGCTCCTGGGGTATTTTACAGGGGGATTCAAGGGACTATCCTCAATTGCCGTTTACCTCATTTTGCCAATGTCCTGTATCTGGTTTTGTGAGGAGATGGGCGGTTATACGGGAATCGGCATGGGAAGAGGAGCCATCACCAGCACATCACCGGGATGCATGGTCGCCTTTGGGGGCTGGCTGTTGCTGTTTTTGCCTGTTATTGTCGGTGCCATGATGTGGATGATTGGAAAATGAGGAAACCATGAAGACGTTATATCTATGCTGTATTTTCCTCTTGGGGCTCCATTGCCTATCCATTGCTCAGGATATTGCGATCTACAAGGGGGATGCTCTCCATCAGATACCCAATGTGATAATTCAGAAAAACGGTTCTTCAACAAATCAGGACTTATTAATCATTACTGCGGCAGGCATTGGTGTCAAAAGCGATGGAGATAGAATTGTCCTGATTTGCTCAACGTGTTCTGTCGTAAAGTGCACCATTGACCAAAAGGGGATCAGGAACACGGGATTCAACAAACTGACCGAGGTTCATAAATATTCAATAGGCATTTCTCCATGGGACTCGGTGTTATTTGATGGGCGAATATTGAAGGCCCAATCATTGCTGAAAATGATTCCTGATGTGATTGGGGTGGATCAACAAAAACCTCAACAACCATCTAAAGGAGGTGGGTGATGGATATTATCATCATGGTGGTTAGCCTCGGCATTCTCGTGTCGGGCTTGGTCGGGGTCATTTTCCTTCTCTACAGGGCGATTCGTTCCTTTATTGCCAAAAAGATCTGGTCAGGCTTCGGGTTTATCCTGCTCTCATCCGTGCTGATTCTTTTCATATTGCCCATGCTTTCCCTCCCTCCCCATGGTCACAAGGAAAAAGCCAAACGAGCCATCTGCATGGGTAATCTGAAGCAAATCAACCTGTTCCTCAAAATGTATGCAAACGACCATGACAATATATACCCCGCCACATTCAACGACCTTGTGGGGACAAATCTTGTAAGGTCGGGTGATGTCGGTATTTTCGCCTGCCCCAGCTTGAAACGGCATACAGGTAGCCTGACAAACATACAAGACTGGGCGGATTATGCCTATGTCTCAGGACTGAAAGATTCAGATCCGGCAAATTGTGTCGTGGTTTTCTGCTCCCCTGAAAATCACAGAGGGGACGGCACCATTGTCGGGTTTGTTGATGGGCATGTTCAGTGGTTCAATTCCAAGTCATCAGCGGGTCAAAATACCCCTACCTTCCAAGAACTTACCAATTCCCCAGCCTTATTTTATGGGACAACCAATGAGGTGGAATTGGCTGATCTGAGGAAGCGGACGAGGATTATCTGGCCTCAGCACACAAAGTAATGATTTGATGGCTCCCCTATGAGAAAACATTGGAAAAAGGTTTTGATGATAGCTCTAGTGATTCTTGGGGGTATTTTGGCTCTCCATTTCAGCGGGCATATGATTGTGGTTAATCACATCTGGAACCATGAGTTAGGCAGATTACCCAAAACACCAGAGGCAGTTCAGTCTTTCCATCGCCTTATGGCTCTTTTGTTTATCAAGGTGAGTTTTAGTGCAATTATTTTCTGGGGTGGACTCTGGGGATTGCTGAGATCTAAAGGATGCAAATGATGGAATACATTTACCCAATCATTGCCATCCTAATATTCCTGGCATGTGTCTTTGGATCCATTTACCTGTTCTATCGAGCCATTCGTTCGTTCATTGCAAAAAGAATCTGGCAGGGGGCGATAATGCTCTTGGTCTCATTCAGCCTGGGGTTCATGGTGTTTTTCGTGTTCGTCGCTATTAACGGGGCAAGAGAATTGGCCAAGCAATCGCTCTGCATGAATCATCTGAAGCAAATTGTCCTGTATGTGAAAATGTATGCCAGCGACAATTCTGAAGTTTATCCCGCCACTTTCAATGATTTAATGGTCGATGACATCAAGACTGGCAACATAGGTGCATTTATCTGTCCTTCATCGCATCACAAAAGTGGTTCCCTAACAAATATTCATACTTGGACGGATTATGCCTATGTTTCCGGGCTTACTGAGTCAGATCCCAATAATTGTGTTGTGGCTTTCTGTCTGCCAGAAAACCATAAGGGTGAAGGGGCAAGTGTTGCGTTCTTAGGTGGCAATGTTGAATGGTATTCCTGTCAGCCCTACAGAGATACATCAGGGAAATTCCAGCCCACCTTTCAGGATTTGACCAATACCCCTGCTATATTCTATGGGACAACAGATGAGGCGAAGCTGGCTGATTTGAAGAAGCGGACGAGGATTATTTACCCGAAGAAGGTGAAATGACAGTAATGATAACCACATTTTTACCTTGGGTGATTTTGCTCGGCATCGTTGCCTGCGGCATTGTAGCGGTGATTTATCTGAAAAGAGCAGTCTGTTTCTTGATTTCAAAACAGTTTCGCCTTGCCCTGAGGGCTTTCCTGGTGTCCTGTGCCTTTGGCGTGGTTCCTGCCCTCATTGTTTCGGCAATTATCTCCATTATGTCACACGGCCAGCCACCACGAGTGATTTGTCATAATAATCTCAGGTCATTTGTCCTGATGATGAAAATGTACGCTGGCGACCATCATGAGAATTACCCGGATTCCTTCAACGAATTGGCGGGTGAATACCTAAAGGCCGGAGATTTAAGGGTTTTCACTTGCCGTGCATCAGAACATCAGGCTGGCAGTCCCACGAATATTCATGCCTGGACTGACTATGCTTATGTCTCAGGCCTTACAGACACGGACAATGTGGACTGTGTGCTGGCGTTTTGCCTCCCGGAGAATCATAAGGATGACGGAGCAAACGTTGGGCTCATTGGAGGAAGGGTGGAGTGGTATTCCTGTAAATATTCATACACCAACGGCTTTGGGCGATATATTCCCACCTTTCAAGATTTGACCAATACCCCAGCATTATTCTATGGGACAACAGATGAGGCGAAGCTGGCTGATTTGAAGAAGCGGACGAGGATTATCTGGCCTCATTCCACAGGACGTTGATTGCCCATGACCCTATTGGATACAAGCTTCCTCAACGTCCGGAATTGACTCGGTATCCATCTGACGTTTTGCTGATGACGTCAGTGGTTTTTCCATTCGACACCCGATATCCATCAGAAGTCCTGCTAATATATGTTGTGTTTGATCTTCCTGTAATACGGTAATCGGATGCGGACTTGTTGATGAAGGTTGCATTACCCCCGTTTGAGACCCGATACCCAGAGGAGGACTTGTCGATGAACGTTGAATTTTTCTCCCCTGACATACGATATCCGGACGATGTCTTATCGACGAAAACGGTTTTGCCGGCGACGGTAAAGACACGGAACCCACCAGAGGTCTTGGTGATGGTCTTGGCGGAGGGAACGGCTATATAGACTGCGGCAATATCACCATCGTCAGAGCCAACGTCAGCGGCAAAAGCTGATGATGTAAACGTCAAAGCAAGAACAGACAGCACCAATACCGTTTTCATGGGGAAATATTCTCACAGGCGGAACACAGGGACAATGACAATAAGTCCTATCCCCCACTCTTGTTGTATAGCCTTTCAAAATGTCGGTATCACAGGCTTATTGCTTCTTGGGGCCGTCTCCTTCCACGATATGATCTTCCTTGTTTGCCCTTTTGAAATAAATGCCACAACATCGTCAATGACATCAGGCACCCCCATCTCCGTATGAGTGCCGTCATCCCATTGGACTAATACTCTCCTTGATGTCCCTTCCAATGCTGCTCCCGGCCCCATTGTCGGCTTGTCGCTAACCCTGTAAATCCTCATGCTGTTCCCTCCTTAATTGATAACTACAGCATTCATCGTCAGGGCTGGGAAAACCTGCATGGAATTGGATGATAATGGATATTTCAGGGGGCCGTCTCAGCATAGTGATTTCAACCTCTTTGACTCAAACCTATGCCCAAAAAGTTCAACCCCTCCCGGAACAAAGGCAAGCACGGCAATGGCATGGGCGGTACGATTGAACAGATCAGCACATTCCCCTTTCTTTCCCCCTCCATATAAAAGGATGTCCCCATGTTCCCTCAGCATGTCAGAGGATTGCTGTGCCTTAATTCTATCCTCCTCAGACGGCCCCCCACGGCTCTCCAGTTGCATGATCTGCAGGAGAACCGCCGGGCAGATCATCACCTCAAGGAGTCCATTCGTCTTCATATGCCACCTTCTGGATTGTTTATATGGACGTACCGCCAGTCGATCAGAATTGCAAATAGAAAAGCCAATAAACCCACATACCGCTTGCCGTTTGATCATCGTCGGCGTTAGAAGGAGACTATGAGCAACCCCAATCAGGAATCAGCCTTTTCCATGGAGCCCAGCGACAGGTTCAGATGCATCATCGTGTCTGACCCCGTGCAATATGATGCTGCCCCTGAGCACGAGACCATCATCTCCTTTTTTGTCATCAGGAGGGGATCTTCCAGCCTTTTCGACATCATCAGCATCGTCAAGACCTTCAAGGGGGATGAATGTGTATCAAGGGCAGTGCAAACCAAGAAGGACATCACTGCGGCAAGGATCGACACTGAGATTGCCAACATCAGGAAGGTCTTTTCCATGGGGATCACTGAAGCCACTGGTTATAGACTTTTCTGGAATACCCTTGATCTATCAGAAGTCAAAAGCATCAGGGGGCAGGTCAGAAAGATCAAAGCCTGGGGCCGTGTGGGGGTCAGTGTTGCATCAGAAATTCCACCCATGTCTTTGAACTGAAGGGAGCCCACCGATGAAACCAGTCAAGTGTGGCGAGGATTTCATGAGGGATGATCAGTGGAGCCCTATCATTCGTGGACGTGAGGGAGCTGGGGCATTGGGGAGGAAGATCATGCCGTCAGACCTCAAGGGGATGGGTTTCAGGGTTTCCGTATTTGAGGCTGATGAATATTTCAGGATTTGTTTCGGCAGGAAGGTGTGATTATGAACAGCAAGAATCGAGAATCAGCCCGGAAATTGAACAGAAGGCTAGGAAAGATACTGAGGGCAAGGCGGATCTCAAAGGGGCTATCAAAGTCTGATGCCGCCATGGGCTCCAAGCTGTCACTGCAGTTCATTGAAGGGGTGGAACGGGGGGAAGCCAGATTAACCCTGGATGACCTGGTGATACTCAACAAAGTCCTGAAGTATAAAAGATTGTCTGACCTTTTCGAGGAGGCTGGGCTGTAAGAATCCCATGATTGCCATCCCCACAAAGATCAACCTGCCCCTTGGAAGAGTCGTCGCCACCCCTGAGGCTCTGGCTGTGATCACGAGGGCAGGCCAATCCCCATCAGAGTTCCTTGATCGTCATCGGAAGGGGGACTGGGGGGAGGTCGATGGGGACGACCGGGCACGAAATGATCAGGCTCTTGAGGGTGGGGAGAGGATTTTGTCAGCCTATTGGACGAAGGACGATGTCAGGATCTGGGTGATCACGGAGTGGGACAGGAGTTCAACGTGTGTGCTGTTGCCGGGAGAATATTAAGGGGGATGGGGCGGACACTATGGTATTCTTAAAGGGCAAAACCCCATATTGGCGGATGTTAATGGTTGCAGAACTGTACGACTTCAAACTTACAACCCTTAATTCCTAAGCAGTTCACCAGATCAAAGAACCAACGGGAAACAATCATCACTGGAGCAGGAACCAATAAACCAGCCCGCCACCCAACCAATTGTTTTGCCCCATTAATATCGCGTCCCCCCCAATCACCACTCTCAACATACAACTGTGACAGGATATTAAGCCCAGCAACATGTGGCACACATCGGTATTCCCCTGATTCATCCTCATCAAAAGGGGATGTCCCAAATCGAGTTGGTGGCACCAAATTTACAGACCGTGATGTCAAAATTAGCTGAAACCAATCTCGTGTTTCTTCTTTTGTTCGTGCGTTAAGGATTGGTCGTATTTTTACTCCTGTAATAGCTGACTGCTGAATGGCATCTGCCAGTTTTCTTGAAACGACAATTTCTTCACCAATCGTTCGTGAGATATCCTTTCCCTTAGGAATTTTACTCACCTCAAGAATAAGGGGTGATGTCTGGATTCTCCCAGTACCGCACTTTGGACAAGCCTTTGACAAATCATATTCAGTCCCGCACTCTTCGCCTGAGGGCTCAAATGCTCTCGTGATAATCAGATGGAATGCCTCAGCTTGATCCATTTCTTTTTTTGAATAGCTTCTCTCAAACCACCACCCATGAAAAAAGGACTCATCAAGATCCTGCCTGAGTTTGGCCTGCATATCCCTGACTTTCGCAAAACGAGGGTCATCTGTTCGCAATGTAACTTTTCGAACACTGTTGCCCAACCTAGTCCCCTCGTCATCTCGGAACAAAAGATGGGCATGTTTTTCAACAATACGAAATTCGCATGTTTCCTTCATTGCAGACCTATTTTCGTCCCTTCTTCCCCGTCAACAGCCACACCGGATCAACCTTCAGCACCTTTGAGAGAGCAACCACCTCATAGTCCAGCACATGGCGGATCCCGGTCTCAATCTTGGCAATCCCCGCCCTATCAATCTTCACACCCATGGCAGTCACCTTGTCAGCCAGATCCAACTGGGTGATCCCCCTGCCTGATAGCTTACGGGCCTTTGCCAGCCTCTCACCGATGATGTTCTTGTTGGATTGGTTGTGCATGGGAGCCTTACATATTAAACGGGTCTTTCATCTTCCCCACCCGCTTGATCTCTTTTGAGTAATCCTTCAAGTATGGATTGTCCTCATCACATTCATTGCCCCTGACCTTAATGACCACCGTGCCTGCAATGAAGTCATGTATAGCCCGTCGTCTTGAGTTGGTCATCATCACTAAGAATTCGCTCCACGTCCATATTTGAGAAGCCCAATCGGAATATTTCTGCCACGGTGGATACCAGGCTGCCAGTTTGTTGAACCGCATAACCCCGGTGACACCCATCCCTGCATCTGAAAAAGACATGGTTGCTATGATTACCCCATAACATGCACTTGCGACAAAGAGGAGATCCACCGAGCTCCTTTTCACCGCCTGACTCCATGAGATTGGCTGAAAATCAAGTGAGACGATTTTAATCCCCGTGGCCAGCTTTCCAATCGTTCTGCCCCATTTCCCATGACAGTAGATTGTGTAGGACTGGATTAGAACTGCGACAAGGATGTACGAGGTTATGATGACAAACTTTGAATGGCTGGTAATGGTGACCCAGTAATTCATGGCAAGGAAAGGAGAAAAGATCAGCACGTCCACCCAAAGGGCTCCAAACCGCCTCCAGAATCCTGCATAGGTGTGATGCTCTGTCATTACCCCCCCACATTCGCGAGAGTCCGATGGAATAATCCGGATAAAACAAAGCTAAACATCATGAGCACCATAATCACTGAACTAGTTATCACGAGAAACAGTCTTTTCTGTTTTGGCAATCTATCCCATTCATGCTCGAACGTGACACCAGACCCGCACGTCCCCAACAAATAGCGATTCCCAACATAGAGGCCAAAATACAAAGCTACAAAGCCTAGGATATATTTCGGATACACAATCCTGGTTCCAGCAACTATGTCGCACCATGATAAAAGCGACACAACAAAGAAAGATTGAACTAGCGTGACAGCAGCGACTCCCTTGCCTAAATTGACAGGCCTCGTCCAGTCATGACTACCTGCCCGAAAGAATACAACAAAAGCCGTATAATATGCTTCGCGTAAAACACTCATCATAAGAATTACAAACCCTTTCCTCGCCGCCTACTGCGACTTGAAAATAATCGTGAATCGGGGACATGCATTTTCGACTGGGGAAATGTTTTTGCTGGGAGTGCGGTTTCGGGTTCGGTTGTTAGGAAATAGCCCATGGTTAGCGGTTCATTTCATTTGTCGCTTGTGGAGATCTGATCCCCCGATATAAATTCGCTTTGAGTATTTCCCCTTTAATAGCCCGTAAAAGAGGAACACGCCAAGTCCAATTATAACCACTATAGGCTCTGCTTCTGGGATAAACTTTTTTGCAACACACCCCGCTCCGAGCCACAAAACCATGAAAACAACGAGCAACCAATCAATCTTTATTTCGTTATAAAACAATGCCATTACTCATCACTCCTGTGATAGAAACTACTTTGCAATACAACTCGTCGACAAAAATGCCCACGGAGCACAAATCAATACGCCAGGAAGAGGTGTTGTTGTTGCTGGGTAGAGGAAATCGGGGGCACCACTTAGTTCGGCACAAGATGGACACCTTTTTGTGCATTCACATGACTGCATGCCAGCACTACACGAGAAAGTACACTCCCACTTAAGCCAAGGCGGCCACCACCATTTTGAACCAGCCACACGACGGTGCCCTGTATTTTTAAGCGAGTACTCGCATGTATCATACACACCCGGAGGAAGCGTAAGCCCGATGTAGTCAATCCGATCCAAAGATCGGTTATTGATGTAAATATACTCGAGATGAATCTGAATTGGATTGGAATAATAGAATTGCCACTCAAGAATGTCCCGCGCAACACTTCCTTCTTCAAGAAACTTATCATTTACAACAGAAAATCCTCTTTCCTCAATTGGATCCCGATTCACCCATCTGGCTAATTCAGGGCTGTAAAATCTTTGGCCACGTTCTGACACCCGTGGATCGGGGGTATGCGTTTTCGGGCTCGCACAGGAATTTGACGGCACTGCGTTTTCGGGTTCGGTTGTAAGGAAATAGCCCATGGTTACCGATTCAATTTATTTGTCGCTTGTGAAACCATGCCCCTTGTTTCGCTACTTTACTCACTCGAATGGTCGCCAATAGTCAGCTATTCTAATCTTGTTACTAAGGCGCGGTATATCGCTGCCTTTTCAGTAGAAGGATCAAAGTGAACTAAATATTCAGCAGCACGCTCAATTCCCGCTTTTGCGCTTTCTCCAACCTCTTTCCCATCCAAATACCAGGCAAATCTAATCGAGTAATCTATTAACAATGCGGCAAGCATGTCCTCATCATCTGTAATGCCTTTTTCATAGCGGACAAATAGAAATGAGAGGCCTTTACGAGCAATTGTCGCACTGTGTTTGTTACCTAAATATTTTTCCAGGAAAATAATATGCTTCAGGGCATATCGCGGAACGTCAGGGCAATCCAAAAGTTTTGAAATGGCGACATTAACGGTCGCTCGCTGTTTGCAGAGATTTTCTTCACTAAAGCCCGAGTACATTATCCATATGTGATGAATGCAATATCGACAATCGCTCATCAACCATAGAAAGGTTGCCCCAACACGTGCAGGAAGTAACCTAAGCCTGCGAGCAACTTTCAACATTACCCGCCTCAAGCATCCGTCCAAGGACAACATGAAGCACCTCCGTTTACAGTAATCTGTATTAAAAAGGCGGCTGCACTAATAACCCTCCCTACCGGGGAAATGTATAGTACATATACGGTAACAGCACCTGCTGCAGCTGCTGCCGAAGCCGTTGTTAAAGATACTGAACTTGAGGAGGAAGTAGCAGGGGCGTATTCGAGACACTCCGATCCACTATTTGTGACGGTTATCGTAATGGGCGGTCCCGACGGATCTGGAGGGCTAGGCGTGGGCGGTTCCGAAGGACCACTGTAGTTAGACAACGCTATTGTGATTTCAACAAGCACCTGCACCACCCACTTCTTAAATTCAGATGCCCCAAGCATATCAACGCTGTTCAATGGATTGTTCAGCGTCAAAACAAAGAGGTTTCGTCCACCCCGCTCCGCTATCGGATCGCGTGACGCCCATCGTCCAACCTCCGGCATATAGAATCTGTGGCCGTAATAGTACAAGCAGTCATAGAAGGCGGTCGCACCATCGAAGCAGGTCGTCAGAATGCCACCAATCGCACCCTTTCCCTGAGTGATTTCCGCAGTCTCCAGCCCGTTGGTGTAAATCACAGAACAGGTGTCAGTCCCTGTAACAGAAGGTTCAAGGCGGATGGGGCCGTCATAGAAGTAGCCATTTTCGGGGATGAGGTTCGACCCTGATACATTCAACGGACTTGAGAGTGGGACTTTTCTCATGTCAGGATGCTAAAGCCGCTGTCAGTCTCGGTCAAGGAGGCAATTCCGAGGCTTAGAAACTGAAGGATAACCTGAAAGTTGCCAGCCTATTTACGGCTCCCTTTCCCCGCCAACAACTACCATGGATCTACCGCCAGCACTTTGGGCAACTCGAACAACTCATTTACTTGGCAGCCTTAACCGCACTGCATCACAGATAGACCGCCAGCTTGTCCTTGAACTGGATCTTACTCTGAGCTCCAACCACCTGCCCCTTCACCTGTCCCGCCTTGATGATGAGCAGGCAGGGGATGTTGCGGACACTATATTGGGTGGCAATATCACGGTTCTCCTCCACGTTGACCTTGACGATCTTGAGCTTGTCGGCCATCTCAGAGGAGAGCTCATCAAGCACAGGGGCGATCATTTTGCACGGCCCACACCATTCAGCCCAGAAATCAACCAGGACAGGGAGGGCTGAATCCATCACCTCTGTTTTCCAGTTACCACCCTTGATTTCAACTACTTTAGATTCCGTAGAATTTGCCATGACGATATCCCTTTGAATTACTTTGTTGGATCCTGACATCAATTGAACGTCAGGACATGATTGGAATATACCAGATCCATGGAGGCATCATATCAGGGAAACCCTGAATCTGACTTGGAGAGATAAGTGGATCAAAGGATGAGAAACACTGAAAACCAGGCAGGATTTTGACCTTGGCAAAATTGGATCTCCACAGGATCCACCCCCACCCAAAATTCCAGTCAAAATGGAAAAGTGATGATCAGGGGTGCATCATGACAGGCACCGGAGTTCTCGCTCCAAATGACACCACCATGCCTCTTGGCCCAATCAAGCAGAGCCAAAGCCCGTGAGTATTGATCCAGACAATGATGATGATCGCCTAAGCCTGATTATTCCCTTTGTATACCTGAATCGTGGAGGAATAAAAGTTGCCACCAGGAGATAGCACCCGACAATGACGAGGATCTGACCGACCATCACCCCCGGATATAAATGTCGCAGCACCTGCATCATAAAGACCTGAGGGCGATAACCATATGATTCAACTGCCGGAATTGGTTCAAGCATTGTTAACTGACAGGCACGATAATAGGCGGGAAAAGAGTTTTGCACCTGAGCAGAGCTTGGCGGGCCCTCAAGCTGCCCCCACTGGGAAAACTCTTTTAAGGCCTGCCACCAGAATAAGGAAAAGCCTAATCCCAAGGAGATGATTAGCAGGCTCAGAAGTATTCTTAATCTGGGGTTCATAAAGTCATTCCGACAGAGGATCTGACTGAGTCCATTGTCTTCAATCCACTAACGACCTAAACTCAAGCAAGTTGCGGAAAGTGCTATTCGATGTTCTTCGCCATTTTCACGAAGACCAGCTTATCTCGTTTATAGGTCAGTTTGAGACCACAAACACCTGCAACGGTGTTCAGGAATTGATCCGCCGGCATGCCAACTATTTCAGATTTCTCAACGAGGTAGGTTCCGTCGGCCACCTCGCAAGGCAATTTTGCATCCATGATCTCAGCAAGTTGTTTGACCACTTCCCGGATGTCTTTCCTGTCGAATGATATCTTGATCTCTGACTCAAGTTTCGGGCATACGTCCCGAATAAAGTAGAGGCGATTCAGTTTGGACTCTGCACTCTTGATTCTATCATCAATCGACTTTTTCTTGAGGCTGAAGTCCTCCATATCCATGCCACCACAGCCTCCACCAGACATAGAACTGCTGGAGGAGAACGATATAAATGTCGAGGTGTTCGATGATATTCCGGTGACTGTATTCTTCTTGTAGTCCACACCATAAGCTGACGTCACCAATGTAGCCACCCCGACCAGAATGATTAATTTGAATTTCATTTGTTTTCCTTATTTTGACCAGTATTTTAATTACAGAATCAGTTTCAAGCCCCTTTGGGTTTCCGACACAGTATAGCGGCAATCGTTGCAGCGACAAGAATAGCACCCCCTAGCCCTGCTCCCCATGCGGTCACACGTTTGGATGCATGAGCTTCTACCAACCTGAATTGATTGACTGCAACCTCACCCCCGATAGCAATATTACCCCTGAGGTCACTATTCTCCCCTTTCCAAATGCCGGGGCCGATAAAGCTGACGGCAATCTGCAACAAGGCAAGGAGTTGAATGACTGCCAGGATGCTTTTCAATGAGGTTGTCTTCATTTTCTTTTCATCCATATCTATTTCTGTACCCGTATCGGTTTTCGCCATCTGTTCCGGGGCAAAACCCAAGATCAATCAGCAACCACAGGGATCCAAGGATGGGAATCCCGCCTACAAGCATCCACCACCCTGATTTGCCCCGATCATGGAATCTTTTCACATCCAAGGCCGTACATGCCCAGATAACAAGCCCGATCAATGGTATAACAAATGCCAATGCGAAATATGAGTGTGTTGCACCAGCCAATGCCCATAATGCGATGTTCAGGATTGTGAAGACGACCTTCCAGCCCCACCATGGAGCCCTTGATATTCGCCCCTGAAATGAAAACAATAGGTCAATGGGGGTGTTCATTTATGGGGTCTCAGTAATCCTTCACGTGGTCACATCCTCACAGTCACCCGTTGGTTTGCAGGCTTGTTTTCTCAGTCCCTTGATCTCCTCAATTAAATCCATGATGAAGTAGAGGATTATAGCGGACAAGCCATAGGTCAGCCCAAATAGAGCCCAGATCCATTTTGCCCTGACATTGCGTTTTGCGGCAACAAACAGCCAGACAGCAATGACAATGTTCACCAACCAAATAATCATGTTCCATATCGTTCCCATGAGACGGGCTTCAACACAAAGATTCTGATATTCCTGATTCGAGAATAGTTTCATGATAATGATTTGCGTGAGCGGTGATGATATCCTTGCCACCACAGCTGCGATGATCAATATGATGGCCAACCATTCAAATTTATTCATTCTGTCATTCATTTTCATATCCTCATTGTTTGGACTTCTCCAAGCCTCGCTTCTTCTGTAGGCGAAACTTCGGAAATCGCCACCCGTTGAACTCGATCTCAATTATAAAATATAGCCAGAAACAAACCATCGCCACAAAAAGGTAGATGATTCCATATACATGGGCACGCTCTGGTGACATCACTTCCTGCCATGACCGTCCCCTTCCCAGGGTGACATGCTCAACAAGCAAAGTACCCCGCTGAAATAGACACAATACAGCCCCCAGCAGAAAGAAACCACCGATGACAAGGATCTGCCACGGATTCTTTGGCTTGATTGGCTGGTGTTGAGTCATCAGTTTATTACTTTGCCTGATATGCCGACGTTTATCGACCAGGTCACTTTCCCGGAAACTGTCCTGATGGGTTCGCTGAATTTGTTCTTTCTGCGAGACGTTTGTTTGCTTGAATCTGTTCCACGTTCCGCCAAAATTGCTCTTTCTCTTCTTCTGAAACGGGACGACTCGCCTCTGAGAAAATCTGTTTGACCAGGAAAAAGAATCCTGTTGCCAATACCATCGTGATCACCCCGACCAAAAGCAAAGAACTGGTGGTTGCTATCCTTTTCCCCGGAGCTGGTGGAATCATCATCATTATTAAGTAATTTCAATCAGGCTCGATGCTGGTCAATCTGTTTCCCGGAAATAGAATAAGCCGCGATCCTCATCAATCCACATTTGCGGCAGATGGCTACCCTCTTGTCCTGCATAGATCCCATTTGTGATTTTATCTGGGTCAAACCAAGCCACTGGATCCAACCAGGCGCACCCCTGATGTTGAACAGACTTTATGCTGCCCCGCGAATAGGAATTTGTCCTTTTGTATGTAGCATTATCCCAAGCCGTCACAACATCGACATGTTTTATGCAGTCCGTGACCGCCGCTTGAAATCTCACCACTTCAACATAAGCCTGCCAGTCACCATATACTGCGTAATAGATATTTGAACAGGATGCCGGTAGAGGAAAACGAATGTCTGTCTTTGCCTGTTCTAGCGTCATGGGTTTGTCGTATCGCCTAAGTAAATCCGGCCCACATGATACAGTGCCGCTTAAAATTACCGCCAGAACAACTAGATTTACGATTCCTTTCATATCCTCTCAGTACAAAAATGATTAGTGCCGATCCCAAAGGCCTGTCGTGGTTTTTCCCAGATGAGCGGCGGTAGTACGCTCCATCCGCTATTGGCTTCGAGTCTAGCCTGACATATTGCTGTAAACAACATTTCTCATTGAAGGTGGGAAGTTTGGGATTTATTCCCCTGCCCCCCATATTCCAATCAAAATGGAAGATGGCGGGCATGGCATGAGGCAGATTTGAGATGTGACTCCTACTCTTTGATGGGTGCCCCCTCTCGCCATCTACCTCATATGGAGCGAATGTTCATGACACCGAGTACCTGCCCACCCAAATACAACAATACCGTTATTATGCATGACCAAATTATTTTTTGGTTAAGGCTCATTACAGTGCTTCGTCCAGCGCGAGACTGACACATCCTGTATATGAACGGCATAATCACACACCCCAAGATAAATCCAACGGCAACACTTGCAATAAGAAGCGAAAGCAGCACCAGCGAGACTGTCAGAAACACACCCATGTCAACTCACTCCATTGTTCATCGCAGGACAAGCATATCGTTTTCCCAAGAAGAACCCGAGCAACATGAAAAATGGAAGATATAGAGGCGAAAGGAATAACAGGATCCCAAGTCCAATGTTGGCTCCACCTCCACGCCTCGTGAAAGCATCGCAAAAGATGCAGCCCCAGAGAGCGATTGAGGTGAAAAGCACAGAGAGTGTTGCGACAAGAATTCCGTTTACATTTTGGGAGCTTGGGTTCTTTAGTTTTGAATATGAAAAGACTCCAAGAGTGATAAAAGGGAGTGCTGCTATTATAACCCGCATCAAAGCGGGCCCCAGTTCTTCCCCAACGTGAGATGTGTAGAAAGACCTAGATGAACACTGGCAGAAGATATACTCCATGACCAACACATATAAGGGGTAAAAAACGGAAAGCACCCAAGGTATTTTGCGTAGAGTCTTGGCTTCCATTAATTCATCCCCTTAGTCACCTAACATCTTATAATCAGGAATCCCGTTATTACGGATCTATCCGAATGAGCGACGACCTCCGCTCCACCCGCTATTGGTTTCGAGTCTAGCCTGACACAATGAGGGAAACAACATTTCTCATTGTTGGTGTGAAGTTTGGGACTTAACGTGTGGCTGAGCCGCCTTCTTTTCATCTATCATGTGTTCCCCAAGAGGATCTCTGGGAATATCGTCAGGAGATGCGGTCTCATATCTTGGACGCCTCACACCTTTGGTAAGGAGCGGCCCCTCCAGCCACACGTGTTTGCCGTCAGCTCTCCGGACATATGCAGAAAACAGAACCATGTTTGCCTCATGAACGCTCTGTTCGAAGCGAAATACCAGCTCCGTATAATGATCAATACGATGGATAGCGACTGCGTATTGCGGAGGCTTTTTACCAGCCTCACCGAAATCTGATGTCCATGAATACAGCTCAAGATCAAATCCCAGACCCAGCAATTTATCAACAGCGTTCGTCCAAGTTGTCCCCATCTCTATCGAATTCCGCAAGGATGTCAGCATGGTTGGACTGATCTCTGGGTCGTAGGTTGAACGCAATGGGGCGACATGTGGCACGCTGAGCAAGGGGCTTCCACAGTCCACATTCATATCCTTGACGATCCTCGCCCGGGGGGGTGCTGTAGTCGTACAGCCAGACAGGATCATGACCATCACTGCCATGATCACACACGATGCCAGACATTTAGAAACGATAGGTGTCATTGCTCCACTCGCTTTTTGATCCGTAGGACGAAGGAACCGATGTATCCTAATGCCACTGGAGGAACCATGTACGCACAGTTCATAAGGAATTCCGACGTAAACGACGTGCCCAGATCACTGTCATATCTGGGAAGTACCACCACTCCTTGACTAAGCAAGGAACCCAGCCGCCATAGCCCAAGGGTCAGGAATACGGCCAGAAAGGCAGTGGTGGTGACCCAAAGGATCTCTCCGAAAGGTTTAGCTGACCCGGTCTTGCGTCTTCTAACCAGTCCATGGGTAATCAGATAGATGCTCACCAGAAGTGTCAGTTGAGAAAGGAATGCGGGGATGCAAGGCCCCCATCCACAGTGTGTAATCATCATTTCTGGCGGCATGTTTGTCATCATTTCTCCCGTGAACGTTGCCCTTGACCTAGCGACGAACGTGCGAGCCATCGCAGTCAAAGAGGTTGGTTCGGCTATTGTTATAATATTTCTTTACCGAGTTAAGCAATCATACACAGGCAACAACATGTGACTGAGGGGACACAATAGAATCGGGACAATGATCATCAGTCCTATGTAAAACCTGCTGCTTTCCCTTTTTTCTTTTCTAATAACGGCCCAAGTTAATCTGCCCCACACTAAACAAAGATATGCTGCTGTTTGAACTATGTGCGGATTAGGAGGCACACCATCCAGAGCAGGAGAAGACACAATGAAAGCTGAACAAACCGACACAATTAGATAAATACCAATCGGCCATCCGGAATTATTTTCTATTCCGTCCTTCCTCTTTTTTTCATAACGCCGAATTACCATAACGAGCAAAACGGCAGTAAGAAATAAGGCCATGATTGCAAAAATCACCGTCATGATAGGATAAATTTGAGGGGGTATATCCATTTTAATTATTTAGGCCGAACGTCAAAAATCACTGTCTCTGAACCTGCGGAGCGGGTGAAGAATACGGTACGTTTGTTTGTTGGGGAATCAGTATTCTCCTGAGTTTCTCCGCATCGTTGAAATGATAGATGGGCATTCGGGCGTAGCTCAGAAGAGTTGCATAGCCTCTCGGATCATAGAGCCATCGTGCACTCGTCGTACCCGTTGACACGTCAACTTTGTGAGTGAAAGTTTGGTCTGGAGACGGTTGAACTGTGATCCGATTTGTCCAGATCTGATTCAGGTCTTCCAGAACTGCGACATCTTTGATTTCACGAACAGTCTTGAAGTCCGGATCGAGAACATTCACATGGGTGATGAGCGGGGTGTCCTTCTGGCAACCTGCGAGTAGGATAGTCGCAAACATCAGTCTGTGAAGCATCTTTCTCATCTTCTATTTTCTCCAACTAGTTATTATCAGGAATCCCGTTATCCAAGATTTCCATCGGATTAGTATCCGCTTTTGGTGTCGAGTTTAGCCTCACACAAAATGATGTAAATAAGATTTCTCATTAATGCCTAACCTGAAGGAACGAAACAAGGGATTCAGCCCTCAATATTCCAATCCAATTGTAAAATGGCGGCAGGTGGGAGATCGTTTGAGGAAAACTTTCCCCAATTCTCCAACAGGCGGAAAATTGATTATTAGAGGTCGGCAGAGGTAAAACGATGTAAAATCCGCCAAAAACAGACAAAAGCCCCCCTTTTTTCCTCAACGCAACCGATTGTGGTTATCATCATCCCCTCAGATTCGGCAGGTGGCTGCTGATTTTACCCACCTGAAGATCCAGCAAGAGTTGCCAAATCTCCCCTGTTATCAGGATGATGTGGTGGCCGTGGCTGATTCAGGGGCTCACTTGGCTCATCTTATTGAGAATAGCACTTGGTATGTGAAGATTCTGCCAAGTTGTCAAAATTGGATCTCCGGTGGATTCAGCCCCCCTCATATTCCAATCCAATTGTAAAATGACATGGCATGAGGCTGAATTGAGGAAACTTTCCCCAAATTTCTAACTGTTAGAAAATTGGCTGTCACCCCTGAAAAGCCCCCTGTGCCCTCTTTTCCCCTCGTTTCGATTGATTGTAGTGACCCTCATCCCTCAGATTTGGCAGGTGCCTTCTGAATTCACCCCTTGAAGATCTGGCAAGAGTTGCCAAATCTTCCCTTATGATGCCTGGAAATTGTGACGAAACGGTCATCTGGTTCAGGATATGGTGGATCACTTTGGCTGGCAAGGGGGGCACTTGGCAGGTGAGATTATGACGTTGGCAAAATTGGGCCTCATAAGGATCCAGCCGCCCTCATTTTACAGTCATAATTGGAATATCAGCGAAAGCCGGCCGGCCCTTCATTTTAACTGATTAAATTCACTATCCTCTCCTGATCTGGAAGCCACCTGCTAGATTGCCCCCCCCTTGATTATGGGATGAAATGGGTCTTAGCTCAGGTGGATCTGGTGGCTACGGATTCCTTGGCTGGCAAAAGTTCATCTCATGTGGACTATTTTAATTTATTTTCATTTCCAGAAGGTTCCCGCAGATCCGACGGTGTATAATAGGGAAGAGAATAATAACAGGGAGTGAAACCTGAATGAATAATAGTAAACAATCTTTAAGACCCGGTACCAGCAGGACATTCCGCCGCCACAAAGCGGTGTTTCACACCCTGCTGATCACCGGGTCTTTTTCTTTTAATTCGTCTTTTTCTTTTTACCCGCCACGACAATATATAATCCGCAGTCGTGGGGTGAGGCGGCAGATAGACCGTGACACAGCAAATCCAAGTGCCCTTCTGGGGCCAGTCACGGATCTGTATGGCGATAAGCCTGACTACGGCAAGGGAGACTCAGTCAAACCCTTAGGGACGTGGTGTAACAACAAAAAGGGACTTGTGTGTCACCCGATACATACAAGGGTATCCATGGGGATATCGACAACTTCTGGTGGTGGGATGATCTCATTCTCAGGAGCACAGCTGGGGACGTTATAGTCCAGGGGCTACACACATAGGACGACATCCAACCCCGTCCTTTCCCTGTAGAGGGGGAACAGTGTAGGGCATTTGCCACCCTATTTTTTTTATGGGGGACGAATGACGCCTATTGCTCGATAATTCAAGCAATGATGGGGATCGGGCAAGCCCTCCCCCAAGTCCATCCCTGCCTCGGCAAGCCTCAGCACGGATGGAATACAGTATAAGGTAATCTGCGAAGGGAATCCAAAGGAGGGAATCACGGTTACCAATCCCCTGGAACGAAGTGGAAGGGGTTGGCGAATGTGGTTGGGGGAAGGGGCCCCAACCTGACGACGATGAAGGTTTACTCATCTGTTGTTCATCTGTTCTACTCATCTGCTGAATCTGACTTTACTGGACTTTTGCGGTGGAGACGGAGACGGCGGCGACGGCGGCGACGAATCTTGGGAATCCTGAGCAAAAATTACGCCCTGAAATCCTGATTCTCCTTGGATCCTCGTATTGTCATTGTCATTACCGTGGCTTTGCTCCTGTTGCTCCTGTTGATCCCGTTGCTCCCGTTGATCCCATTGCATTCTTGATTACCTTGATTTCCGTGGCTTCCGTAGATTCCGTAATTTCCTTGGCTGGCACTGTGGGCTCATTGGTCTTATCCTTGGAAAACAGGATCCCATCATTGATTTTGATGAGCCCGGCTGAGATCCCCCTGGTCAGATAGTAGTCCACCTGCCGCTCCACCTCTGCTTCAAGATCCTTATTGTCCATTGAGCCCCTGCCCTGCCAGCCCAGATGAAATCCTATGAGAAGGCAGAGGATGCACAGGAGGGTGAGCGGGAGTCTGCTCATGAGGGGTGGCAATCTAAGCCTTCATTTACATCCACATGAAAGAGCCTGTCCGCCACACAACGGGCACCGCTCCACATCACACCCAGGCACATGAAGCTGCCCCTTGGAGACAGCACAATCATGGCAGGGCCCCTTTGCACCAGCCCAGACACCACCCTCTGAGCCATATGGGATACGGGCATAGGCTTTACCTCTGATCGTGTATGAAAGGATCTTCTGGGACTCAGTGACCTTCGTTGTCCATCCCTTGATGACCTGCTGGCTGTTCAACGTCTCGTATTTATTGCCTGACATGATATTCCCCTCTTTGAATACATCCACTTAACGCTGGGGGGTGGGAATGTCCGGTAAATAATGCAGGGGAGGGATGATATTATCGGGTGGAACAGAAAGGGGGATCAGGGGGAGCTTAGGAGAGGGGTGGATCAGGGAAGATCTGTTCTCTTCTGCCACCTGAGCCACCCTATAGAAACCCAGAGGAAGAGGACACCGCCTGCAAGGCACATCAATGATACCGCGAAGAGAAAGAGTCTCTCATGTATCGTCCACCATTGATAATACGTCCCGTGATTCCAGACACCTGCAGTCCAACCGAGAGGCAGGGGTTTACCAAAGTTAGCCATGGCCTGATCTGGAGCAAGGGCCACACTGAAACTGACTGTGGAGAAGAAGCCAGAAACAGCAATCAAGAATGCAAGCACTTGGGCTATGCTCAACGCTGGGTGTTTGCGTATTAATTCGAACATATTCCTCAAACCTAAATCCTTATCACCAAAATAACCCCTCATACCTGCTCGGGCCTCAGCGATGGGCCTCCTATCCCAATCATATTAGAATTTGATCTTGTCGTCTTGGATCATGCTGAGAATCTTTCCAAACGCCTGCCCTGCATCAGTCTTCAGATTCTCGGTCACGAACCACTTATCACCCTGTCGGACATACACCTGCCCTGCTGTGTAATATGGTGTCTTCACAACCAACATGACGGCATCGCCCATCATCAATTCTGCAACGATGACATTCTTGGAGGTGTAGTAATCGCTCATAGCCTTATTGAATTCCTTGACGCCCATTCTGTCTTGATACTGTGCCCATTTGTCAGCCGTCGCTTTCGGGGTGGTTGATAGGGTGGCTGCCGCTTGTATATCCCCCTTATAAAGGAGCCCGTAGTAAAGAAATGAGCAAGCAAGGGCGGTGTCCTGTGCCCCGGTATTCTTGTCGGCTGCCGTTATCTGGCGATTGAGAGGTACTGCCTTCACCGTCACAGTCTTTCCATCCAGTTGGACAGGAATGTCACCTGCACACGCAAGGGATGCCGCAACACAAACAGACAGAACTATCATGATCACTTTCATCAATTCTCCTTTGCCGTGCGAACATCTGCGTTCAGGTTTGACGAGCTTGCGACCCCTAACCTGCGACGCTTGGCTCGCAACCTGGTCAATTGTTCACAGAAATCGCTTCTAGGGTCGCTTCGTCCCTCGCCTTGGCATTCAGGGCTTTTAGATCGGAAATGAAATTATCCATCAGAACTGGTTCCGTTCTCAGGTGGAGGGTGGCTTGGCTGGCGACCTTGTTGACCGAGAACTCTGAATATTCTGACTCCATTTTGCATGTGACATAGAGTTTTCCCGGACGGGCAAAATGTAAGCGGGCCGAGAAGGCACCGCTCGCATATTCTGGCCCGAACTCACCGAACAGCATATCGTAGATGCCGCCGTGAACTTGATCTTTGAAAGTATCGAGGGCGGCGACAACATCGGCAAGAGTCCCGTATCCGACATATACCTTTGTGGAGAAGTGTGAGGTTCCGTCCGACACATCAATCTTCAATTCGACCATATCGTTGTCGAACCAGACCTTCTTCATGCTGATTCCGGTTTTCATTAGTTTTCCATTTTGCGTGCTGGTTATCTCGGGTTTTCCTCGGATGGGCTCCCTGTCCCGATAGCCTGCAATCATATTATTGGCACTGTTTTGTCATCCTATCACCCCAAACAGCACCACGATTGTCAGCATAATTGCCACGGCAAGAATGATACGTGTCCAGCCATTTGACATCAAGAATGGATCAGACGGATTACGTTTAAGTCGAGCACCCAACCAAATTCCTGCACATGCCAGAAATCCTGCAAGTAACAAGCCAACGATGTATACGACATTTCTTTCGCTTTCCCCTTTAGGAACGACTGACATTGCTGAAAGCGCCAATACGGCAACGATCATCAATCCGCATAAGTACCAAATTGTCTTTATTATTTTCATGATTCATTACTCAGTGCCGAATGGATCGACCACTTCAGTTCCTCATTTATTTACCTCGGATTTGACCACATTCCATCAACACACTTGAAAACAGGGTGATCATCAAGGAAAACTGTGGCTTCATTTTCATTGATCCACTTGATTCGTGCCCGGGATGCCTTAAAACTGTCGCCTGTATACGTCTGATATGACCAAGGGCGACCGTTCCCGTGCGGACGGTGAAACTCACACTGATAATAGAACGAGTCACTTGGCAGGATCATTGATAAGGGATTGCTGTTCATCGGCACTTCTCGAACGACAATCTCATTGAAGTAATGTCGGTCAGTGTTTCTGGTTCTGGCCATGATTCGTCCATTACTCCAGTGACACCAGTAAAGAACCACTGCCAAAATAATCGCGATAGATGCTGCTGAGGCGATCCATTTTTTCATTTTCATGATACTGAACGTTAACGTTGAACCTGCGGAGCGGGAGCGACGCTAGGTTCCGACGTTTTGTTGGGCCTCACTTTTTCTTCCTTTGTGATATACATCACTCCTCCCTGCAAACGAAACATCAGCCCATAAAGCCCCAGTGACTCCTTGATTGCCTCACCTAGCGTTGTCATATGGCATTTCGTCTTATAAATCATTGGTTTATTGAAAATTCCAGCGATATCAACAGCAGGATCAACAACATAAGAGATATCTGATGCCATGAGGCTCAATCCCAGTAAATGAAAAAAAGTATTGGTTTTGGCCCCTTCCGTTTCCAAGGAAATGCGACCGAGACGATTGGTCAAATCTATGAGCCATTCTCCCTCTGTTTCCCGATAGGACAGGAGCACCGGATGGCATTTCATCCCCCCATCATCTGGTGAGAGCGTGACGTATTCATTCGTGATGTTCGCCTTAAGACATGCGAGATGAAGGTACCATGACAACTGGTATCTGGCAGGAAGTTCTTTGAAGTAGAACACTGTGGCGACACGTCGCAACCCATGACCAGGCGGCTCAAAGAGATGTTCAAGGCGAGTGGCGCGGGGGATTCTCACCCCCGCGCTCTCACAGAACCGGACGTGAACCTCTCGGCTCATACGGCTCCCAGTTATGTAGCCCATGCTCGACCTCCAATCGACCAGTGCGCCCATAACCCCTGCTCCCTTTGCGAGAGCTGGATTATCCATTGGGCTGCTCGCCTTTTGTGCCGACGCAGTTTCTTGTATTTCCCACATGCCCATTTAGCCAATATCCGATCCAGCGACCGGAAGACCCTGTAGAGCTGCGAACGGTAGAACTTCCCGTAATACTGCACCCATCCTCTGACAATCGGATTGAACATTCTTGCCAGATCATCAATGTCCTTATCGCTCCGCCGATGTAGCTTCCATTTCCGGATTTCTCCTCGCATCGCTTTTTCGGCATCCGGACTTACTGCCGGAACAAAACTGACGAAGAATTTGCCGCGGAAGTTCTTAGCCCTCCGTGGCCGGAACTCGTAACCCAAGAAGTTAAACTTCTCCTGTTCGTAGTGTCCTTTCCTGTCATCATCCTTGCAGTAAACGATCTTGGTTTTCTTAACGTTCAACTCCAATCCACATTCCGCCAGACGCCGCGATATGGCCTCTTTCAATTCTTCGGCCTCTTTTAGCGTCCGGCAATGCACGATCGCGTCATCGGCATACCTTTCAAAAGGCACGCCTCTGTGTTCCCGTGCCATCCATGTATCAAAGGCGTAGTGCAAGAAAAGGTTGGCCAACAAGGGCGAAACGACTCCCCCTTGCGGTGTCCCCTTTTCTCTGGGCGTCAGATTATTCTCCACGTCTTGCGATGGCGCTTTGAGCCACCGCTCAATGTAGAGAACGACCCACGGGTCACGGGCGTGTTTGCACACCGCCTTCATCATCAGCCCATGCGGAATGTTGTCAAAGAAACCCTTGATATCAAGATCAAGCACCCAGTCATATCGCCAGCAACGCTTCCTTGCCTGCCCAATGGCGTCATGCGCCGATTTGTTTGGGCGGTAGCCGTAACTGTCGGCATGGAACAGAGGCTCAACTTCTGGCTCCAATTGCCTCTTCACAACCATCTGGGCCACTCTGTCCGCGACAGTCGGTATGCCCAGCTTCCTCTCTCCTCCTCCAGACTTCGGTATGCCTACCGTCCGCACCGGTGGGGGAAAGTAGCTGCCAGCACTCATCCGGTTCCAAACCTTGTAGAGGTTGTTCTTGAGATCTCCCTCAAATTCCTCAATGGTCTCTCCGTCTATTCCGGCAGCCCCCTTGTTCGCTTTCACACGTTTCCAAGCATCCATTACGGAGTGCCTGGATATACAATAGGACTTGGGCTGGTTCATAAGCTCCTCCCGTTTCCGGTTGGCTTGATGCTCCATCCCTCATAACTACGCCCCCTTTGCTCCATCCCTTTGTCGGGGACTTCTCCGCTACTACGGGGCGTTCCGCCCCTTCGCGCCGCATTCCTACTCAGGCTCTTGCGGGGCTTCCGCTTGAGCTTCTCGGTTCGCATCGGCGCGGAAGGTTCCCACGTTCCGCTCAACCGCCTGCAACAGGTTCCTGTCACCTTCATGCCGGAGGCCGCTCTGGCCATAAACAGGCTCCTCCAGAGCTTATCCCGCAGTAACGACTCCCCTGCGGTTTTGACCTCGTCCGTACGCTTTCGACACTTCATCGGTGATTCACTTCCGTTCAGCTTCCTGTCGCCCATCTGACCCGGTCTCGCCGGGCCTTTTCCTTTTGCGCTCACCACCATGGCTTTTGACCACAGCAGCCAAAGGTGATTTGAAACCCGCTCCTGCAAGCGGATTCCAGGAGTCCTTGCTCCCATCGGTCGTGCAGTTACACAAAAGTCAGGCTGCATAACCTGCTCTTGCTCGTGGCACACAGTCACCAGCATACCGGATTCCAGTCTCATCCCTGACAGAACCCAATAACTCATCAATATCCGTCGGGATTGGGAGTGACGCACACATTCCTTGTATGGGAATCTCAAGCCTACTTAGAACATCCTCAACGCTTGAAGGAGGCTTAAAAGTATTCGTCGTTGCCCCATTCATATTTTTGGCAAGCATCAGACACGCGAATACGAAAATCATAAATCTCAATATCATCTTATTATTGCCCAACTACTTATTATCAGGAATCCCGTTTTCCCAGATTAAAATCCGCTAATGTTGTCGAGTCTATCCTGCCAATAAATGATGTAAACAATATTTCTCGATGATGAAGGGAAGTTTGGGGCTTATTCCCCTTGTCGCTCTCATATTACAATCAGAATGAAAAATGGGATCTGGCATGATCCCCTACACCACTGCCCCATTAGCCAAGGCAGAATCAAATGCCCGATCAACAAAAGCTGAGCTGACCTGCAGATATTTCATGGTGTTCTGGATGTTACGGTGCCCAAGCCGCTGCTGTATGACCTGCACAGGCATCCCGGCATTGGCCAAATGGGTTCCCACGGAGTGCTTCAGGATATGGGGATGACATTTCTCACGGGGTAATCCAGCCGCCTTTCCAACCTCCTGAACTATCCGAAAGAACTGGCTACGGCTCACGGCAGACCCCTTGCGGCTGGTAAATAGGAATGGGCTGTCTGACTTTGGACGTTGTTTCATCCATGCCGTCACAGCCTTGACCTCGTCCTTATTGAGCTGCTGCCAGTTGGATATGCTGCTCTTACCCCGCTCACAACGGATGTTTCCAGCCTCCAGATCCAGATTTTGTATCGTAATGTTGCATATCTCTGATGCCCGCAGTCCGTGGCGATATCCCAGAAAAATCATGGCATAATCCCGTGCCCCCCTCAGTTTCGCCTTGTCCAGCAAGGCTTTCATCTCGTTCTGGGTCAGGAATGTAAGTGTCTCTTCACGGTTTTTCATAGTCACCCTTCCTTTCTGGAGGGGCCAAAAAAGCTATATCGTTGCATAAGACTGACTGGACATGGTTCCGTTCTGATTGTTGTGGTCATGCTGAATCTCCTCTGATGCTTATCCACTAACGCTACCTGACACGGATGTCCGGTATATAATTCAGTGGAAGGATGATTTTGGAGTGGGGATGGGAGGCAGAGGAAATCATTGTCTCCGCCTATGATGCCAGCGAGGGAGTTGGAATGGTTACGGAGAAAAGAGTTCTATTTCGTTTCAGGAGATCATCTACCCAAACGACCTTTGGTGAACCCTTGCATGAAATCCTTACGCTCAGTGGTACCTTCCTGCAAACCAGCCATGTTCGCCGCAGACCTAGCAAGCGTCTCCTCATCGCCACTCCTCAACGGGTAGCGGCCTTCCCTTACACTATTTCCTACTTCATACCCCGAAGTCATTGCCGCAGATTCAGAAGCCGTGGAGTTTCCTTCACTGGATCCACTGTTGGAAGAACTGCCGAATATCATGCTTCCAATCCATAAAACCACAATGATCCCACCTAAAACGAACATTGCAGACTGTCCTACCTCAGGCTTGCCAGTGAATTTAGAAGTTGCCCAAGCCGTGATTGCCAGAGCAAAAACACCAAAGATGGCAATCACACCAAAACTTGACATCGAAAAACCCAAAGCTGTCAGCCCCCATAGTGGAATCGAGAGCAGACCAAGGAAAATACCCCCTCCAATGGAAACATTCGATGAAGGTTCAGTGACGACTAGGCCCGAGATCTTCCCAACTTTGACCCATTTTTCACCAAGAGCAGCATTCCATACCAGATCTCCAGACATCAGTTTCCCATCCTGAACCAACATTACGAGAAAATCGAAGGCAACAGGCCCCTTACTTGTTCCTTTCTCCGTATAATGCCAGCCGGTTTCCCGAATAGACTGGGAATCATGAGAGGCTTTGATTTCTGGTTTGGCAGACTCCTGTTTTGGTTGAAATGAATTCTGCGGCACTTGTATGTAAGCTCCACAGTCAGGACACTTGATCATCTTGCTGGCACCCTTGGCATCAATCACCAGCGACTTGGTACAGGCGGGACATTTGAATTCTATGTCAGCCATGGTTACTCCTGATAGACCACGAAACGATCCACAGTTTTGTCGTATGCATATGTCCAGTGGCCAAACCGAAAATTAGCAGTGCCCATATTGTTTCCGCCATTGTGTACAGCCTCCTTCATCGCATCCAAGTTCGCAGTCTGCTGGAAGTTCAAGACCCTTGCTTTCTCTGCTGCCTCATCGACTGTTGTGAACGCCCCTCCAAATCTGCCGTAATGTTTGGCAAGGTACTGGTTCTCATCAAATACCCTCACTCCATCCTGAGAAGGTGCCTCATGAACCTGCCATGTTGGAGGTGATTTCTCCGCCGGGGAGATGTCATGTTCTTGTGGCTCACTTTTCTGCTCTGGCGGTGCTTTCTCCCGTTGCTTGGCTTCTGCGGCCAGAGGGTCGCCATTGGGTGCCTTCGCCAGTTCCGCAAGATTGTTTTGAGCCCTTCCGTCCCCCTGATCGGCTGCCTTACGCCACCATTCTGCTGCCTTTGACAAATCCTTGGGGACGCCTCTGCCGTCTGCGTAACAGACGCCCAGATAGTATTGAGCCTCTTGATCCCCCTGATCGGCCGCTTTCCGATACCATTCCGCCCCTTTGGACGCAGGGAGGTAGTATCTTCCCACAATACGCATCTTGTAGTGTTGCCTTGCATCGGGGATATTGTTGCCGACTGGCGCGATGTCGCGGCTCGATTCCGAACCAGATCTGGAAGGCTGCGGGCTGCTGTCGGCCACCCATCCTTGGACTGTCTCTTTCGCAACCTTCATATAGACCACCGAGAATAGGTGCTTCATGGTGGGCATCCATTCGGCGATAACCTCCTGATGATTCCTCGTCCACATCCGCCCCTGCTCAGCCTCCACCCATGTCTGTCCGTTGGCGTTGGCTTCAAGAAATCTCCTGACCTGGTCAGAAGTTAGGGGCAGTCTATCGTTCCTGCCATACTGGATGCTGACAGCCGTCCCTCCGATAAATGTGATCTGGTGGCTAAACTCCCCCTTGTGATCCGTATAGAAACGGATGGATTTATCCCCCTCGGTGAAGGAAAATTGGTTTGTGCCCATTATTCTCTCAACCTGTTCAATAGTCTCATCCAAAATTGGTAATAAGGCACTCTGCTCCACAGGTTTACTTTGGGCTGGGGCTACCACTACCGCTGCACTTGTGGTGACGTTATGCGGGGAGTTCAGCATCTTCCACCCGATGTACGCTCCAACACCAACGACCAGTAACAGGACAACGATGGCCAGCTTTCTTTCCTGTAAGCTTATTTCAGCCAGTCTCCTCTTGACGTAACGACGGCGAGTTCTACCCCGACGAAAGCTTTGACTCATCCATGTTCCGTCCTCGTTACCGTTGTCAAACTCGCCACCACAGTACTTACAGTACTCGTCGAACCTTGTTCGTGGCATCTGACAAGCCGGACAAACCAGATCTACAGGCTGTGCTCCACTACTAGGACGCTGGCGGGCTTTAGCCTGGCTTTGGGTAGAAGAGGTTGTATTCCGTTGATTCTGTGAGGACTGCTCAGGAACGACGATGTAGGCTTTACAACCAGGACACCGAATATGAGTACCTGTATCAGCGGCATCTGCCTCAAGGCTCTGTCGGCAGGCAGGGCAGTTGAATTGTATGTCAGACATGATTTTTCACCAGTTGATGCCGTCTGGGTTGATCATGGGACCAAAGACACCGGTGTTATGAGTCACACCGATCCTTCCCCCGAACGTTCTTTTCATATACTCATCATTTGAACCCCATCCTGTGGAACCCGTGGAAACCTTGGAACCGGATGAGCTCACTACCATGCCATCACGGCTTGTTGGTGCTGGCGTTTTTCTTTCACATATATCAGCTACGTCCTCCGGCGATGTTTCGTTCAGTAATGCCAGATATGCACGTTTCATGATGGGCTCTGAAATCACGAACCCTGTACCACGGCAATTCGCACATGTGGTCAATCCGTCAGTTTTGTTTCCACGGCATTTCGGGCATTTTCCAGTTCCTCGGCAAATCAAATCGTATTCGCCTTTACCACTACAAAATTGACACCTGCCGCTACCTTTACAATTACTACATGGCACTGGAACTTTTCCTTCACCCTTGCAGGCATCACATTTCTGCCCCATATACTGAAAGACGAGCAACTGCACATAAGGATCGGATCGGGCTACCTTTCGAAGCCAAGACCATTCTGCACCTGCACCCTGTTTCCGATCTGTTAGATAGCAGCCCAAAGAATGGATGGTGCCAAGACGATAGAGATTATTTGTATCCGTAACGTTCTGGAGAGATGACTTTAGATCCGCAAGAGCGGAGGGATCCAGGGGACTATTCTTGAGACGGCTAAATGCTTTTGCCATCATTTCTTCCTGAAGTTCTTTTTTTTCACCTTGTGATACCCATCTTTTGTTAAAGACCACGAGCCCCTTGGCCTGTTGTGCCTTTATTAATGCCTGATCTTCATCTGAAAGTTTTGTAAGAAGCCCTTGCCTAACTTCACCATCTGTTTTTTTGAGGGTGACTGTGGTTCCATCGTCACTAATGGACACGAGTTCTGCTTCAATGGTGATGCCGTTCTGACCCGTCCACATGTGAGGGGATACGCCGCTGCTCAAAACCGCATCTCCAGGACGGGAACCAATGGAATTTACTTCACCATTGGCTTTTTCTGATATGACACCTTCACTTGGGGACGACTGCCTTGAATCGGACAGAGTATCCATAGTCGATAACTTTGGCCTCACGGTCCATCCCCAGAAGGCAGCACTACAGAATCCCAACAGTAATAAAGCGGCCACAACCAAGGACTTCCTGCGTTCAGGCATTCTTGATTCGTCCTCATCCTCTTCTGGTACTAACTGAGAGCCATTTTCATTGGTTTTCGGAGCTGAATGGTCTCTGTTTCGCTCTCTGACAGCCCTTAGTGCCTCTTCAGCTTCCCTTAGACCAATATTAACTTTCCACCCGCACCTTACGCACAGGACATCATTAAGGGATAGCTCTGCCCTACACCCCGGACATTCCCTGGTTTCCGCCATGGGTTGTTGAAGGCAGATGTCCGCCTTTCGCTCTGCATCATATTTATTCCGCTTTTCAGGATCTCCTATTACCCCGAAGGAATCATTGATTTCCTGCATCCGTTGACTGGCATATTTCTTATCACCATCAAAGGTGTCGGGATGATATTTACGGGCAAGGGCTTTATAGGCGGCTTTGATGACATCAATTTCGGCAGAAGGGAGAACGTGCAGTATCGAGTAATAGTCTTTCATGGCAGCTCTAATTGGTTCACTACGGCTCTGACTTTTGATTGGTGCGGCGTGATGTCGTCACAATCCTACTGTGAAAGGACTTTTAGCAGTTGAGTCTTCGCATCACTATAATGACTGGATGCGACGTTAAATATTCGTGGAACCACCGACTTTGCCAGTCCGTACATCCCGACGCCGTAATTTTCTATCTCTTGCCCAAGAGCGGAGGATCTGTCAATCACCTTGACGTCCTCGTCGTTCATCCATAGAGCAAGAGCCAAATCCCAGCCATAAATGGCTCTCTGCAGTTCCTCTTTCGCGTCTGGCAAGAAGGATCCGGGCCAAATTGCGAATACTATTTCCGCTTTGGACTTCACCTTGGCCAAGGATTGAGAGAACTCTCGCCGTGCTACACCACCTTCCGTCTGGGCCTCCAGTTCTCCTGTTATAATCAACAAGTCCATGATGGAAGTTTTGAACGCATCCGAAGGCTTATTATTCGGGCTCTGCTGAATCTTTGCCGATACCCATTCTTTCCCTGAACTAAACCTGCTACATCCGGATGAACCACCAAATATGAAACTTCCAATCCACAGCACCACAATGAGCCCACCTGTAATGAACATTGCAGACCGTGAAACCTTGGGTCTCCCGGTGAACTTCGAGGTTGCCCAGGCGGATATACCCATTGGAACTGAGAGGATCATCCGGAGAATGCCCCTGCCAAAGCTTTTATTGTCATCATTACAATCAGGCGTTGCTTCGCGTGCATCATCAAATTGACTGTAAGGCACCCCCGTCCATTGATTGTACCGTACCCCCGTCCGCTGATTCAGTCCACACTTCAAGCACAAAATATCGTTCTTTCCTATTTCGGATCCACAACCCGAGCACTGGGAATTGGGGGATGTTTTCGACTGATGGGATTTCCATCCAGGCATCTTTCCAGTACTAAAGTTGAAGCCGCACTTAATGCAAAGGTGTGTGGATACCTTGACACGGTTTTGACAGTGCGGGCATTCTTTTCCTGCCACCGTGTTAGGCACAGTCGAATTTTTACCGCAGTCAGGGCAACGGCAGGTCTGTCCAATCCTTTCTGATGGGGCCCTTAGTGCCCTTCCACAGTACTGGCATTTAAATTGGATGTCAGGGGAAGGCTTTGCTGCTGGTTTGGCGGAATTCTGTTGCGGTTGTCCTGACTTCATCGGCACTTGTACGGAGGCACCACAGTCAGGACACTTGATCATCTTGCTGGCACCCTTGGCATCAATCACCAGCGACTTGGTACAGGCGGGACATTTGAATTCTATATCAGCCATGATTACTCCTGATAGACCACGAAACGATCCACGGTTTTGTCGTATGCATATGTCCGATGTCCAAACCTAAAGTTGCCTATCCCTACGTTGTTTCCACCATGTGTACCGCCTCTTCATTGCATCCAAGCTTATGGTCTGCTGTCACCTATAGTTTCAACCTCTGCGGCATGAGCTGATACTTTCATCACCACGAAAAGATTCTTCCGAGTGGTTTTCCATGAAGCGGCAACCGTATGATTGCTCAACTCCCAATTCATCTCCTCATTCTTGTGCTCAACCTCAACCCATGTCTGACCATTGGCATTGGCTTTAAGGAAGAACCAAATCTGGCGGGGCGTGAAGGGTTGTTTATCATTCCTGTAGTACAGGATGCTATCAGCCTTCTCGCCGATGAATGTGATTATGTGACTAATTTCACATTTTGGATCATCATAGAAACGAATGTTTTTCTTGCCATCATTTTTTGATGATTTGTGTGTGCCAAGTTTTTTCTCCACCTGCTCAACTGTTTCATCCAGAATGGCCAAAGATATCTTTTGTTCAGTCCATGCCTCGTGCTTCCTGAATGACTCCATATGCTGTCGCTCCCTGTCCTTTTGCTCGGGCGGAGCGGAATCAACAGCCTTCTGTTGCCACAATATGGCCTTCTCGAAGTCCCCTTTCTGGGCATGTGCGGCGGCCAGCGTTCCGACGAAGCCCCAGTAGTCAATCCCAACTACCTCGATGGCTGACTCCGCTAGATCGACCGCCTTTGCCCCGTTCCTCAGGGATATGTCAGGACACGTCGCCAAATCCCATGCAAGGTTGTTAAGCGACCACGGGAAACCCGCATCCTTCTCTATCGAGCGAGAGTAAAGGTCAATGGCCAGGCTGTAGTTTTGTCGGCTACATGCCGCCACACCCTGATTATATAGTGATATTGCATTAGTCGGATCCTCATCCCCTGCTTCCCTGAACAGTTCAGCCCGCTCAGGCCAGATTCCTCCTTCGATACTCAACACCGACTCGACAATCTCGGCGAGATCCTGTGTGGGATTTTCGACTTGTACATTGGCAATGGTGGTTTTCACCAAAGTGCGGGAATAGGCCATAATCATTTTTCGGGCCTCCTCTGCTTGTACGGTACTCGAGTTCTTGGCGGCATTCAGCTTGCAGGTAACAATGTACTTGAGCATTGCGGGGAACATAACTTCGCACTGATCCCCCTTTGTTTCAACTGTGACCTCGATCTGGTTATTGTCGGTCAGGAAAGCTGTGGCTTGGTAAATCCCATTTGTCTCCTTTTTGCCCAGCCTGACCGCTTGGCACTTCACGTCACTACCTAGCTGCCCATTCAGGATCTCTGTGACGACAGGTACGGCGGACTTCTCAATCTGCCGATAGCCATTGATGTATGTCATTGCGACTATGAGTGAGACATATGGAATGTAACACAGCATGGCTATCCCAATAGGCTTCTTCCATGACTTTTTTCGGTATGTACACGCAAGGTGAGTTTTGACGTAAACTTGCTGACTTTTCCCCAGTGTGAAGTACCAGACAATCAGAAGTACAAGGCCGACAATACGAGGCAAAGACTCCAATCCTGGCCCCACCGGAACAAGAGGGATTATCAGAGATGATATGAGGAATACCCAGAACCAGATCCTATTTGCTGCGGCTTTATTATCTTGCCCCAAAGCACACCAGTTTGCGGCATGTATCCATGCCCCGAACGCACCAGAGAAGAGCAAGCATAGACAGCCAGCTATGGTCGGATTCCAGAGAGTCATCTCCTCCGTCATCTCAACGTGGCTTTTGGGAACATGGGTTTGAACAATCCGGCCAGTTTGCATGTCCATGCCGCACAGAGTGCACAAAGCAGCATCGGGTTTCAGTTCGGAATCGCAGGACGGGCATCTCCTCCCATTTAAACTGGATTCTACAGCCCAAGGCATGTCCTTTAGTTTGAGTCTGTGTTCCGGGGCGGTCGTATTCAATCCCGTATTATCAGCCTCTGGATTGAAAGACTGATGTTTGATGTCATCATCCTGTGGAGTGAGGAGCGGAACAATGATCCATGCTTTACACTCAGGACACTGAATATGAGACCCCGCATCGGAAGCATCGGTTTCGAGGTTCTGTTTGCAGGATGGGCAGTCAAATATGATCTCAGTCATAGAAAAATCTCATTGGATCTATTTGGGCTGGGACGCCTTGATGCCTCATCTTTTTCATCAGTGGTAGTAAGCAATCATTCCGCCTCGAAGACCTGACGACAGTTGGGGCAGTTGTTCCGCCCAGCCTTGATATTCCTTAACAATATGGCATTGGAACAGTGGGGACATTCCACAGTCCTGTTGTCGAGCGCAGGGGGTGGAGTGGGTTTCGCTTGAGGTTTGAATCCCGGGGTTGCTGGACGGGGCTGTGTGGAAGATGGAATGCCCAACAGTTTAGCCTTCTGCATCTGGAATTCCTGCTCCGTAAGGACTCCCCTATCCCTGAGATTTGCAAGTTTCTCAAGCTCATTGATATTACTGCCAGTCCCTTGTGAGAAGGAACCTTGCCCATTCTGTCCTTTTTCATTGATTCGTTTGAACTCCCCACGTTTGGCAAGGTAATAAGGGAAACCCACTATCCATAAGAGAAGGCATCCAAAGAACCACCCGACAGGCCCCATGTCGGCAACCCCCTTGATCTGCCCCTTCTTGACTCCTATGGAACTGGCATCAACCGCAACCCAGATGCTGGTGCCCACGACTATTATCAGAATCAATGTTTCCATATAATTTGCCTTTCCCATCAGGTAATTGCATGTTGGAATCCAGCCAGAATTTCAGATGCCATTCTGGTGTTTTACCCATCATTGCCAGCATTCAAGTCGTTGGATTGCTTGGATTATCTTAAGTTAAAAAGGGGAACAACCTTGTAAGCAATAGAAAATGATTAAGGCCAAGACTATACACCCAAAAATGAGGCCCAACCATGCGGAGGTTCCTGTTCTGCCTTTTCCGCAATTTGGACACTTGCTTGCTGAACTACTGATTTCCTTCCCACATTCATCACACTTCATCATTGCCATAAGCGTTGTCCTTTCCTGTTTTATTCCTAACTTTCATTCCTGATAAGATTATCGCCCGCCAGTAAAGCGGTTACTCTCATTCACTCTATGGGTGGAATGGCACCATTTTTCCGATCCTCCAAACGAATGCACTACCATAGTGTGTATAACCATACCGCCGGATGTCGTTTGATTGCAAGGATGGAAACCAAAAAAGCGAATAAGACCAAGGGATCACACAATCGTCACCGTTTGCAATTCGGTATGGCTCTACGTCGTCAAAGGGAGAAACAAGGGCTGTCTCAGGAGCAGTTGGCTGAAAAGGCTGATTGCCACCGTAACTTCATCGGCAATATTGAACGTGGGGAGCAGAATCTCAGCATTGATTCCATGGTGAAAATTGCCAAAGCCCTGAAATGCAAATTGGGAAACCTGTTCCTTGATGCCCGGCTTTGAGGTGGAACGATCTCAAGGGTGGAACGGCAGGTTGGTCAGTAGCCTGGTCAGTCCTGGGGAAACCGCCTGCCTATTCCCCAAACAGACATTTATTCACATTGATGGCACATAGGGCGGCTCATACTTGCCGTCAACCCATCTGCGGTCAATCTCAACCCTTCTCAATCGGTTTTGACTTCGGCGTGGCACACCATATCCGATAACGTACTTCAACACCTTCGGGAACGTAGACCACGACAGGTAAAAGGCTGTTGTAGCGGATGAGATATGGTTCGCCGCCAATCGTGATGAACCGTGGCACCTTCGGTTCGTTTGAATCGACCGCCATCAGCGTGCCCGCCATAGGGCCCAGTTTGCTGACCACGTAGCGGGTAAATCCCCATCCCTCAATGTTCTCCTCCTCGATCTTTCCGCTGAAGAAGTACCGATTCCCTTCATCAAGTTGAACCGTTTTTCCCACAATCAGTTCCACTTTGAAGGAATATTCATCATCTTGCTTCGGCAACTGCAGGACATACCGAACCATACCCTTCTCTGCTGGCGGAAACGCCTTCATATTGTCAGCCGCCAAGACAGATGACATTGCCGTGAGAAACAAGAGTACAGCGATCGAACATACTGTTTTCATTCTTACTCCTTTATATTCCCCTGGATCCACATCAAATCCCCAATCTGCTCTTCAGGTGAAATTCAGTCCCCGCCCTGATCAGGCCAATCAGCTCCGCATCCATGAACTGATACTCATCCGGGATATCAAGGGATTCAATCATGGGCATTTCCAGATCCCTAAACATGTCCTGAAGCCGTGCCTTATGTTTCTGTTCCATGACAAGAATCAGATCCGCCCATTCTATATCCTTGGCTGAGACCTGTCGGCGGCTTGTTGCACTGACCCCTGCCGATCTCACCACAATCCTCTGATCATTGGCATAGATACGGACTGCAGTTGGGCTCCTCCATTGATTCTGGCCGCATACGAAGAGGATATGGGGTTTGGAATTCATGAGGGGGTCAGGGAGTTATCAAAGTCCCAGTAGGCAAGTCCTCTATCTAATCCGATATCATCCCTTGCAAAAATGGCTGGGAGATTCCAATTATTTGATCATCTGGCATTTCGACCTGGTTCTGGGACTCCAACAACCTCGTCTTGTTCTGCCAATCAGGTGTCGTTGCCGGAACGAACTCAACCGCCACTTTGATATTTCCGCATTCTTTGTGCACATAGGTTCGCTTGAGACGTGTTGATATTCCTCCTTCAGGTTTAAAGACTTTAAGCAGATCCTTCCTCGTCATCCCAACCTTGATGGTCTCACTCTGCTTCAGAACTTGGGCTATCCACTGGCAGTTGTTGTGGGTCTCGCTTATTGGCAAGGTCGCGTTAGCAATGGTTTTGGCAATTTGATGAATCACGAGTCGCCCATTCTGATCCATTTCTCCGGTGGGGGTTGCTGGAATGACCCGAAGATGGTCGTTGCCTCTGAGTCCATCTCCAGGAATTGGGAAAAGCACAAGGCAGGGATCACCAGCAATCTCAAATCTTTTAGAAACTTTCACAGTAGACTGCCTGCCAACAATAGACTTGAAACGACTGTCAACTCGAAGCGTCAACAAGGCACCGGATAACGGAAGGTCATTAACTGTTGCCACATACCCAACATCCTTACCTGCAACAATAATTGGGGTTCCCTTTGAAATGGACTCAACCATCGCCTTGTCAACGGCTTCAGCCACTACCGTAAACTTAACAGACGGCAATGAAATGGTTTGCATAGCAACCACAAGGACAACGCCGGCCAGCATACCAATAAAGAATTGTTTGTATTTCATTATAAAGACTCTAACCCCTACTTCTTATGAACGTGATCCTCTTATCCAAGTCTTTTCCCTAACAAAGTCGATGAGTTTTGCCTGTTATCCGTAGCAATCACCCCGGTTATACCGCCAGAGATTAAGTGAGTCCATAGGGATTAAGTGGATACCACTGATCACCGGGGGAACTGCAGGTTTGTCAGTCCCAAGTTAATCCCCATCTATCGAGTCAGCCCCGGGTGTTCTTCTGATTTCAGGCGTTTCAGGATGGCCTTATCGGTTACGGTATCATCAATGATCTGAAAGGCCCGTGTTCTTGCCTCAGTGTCCTTTGGCAGATTCCTGACGAAATACCAGATGTCGATGACGGCATAATCAACACCACGGGAGAGCCAGAGTTCCCGCTTCAACTTCTCATTTTTCCTGTTGTTCTCCTCAATGGCATCCTCATACTTCTTGCGGGCGACAGGATCTCGTATGGCTTTGGGATCCATGCCCGCCATAACCCCCTGTCCCCCATCATCAGGTGGAGAGACGTTCACATAGACGATATTCTCAGGAGCATTGGGATCATATTTCAGATCCCTTGCCCCTTGGATTGCCATCAGGGTTTTCAACTGTAGCCGTAAACACCGCTCATCAAGCACGGACAACTTGTTCTCCCTTTGCCTTGAATTCAGGGAGGATGCAATTTTTCTGGCCTCAAGCAGCAGTTCGTGGTTTTTAGTCTTGGAGAAGGCATCAAGTTTGGACTGAACCGCCCCCTCGGCATTCGTCATGCTCTCCATGGTTTCATTGGATTCAGCACGGCCAAGCATCACCATGAATGAAAGGGACAGGATGGTGATCAGAATGATTTTCATGTTCATACCGGTGTTAGGGGGCTTGGAATTCATTTGGGGGGATTCAGGGGAGTCAATGGCGGGACATAAACTGGTATTCATCTAGTGAGTCTTCCCCTTCTTCAGCCATGCCTTCTGTGAGTGTCGACAGGTTTCGCAATAGAGTGTCTTTTCCTCTTTAGGGCTGTCAGGGGAGGAGACACAGCCCCCTGCCGTTGATGTGTTTGCGTTCGGGAATAATTGTTTCTCAGCCTTCTGACTGGCCTCGTCACGCATCAGCAGCCCGTATACGATGGGGATGTCACCGATCTTCATCCACTCGTTATGTAATTCGCACTTAAGGTATTGGGATGCTTCCTTCCCTTCCAATGGTGGTAATCTCGGCACAAGCAATGAATCAAACAAACGGTCATACGAGGGGGGGAGATTTCGCCGCATGAGAGCAAGCAGGTCAGCCACACCGCCCGGTAATATTTGATTCCTTTGCAGCTTGTCGTATTTCACGGAGAGGGATCGTCCATTGACTTGTAAATCAACCGTGAGGTCGATTCCTGTGGCATCATAATTGGTGAAAGCGAACGACTCAGCATACGAGAAAGCCCGAAGAACCCGGCAGGCATTTGAGTAGATCCCTGCTTGATCAGACTGTGGAACAAAGCTAAGTGCCTCCGATCCGAAACTACCAAAACCGTTTTTCCCGGTTCTATGGGTGACAACAGGATGGGAGCTTGACCCTCGAATCGCGGCATCACCCAACATCCACAAGTTCAGTGACTCCGGCATGACATATTCAGGGTTCTTTGGTTTGTCGTCCAAGAATTGCAGGAAGATGTCCCTTGAGAAACTGAATGTGATCGTCAACTGCCATTTCTGGGGGGGGTATGGTGGGGCATTGATTTCAACCCCTGTCGCGGCCATTATCGTGCCAGCAAGAACACTTACGAGGATCATCGCTGTTTTCTTCATGTCATGCCTTCTCCTAGCTTTTCAACATACCGCCCCCCATGGGATGGACTTTCCCATCCTTGAAGTAAACCTCCAGAAACATGTCGGAATTGTCACCGAACCCGTACTCGAAACAAAAATCATAATCCGTCTCATCATCATAAACAGGGAATGATATGCCTTCCAGTTTGATCCCGGCCTTGAAATCATCCTGGTACTCTTCAGTTTGTTGGACATGGGCACTGATCATAGCCTCATACTGTGCAATGTTACCCTTGATCCCGTCAATAACGCTCTGGGCTGGTCTTGCCCCCTTCCTATAGGTGATGGTCAATGTCAGCTCACCAAGGGTCAAAGGCTCACTCTCCACAGGCGGCAATGGCGGCATCTTGGGACTACGTATGATGGACACAACCCAGAGGACAACATACCCGATGGGGATCAGGAAGAGGCTCAGCACTAAAACCGCCAGTATCTCGTATATGTCCATGAATTCTTATTTGATGAAATAGCCCGACACATGCCACTTCCCATCCTTGTCCATCATGGGAGTGACTGTTTCTTTCGCCGATTTCTTGTTTTCAAAAGAAGTCTCAAATTCAATCACAACGTATTGGCCATCGGGGGCACCGGGCAAAGCGGTCTTGTAGGTCGTGGACTTCATCTTCCTTGAGACCAATTTTCCCAAAGGTTTACGGACAGCCTGCATAGCTTGCTCCCACTGATCCTGTTTGACTGCATTCCTGAAGTATCCTGCTGCTTCCTTCCAGCTTTCCCCATACTTACCTTCGTCCACAATCCCAAGCCACTTCTCGGCACCTGCAACCGCAACCTTTTCATCATCGGATTGCCCCGCCATCCCGGTTACAGACCCAAGCACGAGACAGACAGCGATAAACTTCATGATTCGACTGATCATTTTCATTTCTCCTATTATTAACCCAACACTTGCCCTCGGGCGGATCCAACGTCTGGTTGGCGGTTGCTCTATTTGCTGAGTTGTTTGGGATGGAACTCGAAATAGTTTCTTCCCCCCATTCCACCAACAATAGTGACTGCATCCTCACAAGTTTCGTGGTTTTCCGTAACAAGTCGGATCTTATACCGTCCCGGGGCCACTTTGAACACCCTTTGATCTGCGCCTGCTCCTGCCGTATCAACGTACTGGTCATTGAGATATACTTTGGTAATTGACCACTCGCCCTGTGGAAGTATCCGAATCACGAGCGGCTCCTCCCCTGATTTGATTTCTGGGCTCGCACACGATGAAAGCATGAAAACAGCCGCCATTGTTCCCGCGAATGTAAATATTTTATGCATCATTGATATGATTTCCTTGTTGTATTGTTTTTGCCGCCCGTTGCTCTGCTGAGGCGTATCTGTAATCAACGCACCCTCAGAGTTCTGACGGACTGCTCGACAACCTCACGCTCCTTAGCCATCTCCTCAGTCGGCCCCCAGCATTCCACTGTATAAATATAATCCCTATCCACCAACGTGACGAGAATGTACTGGTATTGCTTGCGGCCCACCTCTTTAGTGCCGACAAACTCAGTCCCCTTCGCTCCTGTTTTGAGGGTAACTTCATCCATGGCTCCCAAGGCAATAACCTTATTATCCACAAGCCATCTCCGAATGATCTGCTTCCAAAACACAGGGGTGCCTCCCTCAAAATTATCCTGCCGCCTGATCAGCAGCATCACCCCGTTTCCGGACATGGCACGTGTATTCCCTTCAAACTCGGACAGCTTCACAAATGAGGCGGGCCATTCCATCTTCAGCCACGACCACCACCGCCTGGAGGGGGTGAACGAGGACTCCGGATTCAACACAATTTCCGTTGCAAGACCACGAACCCAATTGAAGGGAATCGTCTCCCGCTGTTCCATCTGGGACACAGGAGAGTTCAGTTGCACCGTGAGGGTGGAATAGGCCACCGCATGTGATAGATATTTGATCCGTCCCTTGATCAGTTCCAGTTCCTCAGTGACACGTTGCATCTCCTTCTCAACTTTCAACAAATCCTCAACTTTGTCGCTTTTCTTGATTAATTCAGCCAGACGGTTTCTCGTTTCCTCTGAAGTCCTCAACCGGATATCAAGATCCATCATTTCCTCAGTCACATCATCCCCCTTGATGGATCGCGAGGTGATCTCCCCCAGTTTGGCGACCTCCACAAAGGCCTCATTCAGGCGATCCGCAGGCACCCGCAAGGTGATCGAGTTTTCGGACATGCTCTGCATGTAGCCTTTCAGTTTTCCACCCATGGCTTTCAGTGTATCCAGGGCAACGGCGATATTCTGCACCACGACATGCAAGGTGGCATCATACGTCATCATCCGCTCTGCTGCCTTGGCTGTCTGCTCAATATTTCCCGTCGCGGCAGGCTGTTCGGGAGCCTCCGCACTGGGTGATGACGACGCTTGTGCCATTCCAACTTCCGTTATGAGGTCCATCCCTACCCCTTGCACACTCGACTTGCCATGATAGCTCTTGCATCCACCAACCAGGAGCAGAACGGCCACCAAACCAACACCCCATCGAATTGATTTTTTCATATCTTTTCCCTTCAGAATGTCACTGTGCAAATATTTCCTTCCCTCACCCTCAGCACCAACCACCTTCACATCATCGCCACTATAATCCCCATATCCAAGAAGTGTCGATACGGTTTATGCTTTCACGCGGATAGTGGAGAATGGTGGAGACGTATAAGCCAGGGGAAATTCTCCGTTCCACCCGACAGCCATCCTCACAACTGATTCCCAGGCCTGATCACACTGCATTCCTTCAGATATGCAGTCCATTCCCCCCAGATGTGATCCCATGACATCCATAGAGCCCATCCAAGGAGCCCCACGATAGCCACCGTTACAATCAATTCTGTCCAGTTATGGCGGTTAATTTGACTGATAAACCAGCCCAAATATCCCAATGAACAGAGAAACAGGATGATCAGAATCTCATGACGATAGATCCAGATGGCCGGGGAGAAGATGAACAGGATTCCACCCCAGCCGATGTCCTCTTTAGGCTTAGGCTGGCTCTTCTGGCATGGGCATTTGTTGTTACCGAATAAGGCATTAAGGATGAGAAAATCTTTGATATCCATAAAACCTCCGAGAATGCCCCACGTTCAATGCCGTCCCCTCATCAGCATAATCCTCCCCTTCACCTCCACCGTCCGTCCCACGGGGCTCACAGCGGTCTCGGATTGAATGATAGAGGATGGATCGTATAGAGCAGATCATCTATCCCAACTTATCAACCGTTTCTGATGAGACGGTCGTACTCGGCATGGGATCCAATCCAGAACCAGAGAATTCTCTTTTCCTTTGATGGGAAGTCCATTCCGATTGCACGATGATGGAGTCCAGCCCTGACTGTCCAGAGGTCGCCGATCTTCTTCAGGTGAAGGGATGGATGCCGTGGATCGGATTTGAGAAGGGCGAAGTTCTTGTCGGCGGTCTGGCGGACGTGGGCAGGAAGGCGGTAATACAGAGGCCAGTAGCCGGGGGTCGTGAAGTGGGTGAAGTGGCTCAGAGAGGGGTGCATTTTCCCGCCTCGAAATCAGATCGGGCCTTATCCATCAGATTCCGCAATGGCCCTGATTTCTGATCCCGTTCGAGCTGGCGATCCCAGTGTTCATCCTCATATTTGTCAAACCATGAGGAAAATGTGCCGAATTCCCGCTCCGGAAGGGCAAGGACGGCTTTCTTGATTTCTGCAACTGTCATAATACGTTCCTCATCCTGAAAATATACCCCCTTGCCCTGTATGTGTCAAATATGTGCATTCAATGAGAATGGCCCACGTTCATTGCCTCCCCTCATCAGCATCAATCTGCCTCCTACAGGAATCGTCCGTCCCACGGGGCTCACAGCGGCCTCGGATGGCTCATCAACCTCTTTACATCGTGCCAACAGATCCTCATGCAATCCTATGGGAGGAGATCCTTTTTGATAGGTGCAAAATTCCTGGATGACCACTCCCTTCATCCTTGCCCCTGTAAAATCCACCCCTGTCACATCCCCATCCACGAGGGCATTTGAAAGGTCGGCATCCTTGAATATGGCATGGCGACAGAATCCTATCTTGGCACCCTTCAATGATGATGCGGTGAAATCAGTCCCCTCCAGCCAGACATCATCCAGGTCCAGGCCATCCATGCTGAGCCCCCTGAGATCCCCACTGGTAAAATCCAGGCTGGCAAGCAATGGCGGATCTGTATCAGCAGTGCATAACGGATTGAGCAGGTCATCCATAGATTTCACCCAGGTATTCCAAATGAAGATGCCCTGGGGATGATTTAGCATGGACAGGAGCAGTTCCACCCCAAAGGAGACCTCAACGACGGCATGGGGTGGCTCGGGATCTGATTTCATGCCGTGCTCATCATCAATATCCATGTCCTCAAGCCGTCCCATCACTAATTCCCCCACATTTCATTCAATTACAGTCAAAAGGATCCCAAGAAGCCATCTCCAGCCATCATTCCCCACCCTCAATGGATTCAATAACTTCGCGGATCTCATCAAGTGAAAATTCAGTCCTTCCCTTCTGTCCGCCCCCCATGACCACCTCGCAGCACTTGGCGATCCCCATCTTTACCGCCCTTGCATAGCCCTTACTCTCCAAGGCATGGGCGGCCAGTTCCCTCACCGCCGCCTCTGTCAGGGAGAATGATTTGCCGTCCTCCTCCAGAAGCCTGTTGTATGCCGCTATCACCCCGTTCTCCGTCGCCGCCACCCTCATGAGCAGTCCCAAGGTTGGTGATGGAATAAATTGAATCACGGAGAGACGATTTGACCATTCACGAGGCATACCCCAGCTCGTCATCGCATCCTGGAGCATCTTCCCTTCCTTGCCTCCACCCGTGACAAATCCAATCCTGCCTCTCTCAGAAATCTTAAGTTCCTCACGAAGGCCCTTGAATACTCATCTAAGGGGGTATCTATCCGATTTCGAGTTCAGTTCAAAAGGCGATGAATCGCGGGCCATTGCCGCATTAATCACCCCCGCTCTTGTTCAGGGAGGTCTACTGGGCGGGCGATCCCCCATTGATTTGGGCGAAGCCGATGATTCACAGGCTGGGAAGGGCTACAGGAACCGCATGGTGGCGGCCATTTACAACGCCGAGGTCAATACGATAGCCCAGCGACAAGGCGGCTCTGGATCACTCGAAGAATCATTTTGCCGAGCTCTGATGGCAGGCACTTCATTTCTATCAATTGATAATGTCCGCCGGAAGATTGACTCCCCCATGATCGCCCCGTGATAAACCCCCTGATAAAACCCAATGTTCCCGTGGACCCCGTGATGATGGACAACACCTTCTCTACCATGGTTATTTCTACCCCTGAAAATGGTATATGCAATTCCATTGGGGAGAAGAATGCACCCATCAGGGGGTCACGGGGGATCAGGGGGGAAAAGGAGGCTCAGATTTCAGAGTCCGATCCGTCCAAGGATCGCTTCCTCCTGGACGAGGAATCAGAGCCGGTCGAAGAGGTTGTGAAGAGCCATGCGCCAAGGACATGGTGGTGGCCTGAAAAGCCAGTTTGGCCTTCGAAGCTCTCATCCCCGCCACTGGAAGATGACATCAGAATTAACCCGCCCGCCCTGGAATTTGATCTGGATGACAACGGCTTCGCAGATGACGGTTTTGCCGGTAAGGGGTTGCTTTGAAAGCTGGAAATGGAACAGAACCAATCGAAGGAGGATTACAATGGATGCGAGTTCCCAGAAAAAGGATGACAGTAGAGTGGTCAGGCTGGAAAAGGAATCTGTCAACCAGGATGGATTGGCGGTAACCGAAAACGTTGTCGATAGCGGTCAGGAACAACAAAACAGAGCTGAGGCAAGGTTGCTGGAAAGGCTGTAGGCGACCGAGATCGGCAGCCATTGAACGCAAAGGCCGCCATGTACGCAACATGCGATGGTTTTTTGCAGTTGGTACCCGAGGAAGGGCAGGTTGGACGAGTTTTTGCCCCTGCGAGGCCGTTATTGAGGATTGCATAGAACCTCTAAATATTTTAGGTTCTATGCAGGTGAACCAATGACCGAGAATCAACAGAAGCTCTACGAGACAGCCGAGGCCCAGGAGGGTTACTTCACCTATCGACAGGCCATCGAGTGCGGCTACAGTTCACCCACGCATGTTTACCACATCGGCACCGGCGCTTGGATCCGCGAATTCAGGGGAATCTTCAGGCTGGCTCGTTTCCCCGCCGCCCCGGATGGTCACTATGCTCTTTGGACACTCTGGTCCTGCAACCGGGACGGCGAACCGCAAGGGGTCTACTCCCACCAGACGGCGCTAAGCATCCACGAGCTCTCCGATATCATGCCGTCCAAGCTCCATATGACGGTCCCGCCACGGTTTCGCAGGAATTCAGATATCCCGAAGGTGCTCGTGCTCCACAAAGCCAACCTCCCCCCTTCCGATGTTGAACGTCGTCATGGATATGCAGTGGTCAAGCCTCTACGAGCCGTTACCGAGCTTCTCCGCGAGGAGAAGGAGTCCCGTGACCGGCTACGGCAAGCTCTTTCAGAGGGGATGAAACGCGGTATCATAACCCGTGCGGAACTGGCGAGGCATGCGGAACGCAAGGTTCTTGAGAAGCTCCTGGAGGGAAAAGCGTGAAAGCGGAACGTAGATTTACTAATGATGCGGCGTTCCGGCAGGCTCTGGAAGCACGCTTGAACGACAAGGCCAAGCGCGAGAACGTTGATGTGCAGCGTCTGCGGCGTCAGGTAGCTTTTGATCGACTGCTGTGCCGGTTGTTCTCCCCTGGTGCCGCAGACTGGGCTCTCAAGGGCGGGTATGCCATGGAGTTGCGGATTGTGGGCGCCCGCGCAACCCGCGATGTCGACCTGACCCTCTGCCGGCACATCCGGGCAAAGGGGGAACTACTGAACCGGCGGATACTGGAAATGATCCAGAAGACAGTGGCCATAGACCATGGGGATTTCTTCACCTTCACGGTTGGCGAATCAATGATGGATCTGGACGGGGCACCCTATGGCGGAGCTCGGTTTCCCGTGGAATGCCGCTTGGCCGGCCGTGTCTTCGCCCGTTTCCATCTTGATGTCGGGGTAGGCGACACGATCATCGAACCGCTGGAGGAGATTCGTGGGCAAGCATGGCTGGAATTCGCGGGTATTCCGCATGCTACCTTCCTTGCCATACCGAAGGAACAACAGTTCGCCGAGAAACTACATGCCTACACCCTGCCAAGGGGGGATCGGCCCAACTCCCGCGTGCGTGATCTTGTGGACATGGTGCTTCTGATCCGGGGAGGGATGAACCCCATCGTTCTGACATCGGCCGTTGAAAAAACTTTCGGTCGACGGAAGACACACGACATTCCCCATGGACTTCAGTCACCACCAATGTCATGGGTGGGACCATATTCCGAATTGGCTCGTGAGTGTGGACTCCCGACCGATGTCTCCATAGGGTTCGAGGAAGTGTCCGCGTTTGTTGCATCGTAACAGTTAAGCTCCCTTGCCCTTGAATTCTTTCGCCGCTCGATATTTCTTAAAATAATTTCCTTTTTGTGCTTGCTTTGTTTCGCCAAGTAATCTAGTCATATAACTAGAT
>Ga0118677_10001596_pt1 | contig 47642 bp, 25 predicted proteins | sample AliMusrvi5mmetaG_FD_86154 | JGI IMG/M metagenome (GOLD analysis project Ga0118677, IMG submission 86154) | reverse complement strand
GGATTTGCTTGGTCAAGATAACAGGCTGCAATAATTTCTTCTCGATAGTCTTCAATGGAAAGATTGGCTTCTTTAGCCATTGCTGGCGTACCGTACAATGCTAATGTCCGTGACAATTTTCCTGCATTTTCTTTCTGGTGACGTTTTTGGATATATGGTTTGCGTGACTTCATGCGCGCTGATAATTTTTTGGGATCGACATCGCGGAGTTCGTGAAGATCGGCGTCAGCAATTATAGAGATCGCATGCGTCATCTGTTTTACTTTGCCGTGCAAGAGATGTTGTGGGTAAAAAGAAATTTGATCATCACTTGCGTGCTCGTAAAAAGATTTGGCTACGCCATCTGGAAGATATTCAAATATCGGATGTCCGCCAGCTTGTAAGATAGCTTTTTGCATTGGCATATACATTGGTTTGGCACATTCAGGGATTTGAACAAAAACTACATCGCCTGGCTTGATTCACTGGCCTTGTCGGAGTCCGAAGTTTACCAGGATATCGGCATATTTTTTGAGGATTGTTTCACTTGGAGTATACATGGTTTTAGTAAAAAGTAAAAAATAGAAAATACAAAGCAGGTGCTAGGTTCTAGACTCTAGATTCTAGACTCCAAAATCTAAGGTCTAAGTTTACCCGCCACTTCGGAGGGCCCTAAGTTCTAAGATCTTTATGCTTTAAGCTAACCGACACTCTAACAATTTCTAGGCATAAATCAATCTATGAAAATCCCTTTGGTCAATTATCTGGAATCTTCAAAGGGAAAAGTCCTCAAACATTTGTCCTTCCACAATATTATTCTAAGGATGGAAGGGCTGCACAAGGTCCTGAGGCACAAAGAAAAAAAAGTACCTTTTTTTTTGACAAAAAAAAATTTCTGAATATAATCGTTTAAATGATGTTTTTATATCGTTCATTTTTTATCTCCATGAACACCTCAAAAACAAAAACAACTTTATCCTTAAATTTTCACAAAATGAAAAAGACTATTCACAAAAATCTTTGCTGCTTTGGGCATTTCTATAAAAAACACTGGAAAGTGTTGGTAGGTGCAAAGGTAGTTCTCCTTGCTGTCGTCTTGACCCTGTCATTTACCGTCCGAAGTAATAACGGTAAAATGATCCAACATGGAGCAGCTCCTATCTACGCTGAAGGACTTTGTGGAAATGGAAAATGCGACAATATTCCTGGACGTTGTAAGTATTCCTCTAATGATTGTTCATCTATAGATGATATGGATGTCTGTACAAGTATCTCCTGATGTTCCATTGCAGAAAGGACTGATTATTGCAGTGGAACGACTTGGTCATGCGCTGCGATAGAAAGTCAAAATATCTGCGCGACTGCTTGATGTTTCCGAGACACTGGTGCTGGACTCTGATCATGTACTGGTGTTAGTCCATATGCTCCCGAAGCAGATCAAAATTGTACTACTATAACTGATGAAACTATGTGTAACGGAGCAACTACATTCGCTGGATGAGATTGTTCATGGGTTTGAGATGAATGAACTCCCTACTGTTTTTGAACTATTGAAATACCAGGAGAAGAAGCCGCCTGTAATGCGTTAAGTGCTTCACTATCTGGTTTCAATAGTATTTCTCGAAAGCCAGCATATATAGAAGATACCGGTACTTGTCCCGATGACTGTACGGTAACTGACCCTGTCTGTGGGAATGGATCCATAGAAAAATGAGAACAATGTGATGATGGAAAAAATAATTGAAATCCTTGATATTGTAATAATAATTGCGATGGAAGAATGTGTAGTGGGATAGAAACCACAGGAAGCTGTGCGTCTCTTATTACTGATAAGCAAACATGTAATAGTTCATATAGTTCGCTTGACCAGACTAGGTGTTACTATAGTGATGAACAAAAGAGGTGTATGGATGAAATGTCCTGTACACTACCCGTTTCTGCAATTTGTGGTAATGGATCTATAGAAAAATGAGAGGACTGCGATGATGAAAATACTACTGATGGCGACTGATGTAGTGCAACTTGTACACTTGAGACACCTACCTGTGTGCTCTTATCTAGTTTTGTTTCTCGTGATGATGAAGCCAATACTGTCACTTTAAATCTGAATCCTCAATCACAGGATCCTACAAATTTCCAATCCCTGACATATATAGATTATGGCGATGGAACGAGTGGTACCGATACTGAGCATATCTATGGCATAAGCTGAAAATATATTCCTGTTGCGTATATCCAAAGTACTGTATGAGGAGCATCGGCACATTGAAGCTGTTCCACTACTTTCGATAGCAACGCAACTCCAACACAAACGCAATCAACATGCGGAAATGGAATTTTAGAAGGCGACGAACAATGCGATGATAGTAATACGAATGATGGCGATGGCTGTAATTCAAATTGTTTTGTCGAGCCATGATGTAATATATGGATGACTGGAGAGACTGATCAACTTCCGTTTACAGGATACTTTAGATACAAGATCTCTGACTCGACGAGCGTAGATACTATCTCTTATGATGATAGTACTAGTGAAAAAATGGATGGAAAATCTACCACCTTCGAACATCTGTATACCCAATGGAATCCAGCATATCAGCCAGAACTCCATGTATACAACACTGCTCATCCAGAGATGCAATGAAGCTGTAAGACGTCCTACGCCGTATGCTCTCCTTTTAATCCTGAGTATTGTAGTAGCGAAGCTTTAGGCGACCGGGGATTTCAATGTAAAGATATATCAGCAGGAGAATGTATGTTGCTTATCCAACTCTATGATGCGACTGATGGCAAGGACTGGAATAATCATAAGGGGTGGTTAAAGGATTCTAATGCCTGCGATCGGCATGGCATCACCTGTACGGAATCCGGAGATGTTAAATATCTGCAATCAATTAATCTGTCTAATAATAATCTTCAGTGAACACTACCTGTCACGATGGATCTTGCATTGCCGTATATCTCCAACATAGTAAACACTTCTGACGATGATGACTTCTTAACCAGACTTCCTTTCCTTCATTTAGAGACACTGAATCTTTCCCACAACCATCTCGATGGAACGATTCCTATGGGATACTTTATGATGTTCCCCTTCCTCAAGACATTAAATTTTTCTTACAATGATTTCTCTTCTCTCTTCGGGAATGAAGCATTGGTATCCATACCTGCTATGCCTTGATACGATGCACGATCTCAAATTGCGGAAGATCAATGATATGGATGACTATTGTCGATGATAAATAATATCTCTTTCGTTTCAAAAAATAATTTCTGACCGTACTTCACGTTCAATGTTTTAAATCAACGTATGGATTTTCCTCATCTGCTTTTGGATTATATCACGAATAGAAGTTCCGATAGCTCTGGAAGCTTTTCTTCCGCTTGATACGTAGGATCCACCACGGTCAATAATAGTAATGCGCGAAATGGATTTCAATGGCTGATAAAGCTTGGATCATTTATAACTCCAGATAATAAAGACAAACTCACAAGCATCTATCATTATTACCAAGAGGATTTCACCTCTACTAATCTCTTCCTTGATCCTCTGACGCAATATACGTTTGGAGCAACCGGATCTTTGGATGGGACTTTGTTTGGCGATATCGCGAATGGAGTCAACGCCATCTTAGCAGATGAACGATGAGATGATAGTGTCCAGAAGCCGGATTTTTTTAACTCAGTCTGAAACAATCTATGATTCTTGAGTAAAATCATGGAAGATCAAGATGCGGTAAATAATATCATTCCTGTCGCGACGAGTCTGCTTCAATCAGCAATGGGGATGTTCAATCATCTTACTGATATCGACCTTTCTCATAATAGCATCAGCCAATTACCTGCCTACCTTCCTCTCCCTGCCTGTGCAAATACTTTTAATCTCTCCTACAATGATCTGATCGGCAATCTGCCAACGGTTACCTATTTCTGATATGGTGCATGACCTCTCATCACGAAATACTATGGTATATCTCCTTCTACTACTCTGGATGTTAAAAATGCTCCTGAAAGTGTTTCTAATCTAGATCTTTATAGAGCTCTTTCTTACAAATCAATTAAACTCCAAGCTTTAGATACTATCAAAGAAGGGCAGTCCCTAACAGGCACACATACTTCACTTTTGATGTGAGATACTATAGGTACCTTGCAAGTCACAGATCATAGGAATTTCTGGACACAGATTGCAATCATTGATCCTGTCCCCACTAAGCCTATAAACACAACCGTCTTTGGTGGTGATGGATGTACCCAAAATACCGTAAGCGGAGTCATTACATGTAATACAGCTTTTAACAAAGGGAAATCTTCGCAAGGACAATATGTCTGAGTCTTTACTATAGGAGACGATGGCTCATTCCATGGAGCAGTTTGTGTACATAGAGGATGATGAGTGCGAACCTATGACGAAGCCAGTATGACATTTGATCCTGATAACCTCTGTACATCGCTAGGTATGGAGGCACCAAAAAATAATGAGCTCGAAATAGCATGGACAAAAATAGGAGAACCATATATCTGCGATCGCTGAGATAATAATGATATCACGCTCAACCTTTCTCATAATCAACTTGATGGTACTCTACCGGGAATCCTTTCGATGAATAGTACGACATTGGATGGGCTTACCGATGTAAGTGCTGGTACATGACCATTATGGACACTGATGAAGCCCGCTCCTAAAGTCACTATCCATGCACTCCTCAACGATAATAATCTTACTGATAATAGATTACCCGCCTCATGGGGAAGCACTACTCAGTGAAATGTAGCGAATAATTGCCTCACATGGAGTGATATCAATTCTCTCCAGACAGATTATCTTGGTAATTTTTGGGAATGATGGAACACCCAGAGGATGTGTAGTTTCCCAAGGATTATCTATACTCCTAGTCAAGATAAAGGAACGACTGACTGACCGGTGACCGCAGAAATATTGCTTCCCAAGAATTGTTCGATAGTCAACAATAACCAGCAAACAACATATGATTTCGATACTAATGGAGCATTCGCTTTTGAAGTCGCCTGTCCCGGACTAGAACATCATATATTTCTGATGGGAAAAGTAAGCTGGATTTGATCTTCAACGACTACAATACTCGTCAACGCTTGAGATTTAAATACTGATAGCACTTCTAGTATCTACAATGACAACACACAGAACACCGTCCTTAGCCAACTTGATGCTACGCTCTCTGTCAAAAAGCAAAAGGTTTCGAAGGTTGCCGTAGATGGCATCCCATGAATGGAATCCGTAGATACACAGACAATCAAGACAGTAAATAATTTGGATTTTAGAAATGATCCTAGCGTATATACTACCTATATAGTATATACACCAGAAACGACGGATTCGAATAAGACTATCAGTGTCACCATTCCTCAGGATACCACGCTCAATGCTATTCACGATGATGAAAAAACATCTTATTCCGGTATCTTTTATGCTCCTCAAGAAATTACTGACCCTGTACTCGTCAACAAATTCTTATCTGAAACCAACATGGATACAGTCACAAAAATCATCCATATCGGAAGCGATACGAGTGATGAAGATACTACATTGGTGGCAGATGATAGTTCAGGCCAGGCACAAAATTTCGTAGTGACGATAGATACTGATGATGCAGTGTGAACTCCGTTACAAATTTTCTCTTCGCAAGATGGTAATACATGGACATTCTATGGAACATCTGTTGTCGCATCGTCTGGAGAAAAAAATGTTATTGCATTTACCGTTCCTCATCTTACCTATTTCTGAATCGGTGCATGAACGAATACTACATGAACTAACAATACTTGAACTAACAATACTTGAACTAACAATACAGGGACTGATGAAACATGAACTCATGAAACACTAGGTGGCATTATCCCAAGTGCCGGCTGAGTGAGATTGGTGATGGACTATTGTCCTCAAGGAGATAATTCGCAAAGTTATTATGATAATACGTGTAAAGGGACATCACATACTATTGTTCCTAGCTATGCTAAGGATACTGTAGATACAGCAGAACTTCGTAGTGCATATCTTTATGCACTTGACCATGGAATAATCAGCTCTTCTTCAGCGGATGCACTTCTGTATAATAAAATCACCAGAAGAGATCTTGCTAAACTGATTGCACTCTATGCTAAGAATGTTGTAGGTATTGTCCCTGTTATATCTGCAAAATGATGTGCATTCACTGATACTGCCCATGAGTCTCCAAGAACTAATGTATTCATCCAAACTGTTTGTAAACTTGGATTGATGTGAGTCAACAAAGATGGTAAAACAGCTAAAAATACATTTGATCCAGGACTCTTGGTTAGCAGAGCAGAATTTGCAACCATATTATCTAGACTGCTCTATGACGGCAAATACAATCCTCCATTATATTCTCCAGCTAAACGATATGAACTTCATCTCCAAGCGCTCAAAGTCAAGGGTGTCATCAAAAATACCGTCCAACCGTTTGCTGCGGAAACTAAGTGATATATTTTGATCATGCTCCAAAGGACAGATCAATTGATTATCAATGCGATGACACAACAAGGAGCAACAAGTACAAGTACCCAGTCATGAGTAGGGATACTAAGCGATATCACTACCATGTTGAAAAATCTCTTGCTCAAAAAATAATTTTTGCAACTAGTTTATTAGAAAACGACGTCCTCTAGGCGTCGTTTTTTTTTATTATGAATGTTTTTTGGATAATCAATGTTTTTTCCACTAGCCACGACCCCGATGAATTACCGGGGAACTTCTCCCTTACCATAAAATATTTTTTATTAGCCACGAACGGGAATCGAACCCGTGACCTCTCCCTTACCATGGCCCCGACGGGTCGGGGTACCGGCTGAGCTAGATTAATGTTTCATTCGTTCCCAGTTTCAACTAATAATCTTCTCTATTGTTTTTTTGCTTTTCATTTTTTTGATATATTTCTCCCAATAATAAGCTTCATTATATGTATCAAACTGCTTACTAAATATGATTTCAGGGTCCTTCTCTTTCGTGGTTTTCGTTAGTCATAATTTATGAAACTCTATTCTGAGATTTATATCTCTTGTACTTCAAACATAATATTTATTATTGTTCATCAAGAGGATGTAAAAATATCCCATAGGTATTGTTTTTTATAAAACATAGCCACGAACGGGAATCGAACCCGTGACCTCTCCCTTACCATGGGAACGCTCTACCGGCTGAGCTATCGCGGCATTATCTTTGAAATGTACCATTATCATTAAACTATTCACACGACTCCGATGAATTACCGGGGGACTTCTCTCTTACCATGGCCCCGACAGGTCGGGGTACCGGCTGAGCTATCGCGGCATTATCTTTGAAATGTACCATTATCATTAAACTATTCACACGACTCCGATGAATTACCGGGGGACTTCTCCCTTACCATGGCCCCGACGGGTCGGGGTACCGGCTGAGCTATCGCGGCATTTTTTGGAAACGTGCCCAGTGTATATAAAAAGGAAATGAAAAATCAACTCCGTATGAGATTTTTTCACATATTCGAAAATATTTTTTATCTGAAATACCCCACATTCCGTCACATTTTCCATTCTCTATTTTCCATTCTCCATTTTCAATTTTAAATTTTATACGCTTAACTTTACACCCTTACACTCCATTTTCAATATTTCAATGTTTCCATCGTTCTATAATCCATATTATATCACTTTTAAGTAATAATGGTATACGAACTACAAAAGAAAATGAACGAAATGGGGTAAATATTTTTTTTCTGAGTACTATTATACTAAGCGTCTCCTTCGATATGAATAAAATATACACAGCCCAATGATCTATGCATATAGGCAATAATAATAATATCTACTGACGCTTGGGATATAGTAAACATAGGATGCAATAGATGTTTAATATATAGGTACGTACACAGAAGCTTTTATTTCAGAATAACTCGAGTATATGGCTTACTTATGAAGTAGTAGCAGCGTCGAAAGAGATGTCGCTCTCGAATGGAGAGATAATAAAGACAATGTAAAAGATATCAAAGAAAGCTTAAGTGCACTTAAGTCCGATGTTTTTAAAAAAATGAAAACGGCAGATACAAAAAACGAATATCTCGGAGCAAAATTCAAAGATGATGAAGCCTGATTTGATAAAGCACTTGATGCACAGTTTATCCTCATTGATAACTCCGCAGAAAGTCTCTTCGATGAATGGGAAAAAACCAAAAAAACAGAAATCGAAGCGATAGTAAATGCTGATGATGCAACTGCAAAAACACTTTTGGAAACTTTGGGAACTGAATTTACAACAGAGCTATTCACCTCCACAGGCAAGGATAGTATGAAAGATACATTACTCATTTTAAAAACAATGTTCGGTGATGTCGTGAAGTTTGAGCTCAATGACTTGAGATCAGAAATCGCTCCAATCACGACGGTAACTGCTAAAGCAGACAAAGATAAGGAAGCTGCTAAAGGCAATCCATTTTTAGATGTTCCTGGAACAGCAGATAAAATCTCTGATACTAAACTAGATTATGTCGATGATTATAGAGATCGATGATATGCTACCATAAACAAGGATAAGGATATAGAAAATATCTACACGGATAATAAACTCAAAAAAACTATGGAAAGCGTTTTCGATGACGAAGAAGGGAAAGAATTGAGAAGATGAACATTTGCTGTCAATCTCGACAAAGAAGATGGACTTGCAGGGATCATTATCGCTCTCCGCGATGCTGCAGCTGCAGACCATACACTCAAATGAAGTTCTGAGTTATTTACCAAATTAGGAAGTAGTGCTATTACCACTGATTCAAGTGGGGCTATCACTGGCATCAATATCAGTAAGAAAAAATTGAAAGACCTGATAGAGAGTGGAAATTTGACGTACAAAAGAAAATGATGACTCGATAATGAAGTCAATAAAATATATAAAATCCTCAAGAGAGCAAAACGAACGGATCTAGATACCTTCGCATCATTGGTACAATCCAAGAGTGATATCGCTATGGCAGTCAAGGAGTGGAATAATGCTTTGGAGATGACAGGACAAAATAAAGAAAAAATAGAAAAGAAAAAAGCACAGAAATCATTGATCAAGTCCAAAAATGTTTTGGAATTTTTGTGTGATTTCAATAGCGATGGACAAGTCTCTGCAGAATATAAAAGGAAAAACAATAAAGAACAGAAAAATCAGGGAGATGTCGGCACCCTCTTTGGACAACAAGTCATGTTCACTATCGAGCAAGCGATTGCTGTAGAGAATATCAAGCTTGGTGATCCAGAAGGTGAAAATGTAGTGATCCAGAATATCGTCAAAAATATGGAAATCAGTGATAGCAGAATCCTGGATGAGGTAAGAAAAGTACCACTCCAAACAATGCTGGACGATCCTAAAAAATGCACCAAAGAAAGTCTTACAACACTCATCAATGGAGATCCAAGTACATGAAACGCTATGCCGGAGATGAAGATTTTCTTCCTGGATGCCATCAAAAAAATAAATGGAGGAAGCGAAGCAGTGACGCCTGATCTGTATGATACGCTCGTCGGAAAAGATTCAGAATCTGTCATTTCATTGTATGAAACAGAAACCGATCTCAAAACAGCACTTGATAAAATACTTCTTAAGACGAAAGACAAAGATATCGTGGAAGCAATAAGACTCCAAGGTCTTGTACGTGTCAGAGAAACGATATTTACGAAACTAATGACTGCTCTTGATAATGTAGAAATCACGACAAACAATGCTAATAATTCTAGACTCAGAGCAGCATGAGTCACCAAGTGACGAGAAATAAATGCCGTCAAAAAAGAACTTATGGAGAATGCAATCACCAATCTTATCACTACCTCAATCCATAAATGAGTAGGAGGAAAATGATATATCTTTGGTATCGGAACTGCCAAGAGCGGAACCAGCGAATCAGGAAAAACCACCTGGAATCGATGAACCTGAGCAGGACTTGTTTGGGATTGGGGACCATGAGGAAAGGTCTGACTTACTATTGATCTCGCAGCTGATATCGCTGAACAATATAATTACAAAAAAGTCATCAATGCAAATCTTTCCCATGTAAACAGCGCTAAATATCTCGGAATCGAATGATGAGTAAATGCAGGTATCTGACTCAAAAATGATCAAGGAGCAGACCTAGAAGCATATGCAGGTATCAATCGACAACAAAATCCTGAAGTCGGTATCAATCAAATCGACAAACAATATAGAGCGGTTTCTGCAGAAATTTTTGATGTTACCGAAGCGAGCACTGCTACGCTAGCGGATAAAGATTTATTGAGAGCATATCTCTATGATAACATAATCGCCAAAGAAAAAGATGCTACGTATAAAACTTTTGTCACCAACAATCAAGAGCATCTTACTAGTGACCTGGATTTCGCTATAAGATATATGAATGCAAATAAATTTTTCTGAACTGACGGATTGCTTGCCAAACATCCTAAAGCCAATACTACCAGTTCCATAAATGCATTCCTTGATATCATCCAATCAGGAAATATCGAACAACGAAGACATGATGTCATCGCATGATTGCATGGTAAACTCTCACTGACTAAATTATCATTTGGTGTAACCAGCAATGCACTGAAATTCCAAAAAGCAAAAAAAACTGAAGCACCGACAGCAAATTCCAATAGTGGTGAAACCGTACAACAATGAAATACCGAAACAGGACCAGGGGGAAATGAATCATGAGCAAATGATAATCTTGGCCAAGATAGATTTGGTATCGCCGGACTCTATATCGGAGCAAGAATCTCTACATGGAAAAATACCTATGTACCGAATGTAGAACAATACCTCTTTACTGAATATGAACTCGGGCAAGGTATCGGCACTGAATTTATCGAGAATCCGAGCAAAGATTTAGCCAAATACGGAAAGTATCTTGAAGCGCTGTATAATGTCTCTGTAGAGACAGGAAATACGTTAACCTGTAGAAAAGATAATACGAGTAATAAACTTATCATAACTTTCGTACCAAAGACATGATCAGCACTTACGCTTGCAAAGTTTTTGAACATCCATGCAACGACCGCAGCAGATGCAGAATATTCGCTCAAAGGCAATACGCTCACGATAGGAAATATCGGCAAGATAGCTGCATATACCGTCACTGAAGGCAAGTGAGTAAGGAGAATCTTATCGCTGTGAAGTGAAAATCTTGACGATACAACCCGCGTGACGGCAGATAATGCCACTACTACCGTCAGTGAAATGACGGCTGAAGCAAACTGATATCAAGAACGAACACCGACAAACCTTACTACTGTTATTGCAGCAATGACTGATACAGGTACAGGCAAGAATTTAGATACCGCTAAAAAAGAAACCGCAGAATTTTTTGATGCGAGCGGCAATCTCCAAAAACCAACCGGTACTGAATGGAATGCAAGAAATGTTACCTTCACCCCAACAACAATAGAATGAAAAGCTATGACAATAGGAACACTTACTATTACAAAAAGCACAGACTGAAAAACATATACGGTCGGACTCGATACAAAAACACCCGCTGACAAATTGACGATTACCTATGTCGATCAGAGCGAATATAATGCGTCAGAAGCAGCAGCAAAACTCGTTGATGCTAATCGAACGACAACGGAAGTCGCATCATCTACTCAGATAGAAACTGCGTTTGCTCTACCGACAACTGTTTCAAGTGTCTTCACGGAGACAACAGAAAAAGCGTTATCACTTTTCTATATGTACAACAATACTTTATTTAAATCCTTCATGGAGAGTTGTGTAGAACCTGGATCAGATAAGCTTATAAATGCAACTGATTACACAACTGCGTTTACTAATCTCAAAGCAATGTTGGATACCTATCCTACATATGCTACTACGCTAACAAATCTCAAGACATTAATGGACGGCACACTGACTGACGAAGAGAAAATGCTCATCGTGGATAAATTTAAAACGATGATCTCTTATGTCACTTGGCTGACAGATGGGACTGCTGATGGAGCAAACCTTAATACAGAAATCAACAGAAGAATAACTCGATGAGACACCTATAAAACCATGACATGACCTGACAACATCACGAAATATCCACTGACAACTGATTATAGAAAAACTATTTTAGCAAACTTGAAATGAGAGACGACATTAAAACGTACGTCAGTAGAAAATCTCATAGGATTCACAGCGTTTTATAGATTAAATGGAAACGGAAGGAAATATGCGATGACACCAGTCGGATGAACGAATGTCTTGAGCGGAGGATCACTGACTGATGCAATGCAAAAACTTGATACAACAGATAAAATAAATGCACAGGCATGGTTTATCAACAATCTTGCTGTCAATACTGAAAACCAGGATAGACTAGTAGAAAAAATAAATCTTCTCCTCAAAGCAAATACTATGACTATTACGAAAACAGATTTACCTACGCTGTTCAAATGAAATGAAGTTATTGATGCTGCCACGTGAGATAAAATAAGCATAGATTTGGATCGGGTATTCTATCTTCTGTGAGAATGCGGTAACGAATCTATCGGAGCACAGATAAACAAGGTCAATGTCAAAAAATTTACTAGCACTACCGTTACTGGATCTTATACTGCCACAGGCACTCCAGAAATAAAATATGAGTGATGAATATATATGAAGAGTCATTCTATCGCTAATAAAGTTATTACTCAAGAAAAAAAAGTTAGTTGAAAATATCATTATAGTAATAAAGAAACGCAGATTCCTTTTGCAAAGAGTAACTGAGGAGAAACAACAGAACAATGATATATTCAAGCATGATGAAGTGGAAATGAATAGGAGAACCAAAAATGCTTTTAATCTTTTTAGACCAATACCATGAAAACAAGAAAAAATCTTTTTGCAGCGATTATATGCATTACTAGTGCAACACTAGGAAGCTTTTGATATGCATCATGGACCGATAATATTCTCCCTATAGAGAATATATCTACGGTCAACTCATGTTCTACTGCAAGCCAAATATATCTCAATCAAGATAATGATGCTGATGGTAAAGCAGATTTTTACTTGTACCTTAATAGTAATTTTATACTCAATGGAACGGTAAATAATTATACTGCAGGACAAATCCTATGAAATGATAATGGTGTCAGTTATACCACCGTACAATATTATACACCACTGCCAAATATGATCTATAAAGTAGATAGCGGCAATGTCCCTTGATTACTAGATAACAGCACATTTTGGAGAGCAAGCCGGGTATTTCCATACAATACTCCTCTCAGAGGAATTGCAACTACACCAAATAAAGTAGTATTTGAACAACCATCTGATAATGATCCGAATAAAAATGTTATCAGTATTGTCTATAATTATGAATATAAATATGCACAAGGATTTGATGGCACTACTAATTCATTATATCGATATAATGAAATACCTACTATGAATTATATGTTAAATACGTGACTTACCTATACTACACTGCTTCCTTGATCTCAAGGGAATAGAAAAAGAAGTTGGTCAGCAATACAAACAACGTCTAATTGTAGAAACTATGAACTTCATCGATGTGGAAATGGAATAGTAGAAACATCCAATGCCTGATATATGAATCAATTTGTCTCAGAACAATGTGATGGTACTGCAGGAGTTCCTACAGGATATGTATGTACAAATACCTGTACACTTCAAAAAATCACCTCTGCACCTACCTGTACGCTCTCCGTATCCTCATGATCAATTGTCTTATGAACTGCTATACAGGCTTTATGGAGTATCAACTGAATATATACTAATACACCACAAATCACATATACACCAACAACCTGGAGCATAACCTGACTTCCTTACAATGTACCAACCACTCAAGGACAACGTATTATCACGCCTACGCATACAGGAGCGTATACCCTAAGCATGATGGTCAGTAATAATGGATGACAATCAATCTGTACTGCTCAAGTCTTAGTCAATCCACCGCCAGAATATGTACAATGTTCTCTAAATATAAATCCTAATCCTGTATACGTCAATCAAATTACTTCCGTTTGATGGAATGTTGTTGGATGAAATTTTATGTGAACATATATCTATGTCAGTCCTTTGATTGCATGATCATGGCCGCATCGGGTCAATGCTAACCAATACAATGGTTCAAGTCTCGTCATGCCTACACAGACAGGAAACTATCTGTTTTCGATGATGGTGAGCAATAATCGATGATCATACATCTGTACAGGACTTTTGGTAGTAATAGATCAAATCCCACCTACCTGTTCATTGACTACAACCACTCCGCTTATCACTTCAGGACAGACGGCTTTACTTACTGCTTCATATACGAATGCTACTTCAGCATTTATGACACCTGCTATTTGATGATTGAACTTTACGTATCCAAATCGGAATGCTTCATCTCTAGGAGTGACTCCATCGACTACTACTCTATATAGCCTATTGGTGAATGGAATAACAGGTACTACTCCTGCTCTTTGTCAGACAACGGTAACAGTTACCTGATCAGCTCCTACCTGTATCTTATCTGTTCTACCAAGTTCAACATCACCTGGTGCTCAAGTAAATATATGATGGAATGTATTCTGAACATTCTGAGCGACACAGATAACAAGCATCCCGCCTAATACTATTAATGGAATACCGTATGCTATCGCTGCGAATACCAATGCAGGATCTACTATCATCCAAGCACCAAATACAAGTGGGACATATCTTGTTGCAATGAATGTCTCCAATAGCTATGGATCATCACTATGTACATGATCATTTACCGTAAATACAAATCCTCATCTTTCACTTACGAAAACATTGATCAATAATATCCTCTATCATTCTGGAGATATTGTGTCTTTCAAAATCGATTTTGCAAATATAGGAAATACAACGACTCATCATGTTGTCCTTTCAGATTATCTTCCTGCAGGACTTGAATATGTAAGCAGTCAAATCTATGGAGTATCACCTTACACGTTTGGAACAGGTATCAATGGAATAAATCAGTATGTAGAATATTCTTGATTTAGTCTTACACCAGGTCAGACATGATATATGATTATCTCATGAAAATTTAAATGATATCAACGATCTACGCAGACATTGAATAATGCGTTCTTAGTTTCTGATGAAACCGATATGCTGTATGCAGCTGCATTGTTTTATGTATATGTCCCTTCAGCAAATGCTACCATCACCAAATCAGCTGATAAAGCCTCTTATTATCCTGGTGAAGATACAAGATTGACGATTGCTGTAACGAATAATGGTCCTGATATTATCGATAATGTACAACTCGTAGATACTCGGCCGACGAATAATAATGGATGTGTTACCGCTGATCCACTCCGGATAGCAAGCGCGCCAATGACCATGACTAATAGTAATAATCCATATACGCGATTACTCAACGCTTCATTGCCTGTGTGACAGACGGTTTATCTCTATCTTACCTGACATATCGGCATCAATGCAAGCTGTGTGGGCACCTACATCAATAATGTAGATCTCAACTATACCGTCAATGGCATCATCAAGACAGGGCATGCTAATGCGACCATCAATGTATCGACGATGCCTTCTTCTACGATGACCATACAAAAGAGTGTGGTGCAGTATGGAAACAATACCGGTGATCCCATCGTCTTCCAGCTTATCTATCAAAACAATTGAACAGCTACTATTTCATCATACAATATCGTAGATTACCGACCAGGAACATTACACTTCACTTCTGCTAGTCCTATGCCGACAACCCAGACATCGACTAGTGGATGAATGCTTTTGAACTGGATATTCACCACACCGATCGCACCGAATGGCACGGGAATGATTATTCTCAACTGAACGATAAATTAGTGGAAAGTAAAAAGTGGAAAGTAGAAGGTTAAATATTCCAGAATCTACATTCTACATTCTACCTCCCACGTTCTACCTTCTACATTCTACCTTAGTCAATTAGTCTTTTAGTCATTATAGTTACGGAAATGAAAAAAACACTTTACATCATCGTCCTCGGACTCTTGTGATCACTAGGATTCACACGAGCTAATGTGAATAGCATGAACGTCGCACCTGCAACGCAGTCAGCTATTTCCGGTTCTCTCGTAACGTTTACGGTTACAGGAACAAATGGAACAGGTGATACCTATCTCAAATATGTTTTGCCGACATCGGCAGCGTATGATATTGTGTTCCAAAATGCGACACAGATACCAACGGTACTTACAACACCGATAAATATCGCATCTTTAGGTTTATGAATAGAACATGATCCGATTTTTCTCATCCCTGCAAACAGTAATTTCTCCGTAACGATTACTGCCAAAGTTTTGACGAACATTCGAACACTTCCTACTCTAGATACTACTGCAATCTTTGCTCCTGATATGCAAATCTCTACAATACTCACTTCAGCTATCGCTAAGATTACACCGATTGCCGATGTATTCATTACTAATACTTTGTCTAGTGCCAATCCAAGTTTCTCTGGAGACAATATATCTTATACTATAATATTACAAAATATCTGATCTACTGATGCGACAGGAATTACCTTCATCAGCAATTTTCCTATCCCGACGTTATTCGCTCCGACTGCGACATTCAATGGATCTCCTTATGCATATAATTTTATAAATTATCCACAAGATTTTGTCTGGAGCGGAAGCTACTTGAGTATCCTAAATCCAGGGCAAACAATGGCTATAGCAATGGATGCGATTATGACGCATGCATATCCTGTGGGAACGACATTCAACCATACTGCTAAAGTAACCAGTGCAAGTCCTGAATATACTACAGGAAATAATTCATCACTCGCGACATGAATAGTACAATCCTCTGCTGATGTATGGATCACCAAAACATTGGTACCATTTACTGGATTCAATATCGGTGATAAAGTACAGTATATCATCGCCTATGGAAATAGTTGAGGCAAGATTGCATCTGGAGTTGTCCTTTCAGATATTGCACCTGCGAATATCAATATTCCCGTAACTTCGCTTATGCTAGGAACACTTCCTGCAGGAAGCGGAGGGACATTCATCCTTACTTGAACGCTCACGAGCTTGCTTGCTTCATGATATACCTTTGTAAATACAGCGAATATCAGCACGACAAGCATCGAATCATCCACAGGAAATAATAGTTCAACTGCTACAGGAATCATCCAATGAATAGCAAATGTAACCCTAGATATCATAGCGAATAATCTTACAAGACCGCAATTGGATAACGCACCATACGGCTCTGGGCCTAATATCTTGATCCAGGCAGTCAGTGGTGATCTCGTACAACTCACTATCACGTATGCTAATTTCGGAAACGTCACGGGAATGAATGCAATCATCTGACTTTCCTGAACACAAGGATTTACAAGTCTCTGAGCATATAATGGAAATATAGGAACATTACAGCTCAATATGACTGGGGTACTAATAATTACCTGAATCGTCGGACCGCAGAATTATATCTCATTCACACCGACTGCTCGTTTGAATTATAATAGCTGACAATTGCTTACTGATAGCGTAATCATCCAAGAGCCTTTTGTCTGCGGTGATGGATTGCTTACAAGAAACGAACCATGTGATACCTTATGAAATCTTTGAATCCTTTACAGCGGTCAAGTCTGTGAAAATCAGCAAGGCATCTGTGTCTTACGTACGACAAGCATCATCAACAATGCATGCGTCAACTGGCAATATACAACTCAGCTCGGAGCAATGGTAACAGGGCAAGCCTGTAGTTCAGTCACTGTACCACTAATGAATGCAACATGTAACTCAATGACCTGATCAGCACCTATCACAAACAATACTAGTTGATATACTACAAATCTAACCTGTAAAACAGCTAATGCTACTGCTACTACTCCTATCACTATAGACTGTGGAAACGGAACAACGTTGACGTGATTCGGTACAAGTTTCAATGGAACCTGTACGTATGCGTGATCGTTTGTCGGCAATGCACAGTGTAAGGTCGGAAGCGATGTAACGAATGCAGCATGTAGAGTCCCTGTCTCTGTAAATGCAGGACAATGTTGAGCGCTCGATGCACTTGATGGAACAATTGCTATAATCAACGATGGTCGTGCAGATAGTACATTCAGATGTGAAACACTAAATCATACTACGGCGCAAACCATTACTATCGATTGTGGAAATGGAACACAACATACAACGAATAATGCTTCTGTTTTTGAAGCATGATGTGAGTATGCCAATGTAACTACACCTCAGACCTATCCTGTGGAATGTTTAGTCGATGGAGTAAGCGCACCTACCTGTCAGGAAAATCTTATTGTCGATAGAGCAAATCTATGATATTGTGGAAATAATATCCGTGAAGGATACGAACAATGTGATGGAACAGATACTCCAGAAGGAGAAACCTGTGATGAATATTGTGATATCCAGTGATCATCAACCATGGTATGATGTTTCAATGTCGGCAATACTAATCTCTCTATCCAGAAATGAGAGGTACTTCCATTCCGATGGACACTTGATGATACAGATAATATCATCCCTGGGAATATCTGTGATGGCAAACCTGATGGAAAAATTCCTGAAGACAGTATTATGTGTACCTTTGATATTTATAATGGAGATCATAAAGAATCAGATAATAATCCTGTGTATACATTTACTCAACCATGTAAAAAAGATAATCGAAATGCACTCCCTATATTTACGTATTTACAAACAATCTGAGCTGATCGATGGTCATTGCAGCATGCATTCGGAAAATATGCTATAGATTCACATGATTTCATGACTTCATCTAACACCATTTTCGGTGAATATAAAATCTCATTGGATAAGGTAAAATACCAATATTGCCGCAGCGATGACAAAAGTGAATGAACAGAAATAGACAGGGTATGTAGTGTAAACTTTACTGTTACTAAGCCATATTTAGCGCAGAAAAGTTCTTTCGGCATCACACCAAAATCTGCAAATATCAAGCTTGATGGATACAAAATGCTAGATGGAACTGACCTGGTAAATAGTACAGATCTTGCAGATATCATGGTGCTTAATGAATCGGTATATAATGCGACAAATAAAGTAGATACTCTAATCAATACCTTTATCACTAAGTATTCAAAACTCGCTATTACCGTTGATGACCAGTATCTTCCTACCTCACTCAAAGGTCTCGGCATCACCGTCAAAGTGGTTCCTAATCAAAAAATATATATTCTGCAATCTGATACGCAAAAAACGATTACTATGAAAGATATCACTTCATTCACTGCTCCGTTTACAATCGTCACCAAAAATATTGATATCGTAATCAAGGGAGATGTAACGTATAATGGAATGTTCTTGGTAAAGAATGGAACCATCACGTTTGAAAAATCAGATGAAAAAGTACATGAGGATAGATGTCCAAGTACACAAACAGTAAAGTGAATCTTTATCACCGACAAATGATTCCTCGGAGGAGATGATTTAGCCAATACTGATACGAGCAAACTTCGATGTACCTATGGATGACTCTATGTCAAAGGTATCTTGATCGGAAATAATATCGATGCTATCGTACAAGCAAAAAGATCACAACTCAACGATTGGTTCCTTACAAAATCATCAACACCAGCAGCGATCAAAGCAGAGAGAAGAAACGAGATATTCAATGGGGCTTCTGTGCTTATCGAATACAGCCCAAGCCTACGAAGTGCATTACCTCCAGGAGCGAGTGAATTTACGAAAGCGTTGGATGTATATAAACAATAATTAGTCGATAGTCTTTAGCATCAAATACTGTGTAATAGAAGACGGGGATAAAACCTCGTCTTTTTGTTTTATTGTAATTTACCCCACCCCAACCCTCCCCACTTCGTGGAGAGGGAGCAGTAACTAGACCCCTCTCTACAGAGTGGAGAGGGGGTAGGGGGTGAGGTAACAAAAAAATAATAGTATTTTTTCTTTTCTCCTCAAAAGTCTACTTGACATTGTTTTGTAAATTATTATAAGATTATTAATCTAAAAAAACTTTTTTACCTTTCATATATTTATCACTATGAAAAAACTTTCTTTGAAATCATTTTGGAGCATTACTATTGTAGCACTTGCTGTACTGATACTCTGAGGTGTCGGAACTAAGTTGATCCAATCTGCGTATGCGGCTGGAACCTGTACAGATTTTGGCGGTGTTGTAATTTGTGCTGATGGAGATCAATGTACTACAGCATGATGTCTATGTTTTGGAACACCGATCAATTCATGAGACTTTTGTGCTTCTATTCCACCCTGTGTATTTAACGGGACACCATTTCTTTCCGGACAAATCACTACAGGATATAAATTCATCCAGTTCGGCTCATTGCAAGATGCAGGTAATTATCAAGTTATGACCTGCTATGGCAGTGCATGACGATCGCCAGCAATAGGCGCGACGTATACGTATTCACCATATACCGTCACTCCTCCATCAGGAGTATATTGTCCAGATTTTGGTGGAGTTGCCATTTGTGCTGATACCAATCGATGCAACAATGCTGCATGATGTTCGTGCCAATGAGCAACAACTTCATATACTAATCAATGTCATTTTTCTTGTACTGCGTCTACGCAGACAATAAATACGCACGTCTATACTATCCCTGCGATATGGTATTGATCAAGCGCTGTAGCTACTACGGGCATCAGTATCGCAAATGGAACACTTAATTATACCCAATCATTTACCTGTTCTGCAGGAACGCTTTCTGCAACGGGAAGTGAATCTTCATGAGCAGCTTGCAATGCTTCATATACCCGAAACTGAACAGCATGCGTCTATGCTTGAGGTGGTGGTTGAGGTTGAGGAGGTGGCGGATTTTGAACTCCGACCTGTACATCTGCCAATCTTATGTGTACGAATAATGTACGAGTATTGAAAACATGAGCGAATTGCCAGTGAGGAAATCTCGGACATGCTTGCATCGTTTGATCAGGATGAAATATATGAACATGAACGCTCCCTGTAGGAAGCATCATCGGATCTCACTATTCCACTGAGTTGAATACTGCATATCTCCGAGCATACGCACATAGCATCACTACGATGAGTACTATCCAAAACGCAGATATGAATGGGAAACTTCTCAGATCTCATATGGCAAAAATGATAAGCGTATTTGCTATCATGCTTGGTAATCTCACTCCAGATACTAGCAAGACCTGTATATTCAATGATGTTGCCAATCAAAGTCTCGATATGAGATTCTACATCCAATTATCTTGTCAGCTTGGACTCATGGGCGTAGATATCACAAGCTTTTCTCCAAACCAAGAAGTAACGAGAGCACAGTTTGGGACTATAATTTCCAGAGTCATCCGATGAACAGGACCTAATGGATGAACACCGTACTATATCGCTCATCTCAATGTGCTCAAACTCGCAGGGATCATGAACGACATCTCCAATCCTAGCATGAAAGAAATCAGATGATATGTTATGTTGATGATGAAAAGGACGTATGAACTATGATTACTCAGTGACTAATTTTGAATGAAACTTTATTACATAAGTTTTATATTGTAACATTGCCAAAAGAGTGGGTACTTCGGTACTCACTTTTTTACTAATAAACAATTTCCGAACTCTTAACTTTGAACTATTAACTCTGAATTCTGAACTTCAACCACATTCATATTTCCATTTTTCAACTTTTCAATTCTCAATTTTTCCAGGCCGAATTCTCGAGCCCCCCGAAATGTCGTGGTCGTTCCACCACCCATCGTTCTATATGTCCATCGTTCTATCGTTCCATAGGTCCATCGTTCTATTTTTTCACGCATTTTACTTGACAATTACTAGGAAATGTTTATAAGACTTATAATGACTGTGTCATACACGGTCAGGAGAAGTTCTTGAAGTATTAGAAATAATACTTAAGAAGCTCATTAACAAACATAAAAAGTATTAACAACTAAAAACTAAAAGGAGGTAAAAAAAATGAACCTTAATTTTTTGGTTAACGATAAGACATTTCATATGAAAAAAAATAAAATCCTTCTCATAACTCAACCAAAGATTTATGCAGAGGATTCAATTTTCTTTTCGTCAGGATAATATATCGTTGACTAGCGTTTTGGCTTTTTGAATTTTGCCAGCTTGCGCGTAAACAAATTACAAGCAAAAAAAATCTAAAATTAAATCGTAAATTAAAAGTTAAATCAAAAATTAAAAGTTAAATCAAAAATTAAAATTAACAAAATGAAAAAGTATCTTTTATTTTTAAGTTTGTCATTGGTTGTACTCTTTGCCTCCGGGCAAACCGCCATGATCAATGGACAGCAAAACTCTCCTTCCGCCGTTTGCGCTGGTTCGAACTTAGTTCTGACAGCGAGTATAACGGGTGGATTCCAGATCGGGGATTCACTGAAGTGGATCCAACAAATCAACGGAGCTACTCCCGTAATGGTCGCACATACTTTGTATGTAACACCAGACCTCACTGTACCTTGCAATCCGGTCACTCCTTTTCCCTCTGTACCAGCGGTGCTGGGGAACTACTATGATTACACCTTGATTATTAAGAGAGGTGTGAATACGTTTATTTCATGGAAACACATCATCGTCAATCCATTGCCGATTGTCACTGTTGCACCTCTTGCAAACGATACAGTAACCGTATGCAATGGTACTTCAACAACTTTATCTACCAACACTGGTTCCGGATACACGTATCAATGGTATTCAAGTCCAACGGTGCATCCGGGGACATGGACTAGTATTTCTGGTGCTACTGCCAATACCTATGCTACCACTACACAAGCATGGTATATGGTCAAGGTTACTCTCAACGGATGTGTAGTTAATTCAAATTGGTAAAAAAAATTAAACAGTAAACATCACAATTAAAATTATTTTATGAAAAAGATTATTTTTTTGACCTTGATCATCGGAATGATGATCGCAACGACGGCACAAGCTCAGTTTGTGCAAGTACACAACAACTTAGTTGCTGGCACAGCGGTAAATGCTACCGGCAGTCCGCTTTGTAATGGGGCGACTGCAAATCTTACCTGCACCCCTGCAACAGGCGGCGATGTCGTTGGTGGATACACCTACCAATGGCAGTTTTCACCTGACAATATCACATTTACCGATATCGTGGGTGCTACATTATTAAACTATACGACCCCCGCATTGCCTGATACTACGTACTACAAAGTAAAAGTCACTAATTCATGTGGTATAGTAACATCCAATGTCATTCAGATCAATGTCTACGATAGTTTCGTTTTCGTTGGAGGCGTTGCTGCTATTTCCGGTGGTTTACCGATAATATGCTACAATACATCACCTGGAACGTTAACAGCTCCTATAGTAACTGGTGGTGCACCGGGTACGATTGCCCAATGGCAATCATCGCCTGACAACATTACTTGGACAAATGTCATCGGTGCAAACGGACCAACACATACTCCTGGAAACCTGCTCGCTAACAACTATTACAGGGTCATCTTTACTAATGTCTGTGGTATTCTTACAAGTACAGTAAAAACAATCACTGTGTATAATGACTTCGTTTTTGTCGGAGGTATCGCTACTATTTCTGGTGGAACATCACCCATATGTTACAACACATTGCCGGGAACCTTAACAGCTCCTATAGTCATCGGAGGTGCGCCGGGTACATCTGCCCAATGGCAGTCATCACCTGACAACCTAATTTGGAGTAACATCGTTGGTGCAAACGGACAAACGCATACTCCTGGACACTTGACTGCTAACACCTATTATCGTGTCGTTTTCACTAATGTCTGTGGTGTTCTTACAAGTGCAGTAACAACAATAAACGTGTACAATGACTTTATCTTTGCTGGAATTACTACTATCTCTGGTGGGGCATCGCCAATATGTTACAATACCTTGCCAGGAATATTAACAGCTCCTACAGTCACTGGAGGCGCTCCGGGTACAACATCGCAATGGCAATCATCGCCTGACAACATCATCTGGACGAATATCGGTGTTTTGAATTCTCCGACCTATACTCCTGGAAACCTGCTCGGTGATACCTATTACCGTGTTGTATTTACCAACTTCTGTAATGTACTTACAAGTAGCATCAAGACAATAAATGTTTGGGCTCCTTTCAATCCTGGAGTCGTTACATTTGCTACAGTAAATAACGATACTACTATTATCTGTTACAATACAGCGCCTAATCAAATTATAAATCTTGTTTCCCCTTCTGGTGGAGACGGCATTTATACCTATAATTGGGTACAAAGTACAACAAATGTAGCACCGTGGAGTCCTGCAATAGGTGGAACTAACTCACAAAGTTATCAACCACCTGTTCTCTTGAATCAGATGGGCTACCGAAGGAATGTAACAAACACCTGTGGAGTCGGACATTCTACAGCACAATAAACTTTGATACATAATGAAAACAATAATCAAATTTTTATTGGCGGTCATGTTGATCGTGGCGGCCAATAAAGCCCATGCGCAATGGGTCGGACTCTATCCGCAAGTGACAACTTACACGGTCACCGGTGGCGGAAATTACTGCGCTGGTTTGACTGGATTGCCCGTAGGCTTGGCTAATTCACAAAATAGCATCCAATACTATCTGTATTATAATGGTAGCAATACTGGCATATCATCAGGTGGTTCTGGATATCCAATCAATTTTGGAAATCAGGTCAATCCTGGAACCTATACGGTGATGTCATTCAATCCTTCTGATGGCTGTTATCTGCCTATGGCTGGATCAGTGACGATAGGAATCATACCTTTGCCTTCTGATACTATCATAGTGACAGGATCGCCAAATGTATGCTTTCCGAATACAGTACCATTAACAGCATCTACAAATGCTTCACCTGCCACATATCAATGGCAGCTGAATGGCAGCACCATCACTGGAGCTACGAATGCTAATTATACAGCTACGCAGACAGGGCTTTATACCTGTAAAGTAACCAATAGTTCCGGTTGCTTTAATATGGCGAATCAGAATGTTAATATCTACGCTTTGCCGACACCGACAGCTACCGCCTCTCCGACAGATATTTGTCCGGGAGGAAGCGCTTTACTAACGGCTGGTGGCGGAGTAAGTTATCTCTGGAATACAGGAGCGACTACCGCTTCTACCAGTGTCACTCCGGCAACAACAAGCAACTATACCGTCACGGTCACCAACAACAATGGCTGTACGGCGATAGCAATGACAACAGTGGCTGTCGACCCGGTTCCCGGAGTAGCTATAAATCCTTCTGCATCGAGCATCTGTCCATTAGGATCGGTGACCTTGAATGCAAGTGGTGGTGTTAGCTACCTTTGGAATACTGGTGTAACTACGACAGCAATTACTGTGTCGCCGAATGTCACTACTATCTATACAGTAACCGCAACCAACTCATTCGGTTGCACAGCGGCTACGACTGCTACCGTCACGGTCAATCCGGTACCAAATCCCCTAGTGACTCCGCCATCTGTAGCTATCTGCAGCGGACAAACCACAAGCTTCACGGCTTCTGGAGGGACGAGTTATCTTTGGAACAATGGCTCAGGAAATGCAACGATAAACGTCGCTCCACCTGTTACCACTACCTATACCGTGACCGTCACTAACAATTTCGGATGTACGAATAGTGCTACCGCAGTGGTGAATGTAAACCCATTGCCTACAGCAATCATTACTCCGGCAGCTCCGAGCATTTGCCCGGGCAGTTCAGTGAATATCACCGCAAGCGGTGGTGCGAGCTATCTATGGAGTACTGGTGCGACAACCGCAATGATTAATGTTTCACCCTTAACAACTACTACCTATAGCGTTACCGTCACCAGTTTATTCGGTTGTGCTTCAGTCACTTCAGCTACGGTAACTGTTAATCCAATACCTGGCGTCGCTATCAATCCATCTGCAATAAGCATCTGTCCATTAGGATCGGTAACTTTAAATGCAAGTGGTGGTATTAGCTACCTTTGGAATACTGGTGTAACTACGACAGCAATTACGGTTACTCCTGCTGTCACTACTACCTATACAGTAACCGCAACCAATTCATTCGGTTGTACTGCTTCAACTACAGCTACCATAACCGTTAATCCGGTACCAAATGCTAATGTAACTCCGTCCAATGCAACTATTTGCAACGGCCAATCCGTAAGCTTTACTGCTTCAGGAGGAGTAAATTATGCATGGAGCACTGGTGCGGGAACACCTACTATCAATGTTTCGCCGAATGTTACTACTACCTATACCGTAACGGTTACTAACAATTTCGGATGTACGAATAGTGCTACCGCAGTGGTAAATGTAAACCCATTGCCTACAGCAATTATTACTCCGAATACTCCGAGCATATGCCCGGGTGGTTCCGTGAACATTACCGCAAGTGGTGGTGCTACCTATCTATGGAGTACTGGTGCAACTACAGCGACTATTTCTGTTGCTCCGATAGCAACTACAATGTATAGTGTTACGGTTACCAGCGGTTTCGGATGTGTTTCGGTAACTTCTGTTATCGTAACCGTCAATCCTGTCCCTGGAATAGCTATCAATCCATCATCATCAACCATCTGTCCCTTGGGATCAGTTGTCTTGACGGCTGGTGGAGGGATAACCTATCTCTGGAATACAGGAGCGACTACACCGACCACTACAGTAACCCCTTTTGTCACTACTACATATACCGTAACTGCAACCAATTCATTCGGATGCACTGCTACAACTACTGCTATGGTAACCGTTAATCCGGTACCGACTCCTAGTGTAACTCCACCATCTGCGACTATCTGCAACGGCCAATCTGCAAGCTTTACCGCTTCAGGAGGAGTAAATTATGCATGGAGTAATGGTTCAGGAAATGCAACAATCAATGTTTCGCCGAATGTTACTACCGTATATACCGTTACTGTCAGCAATAACTTCGGATGTACGAATAGTGCTACCGCAGTGGTAAATGTAAACCCATTGCCTGTTATTAGTATCACTCCAGCAACAACTATCTGTGATGGACAAAATACTATCTTAACGGCAAGTGGTGGCGCTACCTATTTGTGGAGCACCGGAGTAACTACTTCATCAATCACTGTTTCACCAAACACGGCAACCATGTATATCGTTACCGTTACCAGTGGAACAGGATGTTCAGCAATAGCAAGCACGATGGTAAATGTTAATCCATTGCCGGCAACTGCTACTGCTATTTCCGGGCCTACTATTATCTGTCAAAACCTTACCGCCTGGTTTACAACCAACAGCATACTAAACGCAACCACGTATGTCTGGTCGGTACCTACGGGAGCTACTATAGTTTCCGGACTAGGGACAACACAGATTCAGGTTGATTTTGCTGGTGCAAGTTCAGGAACTATTTATGTTCATGGAACTAATGCTTGTGGTGATGGACAGTCTTCACTACTTTCTATCACGGTGAATACCGCACCTACGCTCACCGTCACTGCTAATCCGGCAACGCTTTGTGCTGGTACTAGTACGACACTGACAGCAAATGGCAATGGTACTTCATTTTTATGGAATACTGGTATTACGACGCAGGTGTTAACCACTCCAATATTAACGACTACAGTTACGTATTACGTTACGGTGACAGGTGCAAACACATGTTCTGCCACAGGTAATGTTACAGTAACCGTTAATCCGTTACCAGCGGTAAGTTTAACGCTAACTCCTGATCACTACTGTACAGGTATCAACACTGCTACGTTAAGCGGTGGATTACCTCTTGGTGGAACCTGGTCAGGACCTGCATTATTTGATCAAACAGGGACAATTCATCCTCCGATAACTGGACACGGCACTTCTACTGTTACCTATACTGTTATTAGTAACGGATGTAGTAATTCTGCTACTGATCTGTTAGGTATTTATGATCCACCAGCAGTAAGCTTTACTAATATCACCGTACCAATTTATACAGATACTCCACCATTTGACTTGATGTTTAATGTAAGTCCTACTGGCGGAACCTTTACTGGTTGGGGTATAGTAGGTACTACCAGTACGTTTGATCCAGGAACAGGTTCAGGTCTGCATACCATTACCTACACCTATACTGATCCTTTCAGTGGATGTTCAACCACTCAAATTCAATATTTCCCGGTTGGGGCTGTTGGATTAGAAGAATTTATTTCTATGGTGAATACTATAACCATATTTCCTAACCCAGTGAGTACTAATCTGCATTTGAACGGATTTAACACAAAGGATATCACAACATTGAAAATCATGAATCTGATCGGTGAAGTGATATATACTACAAAAACCAATACAGAAAATATGATGATCAATGTGTCTGATTATTCTTCTGGTACATACATTATCTCTTTTGTGAACACCGATGGTTTATCCATCAGTAAATACTTCATAAAAGAGTAAATTATTATTATTTTTCACTGAGAGCGCTGGTATATTTTACCGGCGCTTTTTTTTATTTTTTAAAATTATGATATACAATCGCTCATGAAAAGTAATCCATCTGAAAAATGAAAATCGAACCATTGATATTTCCCAGATATAAAATATTTTGATCTGAATTTTGAAATCCGCGGTATGCTTTATCACAGCCATTTTTTTCGATCTTCATTACGTCCATTCCATCCAATCCATCCCTTCTGTCCAATCTGTCTATTCCGTCTCTTCCGTTCAATAGTCTTTTTGTCAATTTCGTGTTGATTTCGTAACTATTTTCCCTATATTCATGCACACGTAAATTTTTTGTTTACTTCGAATTTTTTTAAAGCCCAATTTAGACCTTATATTGTTAGCTATTTGAAAATTAGAAATTAGAAATTATTTTTTTATCGTTTCATCGTTTAGTATGCCTACTATCAATCAGCTCATCAAAAATTGAAGAAAGCAGAAGACCTACAAGTCCAAAGCGCCTGCTTTGCAGTTTGGTCTCAACAAACTCGACAACAACAAAAAAGTTTCGAAACCTGCACCGTTCAAGAGATGAGTATGTCTCAAAGTGTCTGTCATGGGACCGAAGAAACCAAATTCTGCACAGAGAAAATTTGCAAAAGTCAGATTATCCAATGGTGCTGAAATACTTGCATATATTCCAGGAGAATCTCATACGCTCCAAGAACACAGTGTTGTGCTTGTGAGAGGATGAAGAGTAAAAGATCTTCCAGGTGTGAGATATCATATCGTAAGGGGTAAATATGATGCCAATTCCGTAGACAAGAGAAAACAATCTAGATCTCTCTATGGAGCAAAAAGACCAAAAGCTGCAAAAGCGTAGACTTAGACTTGATTATCAAGTATCAAGACATTAGACATTAGCATTTAAATACAAGTTAAATTTCGCTTCACCGTTTAGTCGTTTTATCGTTTAGTCGTTTAGTCATGTCCAAATTAGTCGCCGGTTCCATGGGAAATCCCAAGATAGAAAAGATTATCAACTATATCATGAAAAATGGAAAAAAAGGTGTAGCGAAAAGAATCTATCATAATATGCTCCATGAGATCAAATCTAGTGGACATATGAATCCTGAAATAGTCTTGGAAACTGCTATAGACAATGCTTCTCCTAGTCTGATGATCAAATCAAAGAGAATGGGAGGATCCGTATATCAAGTTCCTGTAGAAGTGAAGCAAGATAAAAAATTATTTTTCGCGTTCAAATGGATTCTCGCAGGTACCAAATCAAAAGCAGGAAAACCTATGTACAAGAAATTAGCTGAAGAGATATTAGCTGCGTACGGTAACCAAGGATATGCCGTGAAGAAAAAAGAAGAAGTCCATAAGATGGCAGAGGCCAACAAGGCATTCGCATATATGGCGAAATATGTAAACTAAAAACCAATTCATTCATTAAATAATTACGAATTTCGGATTACGAATTTACAAAGAATCCGCAATACGCAACTTGCCTGCGGCAGGCAGGTTCGGAATCAATTAATCATTTAATCATTATTTTATCATCTAAGCGTTTAAGAAAATGTGAAATACCAGTGGTGCGAAATATAAGCACATGATGTATAACGTCTCTCGAGCAAGCCAAAAATCTGGGAAGAAACTAGAAAAGGCAATCGCTCGATATGTTGATCTTATAAAAAAAGAAGACAAACAAGGAGAGACAAAATGGCTCTACAAGACCAAAATCAGAGCACAAGCAAGACTCAAAAGATATGGCGTCACGCAAACAATGATTGATGCAGCTTTAGCAAAAAAATGATTGACTAATAAATAAATTTTAAGTGCTAAATGCTAAGTGCTAAGTAAATGTATTATCTCCTTATAAACTATCGTAAATTACGATAGATGATACAAAGACAAATCATAAACTTAAAACTTAACACTTAACATAATATTTTAATTATATTAGCATTATAGTATGTCTAGACTAAAAACCAACGCAAAGAGAAAACTCAATAAAGCATTATTTAGAGTAGAAAAAGTAGTAATCATGGATGTAAGAAGAAATCTTGAACAACAGAAAAAATGGAAAGCTAAGGTCATGAACAAAAAAGCTAAATAGCTTAATTTACTAAATAATTAATTTATTGCATATATTACGAATTTCGAATTCCGAATTAAAAAAATCCGTAATCCGTTAATTCGCAATTAATTAATCCGTTAATTTTATATGGTTTATATAGTTTAATGAATTTCGACAGACTCAAAGATTTCTACGACAAGAATGGAAGCAAAATCCTCGAAATCAAACCTGGGATGAATATTGAAATACACGAAAAAGATGTAGAGACAAATAGGATTCGGAGATTTAAATGCCTTGTCATCAAGGTCAAAAAACCTAGTCATGCAGATGGAAGCTTCACGGTAAGAGGTATGGTAGCTGGAGTAGAAGTAGAAAAAATCTATCCGCTTTCGTTCAATAAATTCGACAAGATTATCCTCTTGGATGAATATAAAGTCAGAAGAGCAAAACTGTACTACATCAGAGATAAGGTATGAAAAGATGCTAGATTCAGATCCAAAATCACTGCTGAAAAAAGAGATATCAACCTCCTCGACAAAGAAGCAGGAAAAGTAAAAGAAAACAAAGGGAAGAAAAAAAAATAATTAGACTGATTAGACCGACAAAGAGGGATTATATAGATTAGGCCTATTCCATCCAATCTATCCATCCAATCTATCCATTCCATCTATCCATTCCATCTATTCCGTCTCAATATATTTATATTTATCATTGTTTATCAAATGAAACTAGCAGTAACAACTCGCCAAGATAAGAAGGCAAAAGAGCTTAGGAAAGAATGATTGATCCCTGGAATCATCTATGGAAAGCATTTGAAAGCGCCTATAGCTGTAGCATGTAAGAGAAATGATCTTATCAAAAAATATAAAGAAGCTGGATATTCTACTCCGCTTACCCTTACCGGTGACAATCTTGATCAACTCGTTTTGATCCAAGATATCCAAGTAGATCCTGTTTCTGATATCCTTTTGCATATAGATTTTTTGGCGGTAAACAAAGATGAAAAAGTTACTACAGAGATACCTATCAAGATAACTGGCGAATCTCCAGTAGAAAAATTGGGAGAATGAAAAGTACAGCTAGTAAAAGACTTTGTCGAAGTAGAAGCATTTCCACAAGACTTACCACATGATATCATTATCGATATATCTGTTATCCAAACCATGAATGACGTTATCTTCGTCAAAGACTTGAAAGTCTCTGATAAAGTAAAAGTCCTTGATGACGCTGAACAAGTAATCGTTACCGTTCTTACTATGACGGAAGAAGTAGAAGAAGCTCCTGTAGCTACTGCTGAAACTACTGCTGAAGGTGCAACTCCTGTAGCTGGTGCAACTGGTGCAGCTCCTGCAAAGGATGAGAAGAAAGAAGACGAAAAAAAGAAATAACATCTTACCTACAATTCATCAATTATATAATTACGAATTACGGATTACGAATTTAATCCGCAATGCGAAATCCGAAATCAATTAATCTTTAAATTATTAATTAATAAGAAAGATGGCAAGAGTATGTGACTTTACCGGAAGATGAACACAGTCGGGAAATATGAGATCTCACTCTATGAGATCGACAAAAAGAACCTTCAAAGTAAACTTGATCAATAAGAAAGTAAAGATGGAAGATGGCTCTCCACTTAAGATTAAAGTCTGTTCAAAAATATATAAGAAGCTGAAAGGATTCATCTAAATAGCCGATAGTCTTTGGTCGGCAGTCTTTAGCTGCTTATCGAGAAATACATGAAAAGCAAGTATCAAAATTTGATTGTTTGGCAGAAAGCGATAGCATTAGCTCAGAAAGTATATGAACTTACCAAAAAATATCCTAAAGAGGAAACATATTGATTGGTATCTCAAATGAGAAGAGCTGTTGTTTCAATATCTTCAAATATAGCCGAATGAAGCCTTAGAAACACAGATAAAGAATTTTGATCATTTCTTTACAACGCAAGATGATCTGCTGCAGAATTAGAGACACAAATGATATTATCAATAAAATTATCTTTTATTACAGAAAAAGAAGTCGAAAACGTATTAATAGGAATCACAGAAGTACTTAAAATGTTATCTGCGTTAATAAATAGTTTGAATAAATAGTCGATAGTTTATAGTCGATAGTTTATAGTCAATAGTCTAATATTAAGTTAATATCTATAGTCTATTGACCGTCGACTATAGTCTAATATGGGGTAGTAGCTCAGGCGGTAGAGCAATAGCCTTTTAAGCTAGTGGTCCCGGGTTCGAGTCCCGGCTACCCTAGATGAAATTACCTATTGAATATTCATCTAAGAAAATCCCAGTCAGTAACTGAGAGAAATGGTGTTCGAGCATGCCATTTTTTTCGTTATAGGTTGACCGTGGATGGTGGGAGAAAATACTCTCAAATACTAAATCCAATCATATGTTATTTGGGTTCGAGCTTTTCATCAAACAAGATGCTGTACCATGGATTTTCGGCGATAAAAAAATAACCAGGCTGCTGTGACTTATGTAATAGGTTATTATCCATTTATTTGAGATAACTATTTTCCTTCCTTAATGGGATGTATATTCCAAAAATCCCCTAAAGCTTTATCACCTCATATATTTACTAACACTTCAGTACTACTTTGAAGTCATGTACCTTCTTCCAAACTTACTCAATCCCAATTATAAAGCTTATAATCGTATGATTGATTACTTTCGGAGGGCTTCCAAAATAGAATTCCTTTTTTTGATATTTGCATTTCCCGTCAGAATGGTGCTTGGGTAGATATATCCATACCCAAATCTTTGCACTTTCCTGTTTCAAAATCTATAAGTAGCGTCTTATTATGCTCACTATTTTTCTTTTTGTAATTAATAACCATCTTTTTTTGTCCGATATCATAATCGAACTTAGGAGGTCTATTGTCACTTCTCTCTGGCAATAATGCTTCAAATTGTCGATATAATAAGATGTCAGAAGATAATTTTTCATATTTCTGTTTTCAATCATTTATAAAATTTCGCAATTTCTCAATCACTTGTTCCTTGGACATACTGATATCCAAAGCTCCTAACATATTTTCAGTCGCCTGTTTTTCTACTTCTGCTTCATTTAACTTTAACTTCTTTTTGATGGCAACAATGACCTTATTTATTATTTCTCCCATTTCTTTATTGAGAGGATAAAAAAAATCTTATCTTATTATACTCTTTAAAAAAATCCTGTCAAATTTTCTTGATGATAACTTTTTTCGCTGTGCTAGATATGGTCTTTTATACTCTTTATGTAAGCAAAATATATCTTTATATCTTATTCTCCTTTATATATCTTTGATACTCCTCTATCCCATAACGAACATAGTCGAGAAGCTCTAACTCTTTAACGAGAGTATATAAAGATATCTGTTTGAGACATTTTCGGTCAGCATACCATAAAACAAATAGAAAAAAATATCTAGCAATGGATGTTTTTTTTATTTTATTCCGATATCGATGTACTCGATTGTCTCTAGTGTTTTTTTTTAGATAAGTTCTCAATTTCTTTTTTGATACCTTCTTTTTCGTTATCTGGTTTGTATTTCAAACACGATGTGAAATTCTCTATAGCTTCTTTATATTTTTTCTGCATCATATATAAACCTCATAATCGTTCAAGAGCATCCGCCTTAATATTTCTGACGAATTCATCGCTCTCTTCAAATTTTTCTGATTCAGATAGTAATTCTTTTGATAGGGATATGAATGCATTATATTGTTTCCCCATTAGTAGATACTGTGTCTTAGTCAATAACATTTGTAAATAAGCTTTTTTATCATCTGACCTAAGCGTATTTAATAATTTATCCATATAAGATATTCCCTTCTCGTAAGTGGATATATCATTATCGTCTGTATATTTTTGGATATACAATAATAAAAGACTCATAAGGAATTTTTCCCTTCGATAAGGAGAAAGAAGACCTACATAATTTTCCATATCTTCTAATAATATTAATGCCCTATCCTTATGCTTCTCATCTTCATCTAGTGCTAAACACAACTGTAAGACAAGCATATCCTCAAATGATAAATATCCATATCGGCGGTGGAGTATATCTTTAGCTAAATAGTAAATATCATCTTTTTCATCCTTCAACAAAACTTTTCGGATAGCTTCCAAATTGTGATCATATTTACGCTCTCTGAGCGCAGATAAATGTATAGGATATACCATAGAACGTTCTTCTTCTGGCTTTGTAAAATCATATTTTTCTCCTGCACCACGATAAAGATCATTAATAATTTTTTGTTTTGACAGTAGAGCATCTGCATCTAATGTATACTCTTTATTCTGGTTTGAAATATCCTTATCTGTTTTTGCTGAGGCATTATAAAATTCTCCATGCAAAAGTTTTTTATCTCATACAAAAACATCAGATCATAAGAGCTTATGGAGTTGATTCTTCATATCTACAACGTCATTTATATCCTCCGATCTTGAAGATAAATCAAGATATCCTTGAGCAATTTTTTTGGTAACATCATTGGACATATTATGTAGAAAAAAATAAAACTATCCTACCTCTAAAGTATACTCAAAAAGAGCGATTTTGTCAAAAAAACAGGCATGATAGAATTTTGGGGGTGGATTATTTTCCAAGAACAAAAAAAAGCCCTGCAATACGCAAGGCTTGAGAAATATTTTTATAACAGATTATCTGATTTTTATTTTCTGACCATCGGTAAATACCTTATATACCTCGCCAGTTTCCTTCCCATTTTTTTTGGAGATTATAAACCCAAAGTCGTAATTATCTTTTTCTTTGGTCACTGTCGATGATGCAGTGGAGAGACTTACATCCCCATTGTACTCGAAACTACCGTAAGAAAATAATCCTGAAGTATATCCATAAGCATGACCGATAGTACCGTTAATGTCTCCTTGTTGACCGGAAAATACGATATTATGAGCATTCTGTGGTTTAAGTATCCCCATGACCGTTGCACTATCAAATGGGACTATCTTATCATACAAGACATCTGAAGTATGCAACATGGTCGTTTCATTCAATAAGCAATATACTTCTCTTCCTTCCGTGGAAACAAATGATACATTTATTAAATTAGTTCCTTCCAACGGATATTCATTGTTATACCCAGTATAACGTGTGATATCTTCGTTGTCCAAAAGGATATTAGACTTTAGATTGGATCGGTGATCCGTTACTATTTTTCTTGTCCTTGTATCGAACATATAATAATATCCTTTTGAGTTTCCAAGAAATACAAAGTTCAGATTATCATTACAGAAATCTGATACCTTGAGTCCTGCCACATAATCAATTTGCGTGAAATTCGTAGTATCGAGAAGCCGCAGCGTATCTTCACATTCCAAAAAATAATACGGATAGTTCACGTGATTTGGATTTTCCTTGAATACTCCCAAAGGAGCTTTTATACTGCTATGCAGCTTGGTATCTCCTTTGATAAGGGAGTACATAAATCCACCTGGTCTGAAACAGATGAAACGATTCAATACTTTAACGTATGGCGCTTCCGGTTTTAGACATCCTATCATACACTGATTAAATAAGGATTTGTAGGGAACTATCGGATAACAGACTTTCAATGTATCGATTATGATTGGAGCTCCGCCTTTTCTTAAAGGAGTTTTGAAGAGGATATATGTTGCTGATCGCATCAAAGTAAATACCAGACTTGTATCCTCTGTATATTCACCCTCTTTTACCTTGTCAGTCTTTAAGTCCAACATTTTGGATACATACGTGGTCATCGAATCTATCTCCACATAGCCATATTCTTTGGTCAAATACGTATAGCTTTTTTTTACCGTGATCTTTCCATCCTGTTTTTTCAATGGATTTCCGCAACTGCAGAGAGAAAATATGAAAATAGCTATTACTATATTCCATATCCATTTTATTGTACTGATTTTCTTTTTCATAATTATTTATTTTTTATTTTTTTATTATTTATTTTATATCTATTTCCTATAAAAAGTCAACCACAACCTGGGGTGATATCTCTACTCAAAAAAAAAACAAGAGACTAATAATCTTAGTTATTAAATATTCTACTCCTCTACATTAAACTCCACCGCACGACTTTGCAATACTTCATCACCGGAAAATAAACTAATCGTAGCAACGTGACTACCCATTTGAGGCGTTCGTATTGGGCTTGTCAAAATAGTTTTATCTATCATCCATTGATAATGGGTATAGGGGATGTTCGTGGAAAATTCGAACTTTACTCATTGTAATCCTGTAGAAATTTTTCCATCGAGCGAGAAAATACTCTGCGGAAGTGGTTTGGTGATATGGAGATAGGGCTGGACATTAGCTTGTGCCTGTGTGGTGTATGATGGTGTCTGATCATCTTTTTCTAATAGATAGACGATATTATTGAAGATATCACCGGCTCATGAAACACCACTTACTCCCTTCATATTCGCACCATTTTTATTGCCTATCCGGATAGCGATGATGTAATGATCGGTAAATCCTATAGCTCGATTGTCGCTGAATTTCCTGGAAGTTCCGCTCTTGATAAACACATTCCTATCGGGGAAATCGAGGTTGGAAAATAAGGGAAACGATGGCATCTTGTTGTATCTATTGGAAAGGATATCAACGACCATATCCGTATATTTCGGATCGATAACGTTTTTGCAGGTCACCTGTTGTCAGGAGAAAACAGCGATATCACAAAGTTCTCATTGATGAGCAAAGATACCATATCCTCTCGCCATCTCTCGCAAACTTACTTCTCCGACTCATAAAGTAAGCGCTAATCAATAATAATCTGCAGGTTGCGTCAGTGATTCCAACCCTACCTTATGATAAAAATCCAAGAGTTTATCTACGCCTATCCTCTCAGCTATTTTTACCGCTGGGATATTGAGGCTTTGTGCAAGCGCTTGTGCGATGGTAACGGGTCATTGATAGGTCATGCTAAAATCTTGCGGCGTATAGGCAAATCATAATAATGATTGGAACTGCACGGGTTCATCGATGATGGTATCGGAAGGGAGTATTCCCAAGTCTTGGAATGCTAATGCATAGGTGAATGGTTTGACTGCTGAGCCCGGCTGATTGATGCTTAATGTTGAATTTACTTGACCTGCTTTGCCATCGTAGGCCATACCACCTAACATAACGCGAAGCTCATTGCTTTGTCTGTCTATGATCAGCACCCCGTAATCGGAAACGTCTTTCCATAATAATTTGTAGATTGTCTGATTGGCAATAGTGGTTACCTCACGAGAAATCATATCATCGATAGTGGTGTATATTGCAGGAGGCAACTTCTGATGTTTTTTTATCGCCTGATTTTGGAGGTAATCTCTGAGATACGGTTCTGCAGGACCTGTATCATTTTTCCGATCCAAAGAATCTATGTCTCAAGAGAGAGATTGGGCATCTCATGAAGAAATGGAATGATCGCTGCGTAATGAATCAATCAAATTCATATATCTGGATCTGAAATTTCATGATTTTTTGAATGGATCATAACGGACAGGATTCTTCATGATCGTAATCAATGCTAGTTGCTGAGACTCGGAAAGTTGGAAAACAGATTTTCCAAAATATCGCTGCGCTGCAGTCTCGAAGCCGTAATTCATATAGCCTAATGGCAAGGTATTGAGATAATAACTGAGTAATTGTTTCTTGGAATATTTAGCATCCAAGATATATGCGTAGGCAAATTCTATGATTTTTCTCCGCCGTGTCCTGGGTGCATTAAGCCGCAATTGATTCCTAGCAATCTGACTAGTGATCGTAGAAGCTCACTGAACGATAGCTTCTGATCTGATGTTTTCGATAGTTGCTCTAGCTAATGCTATTAGGTCTATCCCATTATGTTGCCGGAAACGTTTATCCTCTATAGCGATGATTGTATGTATCAAAAATTGAGGATACTTATCCAGATCCAGATTCCGATGTCTATGAATACCATCAGGAAGTATATCGCCGACTACGATATTGTTCCTATCATAGAGTACGGTAGAGACGGGTATTTCTTTGAGATGAATAGGAATCAGGTAAGGAATAGTGATAGACAAAAGTGATATACTCGCTAAAATATAGAGCACACCTACTCGTTTAGACTTTTTTCTATTGGTGAATAGTTCAAACATCGATTATTCAGAAACCGTAAATTGCTGACCGAATGTCCTTCCAAAATTTTCTGGATGATAGAATTCGAAGATCATGGCTGGTCTCACAGCGAAGACGCCTGCATGAGTCACTCTTATCAACGACATCAGCGTATACTCTCCAGGATTCAAATGCTCTATATAACAGAAATATTTCTCAGTCCTGAATTCCTCTTTGTCACAAGCGAATGTCTGGATATTTATTGATGCGGACTGTGGAGTAGTAATTGAAGATCAATCAGGTCCATACCCGAATCCATAGGGTTGTTGTGGCGTCGTTTGTTGTTGATTAGCATAGGTACTCTCGGTAGAGAGGTTCGGATTAATGAGTTCTGTACCTGCAGGGATATAGGTATCGATAGCTACCTGGTCCCTAGGTTCACTCGTTACAAAGGTAACATTTGCTACCACTACCTCACCGATTTTAGGAGTTTTTTCTTCTTGGAGATATGCCGTGATATCTTTTGGATATTTCAATGCTGCATAACTGATTTTATTTTGCATGTAATCATCCCGCTCAGCTGACTTTTTGCGGGATATATCCATATATGCTTCATAACTATAATATTTCTTCTGCAAGACGAATCATTCATCTTTGGATGGGACATCTTTCGCAGGGAGGAAGTAGGTCATCGTCACATCATAATATGCAGGATCTTGTGAAGAATCTTTCATACTGATAGTAGACTGATGAGCTATTTTGGAAATATCAGTTTGTATGGTCTTGATGACAAAAGGATCATCTTTTGGCAAAGTCACTTCTGGAAATTTTGTAGATCATAACAATGTCGAGATAGTCATTGTTTTTTCTGGAACAGGATTGACGGAAAGGACACGAGCAAGTGATTTAATCACCTGTATGGTATCTTGAGTAGATCACCAAGATCCATTCTGTTTCTGCTCGGCAAGCCGTCTTTGCAATGCCTGGATGATAATGGTATTTTTTTTCATGAAATCTGGAGCATAGGTGATTGCTTCCAAGAAATATGATGTATCTAGGACATTATCATAACTGTTGTATTTGCCGATGTGGGCTGTCTTAGGCTCCATGACCAATTGATCATTCAAGACCGTATTCAAAATAGTTGTGGCATCTTTTATCTGTCATAGCTTTCCCAACAAAAGAGCTTCTTTCAATAGCAAGGTGACTGATGCATTGTCCTGCAGATAAGGTTTGATAAGTTCCCGCATCTGATTTACGGTTTTGTCTGATGTGGAGAAATCGACAATAGCAGAGATAGTATCTATACCTTCTTGTTGAGCCCATAGTTTGCAATCCGATTTCTTTTGTACACAAATTTTCTGCTCTGCATAAAATTGTGCTTTGAGATATGCAATAGCGTTGGTGGTGATTTTATCAGCGACAGTGAATCCGACATCACGGAGAGCGGCGAGAGAACTTATGATATAATTGGTAAGCTGAATCGATGATTTCTGAGGAATCGTAGTATCATATCGGAACATGAATCCGCCGTCAGCATTCTGATTTTTTTCCAGACTTGCAAGCTGTGACTTGATATAGACCGGCAAAGAGATTTGTTTGTAGCCATCAAACTGATCCACCCATTCAGAAAAGAATATCTTACTGAAATCATAGGCATCGCCTTTGCCTGCTGAGATGAATAATTTTTTGATATAGATATGATGCATGAATGACGAGAATCTTTGCTCTAAGCATGCATAACTGGATTCTGAAGATCAAGAAATTCCATCCAGCAGCGAACCGAATAATGACTTGCTATAGGTTATTCCTAGATATCATTGCAGATCCTGAGGAATGTCCAATTGTTCTGTCGCTTTACCTCCACTGATTGTTCACACCGTAGTCACGGTTTCTTGGGTGGTATTTTGGATGACCGGAACATACAACTGAATTTCGTCACGGACATCTGCGTCCGATGTCGTAGCTATCAAGTGAATTTTGCTTGCTCACTGCAGTGTATACAAGAGATTACCGGTTACTGTAGCCGTAATATCTAGAGCCATTTCTCACTGCGATGGGATGGTCACTTTTCTGCTTGGATCTGAAATATTCAAATACGTTCATGACATAGCGAAAGAGACTATCTGGTCTTTGTCGGTCTTGTTGAAAATCACCGGATGAAAGACAACTGTATCATTGATAGAGAGCATATTCGGCAAGTTCGGATTGATCATCAACGGCAATGCAGTCTGTATAGTATCTGTTGCGATACCTATCTTGGTATCTGGAGTATTGACGAGTGATTCGATCACCCAGGTAGTCAGATTATCTGGCAATGCATCAGCAGTTATCTTTGCCTGTCATTGAGTGTCTGTAGTAATATCAGCATTCCGGTATGCAGTATCTTTGAATACTCCTCTTTTTTTCCTGCTGTTTCCTCATTTCAATGCCCCTCCATCCCCTCCTTTTGAACCATCGGACGTGTCTTTGATTTCTAGCTTATCGACTAAGGTATTGAGTGACAGCCGGGTGAGTGTCCCTAAATATCTTTTCATATCATAGAAATAGGCGAACGGATTTTTGACGGGATTCCCTTTGAGGGCTAAGAGACTTTGATCGACGATGCCGATACTGAGATCAGCTCCTGCTACGGGAGCATTGTTTGCATCAGTCACTTTGACAGTAATCTTGGGAGCATCGCCAGGTAAATACAATTTCTTGTCGGTTGTGATTTCTACGTTCAACTTTTGAGGCAAGGTATTGACCTTACTGATAGCAAGTCATCTCTTGTATATCGGCAATGGATTATTCTCCTGCTGTCCGATGAGAAATACTCTGACATAGATATTCGGATAATATTCTTTTTCTATCTTGAGGGTAAATTTAGTAGCGTAGTCCTGCAACGGCATGGTGAGATATTTGAGAATGCCATCATCCTTTTCTATCGCAATGAAAATCGTTCCCGTATTTATCGGAGATTGAATGGTATAGTTTGCAGTATCTCATACATTGACCATCGTCTTTTCTGCTATCACCTTGGTGACCGAATTATTTTCTGTCCTCCGCAAGAGCGGATCTTTTCCTGAAACATAGACAACCTGACTAGAAACGAATGGAATTCCTGACGTTCATTTGTAGGATACACTCACGAGATATTCTCCATCAGATTTTGGTTGTAATGTCTTTTCGAGAAGTCATTTGCTATCGCTTGTGATGGTTTGCGTAGATTCTGTCACCTGGTCTAACGAGTAATCATAGTAGAACACTCCATCGATTCACTGCTTCTTGATTGCTTTCCAGTTTTGTTTAACGAGTTTGATCGTCACGGGGCTGTTTCATTTTGGCAGAGCATTCCAATCCAACGTGATTGCGTGCACAGCGATTCACTGATCTTTGGTATTCCGGTATGGCAGTTGTATACCTACATATCCATCCGTCGCATGGATCACTTCGCTCACAGTTTCTGAGACAGGTTTCTTGGTCGTAGGATCCTCTACCTGGAAAATAAAGGAATATAATTTTTCTGCAGCATTGATGTCCGTAGTATATTTGAGCGTATAGTTACCTACAGAATTTATCATGAATGCTGAGTCCTGAGCAGCAATCGGTGTATCCATATAGCTGCACTCATTCCGATAAATGCAATTGATGTAGTCATTGCCCTCTCCGAATTGGAAGTCGCTATATTCTTTTGCGTCGAAAAAATATTTCTGTGCGAGTAGCTGATAACTGCCTTGCGTATTGGTTATTTTCCCTCAGAAATAATAGACAGGAGTGAGAGAGATATTCGCTGATTCTCCTGCGATGATATCGTTGGTGTTTGCCGAAGCATTGATTTTGAATACCGGCTTGTGATATTCTTCCACGAAAAACATCGCATTGGTATAGACGGATTCTTGTGCGTTTACCTGCAATCTCATGCTATAGCTTCAGAGGTTCATATCTTTGGATAACAGGAATGATCACGTAAAATTACTATTTTTGTCTATGGTTACAGGAAGTTTCATTACATCTTCTCCTGCTTCATTGCTTATGATGATTGTCCCTGCGGTTGTTTTGCTTGCAGCAAATCCGTTGAGTGTAAACGTCCTCAAAACTCACTTGAAATATACGGTATCTCAAGGTTTGTAGATCGGTCTCTCCGTATAAAGATACAAAAAATCTTTTTCTGAACTTCCCTGTCCTGCGATATAGCCGAAGTCATAATTATCCGTCATATCAGTAGCGCTTTCTATCATGCCTCGATACTTCGCGTTTGATGCAACGATGACATCAGCAGTATCACTGAGTTCATAGACTCCTTGCTGGACATTATATTTTGCAGTTATCTTGGTAGGGACATACTTCCCATTGGACAGCAGATATCATTGAAATGACAGTCCATCGACGGTTTTGCCGGCGAATGTTGTAGCTAGGAGCACTTTTTTATTTGTTCCCTGCTCCAGCATCAGCGAAAGATTTGATCTCACAAAGATTACAGAAAATCATCTTTTCTTGGCAATCGGATCAGTAGTACGTAGTCCGCCTACAATGCGAATGATAGGTGAAGAAAGTGATTTTCCTCCAATATCTTTTTCCAAATCGATACGGGTATTGCTCAGGATCCAGTTAGTATTTTTCAACGGAACATCTTTTGCAAATGATTCATCGCATTTTGCTGCAGAGGCTATCTGATTACCGCTAGCATCATAAGCGACGTTGGTATTTTTGTTCTGTAAATATTGTTCTACACTCATGCCGCAGACAGCGATATTTGCAGTATCTGTATTTATGCTTTGGACATTCACGAGCAGCGGAACATTACTTGGGATGGTATTTTTCTCCGGATAGCCTATGTAAAGAAATTTATCCTTATCTTTCATCTTTCCCGTGGTAAATGTTTTGGTGATAGCAGAAAGTGTATTGCCGTAAATATCTTTGGGAGTGAACTTCACCGTATAGGTGCTTGAAGGATTGAGCCTGGTATTTATGGCATAAACGATTTCATTGGGTTGCGGCTGAGGACAGAATCCATTGGTTTTGAGAAAATTTGCTACCGTATCTTTGGTGACTTTATTAAACTCAGATTGAAGTTCATCCGGCATAAATTGTTCTTGACCGATAGACTGGATACGCGCACTGGGTGTCGTAGTGATCAAGGTTTGAGACGATCCATCACTTCAACCAAGAGTAGTATTGTCCAATGGATTATTGGTATAGATACAGACTTTGGAATAGTTTAATAGCTCAATTCTGGTCACTTGTAACGGCGCTGATGTTTTATAGCTGCGAGAAGCTACAACAGTCTTGCCATCAGGCGTGTAGATCAATTGATAGGTTGCGTTGTCAGCAAGTTTTCCTGTAATTAATATTCTTACTTTCTTTTTGGTTGTCTGCTCGACATTTGTTCTCGTCTGCTCGTTATACACCATTTCTGGCACGTATGAAAGTTTTGCGGGAACGGAGACGCCATCCTTGACCAGACGGATATACGTCGAAGAAAGGTCAGTAATTTTTTCTTGGAAATCCATATCAAAAGCTATGTTTTGGAGAGGAAGCAAAGAAGCAGAACTTGCGGCTGTCACATAGAGATCACCAAGATTCTGATATCCATATCATGGTGTCTGCCCATAATTATTATTAGCATCACTTCATTCCGTGTATCGGTAATTTTCAAATCATTGCTGTCCTGAATTGCTTACTATTTTCTGCAGCATCACATTGGTCAATGCATCTAACGTTGTATACGAAATACCACTCAAGATGCTAGGTAAATTGCCGTCTTGTGCATCTACTGGTGCGCTCAGAGAAAACGTATAGGTAGTCAGATATTTCCGTACTCACGATTGAGGCTGAAGGACGTATGCTCCAGACATTAGGTCTGAAGTTATTTTTACGGGAATTTTTTCGTTGCTCTGCGTATCTGTCACGACGAGATTGTTTTGGAGTTCTCCATCTTTTACAGGGAAATTAAAAATTATCTGGATCCCTTCACGCAAAGATTCCTTTTGTCCGACTCATCGTTTCAATAAGGGTGTAGTGAATGTTCACGTATATATTTCACTCTCTCAGGTAACGATGACTGTATATTGAGTTGCAGGTTTTCGCTGTACAGGAGTGAATTCCATGGTCTGCGTAGATATCCATCTACACTTCCCGGCAGCTGATGGGCTGATAGATAATGGGCATGTGGTCTGTTGATCTAATGTAGTCAATGCCACCATAGGTTTCGCAAAAGAAATGATGACTGTCTGATCGAGATTATCTATCGCACCAGAAGGGAAAAATAACGTCACCATTTTATTTCATGTAAATGACTCTTGTATCATACCTATCTTAGCGCCTGATGGCGTTGGTGATAATATCCCTGTCTTCACTACAGCGAATGCTCATGCTCCTAATAAAATAATCACAAGAGAAAAAACACCAATCAATCTTTTTTTGTGCTGCATGGCGACAAAACATAGAATAAAAGAACATATATATCCTATATATTCTTATGATTGGAGAAAACAATACCTAGGTCTAGAGTATATACTTCAAGTAAGCATTTTTTTATCATCAAAAAAAGAACCCGCATATCATCGGATTCTTATATACTTTGCGTGAATCATAACTGGATTGCATGTATCTCATCCATATTCAATTCCAGGACTTCGGAGGTATGATCTTCTAATTCTTGTGCCAGCCAAATAGTTGCTACTGATCGCCAATCTATGGAGCATATTTCACTACCGTTTTTATCGATTATGCTGCCTTCTTTAGCAAAACACTTCATGCCTTTTGCACTCAGATATATTCCATAATCTTGAGAAAAAATCATTTGAGAATTGATTGTTAGAAAAAAATCATTTTGATCTAATAACTCTTTCATAACCTCATTGGCCAATTTCGATATTTCTTTGTATTCCGATAAAGATTTCGGATAAATGGAAACAGCCACATTTTTGGAACAATTATCGCTTTTGAAAATCAGCCATATAATCAATTTTTTGGCTAATTCCGTTCGGGTAGAAGAATCGTTTTTTGTTATTGTTATCAATTCTTCCGTTTGATCATCACTTAATCTGGTCATTTTTTTTATTTTATTTTTTGTATGGTATAATTTATAGATATTTTCTGTGGAAAATCAATCCTGATTTGGAGTCTCTGATGTACTATGTAGTAAAAAAGATATTCTTTCATAACAAAAAAAAAGCTGATGGAAACCCCACCAGCTTTTACGTACTATTTTATTATCTTCTGAACATGCATCGTTTCCTCGCCCTTGATATATACAGTATATACGCCCTTGGAGAAAGAAGATACATCGATACTCCTCTCATACATCCTTTGATATACTACCTTGCCGGTCATATCTATAATTGTTATCTCATGCCTTGAAGTAGGCGGAAGATCAATCGTGATATAATCAGTAGCTGGGTTGGGGTAGATGTGAATTATTCTTGTATCGGATATGGTCTGGATAGCAGTAGTAGTAACCACGTCTATATAGACTGAGTCTGTGAGTATGTCACATATCCCCGTGGCGGTCACATAATACCAACCAGCAGTAGAGACTATAATGCTCTGTGTGGTGTCTCCTGTTGACCAGAGGAAGCTCACTTCGTCATCGACGATAGCCGTTAAAGTATCGGTTTCTCCGGGAGCTATGGTAACCGTATCAGGTCCAAGATCCAACGTGAACCCCCATGCAGGGAAGATAAGCGCACTACCAGCCATAGTTGATGAACCGTCGTTGTTTTGTGCAATTACTGTGTAGGTTCCTAAGGACGATATGGGGTCAAACCATAATGCAGTTCCGGTACCGACTTCCACTGTCTGTAAAGTTCCTGATAACCACAATTCGTAGTTGACTCCAACTTCAGAGCCATCTAAGCCAATGAGTGGCGTAGTTCCAAAGCCAGTGGTTGTACAGATGTATCCACCACCTGTAACATTAAAGATAGCAGGCAATGTAAGGAGCGTGTTTTCCCAGATAGTAATGAATCCTTCGTCGGAAATAGTTACAATATCAATCTTCCCATTAGTTCCCACAACGTCTGCACAAGTTATTGTCTGGTCCAAAGCATGATAATTCCCAGATACCTGCGAAGGATACGAATGAATGGTAAGCGTGGGGGTAAATTCTACCACCATCAAACGTTCCGAAGAAGCGTTTGTGAGCGCAACCAGTTCATCTTTCCCATCAGCATTGAAATCAGCAGCTGCAGATGTTTTACCAAATGGTGGTATAGTAAGCGTCTGATCTACTGTTCCCATAGAGGAAAAGAGATCGCAATTCAGGGTACTGATTGATGGGCTTAAGAATAGTTCAGTACCGAGGCCGAGGAAATTACCAACAGAAAATGAGTTGGTAATAACATTCAGTCCCGTGTTTGGGTCGGTAAGAGGTATGTACAAAGGGGTCGTAGTAAAATATCCCGTCATGTCGTTTTCATACACATACACTCCTGAATATGGCCCCTGACCTGCAAGGAAACACATGTCATCGTAGCCATCCCCATTCACATCAGCAATTTTTATCTGATTGTATCCTGCCTGTGCAACATTGCTCACATAAAAACCACCCAAAGTCTGAAGATACACTGTTATATGCGTATCATTCCAATTTGTGGTTGCAAAATCATCGCGACCGTCATTATTGAAATCGCCTCTTGCGATTCCGTCGGCAGTTGCTCCAGAGAACATCGTTACACTGCTATCCAGACTGAAGCTTCCATCGTACTTTTGGAAGAGGATGGTCACTGAATCTGAATGAACATAGGCAATATCCTTACGGTTATCTGTTTGGATATTTGCGTTGAGTACGATGAAATTTCGCATGGCAAAGTTGCTGTTTACGCTAGACTTCAATACATAGGTTGTCGAGGTAGTAATGGTCGAATCTGCATTTACCTTGTAAATCCCCAGCTTCATATCATTTCCCTGGGTTAAATACATAGCTACCACTTCCTGATTCCCATCATTATCCATATCGCCATGATCTACCATGGCTGACCAGGGGTTTGCTCCTATGGATATCATTTGATTTTTTACAAATGATACTTGTGACCTGCCTATTAAGCTGCAAACCAGTATCACACTGACTAAATAAATTTTTTTCATTTTTTGTAATTTTGTTATCCTAATTTATAGAAACAAGTGCAACAGAAAAGTTATAGATTATAGTAGATAATTTTAACCTATAAAAATCATTTATGAAAGAATATCATCAGATAATATATTGAGA